>ENA-OUQP01000021-OUQP01000021.1-human-gut-metagenome-genome-assembly--contig:-NODE-21-length-165776-cov-8.686027_pt1 | contig 165776 bp, 153 predicted proteins | sample MGYA00237951_ERZ548836 | MGnify/ENA primary metagenome ERZ548836 (study PRJEB26490, sample SAMN05194702) | human gut metagenome | biome: terrestrial biome; feature: human-associated habitat...
CTGCCTTCGTGTAGGTGGAACCTACGTCGCATCCGCCAAAGTATTTCATAGTATTACTTCTCCTCCTGTTATATCTATGTTTTTAGATTATAAGGTGATCAGACGTTGTACTCGTAGTTCGGCTTGTTCATCTCATACGGCATCTTGGTCATGTCGCGGCGCGGCATGTTGTCGTAATGCTTTTTGAGGGTAGGCTCGACCACGTAGAACAGCAGCTTGCCGTCGAGGTCAAAGAAGAAAACGGCAAACAGCGCGGCGTTGACGCCAAGCGCCATGAGAAGAGCTTTCAGAATTTTTGCTTTCATTTCGTTTCCTCCTTCTAATTACCAAGTCATGGAGTCGTCGAACTCGAGCAGGGTCGGGTCGAGGGCTTCCTCGTGCATGACGGTTGTCATGTAGTCGTTGATGATCTGACGGATCTCCATGCGGGACACGGTGCGGCTGTCAGGCAGCGCGTGCGGCATCCAGATAGCATGGATGTTTCTATCACGGAACTCGTCCTCGAACAGGCCGTGCACACCCTGCATGCCCTTGCACTGCAGCTGATCGTACATCATGACCATGTCGCAGTTGAACTCCTCCATGTACTTCCAGCACTCAAAGATGTGGTGCAGGCCGCCGACGGCCATACGGCGCATCGGAGCCCACATGTGATACTGTGCCATGTCGTCCAGGCAGTGGTCATAGCTGTCGGTGCGGATGGTCATGTTGAACATCAGAGAGTCCATGTTCATGACGGTGTTCAGACCCCAGCAGTTATACGCCCAGGTGCACCAGTTGGAGTAGTACAGCGGCGCGCAGGACCATGCCAGCACTCTGTGGCGGGTCTCCGGGAAGCTGTTGATCTTCTTTTTGACGCACTTATTGAGGATCTTGCGGACGTGGCCGTCGACCTCATGCCAGACCGGCAGATCGCCGAACTGAGACTGGTAGATACGGTACAGAGCCTGCGCAACGCCGTTGACCGGGTAGTAGTTGGTCTTGGCGGCGACATCCCACTTCTCCCACTCGAACTTCATCAGCTCGTTCTGGGACTCGATGCACTTGACCAGGGAATTCCAGTCAAACGGGATGCCGGTCTGCTCTTCGACAAACTTCCAGCACTGCTCGATCTCGTCGCGGCAATGCTTCTTGAGCAGCGGATCGTCAAACTGCATCGGCTGCGGCATGGCGAACAGCGGCTTGTCGAGGAACCAGTCCTGCAGGATGGAGGTGGCGACGGAAGCGTCGCAGGCCTCGTTGGAGGTGACAACGATCGGCGCGTAATCGGGCATGTCGTCGAGGACGAACAGGCCGGCTTCCGCCTGGCACATCGGGCACGGATCGCCCGGCAGGCCGATGGACTGCACCGCGTCGATGTAGTTGAGAACGGTGTGGCTGTTGACGTGGCAGGTGACGAAGTACGGGATCATCTCCATCGGGACGTTCGTCAGCTTGCCGTGCCAGGGATAGAACACGCCGCCCCAGACGGTCTCGTTGTGGGCAACGTTGTGATGCCATCTGTAGTTCTTCTTGCCGCCGCGGAGGTTGGCGTCGGAGGAGAACATGCGCTGGAACTGGAAGATGGTCGCGTTGACCATGCCGCGGTAGTGCCACGCGGAGGCCTTCAGGCCCTCGCCACGCATGCCTTCCATGCCGCGGTCGAACCAGTGCAGAACCGGCAGGTAGGTCTGGCCGACCCAGCGGTAGCGCCACACGCCCTTGGCAAAGTTGATAAGGCCGCCGTAGCGGACAACGTCCATGACCATGTGCGCGTAGTTGTACAGCCAGATGTTATAGAAGTAGTACATGGTGTCGGGGAAGCCACGCCACTCTCTGTGCTTGTACAGACCGGTCTTGTCAATGTAGAGATCGCCCAGACGGCGCTCCTGATGGGGCTTGCCGTACCAGAAATCATGGGCAAGTGCTTTCATATCGTATTTCATTATTTGCCCTCCTGAATCTTCTTGATTTCGATGCTCTCGACGAAGGCCTGGAAGCGGGTACGCAGCTGGCCGGAGGCGCCGTTGATGTATTCCTTTTCGATGGAGCAGACCGGGTAGCCAAAGTCACGCGGCATGACGATGGTGTCGATCGTGCGCTCGTAGCTCCAGTATTCGCAGAACTTGTTGGAGGCAACGATGATACCGTCAGCCTTGTATTCCTTGGCGAGGTCGGCCAGACGCTGCTTGCGCTCGCGCATGATATCCTGCGGCATGAAGCGCGGGCAGTTGCTGGTCTCGAGATAGTGGCGGGCGATCGCGGTCAGCGGCTTCTCGCCGTCCTTGACCACGATGGGAGCGCGGGACTCCACAGCACCGTAGCAGTGACGGTCGCAGACGACTTCGGCGCCACAGCCTTCGATCAGCTTGGTGAACTCGGGGTCGTCGTTCTCGGAGCCGGCCAGAACGACCTTGCAGCGGAATGGACTCTTCTTGTCGGGCTTGCGGGTCTTGAGCTCTTTGGCCGTTTCCTTGAGCATCGGGAGGATCAGTTCCTTCGGGCAGACCAGCGAGCAGAGCTGGATGACCTGGAACTCATAGCCCGTGATGGTCGGGTTATCGAGCTTGCGGTAATCGCCGATCTCGTTGATGACCGCGCTGATCTCGTTGTGCAGGTCAATGGCCTTCATGAGGGCCTCGTCGGAGATGTCGATGCCGAATTTCTCGTGCAGCGGATCGAGGACGTGGGCCTGCAGCTGGCCTTCATAATGCTCGATGCTGTTCTGGTTTCTCTTGAACGGCACGTCGGTGAACGTCACGAAGAAGTCCGGATTCTGGATGACGTCCATGTAGCCAAGGTGCTCCTGGAAGCGGCAGGTGACCGTGCAGGTCTCGGTGCCGAAATCAGCGTCCAGGAAGTTGTAGCCGCCTTCGAGCGCACGCTCGAAGAGGCTGCGGCCGTAATGGCAGGTACGGCTGGACATGTAATATGTAGCCATGTCCGGAGAAGTGCATTTCGGCGCTCTCAGACGGACTGCAAAGCAGCCGGGCAGGTCAAGCAGAACTTCCGGCATGAAGTAGCAGGTGTAACCCAGTGCTCTCTTGCCGTCTGCCTTTCCTTGCCGGACCAACTCGTTGTTGGCCTCCTGGAGCAGGTTTTCAAATGCGATCAGGTGTTTCAAGTCTCTCATGTGCAAGCCCCCTTAAAATTTTTCGCATTCAACAACAGACTTTGTATGATTTGACATTCCGGTTTATGAAAACCCGACAAAAATGCTTGGATATATGCGCGATTCCCAGACAGCTTTGCCGATGTGGATATCTACTCATACACCTGAAGTATAGCGGATTTGTTGTTAATTGTCAAACAAAATATCCGCCCGAAGGGGATTTCTTTTGTTCAAAATTTTGCTGTTTTTCAATGATTTTTTCACATTATTTGTGGAATTTGTTCAGTAACCGGACACGCTTCCGCGTGGTGTCCGAAAAGAAATATTTTTTCCCGCAAAAACAAAACAGCGCAGAAGAACACTTCTGCGCTGTTTCGCTTTGTTTTGTTGAGGGGGTGAGGATAAAATGAAATCGGATTGCTTGCTTCGATAGAGAATGTTACCGGGACAATATTACAGAAGCAAGGCAAAAAGTATTTCTAATTTATGAAACTTTCACTCAGTCCAGATAAAGTCCCCAGAGCACATCCGAAGCCGCACAGGAAAGCGGGCGGTAAGCAGCCAGCGCCTGTGCGCCGTCGGGCCGCTGAACACACAGCTGCGCCTCCTGTGCGCCGAAGCCTGCAAGCAGTGCCTGAACGGCCGGCAAAACGTCCGTACCCAGCAGCTCCTTTATGAGCAGCTGCGCCCCGTCCCGCTCCGCAACGGCACACCCGCTGGCGATGCGCACCAGCGCGCCGCCGCACAGATCGCAGAGATCTGCCTGAAATGCCAGCAGCGCAGCAGACAGCTCCACGTGCGCGCGGCCGCGCAGTGCCTGCTCCCGCAATGCGGCGTACTCCTGCGCGCTGACCCGCTCGATGACCGGCGGGCACTGCATATCCGGCGCACGTGCGATGCGCAGCCGCGCACCGCGGGCAGTCTGTGTGGTACCCATGACCGACCGATACCATGCGTACAGGGATGCTTCTGCCGGGAGCGTATAGAGCACGCAGCCGTTCGCGTCCGCTTCGGCGGCAAAGCGGCGCATCAGTGCCGACGCATAGCCGTGTCCCTGCTGCGCCGGATCGGTAGAGACCGCATAGACATAGGCGCAGGGGAGAGCGGTCCCGTCAGCCGTATGCAGCCGGCCGCCCAGCAGATGCGCTGCCGTGACAACAGTTCCGTTCATCTCAACGACCCAGGCGGCCGCTTGCGGCGGAAAGCGATGATAAAATGCGCCGATCAGCTCCGGCGGATCGCCGAAGGCGGTCTGCCAGAGCTGGGTCAGCACCGGCAGGTCGGCCGCGGCTGCGCGGCGGATGCGTGCGTCAGGCATCGGGGTACACCTCCGGGCAGCGCGTATAGATCTCCCGCTGCAGCGCTTTGAGATCGACGAACGTCTCCGGCCGCTTGCTCGGGTCGCGCAGCAGGGCGGAGGGGTGATAGATCGCCATACAGCGCCGGCCATTGACATCAAACCACTGCCCATGCTCGCGCGTGATGCGAAACGGGTCTTTGATGAGTGCGGTCGCAGCGATCCGGCCGAGGCAGACGATGATCGCCGGGTCGACGAGCGCGATCTGCCGCTGCAGCCATTCGCCGCAGCATTTCTGCTCCACGAACTGCGGGTCACGGTTGTGCGGCGGGCGGCACTTGACGATGTTGGCGATGTAGACCTTCGTCCGGTCGAGATAGATCATTTCGAGCATATCATCGAGCAGCTTGCCGGCCGGCCCGACAAACGGCAGCCCCTGCAGGTCTTCCTGTTCGCCGGGGCCTTCGCCGATGAGCATGATGCGCGCATCCTCGGCGCCGTCACCGAATACGAGGTGATGCCGCGTCTCACCGAGACCGCAGCGCCGGCACTGCGCGCACTCCTGCTTGAGTTCTTTCCAGGCTTCGTTCATGCGCTCTGGCTCCTTTTCCCTTGGATGAACCGGCTTTTTGCGGCCGGTTCGGCAAAAAATATATTGTAATGTAGCGTCAAACGTATTATAATACCCCGGTATGAAAATAACAACTGTAACCTGTCTGTAACCAGTTCGCGCGGCGTTGGGCGATCCCGCTGCGCCGGACATTACAATATTTTGAATGAAATTTGGTGCTTTGAATGGATTTTCAGGATTATCTGGTTCCCGGGAAAACCGGGCTGCTGATCGGTATCGGCGGCGTGTCCATGTCGCCGCTGGCAGAGGTGCTGCATGATGCGGGGCTGGACATCCGCGGCTCGGACATGAGCGAGAGCGACAATACGCTCACGCTGCGCGAGCGCGGCATTCCGATCCACATCGGCCACAGCGCCGCCAACGTTACGGATGATATCGAGTTCGTGATCCGCACGGCCGCCGTTCATGACGACAATCCGGAGGTGCACGAGGCGCACCGCCGCGGCATCCCGGTCTTTGAGCGGACGCAGGCATGGGGCGCGCTCATGCGCGGCTACCCGAATGCGCTGTGTATTTCCGGCACACACGGCAAGACGACGACGACGTCCATGTGCACGCACATCATGATGGCGGCGGAAAAAGACCCGACCGTCATGATCGGCGGCACGCTTCCGCTGCTGCACGCCTGCCACCGTGTCGGCAAGGGCAATACGATCATCATGGAGTCGTGCGAGTACTATAACTCGTTCCTTTCGCTGAATCCGACGATCGCCGTGATTTTGAACATCGAGGCGGATCATCTGGACTTTTTCAAGGACATCGAGGACATCAAGCACTCGTTCCGCCAGTTTGCCGAGCGCGTTCCGGCCGAGACCGGCACCGTGATCGCAAACTGTGACGATGTCAACACCATGGATGCGCTGCGCGGGATCGAGCGCAAGGTCATCACCTTCGGTCTCAGCCCGAAGGCGGACGTGTATGCGGAGAACATCATGCACCGCGGCTCTTCGTCCGAGTTTGATATTTATCACCGGGGAAATCTGTTTGCCCATGTGACGCTCCATGTTCCCGGCATCCACAATGTGCGCAACGCGCTCGCTGCCACGGCTGCGGCCATTGTGCTCGGCGTCAGCCCCAATGCCGTCAAGTACGGTCTTGCCGGCTTTGAAGGCGCGGGCCGGCGGTTTGATTATAAGGGCAAGTTCCAGGGCGCGGATCTGTATGACGATTATGCGCACCACCCGAGTGAGCTGCGCGCGCTGCTCGACGCGGTGGATACGCTCGACTATCAGCGCACGATCGTCGTGTTCCAGCCGCACACCTACAGCCGCACGGCAAAGCTCTTCAATGATTTTGTGGAGCAGCTGCGCCGCCCGACGATCGTCTATCTGGCGGAGATCTATGCTGCGCGCGAGAAAAACACCATCGGCATTTCTTCTGCCGATCTGGCCGCGCAGATCCCGGGCGCGAAGTTTTACCCGACGTTTGCGGAGATCGAGGCCGAGCTGCGCCGCATTGCCCGCCCGGGCGACATTATTCTGACTGTGGGCGCCGGCGACGTGTTCCGCATCGGCGAGCACCTCCTGTACCCGGCGGACAATAAGGACTGAGCCCACGCGATTAAAACGGAATTTCATCAAAAGCTGTCGGTTTGCGGCCGGCAGCTTTTTTGCGCCCAAAAGCAAACGATTCCTGCGCAAAGACATTTTCTGCGACAGCGTGGAATGACAGTTTTCATAACAATGAAAATCTATAATTTATGTAAACTGTTTTGCGTCAGGAGGAACCGTTATGAATGTCAAGATCGCGGGACACGACCGGCCGGTGCGTGCACCCGGCGCCTTGCCGAGCCCAATCGGGCTGCTGCCGGCAAGTGAAAATGCCAAATGGGTCGGTATGCTCGTCAGCTTTGCGCTCGGGCTGATCCTGTCAACGGCGCATATCGCCGGGTCGCCGGCGCCGTTCGGTCTGGCGTTCCTGGCGGCGATGGGGTATGGCTCCGGCGGCGCGCTGTGCCTTGCCGGCTGCGCGCTCGGCTACTTTGCGGCCTTCGGCGTTGCGACCGGCACGCAGCTCGCCGCCGGCTGCTGCCTGATTTTTCTGACGGCATATTTTCTGCGCAGTCATCCGTTTGTGCAGACGCGCTGGTATCCGTCGGCTGTCTCCGCGGCGGCTTACATACTGACGCGGCTGGTGCTGTGTCTGCTCACGGGCGGCCTGTCGCTGCTGCTGGTGTCCCGCATGGTACTGTTTTTGCTGCTGTGCGCCGCATCGGCCTATGGGTTTGACGATCTGCTGCGCGCGCAGGAGCCGCGCACGGTCAATGCGGAGATCTGCCGCAATGTCTCGACCGTGTTTCTGCTGGCGTGTCTGCTCATGGGCGTGAACAATCTGCTGCTGTTCGACACGCTGTCGGTCGGCCGGGCGCTCTCGGTGCTCATTCTGCTCATCCTCAGCGGGACGGGCGGCGCGCTGTGTGGGGCATCGGCCGGGCTGATCCTCGGCATCGCCATGGACGTGGCCGCCGGTGCGGGCGTCCTGTTCTCGGTCGTCTATGCCGCTGCCGGGCTGCTGTCCGGGCAGTTTTGCAAGCATCGGCGTGGGTTTTATCTGCTCATATTCGCGGCGGCGTACCTGCTGACGCTGTTTTGCATCCCGCTTCCGGAGCTGCGCATCGGCGCGGGCGTGGAGCTGGCGCTTGCCATGGGCGCATATCTGGTGATCCCGAAGAAGTTCGTGGTAGCGGTCGGCGCGTTTTTGCAGCCGCTGCGCGGCGGGAGCGGGGAGTCCGGTCTGCGCCGCTATGTCGCGGGGCGCGTAGGCGGCGTGGCGCATGCGTATCAGCAACTGCATGACACGGCGTGTCAGGCTGCAAGTACGGCAGAGAATGATGCCGATGTGGCGAAAGTCTTTGACCGCGCGGCCGACCGCGTCTGCTGCCGGTGCAAGCTGCAGCAGGAGTGCTGGACGCGCCGGGCGCTTGATACGCTCAACATCATGAACGATGTCACGCGCCGCATTCAGGCGCGCGGCCGGCTGCTGCCGGAGGATTTCCCGCCGTACTTTCGTGACCGCTGCGTCCATCTGCACGAGTATACCGAGGTCGTCAACGGCGAGCTGCGCCTGCGTGCCTACCGGCAGCGGATGCAGGAAACGCTGCAGGAAAACCGCACCGTGCTCTGGGAGCAGTATGCCGACTTTGCGCAGGTGCTCACAAATGTTTCCCGTGAGCTCGACAGCAGCTACGGCGCTGACCCACTGGCGGAGCAGCGCCTGATCCGCTGGCTTCGCACCATCGGTGTGGAAGCGGACGCAGCTGTGTTCCGCGAGAGCACGGGCCGCCTGCGCGTGACGATCGACAGCCGCTATCTGCGCCCGCTGCTGGAACTGCCGGACTATCTGGACAAGCTCTCGGCAACGCTGGGCGTGCGCCTGTGCATGCCGGAAAACGCCGCGCGTGACGACAGCCTGCTCCTGCTCGAGGCAGAGCCGCTGGCCGTCTCCGTTGGCATTGCGTCCATGCGCAAGAAGGGGGAGACAGTCTCCGGCGACCGCGGCACGTATTTCAAGACAGACGCGGGGCAGCTGTGCGTGATCCTGTCCGACGGCATGGGCTGCGGCGAGACGGCGGCCGACGGCAGCATCAGCACGGTCGGCATGCTGGAGGAATTTTTGCGCTCCGGCGTCAGCCCGGCGCTGGCGATGAAGCTGCTCAACTCCGCCATGCTCCTGCGCGACGGGGAGAACTGGGGCTATGCCACCGTGGATCTCATGTGCATGAATCTCTTCACCGGTGAGGCGGATTTTTATAAGTACGGCGCTGCGCCGACGTATGTCAAGTCCGGCGGCGCGCTCAAAAAACTGCGCTGCACGTCCTTCGCGCCCGGCCTCGAGCAGGAGAGCGGCAAAGCGCCGGACGAGCTGCACATGCATCTCAAGCCCGGCAGCGTGGCCGTGATCGCAAGCGACGGCGTTGTCTCCGACGGCCGCGACGAGTGGCTGCGCAGGCTGCTGAGCGATTCGGACGACCGTGATATGAAAACGCTGGCGGGCAGCGTCGTGCGCGCGGCGATCCGCGAATACGGACGCAGCGACGACATGACCGCCCTGGCGGTAAAAGTGGAGGTGCGCAGCTGATGAAACGAAAAAACAAGCCCATCCGCAGACCGGACGCCGTGCAGCCGCTCCCGCTGCCGGCTGACGCGGACGAGATCGCCTTCGCCCACGGCGTTTCGCGCCGCGTCGTCGTAGTCGATGCAGCCGAAAGCCCGCTGTTCGAGCAGATCATTTACATCGTGCGCGATGATGCCGCCAGCGGCGGCGTCACGGCGGCGGATCTGGTGCAGCAGGCACGCGATGCCGTCGGACATGTACCGGCAGCGCCCACGCCACGGCCGCGGCAAAAATCCTATACCGGTCTGCTGATCTGGCTGTGTTCCGTCGCCGGCGTGCTGGCGGCGGGCATCGGATACTGCCTGTACTGCGGCTGGTGATGGTACGAATCTCCTGCGACCCGGAGGGATATGCATCCTCCGGGTCGTTTTCTGCGGAAAAACCGGTTGTCAACGCTTGACGAAAGTGTTAGAATAAAGCGCCTGAAACGATTTTTACAGCGGGAGGTTACTTTATGAGCACGATCAAGGACCTGAACCTGGCGCCATCCGGTGAGCGGAAGATCCGCTGGGTGGAAGCACATATGCCTGTTTTGCGCGATATCGGCAGCGATTTTGCGCGCGAAAAGCCGTTTGCCGGCCTGAAGATCGCACTCTCCGTGCATCTGGAGGCCAAGACGGCCTACCTGTGCCGCGTGCTCGAGATGGGCGGAGCGGAGATGCACGTCACCGGGTCCAACCCGCTGTCTACGCAGGACGACGTTGCCGCAGCGCTGGCGGCGAAGGGCATGGACGTGCACGCGGTCTACGGCTGCACGGACGAAGAATACCAGGCGCACCTGCGCAGCGTGCTCTCCGTCGGGCCGAACATCATCATTGACGACGGCGGCGATCTTGTGCACCTGATGCACACGGAGTTCACGGATCTTATTCCGCAGGTCATCGGCGGCTGTGAGGAGACGACGACCGGCATCCACCGCCTGCGGATCATGGACCGTGCCGGAACGCTGCGTTTCCCGATGATCATGGTCAATGACGCCGACTGCAAGCACCTGTTCGATAACCGCTACGGTACGGGTCAGTCTGTGTGGGACGGCATCATGCGCACGACGAACCTCGTCGTGGCCGGTAAGTACGTCGTCGTGAGCGGCTATGGCTGGTGCGGCAAGGGCGTGGCCCTGCGCGCCAAGGGCCTCGGCGCGAAAGTCATCGTGACAGAAGTTGACCCCATCCGGGCGCTCGAGGCCGTTATGGACGGCTACGAGGTCATGCCGATGATGGATGCCGCCGCCATCGGCGACATTTTCGTGTCCGTCACGGGCTGCAAAGACGTCATTACGCTCGAGCACTGCGAGCGGATGAAGGACGGCGCGATCGTCTCCAACGCCGGACACTTCAATGTCGAGATCGACATGGAGGCGCTCGACCGCTGCGCGGATGAAATCTATGAGGCGCGGCACAATATTGATGCTTACCGTCTGCCGAACGGCAAGACGATCTATGTCATTGCGCAGGGGCGGCTGGTCAATCTGGCGGCCGGCGACGGCCACCCGGCGGAGATCATGGACATGAGCTTTGCCGTGCAGGCCATGAGCGCGGAGTATCTGGTGCGCACGCGTGGCCAGCTGAAACCGGGCGTCGTGTCGGTCCCCGCGGAAATCGATGACAACATTGCGCGCCGCAAGCTCAAGGCTATGGGCGTTTCCATTGACAGCCTGAGCTGTAGCCAGAAAGAATACCTGAACGGTTGATGCTTTGAGACCGGACGGAAAGGAGGGGCAGAGAGATGGACGATCAGAACCGGGAATACGAAGATTACGAGGCACTGCACGACGAGCTCTTTGCACTTCTCGATCAGCACCGGATGAAGGCGCTGAGCCAAAAGCTCGGCGAGATGAACGAGTTTGACATTTCCGAGTTCCTCGGCGAGCTGTGGGAGGATAACCCGCAGCGGATGGCCATGGTGTTCCGTATCCTGTCCAAGGAGATCGCGGCGGCCGTGTTCGCCAACCTCGAGGTCGAGGAGCAGGAGACGATCATCAACTCCATCACCGATACGGAGCTTGCCGGCATCATCGAAGAGCTGTATGTTGACGACGCCGTCGACATGATGGAGGAGCTGCCGGCCAATGTGGTCAAGCGTGTCATGCGCACGGCGACGCCTGCCACGCGCAACCTCATCAACCAGTACCTGAAATATCCCGAGAATTCTGCCGGCAGCATCATGACGGCCGAGTTTGTGGACCTGAAAAAATACATGAGCGTGCGCGAGGCGTTCGCCCGCATCCGCAAGATCGGCGAGGATAAGGAGACAATCTACGTCTGCTATGTCACGTCGGCCAAGCGCAAGCTCGAAGGCGTTGTCACCGTCAAGGATCTGCTGCTGTCGGACGATGACGTGATCCTGGAAGACATCATGGACACGAACGTCATCTATGCCTCCACGACCGACGACCAGGAAGAGGTCTCGGAGATGATCTCCAACTACGACCTGATCGCGATCCCGGTCGTGGATAAGGAAGGCTGTCTCGTCGGTATCGTCACGGTCGACGATATCATCGACGTCATGGAGCAGGAGACGACGGAAGACATCGAAAAGATGGCCGGTATCACGCCGTCCGATAAGCCCTACTCCCGCACGAGCGTCGTGGATATCTGGAAAAACCGCATCCCGTGGCTGATGTTCCTCATGCTCTCGGCGACGTTCACCGGCATGATCGTCACGCACTTTGAGGACGCACTGGCCACGCAGGTCGCGCTCGCGTCGTTCATGCCCATGCTCATGGGCACGGGCGGCAACTCCGGCAGCCAGTCATCCACGGCGATCATCCGCAGCCTGTCGCTGGGCGATACCTCTCCGTCGGACGCGCTGCGCGTGATCTGGAAGGAGCTGCGCGTTGCGTTTTTGTGCGGCGTCTCGCTCGCGGCGGCCAACTTTATCAAGATGCTGCTCGTTGACCGGCTGCTGCTGGGCAACATCGCCGTCACGATGCCGGTCGCGGCGACCGTCTGCTGCACGATCGTGTTCGTGGTCATGTTCGCAAAGGTCGTGGGCAGTCTGCTGCCGATGATCGCGGAAAAGATCGGCGTCGACCCGGCCGTCATGGCAAGTCCGCTCATTTCGACGATCACGGACGCCGTGTCGCTGCTGATCTATTTTTCCATTGCGAAAATGTTCCTGCATTTTTAATTTGCATTTCAACGCCCCCGGAGCATCCGGGGGCGTTTTACCATGGAAAAGCACTTGCATAATGCGCGGAAAATCATTATAATAAAGTGTCATATTTTGCGTATGACCACTCTCACGAAACAGCGAGGTGCGCTATGAAATCAAGCCTGAAACGAGTGATAACGGCGCTGCTTGCCGCCGTCATGCTGGCTGCGATCCCCTGTGTGCCGGCCTTCGGCGCGCAGGAGTATTACGTCAATGACGGAGAAAACACGCTGGCGCTGGCGGATGCGTATGCCATCGGCGCGGACGGCAGCACGGCGAAGCTGCCGGAGCGCGGCGTCTATGCCGCCACGGCGAGCGGCACGCAGCTGCTCGGCGGCAGTGAATACGACGATGAGCAGCCGAACATTCCAAACGGTATCGTCCGCGTCGGTCTGGCCTTCGGTTCGACGGCGCTGGATGCGGTCCATCTGCAGATCAAGACCGGTTCCGGCTTCGCCTTCGGATACTATGACTCCGATCGTGTGTTCCAGTCCGTCGGTTCGACGGCGGAGAGCGCCGTCACCGTTATTGCGGATACGAACGTCACGGTTGGGGACAGCGCGTTCGGCGCTTATCATGTCCAGCTCGGCGATACCTATGCGAGCTTTGACGCTGCGCAGGCAGCGGCCAACAGCTGCGGCGGCTATCCGGTGTATTATAACGGCAGCTACCGCGTGCGCATCGGCAGTTACCGGAGCGCGGACGATGCACCGGCGGGGCAAGGGACAGTTGTCTCCGGCGGCGCACGCAGTGTGCTGGTCGTGAAGGCCAGCACGGAGCAGATCCTGTTCGGCTTCGACTGCGGCTCGACCCGCTCGCTCTCGCTTGCACCGCAGAACGGCAGCGGTGCTGCCATCACGCAGGTTGCCGAGTGCAAGGAGCGCAACGGCAGCCGGTCGTGCACGTATTACGGCGATTTTCAGTTTACCCGCCTCAGCACACAGGAACCGCAGAAGCTCACGCTGGTGAATTTTGTCGGTCTGGAGCCCTATGTCAAGGGCGTCACGCCGTATGAAATGAGCAGCGGCTGGCCGCTCGAGGCGCTCAAGGCGCAGGCGGTCTGCGCGCGCACCTATGTCGCTTCCCACATGAACGGCTCGCCGGCCTACGGCTTTGACGTGACAGGTACAACGACCAGCCAGGTCTATTACGGTACACTTGACGCATCAGCGAACAGTGACCGCGCCGTGGATGAGACGGCAGGGAAGTTCGTCCGCTATGAGGGCAAGCTGTGCGAAACGTTCTACTTTGCGGCGGACGGCGGCGCGACCGAGGACTCCGAAAACGTCTGGGTGACCAAGGTGCCGTACCTGCGCGGTGTCGTCGATCCGTATGAGAAGGACATCGAATTTTACTGCAAGAGCTGGAGCACGACCATCTCCCGTGCAGCCGTCGGGGACGTCTCCATCACCTATACGCCCATTGGCAATGCCATGACCGTGACGGTCGGCGGCAAAACCTACAGCAAAGACGCCGTGCGCACATTCCTGACAAGCGTCTGCGGCCTGCGCTATAACAGCCGCCACTTTACCGTGGAGTATGACGCTGCCTCGGACACTTATTCTGTCGTCGGCGGCGGCTATGGCCACAACTGCGGCATGAGTCAGTGGGGGGCCAAGGCCATGGCGCAGGAACACGGCAAAACCTATGAAGAGATTATCAGTTTCTACTATACTGGAGCTTATGTAGCATGAAAAAATCGGATTTTTATTTTGACCTGCCGGAGGAGCTCATCGCGCAGACGCCGCTCGAGCGCCGCGATGCCTCCCGGCTGCTGACGCTGGACAAAACGACCGGCGCTGTCGCACACCATCACTTTTACGAGCTGCCGCAGTTCCTGCGTCCGAACGACTGCCTTGTGCTCAACGATTCGCGCGTGCTTCCGGCGCGCCTGCTCGGCCACCGCAGCACCGGCGGCGCGGTCGAGGTGCTGCTGCTGCGCGACCTTGGCGACGGCAAGTGGGAGTGCCTGACCCGGCCGGGCCGCAAGACCCAGCCCGGCACTGCGCTCTCGTTTGGCGACGGGGAACTCACCGCTACGGTCGTCGATGCGATCGCCGACGGCAACAAGATCGTACAGTTTCACTATGACGGCATCTTTCTGGAGGTGCTCGAGCGGCTGGGCAAAATGCCGCTGCCGCCGTACATCAAGGCAGAGCTGCAGGATCAGGAGCGCTACCAGACGGTCTATTCCCGCGAGCTTGGCAGCGCCGCCGCGCCGACAGCCGGCCTGCACTTCACGAAGGAGCTGCTGCAGCGGATCGCGGACATGGGTGTGAAGATCGGCTATGTCACGCTGCACGTCGGCCTTGGCACGTTCCGCCCTGTCAAGGAGGACGAGATCGAGGATCACCCGATGCACTCGGAGTTTTGCATCATCCCGGAGGAAACGGCGCGCATGGTCAACGAGACGAAGGCCAATGGTGGCCGCGTCGTCTGCATCGGCACGACATCCTGCCGCACGGTCGAGAGCTTTGCGGATGCGGACGGAACGCTCCGCGCGCAGTCCGGCTGGACGGACATCTTCATCTACCCCGGCTACAAATTCAAGTGCATGGATGCGCTCGTCACGAATTTCCACCTGCCGGAGAGCACGCTCATCATGCTCGTGTCGGCGCTGGCCGGGCGGGAGCACATCCTCAACGCATACAAGATCGCCGTCGAAAACCGCTATCGGTTCTTCTCGTTTGGCGACGCCATGTTCATTGCCGATGGCCTCGATGCCGGCGGCGCTGAGTAAGAAAATGAAAAAACAGGCTCGCGGCCGCGAGCCTGTTTTTTGCTGTATCGGTTCAGTTTTGCGCAGCTTCAAATGCCTGCTGCAGATCGGCGATGATATATCGGTGTCTTCCAGACCGACCGCCAGACGGATCAGGCGATCCGAGAAGCCGGCGGCCTCGATCTCTTCTTTCGTGCACACGGAGTGCGTCATGGAAGCCGGATGCTTGATGAGCGTCCCGCAGTCGCCGAGGCTGACGGCCAGCGCGCACAGATGCACGTGGTTGAGCACCTTCTTGGCTTCCTCGAAGCTGCCCATCTCGAACGAGACAACGCCGCCGAACCGCGTCATCTCGCGGACGGCCACGGCGTGATCGGGATGGTTCTCCAGACTGGGATAGAACACTTTCTGCACATACTTGGAGCCGGCAAGGAAGTCCACCACTTTCTGCGTGTTTGCGCAGACGGCGTCCATGCGCACCTTGAGCGTCTTGAGGCCGCGCAGGATCAAAAACGCCTCCTGCGGCCCGAGCACTGCGCCCGTAATGTCCTTGAGTCTGACCATGCGGATCTGGTCCATGATCTCCTTGCGCGCCGCCGAGAAGCCCACGACCACGTCGCCGTGGCTGTTGAGATACTTGGTCGCGCCGTGCACGACGACATCCGCGCCCAGCTTCAGCGGCTGCACCAACAGCGGCGTGGAAAAGGTATTGTCCACGATGACGAGACAGTCCGGATCCTGCGCATGCGCGTAGTCCGCGACGGCGCAAAGCGCCTGTATCAGCAGATCTATGCGCAGCTGCGCGCACAGATCTTCTCCGACGAGATCGCGGCCGGACAGCCGCTGCCGTCGTATCGGTTTATGAGCCGGAAATACCAGGTCAACGTCGCCACGGTGGAAAAGGCGTATGATCTGCTGGAGGCCAACGGTTATATCCGCCGCTGTCAGGGCAGCGGGTGTTATGTCCTGCCGCTGGATAATTTCGAGTTCTTTGCCGACGGCGTGGTGCTCTACAGTTTTCAGGCCGGGCAGTCGGAGACCGGGCCGGTCTATGATTTTGCCACCAGCACGCCGCTGGCGACGCGGGAGGAGACGCGGCAATTTGTCGCGCTGGCCGACGAGCTCGCGCAGCAGCGGCCGGATGCGCTCCTGCGCTATCCGCCGACACGCAGGCGCTGCGGCAGCATCTGGCCGCGCGCAGCATTTGCTGCGCCTGAGCTATGTCGGCTGCCCGCTGGAGCAGATACCGGTAGGGATACACTCTATCGACTGGGAAATCGACTGGCTGCTGGAGCACCAAGCGGCGTTGGAAATTTAGTTGAGGTATCTTGTTGCATATTTTGTGAACAAACATAGTGCCTTTTGTGAACGTTAGCACTCACCTATTGACAGTGCTAAAAAGCGTGCTATGATGAAGACGATCGATGAGGGAGGGCCTCCAGAGGGCCTCCGGAGATCAGGCATTGTTGTACAAACGGTAACAGAGTTCGCCAACGCGTGGAGTTTTTCCCCAGCGCCTACGAAAGGTATGAATGGAGGAATGACTTATGTTGCCGAGCATTTTTGGTGAAAACCTGTTTGATGATTCGCTATCCGATTTCTTTGATTTCGGCCGTATGATGCCGCAGGTCAGCAGTGAGCTGTATGGCAAGCACGCCAGAAATCTGATGAAGACCGATGTCCGCGAACTGGACGGCTCGTATGAGCTGGACGTGGACCTGCCGGGCTTCAAGAAGGATGAAGTGACGGTCGATCTGCAGGACGGTTACCTGACGATCAGCGCTGCCAAGGGTCTGGACAAGGACGAGTCCGATAAGAAGGGCAAGTTCCTGCGCCAGGAGCGTTACGCCGGCTCCATGAGCCGCAGCTTCTATGTCGGTGACGATGTGGAATCCGCAGATGTCTCCGCGAAGTTCGAGGATGGCATTCTGAAGATCAGCGTCCCGAAGGCTGCGCCGAAGGAGCTTCCGAAGCACACGACCATCACGATCGAGTAATATGCAGCAATGCAAGCGCGCCCCGGCCAAAATGGCCGGGGCGCGCTGCTTTTTAAAGGGATATCCCCGCCGATGCCTGAAAAGGCATCGGCGGGGATACGTCTGTTATGAACAACGGTTTCAGCTGCGTTTGCTGCGCAGTTCCTTGACCTTGATCCTGGCAGCACGCTTGACCATGTAGGGGAGAATGGCTTTCATCTTGTCCTCGGAGCGGATCATCTTGGTCGCTTCCGGGTGATCGCGGCCAGGTGGATGGCGTCAAACTCGCATCTGGTCGTGCACACGCCGCAGCCGATGCAGCGGTTGGTATCGACGACGCACACGCCGCAGCCGATGCAGCGGTTGGTATCGACGACGCTCACGCCGCAGCCAAGGCAGCGGGACGCCTCCTTTTTGACCTGCTCTTCCGTGAACGTGCAGCGCGGGTCGCGGAACGTCTTGCGCGCTTCCGCGCCGGAGAGCGCCGCAGGCACCTGCCGTACCGGCGCGTCGAAGCACGCCGTCGGCAGGGCAACATTGCGCTTGTCCAGCTCGGGATACACGCGGCGGTTGCGGCCGATCGTCAGGCTCTGGCCCTCGTGCACGTAGCGGTGCAGGGAAATGGCGGCTTCCTTGCCGGCGGCAATGGCGTCGATCACAAACTTCGGCCCGGTGGCCACATCGCCGCCAACAAAGATGTCCGGCTGTGCGGTCTGAAGCGTGAGGCCGTCGCAGATGTGGCCGCAGACGGCGGGGAAGGGGTTCTCTTTTTTTGATAAGCTTGAGCGCGTCCATGTAGCGGCCTTCGGCAACCATGCGGATATAGCCCTGGACGGCAATATGCGCCGGGCAGTTGCTCTTGCAGGGGGCGGTGCCGGTGTCATAGCAGTTGGCGGACGGATTGTCGTCTCGGTAATTTTCGTTCCACATTTCCGGGCCCCATTTGGCCTCATCCGGCAGCACCTGCTTCGGATAGACGATCGGCCCCTCCTTCGTACACAGCTTCTGCCCGAGCTTGGCGGCACCCGCCGGGCACACCTTGGCGCACTGACCGCAGGCAACGCACTTTTCCGGATCGACATGCGCGCGGTAAGCGGATGCGGACATATTCGGCGTGTTGAACAGCTGGCTGGTGCGCAGCGCGTAGCAGGAGCAGACGCAGCAGTTGCAGATGCTGAGGATCTTGTCCTTGCCGTCAATATTCGTGATCTGGTGCACAAAGCCGTTTTCCTCGGCGCGCTGCAGGATCTCCATGACCTCTTCGCGCGTTGCAGGGCGCGCTTTATTGGTCTCGATGGCGTAGGTCGCCATGTCACCGACGGTAATGCACATGTCCTCTTCCAGATGGCCGCAGCCCTCATCGCGCACTCTGCGGGACCGGCGGCAGGAGCAGGCGCCGACCGCATACTTGCCGTCGTACTTATCCAGCCAGTGCGACAGATGCTCCAGATCGACCGACTTCTGCTCCGACGGGATCGCCTTTTCGAACGGGACGGCACGCTTGCCGAGCTCACGTTCCACACCGACTGGATGCGCTATGACTGCTATGTAGACCTCAGCGGCGCCGTGCTTGGCGCGTTTCGGGAAAACTGGCTGCCGTTTCTGGGCGGCCTTGTGCTGGTCGTCGGGCTCTCGGCGCTGCGTTTGTCCGCGCTGGTCAACGACCTCGGCTTCGGCATCGGCACGGCGCTGTATGCGTTTGCGGCCGGGGCGCTGGCGATCTCGGCGATGGTGCTGCCGGGCATCTCCGGTTCGTCTCTGCTGATGTCGTGCGGACTCTGTCTGCCCGTGATCGCGGCAATGAAAGACCTGCTGCAATTTCAGTTCGGCCAGTTCCGGCTGCTGGCGGCGGTTGGGCTGGGCCTGCTCGCGGGCTTTGCCATTGCTCCGCATTGCATCCGCGGCTGGATGCGCAAAGCGCCGGGCGCCGTCACCTATGCCGTGTTGGGCATGATGCTCGGCTCTCTCTATGCGATCATCGTCGGCCCGACGACACTGAAGGTGCCGCAGCACGCTATGACAATATCTGATTTTCACCTGATTTTCACCTCCTCTGGTTCGCGCTCGGCATTGCCGTGATGCTGGGCCTGGAGGCGCTGAAAAGGCGTGTGCAGAAGGCGCTGGCCCACTAATACGCAAATCTTCCGGGAACGCTTGACTTGATGCTGCAATCTGTTAGAATAAGTAGGCAATCCAAACAGAAAGGCAAGCAAACTATGTTTCAACTGATTTGCAAAGACGGCCATGCGCGCCGCGGCGCGTTCACAACGCCGCACGGTACGGTGCAGACGCCGGTGTTTATGAATGTCGGCACGCAGGCGGCCATCAAGGGCGCGCTCTCGGCGGAGGATCTGGAGACGATCGGCTGCCAGGTCGAGCTGTCCAACACGTACCACCTGCACGTGCGTCCCGGCGACGAATTGATCCGCGACCTGGGCGGCCTGCACAAATTCATGACCTGGGAAAAACCGATTCTGACCGACAGCGGCGGATTCCAGATCTTTTCGCTGGCGCAGCTTCGGAAGATCACGGAAGAAGGCGTTGCCTTCAACTGCCATGTGGACGGCCGGCACATTTTCATGGGGCCGGAAGAGAGCATGCGCATTCAGGCCAATCTTGGCTCGGATATTGCAATGGCGTTTGACGAGTGCATCAAGATCCCGTCGCCGTACGACTACGTGAAAAACTCCTGCGACCGGACGTATCGCTGGCTGCAGCGCTGCAAGGCGGCGCTCACGGATTACACCGGCCGTGACGATGCTGTCAATCCCGGCCAGGTGCTCTTCGGCATCAATCAGGGCACCATTTTTCACGATCTGCGCATTGAGCATATGAAGAAGATCGCAGACCTCGATCTGGCCGGTTATGCGATCGGCGGCCTCGCGGTGGGGGAGACGACGCAGGAGATGTATGATACCATTGCTGCCGTCGAGCCCTATATGCCGGCCAACAAGCCGCGCTACCTGATGGGCGTCGGCACACCGGGGAACATCATCGAATCCGTCGCGCGCGGCGTGGACTTTTTCGACTGCGTCATGCCGGCGCGCAACGGCCGCCACGGACATCTGTTCACGTGGTCAGGCATCATCAACATTAAAAATGAGAAATATCAGCGCGATGAGCAGCCGATCGACCCGCAGTGCGACTGCCCGGTCTGCCGGCGGTATTCCCGCGCCTATCTGCGGCACCTGTTCAAGGCGGAAGAGATGCTGGCCATGCGCTTTGCCGTGATGCATAATTTGTATTTTTATAATACGCTCATGCAGCGCATCCGCGCGGCGATCGAGGCGGGGGAGTATGAGGCGTTCCGGAAAAGTTACACATCCGTACTCGATATGCGCATTTAATGCTTGCATTTGCATAGGAAAGCAGATATAATATCTTTATCTTTATACGGAGGTAAAACCATGGGAAGCTCTGGCGGATATTCATCCATTATCATGATCGTTCTGATGCTTGTCATCTTCTATCTGTTCCTGATCCTTCCGGAGAACAAGAAGAAGAAAAAGCTCAATGAAATGCGTTCCAATCTGAAAGTCGGTGACGATATCGTCACGATCGGCGGTATGATGGGCAAAGTCGTCCACGTCACGGACGACAGCGTGACCTTCGAGACCAGCGAGGATCAGGTTCGCATCCAGGTTGCCAAGTGGGCCATTTCCACGAACGCCCGCGCCGAGGCGCAGGCTGCCAAGGAAGCTCAGGATCGCAAGGCTGCCAAGCAGAAAGCAAAAGAAGCGAAAAAGGAAGAGCCGAAGCACGAGGAGCCGAAGGGCCCCGAGGTGTAACGCTGCTTTCGGAATGATTCACCCCCTGCAGGAATATGCTGTGATGCATACGTTCTGCAGGGGGTGTTTTTTTGAATACGGAACAAAAATGGCTGCCGATGCTCTCGCGCGCGGCGGCGGCCGGCCTGGCCGGACTTGGACTCGCGCTGCTCTTGAGCTGGCTGGCTGCGCTGGCCATGAATCACGATGTGCTGCCCGGCTCAGATGTGCGCCTTGCTGCGTTGGTGTGCTGCGGGCTTGCGTGTCTTGCTGCCGGCGCGCTCTCGCCGCGGCCGGAGCAGGGGAGGGCACTTGGCGGAGCGATGACATGGGCGGTGTGGGCGATCGGATATCTCATCCTGAAGGCGGCCGTTGGCGCGCAGGTTTTCTGCGCCGCTACCGCCATGACGCTGCTGACCGCGCTGGCTGCTGCGATCGTCGGTTCGTGCATTTTTCATAAAAAGTTACGAAATAGAACAAAGAAGAAAAAACGGAAACAGAAGAGATATTACGGTTGGTAATCAGCAGAAGGTTTACATAATCATCGTTTGATTACCTATATATTGCGTTAGATACGCAATGATTACCGAAATATAGTCATATACCGCTGGAAATACTGGGCATCTCTTTCTGCTCAGTTACGTGGTTTACATAATATTGTTAACATAATTTCTTGTCATAATAAACAAAAATGAACAAATTCTGACGAACTACTTGATAACATTTTCGATTTGTATTATATTATGTCTACAACGCATTATGTAAATTGTCATGTTATGAGCGCATGTTCATAGGCTGTCAGTGGTGATGAATGTGCGACATAACAGATTGCGTGTGCGCCGGAAACCGGCCGTCTCCCGCTTTCCGCTGCCGCCGCTGCTCGCGGTCGGTATGGCGGCGGGCTATGTGATCGGCTGCTGCTTCGGCGCCAATGCTGCGCTGCCGGAGCCGTCAAATCCGGTTCTTTCCTTTTTGAGCAGCAGCGGCGCGGGTGGGACGCTGTACGGCGGCTTGCTGACAGAGCTGTGCGTCTCGTGCGCCTACGGTTTTGCGTTTTTGCTGCTGTCTACGTCGTATCTTGGTTTTTTGCTGATTCCGGCCGTTTTCGGGATCAAAGGTTTTTTGTCCGCCTGTACGGCGGCCGCCTTCCTGAATTCCGGCTGCGACCATGCGTTTTGGCTCTCCTGCGTCGCAGTCGGTCTGCCCGGCATTTTTCTTGTGCCGGCGCTGTTTCTACTCGGAACGCTCTGCGCGCAGATGTCTGTGCGTCTGCTCGAGCAGCGGCGCGGCCTGCCAGTCCCCGTATCATCGGAGCGATATTCCCGGGAGCTGGCGCTTGTGTTCTGCCTGCTGTTGGCGGCTGCGGCCGCCGCGTGCTATGCAGTACCGTTTTTCACACGGCTTATTCTGTGACCTGTGGTCACTGTGGATGAAATCTGATTGGAAAGGGGGAAGTCGTCATGCGGGATTCCGACGGAATGGAATTGTTCGAGTCCTACCTGCGCGATGTCAAGCGCTCGTCGCAAAATACGATTTCCTCATATCTGCGGGATATCCGCCAACTCAGCGAATATCTGCACGCACACACGGATGCCGATCTTGGCTCCGCGGAAGAGGAAGAGCTGTGTGAATACATCGACTGGATGCGCAGTAACGGCAAGTCCGTTGCCACGGTTTCCCGGGCGATCGCATCGCTGAAAAATTTCTATGGGTTCCTGCTCAACAATCACTATGTGCAGCACAATCCGACCGGCAAGCTCGTACCGGACAAGGCCAAGCAGAAGCTGCCGCAGATCCTCTCGAGCAAAGAGGTCGAGCTGCTGCTGGCGCAGCCGGAGTGCACGGACGCCAAGGGCTACCGTGACCGCGCCATGCTCGAGCTGCTGTATGCGACCGGTATCCGTGTCAGTGAACTGATCTCGCTCAACATTACGGATGTAAATCTGTCCGCCGGTGTTATCCGCTGCCAGGGCCGCGATAAAGCGCGCATGATCCCCATGTATCCGGCGGCTGTCCGTGCGCTCACGGAGTACATCAACTTCATCCGCCCGCAGATGATCGCAGCGCCGGATGAACAGGCGCTGTTCGTCAACGTCAGCGGGGAACGGATGTCGCGTCAGGGCTTCTGGAAGCTCATCAAGAACTATCAGACCAAGGCCGGCATCGAAAAGACGATCACACCGCACACGCTGCGCCATTCCTTCGCTGCGCATCTGCTGGAAAACGGCGCGGATATCCACGCCATTCAGGAAATGCTCGGCCATGCGGACATCTCCTCGACGCAGATCTATTCGCACCTTGTCAGCAAGCAGCTCAAGGATGTCTACAACAAAGCGCACCCGCGTGCGTGACATACGTGTTTTCAAGCGCTCCGAAACGACTCGGGGCGCTTTTTCTTTTCCCGGCAGTTGCCTACGGGGCGAAAATATGCTATATTTATTTAATTGGAGTGATGCATATGCGGATCCTGGGCGTTGACCCCGGCATTGCCACGGTCGGCTTCGCGGTGCTGGACGCGGAAAAGCGCAGCCAGCGACTGCTGACCTGCGGCGTGATCACGACGCCGGCCAAAACGCAGCTGTCCAGCAGGCTCGACCAGATCTACCGCGACCTGAATGAACTCATCGCGCAGTTTCACCCGGAAGTGATGGCGGTCGAGGAGCTGTTTTTCAATACGAATATCACGACCGGCATCGCTGTTGCCCATGGCCGCGGCATCATCCTGCTCTCAGGCTATCAGGCCGGGCTGCAGATCTATGAATACACGCCGCTGCAGGTCAAGCAGGCGGTCGTCGGTTATGGCCGTGCGGACAAAAAGCAGGTCATGGACATGGTGCGTCGCATCCTGTCCCTGCAGGCCGTGCCGAAGCCGGACGACGCGGCGGACGCCGTCGCTATCGCGCTCTGCCATGCGCGCAGCGCCACATCTTTGATCCATCAACAGGAGAGATTTGATCCATGTTCTACCATATAAACGGAGTCGTTACCGATATCGAACCGAATCTGGTCGTGCTGGAGTGCGGCGGCGTGGGCTATGCGCTCAACGCCAGCCTGAACACGATCAGCAGCGTCAGAACGGGCGAGCGCGCCAAGCTCTATACGTATGAGTGCATCCGCGAAGATGCACATGATCTCTACGGCTTTGCCAGCAAGAGCGAAAAGCACTGCTTTGAGTTGCTGCTCGGCATCTCCGGCGTTGGACCGAAGGCAGCGCTGTCCATCCTTTCATCCAACACGCCGGACGGACTGGCATTGGCGGTGCTCAACGGCGATGAAAAGGCGCTCACGAGTGCGCCCGGCATCGGCAAGCGCATTGCGCAGCGCATCCTGCTCGAACTCAAGGACAAGATGGCCAAGGAGAGCGCAAGCGTGGACTTTGCGGATCTGACGCCGGCGGTGCCCGCATCGGACGCGGCCTCGGCCGCGCGCAGCGATGCGATCGCCGGCCTGTCCGTGCTCGGTTACAGCATGCCGGAGATCAATGCGGCGCTGCGCACGCTGCCGTCCATTGAGGGCATGAGCGCGGATCAGATCATCAAGGCCGCGCTGCGCGCCATGATGCAGCAGTAAGCAGGGGAGGGAGCGTATATGAGTATCAGTTTTTCCGAGGACGCCCAGCAGGAGGTCGTCACCTCTTCCTGCGTGCTTCCGGAGGATTCCGGCGAGGGCTCTCTGCGCCCGCGGCTGCTGAAGGATTATACCGGTCAGGAAAAAGCGAAAGAGAACCTGCAGGTCTGCATCGACGCGGCGCGCCTGCGCGGCGAGCCGCTCGACCACGTGCTGCTCTACGGCCCTCCGGGGCTTGGCAAGACGACGATGGCCGCCGTCATCGCAAACGAGATGGGCGTGAACATGCGCATCACCTCTGGCCCGGCGATCGAAAAGGCCGGCGATCTGGCGGCGCTGCTGACCAACTTGCAGGAACATGATATTCTCTTCGTGGACGAGATTCACCGCCTCAACCGCGCAGTCGAGGAGATCCTTTACCCCGCCATGGAGGACTACGCGATCGACATCATCATCGGCAAAGGGCCGTCGGCCAATTCGATCCGGCTGGATCTGCCGCGCTTTACGCTCATCGGAGCGACCACGCGCGCCGGACAGCTGACCGCTCCGCTGCGCGACCGCTTCGGCGTCAATCTGCGTCTGGAGCTCTACAGCCCGGCCGAGCTGCAGAAGATCGTAGAGCGCAGCGCCGGTATCCTCAAGGTGGAGATCGACAGTGCCGGCGCGTATGAGATCGCCTCGCGCTCGCGCGGCACGCCGCGCATTGCCAACCGTCTGCTCAAGCGCGTGCGCGACTATGCGCAGGTGCGCGCCGACGGCGTCATCACCAAAGAGGTCGCCAACGCCGCGCTGCTGCGCCTGGAAGTGGACGAGATGGGCCTCGATGCGACGGACCGGCGGATGCTGCGCAGTATCATCGAATTCTATCACGGCGGGCCGGTCGGCCTGGAAACGCTCGCGGCGACGATTGGCGAAGAGGCCGTGACGCTCGAGGACGTCTATGAGCCGTATCTGCTGCAGCAGGGCTTTTTGACGCGCACGCCCCGCGGCCGCTGCGTCACACGCCGTGCTTATGAGCATCTTGGCCTGGAATACATCGGCCAGCAGGAGATAGATCTCTGAAAAAAGCGCTGAATGTCATCGAAACGTGCATTTTGTACAAAAATGTATTGACTTTTCAACGTTTTTAGTTATAATTTGTTTTGAGTGGTATTGGAGTTTTGAAGGTTATGATGGATGATTCCAAACTGTCTGATGCAGAGCTGCTGGCACTGGTGAGTGCCGGGAATGCCGACGCGGAGGAAGCCCTCGCAGAGCGCTACAGCCGCCTGGTGCGCATTTGCGCGCGGCCGCTTTTTCTCATCGGCGGTGACAGCGAGGATCTCATTCAGGAAGGAATGCTTGGCCTGCTCTCTGCCATCCGGCAGTATGACCCGGCATCCAATGTGCCTTTCAAAGCGTTTGCAGAGGTTTGTATCAGCAACCGCATTTACAGTGCCATCAAGTCCGCTTCCAGACAGAAGCATTCTCCGCTCAACAGCGGCATTTCCCTAGACAGCATCCTCTCAGAAGAATCACAGACCCAGGCGTCCAGCTATCCGGAAGCAAATTGTCGTGTTACTGAGGAGCAGGTTCTGGCCAGAGAGAGTGAACAAGAGCTATTGTCCGCATTTACCCGGTATTTGTCAGCGTTTGAAGCGCGGGTGCTTCGGCTGTATCTGTCCGGCCTTTCCTATGCCGAGATGGCGGCCGAGACGAACAAACCCGAAAAATCCATTGACAATGCCGTGCAGCGGATCCGCCGCAAACTGGCGCGGCTCCCCAATTTCAGCGACTTCAGCAAGAGCTGAACGCAATATAGCCGAGAGGCAAGTTTTTCAAAAGAGAGGATTTATCATGTTCGAAGACAAAACGTTGAAGTGCAAAGAGTGCGGCGCAGAGTTCGTTTTCACCGCCGGTGAGCAGGAATTCTATGCGGAAAAGGGCTTCCAGAATGAGCCCCAGCGCTGCAAGGCCTGCCGTGACGCGCGCAAGAACGCCGCCCGCGGTCCCCGCGAGTTCTTCACTGCTACCTGCGCTGCCTGCGGCGGCGAGGCCAGAGTTCCGTTTGAGCCGAAGTCTGACCGTCCTGTCTACTGCAGCGAGTGCTTCGCGAAGATGAGAGAGCAGCACTAATCAGCAGATAAACTGGTTAAAATGATTGGGGCGCTTCGTGCGACCCAATCATTTTCTCACAAGCAAACTACCGGAGGTAAAAAGATTATGTTTGAAATTTCCAGAGATACGATGATTTCGGAGATCCTGTCCAATGCGCCGGAGGCCATGCCCGTGTTCCAGAACATCGGCATGCACTGCCTCGGCTGCGCCATGGCCAGTGGCGAGACGCTGGAGCAGGCTTGCCTTGCACACGACGTGGATCCGGACGAGTTCCTCGAGCAGCTGCGCACCTATCTGGAGAGCCTGTAAGATACAGACATGGATCAAAAGCCGGCGGTACGCCGGCTTTTGGCGTTTCCGAAGGAGTATGTATGGATTCCATTCGTCTATCACCGCGGCTGCAAATGGTCGCGGACTTCGTGCCGCCGTGCGCCTGCGCTGCGGATATCGGTACAGATCACGGATATTTGCCGGTCTGGCTGCTGCAAAATGGAGTCGTTCAAACGGCCATCGCGGCCGACATCCATGTCGGTCCGCTTGCCAATGCGCGGAAGTCCGCCGCCGCTTACGACTTGGAGGAGCGCGTTCGGTTCGTGCAGGCGGACGGTCTGCAATTTCCGGACGCGCAGGCAGCGGATGTCATCACCATTGCCGGCATGGGCGGGGAAACGATCTGTGCGATCCTGACGGCCACACCGTGGCTGCGGCAGGGAAAACGGCTCGTTTTGCAGCCGCAGAGCAAAGTGCAGGAACTGACGGACTGGCTCTGGCACAACGGTTTTACGATCGAGGACGCAGCCCTCTGCCGCGATGCCGGCAAGCGCTATCTTGCCCTGCGCGTGCTTGGACAGCCGGCCGGGCAGACATACACGGTGGAGCGGCTGCTGCTTCGCCGCCGCGATCCGCTGCTGCCGGAGCACCTCACAGAAGAGATCCGGCGGCAAACGCGCGCACGCGCCGGCATGGCGCTTGCAAAGCAAACGCCGGCGGCGGAACTGGCAGCGATCGACGCGCGGCTCTCGCAGCTGCAAACCTGCCTGAAGGAGGTACAGACATGGTAATTATCAATGACATCTACGCTTTCTTAAATGAGATCGCGCCGGTGCGGTATCAGATGGATTTTGATAACGCCGGTTTTCTGGTCGGTGACGGCGGAACTGCGGTAAAAAATGCGCTGCTGGCGCTGGACATCACAGACGCCGTGATTGCAGAAGCGATCGAGCTGCGCGCGCAGCTCATTGTTTCGCACCACCCGCTCATCTTTACGCCGCTGCGGCACGCGACGACGGATGATCTCGCCGGACGCAAGGTGCTGACCATGGCGCGGCACGGCATTTCAGCCATCTGTATGCACACGAATCTGGACATTGCCGACGGCGGCGTCAATGATGCGCTCATGGCGGCGCTGGGCGCGGAGGTCACGGGCGGCCTGGAGCCGGCCGGTACGGCGGCCGACGGGCGCACGCTTACCTGCGGACGTGTAGGGAAGCTTCCGAACCCCATGACCATGGCGGAATTTCTGCCCTATGTTGCCGGACGTTTGCACGTCAACGGGCTGCGGTATGTGGACGGTGGCCTGCCAGTGGAAAGAATCGCGGTTTGCGGCGGCTCCGGCGGGAATATGCTGGATCTGGCGGCTGCGAAGGGCTGCGACACCTTCGTGACGGCAGACGTGAAGTACAACCGCTTCCTCGCGGCAAAGGAGCTTGGCATCAACCTGATCGACGCCGATCACTTCTGCACGGAAAATGTGGTCATCCCGGTCCTGCAGGAGAAACTTCAGCGGCAGTTCCCGGATGTTACATTCACCGTCAGTCAGGTGCTCCATCAGACCGCACAGACATATTGTCCATAACGTATGCCGCCGGCACGCTGCCGGCGGCATATTCTCGTCCCGGACCTCATACAGTTTTGGTAAGACTGATGAGGAGAGGACGACAGAATGGACAATTCTTCAATTTACGCAGACATTGCCGCCCGTACCGGCGGGAATATTTACATCGGCGTTGTCGGCCCGGTACGCACCGGGAAATCGACCTTCATCAAACGCTTCATGGAAACGCTCGTGCTTCCGAATATTTCCGATGATTACGTGCGGGAGCGTGCGCGCGACGAGCTGCCGCAAAGCGGATCCGGCCGGACGATCATGACAGCTGAGCCGAAGTTTGTCCCGGAGGATGCCGTCTCGATCGAGCTGGATGCTTCCGTGCGCGCCTCCGTGCGGCTGATCGACAGCGTTGGATATATGATCCCCGGCGCAAACGGTCAGTACGAAAACGGGGAAGAGCGTCTGGTCACAACGCCGTGGTACGATCACGAGATCCCCATGCGCGTGGCGGCGGAAGAGGGAACGCGCAAAGTTATCCGCGAGCACTCGACGATCGGCATTGTCGTCACGACCGACGGCAGCGTGACCGAGCTCGCGCGGGAGGACTATGCCGCGGCAGAAGCGCGCATCGTTGCAGAGCTGCAGGACATCGGCAAGCCGTTTCTCATCCTGCTCAACACGGCCGATCCGGCGGGGGAGGCCGCACAGACATTGGCGGCTCAGCTGCGCGAGCAGTACGATGCCGCCTGCCTGCCGGTCAACTGTCTGGAGCTGACGGAGCAGGATATTCTGGAGATCCTGCGCTCGGTATTGTATGAATTCCCGGTCACAGAGGCCTGCTTCCGTATGCCGGAGTGGATGGACGTCCTGGCACCCGAAAATGAGACAAAGCAGCAGCTCTATGCACTGCTGCGCGAACAGATGCCGTCACTGCACCGCCTGCGTGACGCACGGCGCGCGGCGCAAGTGCTCGCAGACAGCGAACTATTGGAAGCGGCGGACGTGGAAAACGTCTCTGTGGACACCGGGGCCGTTTGTTACGTGCTCACATTTCCGCGCGCGCTGTACTACAGCATCATCAGCGAACAGGCGGGCGTTTCCCTGCGCAGTGATGGGGAGCTCATCTCGTTTCTGGCGGAAATGGGGCGTATCCAGGCTGACTATCAGCACATCCGCGGCGCACTGGAGGACGTGCGCAGCAAGGGCTACGGGGTCGTCATGCCGTCGGCCGGTGATCTGCAGCTTGCAGAGCCGGAGATCGTCCGCAAAGGCGGGCGCTACGGCGTCCGGCTCAAGGCCAGCGCAAAAGCCATTCACATGTTCCAGACTACGATCGAGACAGAGGTCTCGCCGGAGATCGGCGGAGAGAACGCATCGAGCGAGATCCTCGGCTTCCTGCTGCAGGGCTTTGACGGGGATGTCGAGCAGCTCTGGCAGTCCAATATTTTCGGCAAGCCGATCTACACGATCGCACAGGAGGGCGTGGAGGAAAAGCTCAGCTGCCTGCCGACGAAAGCGGTCGGAAAGCTCCAGGAAACTTTGCAGCGCGTGGTCAATGAGGGCAGCGGAACACTGATCTGTATTATTTTGTGACAGGAGCTCTGTCTGGTGTCCGGGAACCGGCTTGCAGACGCTTTTTTTGAGAATAGCAAATCGTTATAACAGGCATCCGGCGTTTTGCCGGATGCCTGTTTATGTTGTCCCTGTCCTTGATTTCAGGATTTGTGTCTTGAAATCAAGAATCATGATGATTCTTGAATTTGCACTGATGCAATGGTAAACTGTGGTCATGGAAGTCTCTCGAGTTCGTGTATGACGACGGCAACCAGCCGTTCGCCATGATCTACAACGACGGCTCGACCTCTTAATGCAGTCTTCAGGGCTGGCCTTACAAAGATCAAAAGGCATCAGGCTAAACGTATGTCTAGTCGTGTAATGCGGAAAGGCTTTTTCTCTCTCGTCGTAGGCGGTGTGCACATGAGTGCATGGCGCGGGATTCGCCCATGGTGAACGTGATGCAATATAATATTGATTCAATTATCAGAAGCAAACCAGCATGGATTTTTTATTTACTCTTGATTCAAGCCTTAATTGTAATAATGGCGATTAAGGGTATGCAATTTGTTCTAAAAAAAGAAAGCAGTATTTTCGCGTGGAAGATTAAAGACAGGCCAAAGCATTGGAAGACTTACGATTTGATAGCGAAGGTGATTATAACTGCGGGGTTGGCTTTCTTGGTCATCACTTACACGCTTCCATTTACGCTGGATATTCCACGTCTACTGACGGGAACGGAAGAGCGTGCGACAGTTATTATTGTAAGCGGGTATGACTACAGTAAAGAGAATGAGGCTGTTTTACCTCCTTTGGTGAGAGTACAAAATGTAGAAGATGAAACGGAGTTTAGAGTGTACCTTTTCCATGGTGAGATAGACGCAGGAGAATACATACAAATTGAATATCTTCCGCATTCAAAGCATGCACGAGTAATCCAGAAAGATGGATAAGTGGTCATTATGATGCGTACAACCGTCAGCACACAACCACAGATCATTATCGTTGTCTGCTGTATCACGCTGCGTCTTTGTGTATATCGGCGGACGGTGCAGTAGATTTTTTCTCAAACCGGCAAAAATGACGCGGATTCCGGCTGGTGTTTTGTGTAAGGTTTGCGTTGTTTTCTTCACAATGCTGTGGTAAACTATGGGCAAGAATTCTAAAGAAAACGAGGGATGTTTATGAAGGCACTTTCCAAAATTGCTGCCGGCGTGAGCCCGTCCGCAACGCTGGCCGTCAGCGCTCTGGCCAAGAAGATGAAAGCAGAAGGGAAGGACGTTATCGGCTTCGGCGCCGGTGAGCCCGATTTTGCCACGCCCGACCGCATCAGTTATGCCGGTGTGCGCGCGATCTGCGACGGAAAAACGCGCTACACCCCGGCGGCCGGCATGATCGAGCTGCGTCAGGCGATCTGTGACCGCGCCAAGGCGGATTACGGTCTGGAATACGAGCCCACGCAGGCAGTTGTCGCCAGCGGCGCCAAGCATATGGTCTACATTGCGCTGGCCGCTCTGGTCGACCCGGGCGACGAAGTCATCGTCCCGGCCCCGTACTGGGTCAGCTATTATGAGATGGTGCGCCTGTTCGGCGGTGTGCCTGTGGTCGTCAATGTCAGTGAGGAGCAGGGCTTCCAGCTCACGCCGGAGCAGCTCGAGCACGCCATCACAGACAAGACGAAGGCCATCATTCTCAATAACCCCTCCAACCCGACCGGCGCTGTCTATCCGAAAGAGGCGCTCAAGGCTGTCGCCGATGTCTGCGTCAAGCACGACCTGTATATCATCTCGGATGAGATCTATGATAAGCTCGTCTATGACGGCGTGCCGTTCACCAGCGTCGCCGCGCTCAGTGACGAGATCAAGGCACACACGATCCTCATCAACGGCGTCTCCAAGACCTATGCCATGACCGGCTGGCGTATCGGCTATTCTCTGTCTCCGGCGCTGGTGGCCAAGGCTATGACCAATTACCTCAGCCACTCGACCGGTGCACCGGGCACGATGTGCCAGTGTGCGGCCATCGAGGCGCTCTCCGGCCCGCAGGACGAGGCGGAGCAGATGCGTAAGGTGTTTGAGCAGCGCCGCGACCTGATCGTGCGCCGCATCAACGCCATGCCCGGTGTCAGCTGCCTGAAGCCGAGCGGCGCGTTCTACGTCATGATGAATCTCGAGCAGATCCTCGGCAAGCAGATCGACGGTCAGGTCATCGGCAGCGGTGATGATTTTGCAAAGCTGCTGCTGGAAAAGAGCCTGGTCGCGGTCGTGCCGGGCAGCGGCTTCGGCGCACCGAATTTTGTGCGCCTGAGCTATGCGATCTCGACGGAAAACATCGAGACCGGCATGGATCGTCTGGAAGGCTTCCTGAAGCAGCTTCAGTAACTCACAATATTGAGAGGCGCGCGGTTCGACCGCGCGCTTCTTTTTCTGTGCTTTGGTTGACGCGCCGGGCACAAAATGGTATCCTGAGAGCATGTCATAAGCGTCCGTTCCCGCCGCATACCATAGCAAGAGGGGGGAGCGCCGTGACAAAGTTACTCTATCAGCGGATCCTGGTCGTGCTGCTGGCGTTGATCGTGGTGTTCGGCGGCTGGTTTGCCGCCGACTGGCAGCTCCGGCGCGCGGAAGCAGCCGCAAACTGGACCGATCCAAAGCGGGTCCTGATCCTTGACGCCGGTCATGGCGGGGAGGACGGCGGGGCAGTGGCACCAAATGGGACGGTCGAGGCGGATATTAACCTGCAGATCGCGCTGCGCGCACGCGCGATCGCGGAGCTGACCGGCATTGAAGTCGTCATGACACGCGACAGCCCGGATATTGCATATCCGGACAATGCCACCACGATCGCCGAGCGAAAGAAAGCCGACCAGCACCAGCGCGCAGAACTGATCCGAAAAACGGATAACGCCGTGCTCATCAGCATCCACCAGAACTGCTATCCGGATCGCAAACCGTCAGGCGCGCAGGTACTGTATGCGGCGAGCGACGGCAGCGAAGCGCTCGGCACACAGATCCATGACAATCTCGTTGCATATCTTGACCCGCAAAACCGGCGCGTCGCGGCGCCGATCTCGGAGAAGATCTACCTGATGCGGGAAGTGAAATGTCCCGCAGTGCTGGTCGAGTGCGGCTTTTTATCCAATGAATCCGAGTGTACAAAGCTCAAGGACGGCGGCTACCAGACCAAACTGGCGGCCGTGATCATCGCGTCCTACTTACAATACCGGCAGTCTCTGCCGCAAACAGGAATGGTTACATGAAAGCAAAATCGAGTACAAAAACCGTTTTTTATTGCTCCGAATGCGGCAATGAGACGGCAAAATGGATGGGGCAGTGCCCGGCATGCGGCGCATGGAACACGCTGGTCGAGGCGCCGAAAGAACCCAAAATGTCTCTCGGCACGCGCGCAAAACGTATCGCACAGCCAAAACTGATCTCGGAACTGGACGCCGAGGAAGAACTGCGATTTTCCACCGGGATCGGGGAATTTGACCGCGTGCTCGGCGGCGGCGCCGTGCGCGGCTCGCTGGTTCTGGTCGGCGGCGCGCCCGGCATTGGCAAATCCACGCTGCTGCTGCAGCTCTGCGGCCGCATCAGCGAGCAGGAAACGATCCTTTACGTCTCCGGCGAAGAGAGCCAGCGCCAGCTGAAAATGCGCGCGCAGCGCCTCGGCGTTGATCACGGCAGCATCTATGTGCTGGCGGAAACGGACCTGAACACCGTTCTCGCCACGATCGACGACCTGCAGCCGACCGTCCTGATCGTAGATTCCATTCAGACTATGTACGACGCCGAGACGGCCTCGACGCCCGGCAGCATCAGTCAGGTGCGCGAGTGCACGATGCGCATCATGCGCTCGGCCAAGGACAGCGGCTATACGGCATTCGTTGTCGGCCACATCAACAAGGAGGGCAGCATCGCCGGCCCGAAGGTGCTCGAGCACATGGTCGACTGCGTGCTGTACTTCGAGGGCGATCAGAGTATGTCGTACCGCATTTTGCGCGCGGCAAAAAACAGATTCGGGTCAACCAACGAGATCGGCGTCTTCGAAATGGAAGATTCCGGGCTTCGAGAGGTAACAAACCCATCGGAAATGTTACTGTCCGGACGTCCGACCAACACGCCGGGCACTTGCGTCGTCGGCGTCATGGAGGGGTCGCGCACGGTGCTGGCCGAGGTGCAGGCTCTAGTCACGCCGTCGGGCTACAGCGGCGCGCGCCGGAACGCCAACGGCATCGACTATAACCGCGCCATGCTGCTGCTGGCCGTGCTGGAAAAGCGTGCCGGTTTTTCGCTGTCGAGCTGCGATGCGTACATCAACGTCGTCGGCGGTCTGCGGCTGGACGAGCCGGCCACGGATCTGGCGGTCATTCTGGCAATCGCATCGAGCTATAAGGATCTGCCGGTCGGCAGCGATCTGGCCGCCGTCGGTGAGGTCGGCCTGTCCGGCGAGATCCGCTCCGTGAGCCATTTGAATCAGCGCCTGTCGGAGATCGCACGGCTGGGATTCCGGCGCTGCATCATCCCGGCGCACGTGCGCGATGATGTGCAGAAGCAAAACGGCCTGCAGACGATCCCGGTCAAAAACATCCGGGAAGCGCTCAAGGCTGTGTTCGGTGCGTAGATCTTTCGATTTCAGCTGCGAGAAAGCGCACGATGAAAAAATGAGAAAATAGCGCAGAAAACAGCCGAAAGACGCTTATCGTGCTTTTCGGCTGTTTTCTCCTCCTCTGAATTCGGCAAAATTTTTATTTTGCCGAATTATTTGTGGATTTCGTCAATAGACACTGCCCCTTACTTCTGGTATGCTCTTATTAGAATTTGAGGTGTTGGCTATGGATTATTCAGATGCGCCGCAGGTGCTGCGCGACTTTTTGATTTATCACGAAACGATCTGCGGGCATTCCAAGGCGACGGTCGACCAGTATTATCTCGACCTGCGGATGTTTCTGCGATTTTTGAAGCTCGACCGCGGGCTCGCGCCGCGCACGGCGGAATTGGACGAGATCTCCATTGCGGATGTGGATCTTTCCTTCCTGCGTGCCGTAACGCTCACGGAGGTTTACAGTTTTCTGGCCTATCTGTCGCGCGACCGCGTCAGGCAGCCGAATGCGCACGAGCCGGAATACGGCTTGAGCGCCAGCTCGCGTGCGCGCAAGATCGCCGCGATCCGCAGCTTCTTCAAATACCTGACCGTGAAAGCGAAGCTGCTGGAGGAAAACCCGGTGCAGGATCTCGACTCCCCGAAGATACCAAAAACCCTCCCCCACTATCTCACACTGGAAGAAAGCAAGCGGCTGCTGTCCGTTGTGGATGGGAAAAACAAGGAGCGCGATTATTGCATTCTGTGTATTTTTCTCAACTGCGGTCTGCGTATCTCGGAGCTGGTCGGCTTGAACCTGCAGGATGACCACGGCGACAGCCTGCGCATCCTTGGCAAGGGCAGCAAAGAGCGTGTTGTCTACCTCAACAACGCCTGCCGCGAGGCGCTCGACCGCTATCTGGCTGTGCGCAGCGAAATCGCGCCGCCGCGCACGACGGCCATGTTTCTCTCCAACCGGCGCACGCGCATCAGCTGCGATTCCGTACAGGTCATGGTTAAGAAAAACCTGACCCGTGCGGGACTGGACGCCAGCCAGTATTCCACGCATAAACTGCGGCATACCGCCGCTACACTGATGCTGCAAAACGGCGTGGATGTGCGCACGCTGCAGGAGGTGCTCGGCCATGAGCACCTGAACACCACGCAGATCTACACCCACGTAGACAACGATCAGCTGCGCACGGCTGCAGCGGCAAATCCGCTGGGAGAATTCTCTCCTGACGAGAAAACGGCGAAAAAAATCTCCGATTCCTGAAAACAGGGATCGGAGATTTTGCTTGCTTATTTGGATTTGACCTTCGGCAGGTAATCGCGGACGCGATGATGCGGCTTATCGAAGCCGAACGCACGGATCGCCATCAGCAGCGTGCCGAGCGCGGCAGCGCCGTCCAAAACGGCGGCGAACCACAGCGTACAATAGCCGAGCTCTGCCATCACCAGCAGCAGGACCTTCACGACCACGCCGATCGCCAGATGCTCGCGGCAGATGCCCTCGACCCAGCCGGCCGTCTCGATCGCCTCCGGCAACAGGTACGGATCCTGGCTTGTGAGCAGGATATCGGCGTCAAACCGCTCGTCGCTCTCCTCCGGGATCACGCAGGCGTCCAGATCTGCCGATGAGTGCTCCGGATGTGCCGTGCAGCGGCGGTCATAATACAGCAGCAGTTCCCCGTCGCTCAGGTTCTCCACCTGCTGCGACAGGATCTGTTCCTTTTCCGCCCCGCTGCGCTTGCAATAGAGGTGATCCGCCTTGAGCTCTTTTGCATTCTCTGCAACGGAGTCGTTGCTGGCATTGCTGAAGAGCGTGATCGTGTGCACGCCCAGCGCACGCAGCTCTTTGAGCGCGGGCTTCGTGTCCGACTGCACAACTTCCTGCAGCAGGATCTTGCCTGCATACTGCTCACCAACGGATACATAGACCACATAGCCGTCTGTCAGGTCTGCATCCGGGATGTCCACACCCTTGAGGATCATCAGCTCACGCGTGCCGACGCAAACGCGGGTCGATTCAATGTAAACCTCCACGCCGCTCTCGGGAATATCCACCGCGCGGGAGAGATACTGCGTGAGAATGGGGCCGCTGTAGGCAGCGCAGATCGCGCGCGCCGTGCGGCTGTTCGAGCAGGACTCCGCATTGGCCGCCAGTTGCAGCAGGGCCTCCGGCGTCAGCTGACTGGATTTCACGCTGATCACCTTCGGAAGCTGGCTGTCCCCTTTCCCTTCATCGACTGCAACCGCACGCACGGCGTTGAGCGCGCGCATGCTGCGGCAGCTGCGAAACAGCACGTCGCAGCGGTATGCACCGTTGACGGCACTGTACCACACCAGCGGCACAGAAATCAGCAGCGCACACGGGGTGGAAAGAAAGAGGACGATCATGGCGGCATGAATTGCCCGGGAAACCGTTGCGACCTTGAGCACGATCTCCAGCACGGCCACCAGCACCGCAATGCACAGACCGGCCGGTGCAAGATAGCCGATCCACTTCGGGGCGGCGAATTCAGCCGGAGAATGGATCTCCCCGCCGACGGCGGCTTCCAGCGTTTTCTGCGCATGCACCGTAACGACCGCGATCAGTATCGACATGACCCGGTACACGAGCAGGAAAACGGCGGCATCCACCGGCTGCCCGACCGCCATCGTACCGATCACGCACACGATCACGATCACCGCGGGCCGGAACACCTGCCGGTCCAGAATGCAGGCGATCGCAGATGCAAGGTAGTCATACCCGGCGGCGAGCGCGGACAAAGCCAAAAGGATATACTGCACCACCGTGTTGTGCACCAGTGCGCCGATGACGCACAGTATCAGCGCCGCAGCAAGACGCACGATCAGCACAAGATACAGTCCCGTTTCCGGAAACAGGCGCAGCGTTTTCCAATCATAATCCGGCCGGTCGGCAGCAAAACAGCTCGCAGACAGCCGCATCAGAAGTTCCTGAAAATTCATGGGAGTTCCCCCTGTTCTGACTGAGCCGTATACAGACAGCAGCTCAGGCTTTTCCGTCGCAGCCGAGCACATCGACGATCTTGTGCTTGACAAGCTGCTTGATGTTTTCCCGCGCGGGGCCGAGGTACTTTCTCGGGTCAAACTCTGCCGGGTGCTCGGCAAGATACTTGCGGATCGTGCCGGTCATGGCCAGACGCAGGTCAGAGTCAATATTGATCTTGCACACGGCCAGGCGCGCTGCCTGACGCAGCTGATCCTCCGGCACACCGATCGCACCGGGCATAGCGCCGCCGAACTCGTTGATCATCTGTACGTATTCCTGCGGCACGGACGACGAGCCGTGCAGCACGATCGGGAAACCGGGCAGCCGCTCGGAGACTTCCTCAAGAATATCGAAACGGAGCTGCGGCTTCGTGCCGGGCTTGAACTTGTAAGCGCCGTGGCTCGTGCCGATGGCGATCGCAAGCGAATCGCAGCCGGTGCGCTCGACGAATTCCTGCACATCCTCCGGGCGCGTATAGGACGAATCCTCGGCCTTGACCTTGACATCGTCCTCAATGCCGGCCAGCGTGCCGAGCTCTGCCTCCACGACGGCGCCGTGTGCGTGCGCATATTCCACGACCTGGCGCGTCAGCGCGACATTTTCCTCAAACGGCTTGGAGGAAGCGTCGATCATGACAGAAGAAAAGCCGTCATCGACACAGGCCTTGCACAGCTCAAACGAGTCCCCGTGGTCCAGATGGAGACAGATCGGCAGGCCGGTTTCGATCACGGCGGCTTCCACCAGCTTGACCAGGTACGTACGGTTGGCATACTTGCGCGCGCCGGAAGATACCTGCAGGATCACCGGCGCGTTGCACTCCTTGGCAGCCTCCGTGATGCCCTGAATGATCTCCATATTGTTCACGTTGAAGGCGCCAATGGCATAGCCGCCTGCATAAGCTTTTGCAAACATTTCCTGAGAAGTTACAATCGACATTGACAAGTCAACTCACTTTCATATATTATGTAGAATGTCAATATGATGCAAAACAAATCATCGGTTCAATTTATTTTACACATGTTTTTAGATAATATCAATAGTGGAATTCAATGTTTCAGTAAAATCTATCAATTCTTTGAATTTATGGAGGTACGTTATGTCCGGTGAATTAAAAGGCGCGTGTATCTTTGGGCAGTCCGGCGGGCCGACTGCAGTCATCAATGCCAGCGCCTACGGAGTGCTCAAGACTGCGTTGGAATCCGATGCCATTACCAACGTTTACGGTGCGGCCCATGGCATCCGCGGCGTTCTGGATGACCGCCTGTATGATATCGCTCAGGAGGATCCGGACGAGCTCCGCCTGCTGCTGCACACGCCGTCGTCGGAGCTGGGCTCCTGCCGCTACAAAATGGCAGACCCGGACACGGACGATACGGATTACCGTCGTATTCTGGAGATCTTCCGGAAATACAACGTGCGCTACTTCTTCTATAACGGCGGCAACGACTCCATGGATACCTGCAACAAGATCAGCCGCTATATGCAGGCGCACGATTGGGACTGCCGCGTGATGGGCGTGCCCAAGACTATCGACAACGACCTCTTCGGCACCGATCACTGCCCCGGCTTTGCGAGCGCCGCCAAGTACATAGCGACCTCCTGCATGGAAGTGTCCAAGGACTGCCGTGTATATGACACCGGCACGATCACGGTCATGGAGATCATGGGCCGCCACGCCGGGTGGCTGGCCGGCAGCGCCGCGCTGGCATCGGCCTGCGGCTCCGGTCCGGATCTGATCTATCTGCCGGAAGTCGATTTTGACATGGAGCAGTTCCTTGCGGATGTGCACCGCATCTACGAGGAGAAAAATAACGTTCTCATCGCTGTTTCCGAGGGCATCCACTACGCGGACGGCTCATTCGTTTCCGAGGCCAAGGCCTCCGCGACCGACGGCTTCGGCCATGCGCAGCTCGGCGGTCTGGCGGCGCGTCTGGCGCAGGTGATCAAAGAACACGAACACGCCAAGGTGCGTGGCATTGAACTGTCGCTGCTGCAGCGCGCGGGCGCGCATCTTGCCTCTCAGACGGATATCGACGAAGCGTTTGCCGCCGGTAAGATGGCTGTCGAGGCGGCGCTCTCCGGCGAGACCGGCAAGATGGTCGCGTTTGAGCGCGTCATGGCAGGCGGTCAGTATGCCTGCCGCATGAAGCTCATTCCGCTCTCCGATGTCGCAAACTATGAAAAGAAAGTCCCGGTGGAATGGATCGTGCCGGAGGGCAACAACGTCACGCAGGACTTTATCGACTATGCCCTGCCGCTCATTCAGGGTGTGCCGGAGATCCCGCTGGAAAATGGCCTTCCCCGCTATGCACGGCTGAAAAAGGTGCTTACAGAATAAACGAAACGCAGAGTCGGCGGAAAATCGCCGACTCTGTTTATTTGTGCTGTTCAAGCGCGGGAAAATATGATAAACTAATTTACTATCTATTGTTACGAAGGAGTTTCCAAAATGATCACTGTTGATGACCTCTCGCTGCAGTACAGCGGAGCCCCGCTGTTTTCCAAGGTGAACCTGCAGTTTACCCCCGGCAACTGCTATGGCATCATCGGCGCCAACGGCGCCGGCAAATCCACGTTCCTGAAGATCCTCTCCGGTCAGCTCGAGCCGAGCACCGGCAGCGTCTATATTGACCCCAAGGCCAGAATGTCCGTCCTCAAGCAGGATCAGACGATGTACGATGCCTATACCGTCATGGACACGGTCATCATGGGCAACCAGCGTCTGTATGACTGTGGCAAGGAGAAAGACGCCATCTACGCCAAGGACGAGATGACGGACGAGGACGGCATCCGCGCCTCCGAGCTCGAGGAGGAGTTTTCCGATCTCGGCGGCTGGGAGGCGGAGTCGGATGCATCCCGCATCCTGCAGGGGCTCGGCGTCGCGCCGGAGCATCACGAGACGATGATGTCCGACATGGATCCGCGCCTGAAGGTGAAAGTCCTGCTGGCGCAGGCGCTCTTCGGCCACCCGGACATTATCCTGCTCGACGAGCCGACGAACAATCTCGACCTTGCGAGCGTCGTCTGGCTGGAAGATTTCCTGATGGATTACGACGGCACGGTGCTCGTCGTGTCGCATGACCGCTATTTCCTCAATAACGTCTGTACGCACATCGTCGATATCGACTACGGCAAGATCAAAATGTACGTCGGCAACTACGACTTCTGGTACGAATCCAGCCAGCTCATGCAGAAGCTCGTCAAGGATCAGAACAAGCGCGCCGAGCAGAAGATCCAGGAGCTGCAGACCTTTATCGCCCGCTTCTCCGCCAACAAGTCCAAGTCCCGGCAGGCCACATCCCGCCGCAAGCTGCTCGAAAAGATTTCCGTTGAGGACATGCCCGCCTCCAGCCGCCGCTATCCGTGGGTCGGCTTCAAGGCGGAGCGTGAGCCCGGCAAGGATCGCCTGTTCGTGACGGATATCAGCAAGACCGTCGACGGCGAAAAGCTGCTCAACCACGTGAGCTTCATCGTCGGCAAGGAGGACAAGATCGCCATTCTCGGCAAGAACGAGCTCGCCGTGACGATGCTCTTCAAGATCCTCATGGGCGATGAAGAGCCGGACGAGGGCACAGTCAAGTGGGGCGTCTCGACCACGCAGGCCTACTTCCCCAAGGATCACAACAGCTATTTTGAAAACTGCGACTATGACCTCATCGACTGGATGCGCCAGTTCTCCACCGATAAGCGCGAGAGCTACCTGCGCACGTTCCTCGGCCGGATGTTGTTTTCCGGCGATGATGTCTATAAGCAGGTCAAAGTTTTGTCCGGCGGCGAGAAAGTGCGCTGCATGATCTCGAAGATGATGCTCTCGGGGGCCAACTTCCTCGTGTTCGACCAGCCGACGAACCATCTCGATCTGGAGAGTATCGCGGCGCTCAACAACGGCATGGCCGCCTTCCCCTACAATATCATCTTCACGAGCCACGACCACCAGCTCACGCAGACGGTCGCCAACCGCATCATTGAGATCACGCCTGACGGCATCATCGACCGCCGCTGCACGTACGACGAGTATATGCACATCGCAGGTCAGGAAGCGGAATAAATCATGGAGCAGCTTGCGAAAAACCAACTGCACACCGCCGAGATCACGGGCTATACGTCCGACGGTGCAGGTGTATGCCACATTGCCGGCCGCGCCGTGTTCGTGAAAGGCGCGCTCGCCGGCGAGACGTGGCAGGTCCGTATCCTGAAGGTGACGGCAAATGCCGTCTATGGCAAGGCAGAGCAATGCCTGTCCCCTGTCCCGGCGCGCACGCAGCCGCCCTGCCCGGTTTACCGCACCTGCGGCGGCTGCAGCCTGCAGCATATGGACTACGACGAGCAGCTGCGCATGAAGCTCCAGCGCGTCAACGATGCGCTCACGCGCATCGGCGGCGTTTCGATGCCGGTACAGGACATCATCGGCATGGAATATCCGCTCTGTTACCGGAACAAGGCGATCTACGCCGTCGGCACGAAAGACGGCCGCGTGGTCAAGGGCTTTTACCGCGCGTCCAGCCATGACATTACGCCTGTGGAGCAGTGCCTGCTCCAGCTCCCGCTCGCGGACAAGGCGGCGCAGGCGGTCTGCGACTGGATGGATCTGCGCGGCGTTGCGCCGTATGACGAAGCCACCGGCCGCGGCACGGTGCGGCATCTGTTCACGCGCTGCGCCATGCACACGCCAGACGCCGTACTGTGCATCGTCTCTGCACGTGGGTTCGGCGCGCAGACGGACGGCCTGATCGCCTACCTGCGCGAGCACTGCCCGGAGCTGACCGGCATCGTGCTCGATGTCAACAAGCAGAAAGGCAACGTTGTGCTCGCGGGAGATTTCTATCCGCTCTGGGGAGTGCCGGAGCTGACCGACCGCCTCTGCGGGCTGACGTTCACGCTCTCGCCGCAGGCGTTTTATCAGGTCAATCCCGTGCAGGCCGAGCGGCTGTATGAGCGCGCGGTGGAATACGCCGTCAACGCGCCGACGGATCAGGTGCTGGATCTGTACTGCGGCGCCGGGACGATCAGCCTGTGTCTGGCGCGAAAGGCCGCGCACGTCATCGGGGCAGAGATCGTGCCGGAGGCGATCGAGAACGCGCGCCGGAACGCGGAGCGAAACGGTATCGAAAATGCGGAGTTTCTCTGTGCCGATGCCGGCGCCGCAGCGGCGGAGCTGGCCCGGCGCGGCGTCCGGCCGGACTGCATCGTGGTCGATCCCCCGCGCAAGGGCATGTCCCCGGAAGCCATCGACGCGATGGTGTCCATGCAGCCGCCGCGCATCGTCTATGTCTCCTGCGATCCGGGCACGCTCGCGCGCGATGTGAAGCAGCTCACACAGCACGGCTACACGCTCACGCAGGCGCTGGCCGTGGACATGTTCCCGCAGACGCCGCATGTTGAGACTGTGGCACTGCTGAATAGAATATCTGAATAAGGCGGTGAAAAAATGTCTTTACCGAAGTATAATGAGCTATATCTTCCTTTTCTAACAGTAATACAAGATGGTGCTGTTTATTCTACAAGAGAAATTAAGGCCAAGCTGGCATCCTATCTTTGCCTTTCAGAAGATGATCTCTCACTTTTGCTTTCTAACAGTATGCAATCCGTCTGGTCGACAAGGGTCGGTTGGGCAAATACATACTTGAAAAAAGCAGGACTTGTGATCGCGCCGAAAAAGGGCCATTGTCAAATAACCGATGAGGGGAAGCGTTTGCTAGAAAGTGATGTTGATATTACAAATCACTATCTTCAGCAGCATTATCCCGCCTTTGAAGCGTTTGTAAAAGGAAAAAAGAGCGAAAATACCGATTCCGATGCAACAGTGCAGCGGGATGCTTCCGAAACACCGCAGGAAACATTTGAGCGAGTCTATTCCATCATCAATGAGCAGCTGGCAGATGAACTGCTTGCTGCTATTATGGATCAAACGCCAACATTCTTTGAAGCTCTTGTTGTAGATTTAATGAAAGCTATGGGATATGGCGACGGATTTGTTACAAAAACAAGTGGTGACGGCGGGATTGACGGCATTATTCACGAAGATAAGCTTGGGTTTAACTTGATTTATATTCAGGCAAAACGCTGGGCCACGGACACGACCATCGGAAAGCCGGAAATTCAGAAATTTGCCGGTGCGATGATGGGACCGCCAAAAGTGGATAAAGGGCTTTTTATTACGACTGCCAAGTTTTCTCAAGGTGCAAGAGATTTTGCGAACGCGCAACATATCATTCTTGTTGATGGTGAAAAGTTGACCGAACTCATGATTGAATATAATTTGGGTGTATCAGCGCAAAAAACATATCAAATCAAACGCATTGACAGCGATTACTTTCTGGACACTTAATAGATGCAAGAAAGCAGCATTTTTTGCAAAAAGTCTCTTGCAATGCACCAGATGTTGTGATATAGTAACTCCGTTATATTAGATGATTTCCCCTACCATGAAAGGATGAATACCATGACTACTTTGGAACTGATTCTGACGATTATCCAGCTGGTTTCCGGTCTCGCCGTGACCGTGATCGTGCTGATGCAGTCCGGCAAGAGCGCCGGCCTGTCCGGCGCCATTGCTGGCGGCGCGGAAACGTTCCTTTCCAAGGGCAAAGCCAAGACGCTCGATGCTAAGCTCGCCAAGGCGACGAAGTGGTTCGGCCTCGTCTTTGTTGTCCTGACGCTGGTGCTGACCGTCCTGATGCACAAGGGCGCGTAATTTCCGGCACAGAACACAAAAGCGCATCCCCCGGCATTGCTGGGGGATGCGCTTTTTCACTTTTTTGTTGGATTGCCCGGTATCAGTCCGGATACTCTGCGCGGCTGCCGCCGATGAGCTTCGGCCGCGTGCGGGCGGCATTGACCGGCGCTTCTCCGATCGTCTTGACCGACAGGCGCAGTGGTACAGCCACATGCTTGAGGTGCATGCCGATCATGGTATTGCCGATATCGAGGCCGGCATCGGCCTTCACAAATTCGACCGCGACGGGATCGTCCATCGCCTCATAGACCGCCGTTGCGAACGAGCCGCCGGCTTTCGGCCGCGGGCGGACGCAGACGATCTCGTATCCGAACCGCTCCGCGTCGGCGCGCTCCATGATCAGGGCGCGGTTGAGGTGCTCGCAGCACTGCGCCTCCAGGCAGAGGCCGCGCGCTTTCAGGATCGGCAGGATCTCATCGACCACGGCTTTTGCCGCCTCGGGCGTCGAACCCTTGCCGATCTTCTGCCCCATGATCTCGCTCGAGGAGCAGCCGATCACGACCTGCTGGCCGGGCGTGAGCGCGGCAACGTCCAGCAGTTCAAGCAGCGCAGCGCGGGCGGATTTGCGGATCTCTTCATACATGAATGGTCATCTCCAGACAGTTATTAAAAATTCTTATTTCCATTGTAGCACGGTACGGGGCATTTGACAATCCTCTGCAAGGCGTGTATCATGAACGTTGACCAAATTATTGTAACAGGAGGGAATTGCGTTTTGAAACGTTTCAATCGCATTTTTGCTTGTCTTCTCGCCGTGGCGCTGCTCGCCTGTGCCTGCTCCGGCTGCGGTAAAAAATCCGAGGAGCCGTCCGTCAACGGTGCCGACGCGAAAAACGAGCACTACTATGCCCCGCTGACCGGTGAACCGCTGAGCAGCAAACCCGCAAACACCCGGCCGTTTGCCGTCATGATCAACAACATCGTCTACGCGCAGCCGCAGGTCGGCATCAGCAACGCAGACATGATCTACGAGATCCCGGCCGAGGGCGGCATCACGCGCATGATGGCCATTTTCAGCCACCTGTACGATGTGGAGTCCGTCGGCAGCATCCGCAGCCTGCGCCCGTATTATCTGAGCGTCGCCCTGTCGTATGACGCCATTGTCATCCACGCCGGCGGCAGCGAGCAGGCCTACAGCGACGTCAAGACCTATAACGCCGACCATCTGGACGGCGTGCGCGACGGCAACACCAGCTCCATGTTCTACCGCGACGCCAGCCGCGGCCAGCACGGCTCGGAGCACACGCTGTTCTTCCACGGCGCGAACGTGGAAGCGCTCGTGGATCGGTACAAGTTCCGCACCGAGCATGAGAGCAGCTACAAGACCGGCCTGAACTTTGCCGACAATGCTGTCGACCAGTGCACCGGCGGCGCGGCCGAGAACGTGCAGGTGACGTTTAACACGTCCAAGAGCACGTCCTTCACCTACCACGCTGACAGCGGCAAGTACACGGCCGTGCAGTACAAGGCCGACTATAAGGACGGCGCGACCGGCGAAGCGGTCCCGTTTACCAATCTGCTCATCCTCTCGGCCGATATGAAAACGGTGGACAGCTACGGCCGCCTGGCCGTCGACCTCATCGGCAGCGGCACCGGCTACTTTGTGACCGGCGGCAAGTATGTGCCGATCAAGTGGGCACGCAGCGATATCAACAGCTGCTTTACTTACACGCTCGAGGACGGCACGGCGCTGAACCTCTCGCGCGGCACGACCTATGTCGGCGTGATCCCGACCAACGGCGGCAGCGCCAACTTCAGCTGAGAGCAAAATCAAACCATTTTGCAGCACTATGTGCGTGGGAAATCGCGCACATAGTGCTTTTTTCTTCCGCAGCAAGGTTGCCTGTTCTCTCAAATCTCTGCTATAATGGCTGTGCAGCCGGATGCAGCTGCAAGTGCACAGAAAGGAAGATCGCTATGACCTACAATTTTGATGAGATCATTGACCGCCGCCACACCAACGCGCTCAACACGGATGGCTTCCGCGGCTATATTTTTCACGCCGGGCCGGAAAAGGTATTTGCCTTCAAGGATGAAGAATTTGTCCGCATGTGGGTCGCTGACATGGAATTTGCCGTTGCGCCGGAGATCCTAGATGCGCTACGCGCGCGGATCGACCGCCGCATCTTCGGCTATACCGGCCTGTATGACGACGAATATTACCGCACGTTCTCCAAGTGGTGCCGCGATCACTATGACTGGAGCTTTCCCAAGGAGCAGCTGTGCGTCTCGCCGGGCATCATCCCGGCGCTCTACCAGCTGACGGAAACGCTTTGCGGCCCGGACGAAAAGGTGCTGCTCAACACGCCGGCCTACGGTTATTTCCTCCACGCGGCGGAGTATGCCAGCGTGGATGTGCTGACTTCCCCGCTGCACAAGAAGGCTGACGGCACATTCGAGGTGGATTATGAGGACTTCGAGCGCAAGTGCGCCGATCCCGCGTGCAAGCTAGTGTTCTGGTGCAATCCGCACAATCCCACCGGCCGTATGTGGACAGAGGAAGAACTGCACAGGGTCGCCGCGATCATCGAAAAGTATAACCTCTGGGTGGTGTCCGACGAGATCCACTGTGACCTGATCCGCTGCGGCCGCCGCCACATCCCGATGGCAAAGGTCATGGATCGCTATCCCAAGCTCATCACCTGCATGGCGCCTACCAAGACCTTTAACATGGCGGGGCTTGCGTTTTCCAATATCATCATCCGCGATCCGGCGCTGCGCGCCCGTTTTCAGGAGCGCGACAAGCTGTTCGGCATGGTCAACCCCATGTCGCTGACGGCGGCGCAGGCGGCCTATTCGCGCGGTGGAGCGTGGCATGAAGCACTAAAGCAGTATTTGGACGAAAACTTCGCATTCGTCAAGGCGTTTCTGTCCCAGGAGCTGCCGGAGGCGGTCATGTACATTCCGGAGGCGACGTATCTGGCGTGGGTCGATCTGTCGCGCTGCCTGCCGGACGTGGCGGACCTACCGGACTTCTTCGCCAACAAGGCGGGCGTTCTGCTCGAGGGCGGGGATTCTCTCTTCGTCGGCAACGCAAAAGGCTATGTGCGCCTGAATCTTGCGATGCCGCGCGCGATCATTCAGACCGGTCTGGAGCGGATGCGCGATGCGATCCGCGAAGAGCAGGCAAAGCATTAAAAACAAAGCAAAAAGCCCGATATGGCCAGCGCCATATCGGGCTTTTTCCCGTTTTTATTCCCACGTCTTCCACACATCCGGGCAATAGCCGACGGTGGCCTGCCGGCCGTTGCGGACGATGGGCGTCTGCAACAGGGACGGATCTTCGAGCAGCCGCTCGATCTTGTCCTGCTCATAGGCCAGGTGCTGCACAAGCGCGTAGTCCGCCGCCTTGGGATTGAGCATGGTATCCAGCCCGACAGCATTTTTCACGCTCGTCAGTTCGCCGCGGCTCATCCCATAGCGCAGCAGGTCAATGGCCTGGTACGGGATGCGGCGCTCCTTAAAATAGCGCTCGGCCTTTTTCGTGTCAAAGCATTTGGATTTGCCCCAGATCTGGATCTTCATGGCGCACTCCCCTGCTCAGACTTCAATGATCACGGGCAGCACCATGGGGCTGCGGCGCGTGGTCTTATACAGATAGCCGCTGATGTTCGACTTCACGCGGCCCTTGATGGTCGCCCAGTCGTGCTGTTTCTGCCGCTCGCAGCTGGCAAGGCTTTCATTCACGACACGCTTGAGCTCGCCCATGAGTGCCTCCGCCTCTTTGACATACACAAAGCCGCGGGTAATGATCTCAGGATCAGCGACCGGCTTGCCGTTTTCGGACGAGAGCGTGATGATGGCCATCACGATGCCGTCCTCGGCCAGATGACGGCGGTCGCGCAGCACGGCGCTGCCGACGTCACCGATGCCGGTGCCGTCGATATACACATCGCCCGCTGGGACATTGCTCGTCGCGCGCATACTGCGCTTGGTGATCTCGATCACTTCGCCGTTTTTAGCCACGAGCACGTTCTTCGGCTCCACGCCCATGAGTTTGCCGATCTCGGCATGCTTGCACAGCATCCGATACTCGCCGTGCACGGGGATAAAGTAACGCGGCTTCGTCAGCGCGAGCATCATCTTCAGCTCCTCCTGGCAGGCATGACCGGAGACGTGCAGCGGCGTGTTGCGGTCATAGATGACCTCCGCGCCCTTCTGAAACAGCTCGTCAATGACGCGGCTGATCGTGATCTCGTTGCCCGGAATGGCCGAGGCAGAGATGATGATGCGGTCGCCGGCGTCGATCGTGACCTGTTTGTGCTCGGAAAACGCCATACGGTGCAGCGCAGACATCGGCTCACCCTGGCTGCCGGTGCAGACGATAACGGTCTTGCTGCGCGGCAGGCTGCCGATCTGCGACATGTCCATCATGACGCCGTCCGGAATGTCCACATAGCCGAGCTCCGTCGCAACGCGCATGATGTTTTCCATGCTGCGGCCGGTGATGCCGACCTTGCGCTTATACTTTGCCGCCACGTTGATAATCTGCTGCAGGCGATGGACATTGGACGCAAACGTCGTGACGATGATGCGCTTGTTACAGTCCTTAAAGAGCTCATCAAAGCAGTCGATCACGCGCGCTTCCGAGGCGCAGTAGCCGGGACGCTCCACGTTCGTGGAGTCCGACAGCAGCGCGAGCACGCCCTCGTTGCCGAGCTGGCCGAGACGCGGCAGGTCGATCATGCCGCCCTGAATGGGCGTGAGGTCGATCTTGAAGTCACCCGTGTGGATGACGGTGCCGATCGGCGTTTTGATCGCCAGCGCAACGGAATCGGCAATGCTGTGGTTCGTATGGATGAACTCCACCTCGAAGCAGCCGAGCTTAAACTTATCGCCCGGCTTTTTCGTGAAGATCTGCGTATGGTAAAGCAGGTCATGCTCTTCGAGCTTGAGCTCAATGATCGCCGCCGTCAGAGGCGTTGCATAGATCGGCATGTCAAGCTGCTTGAGCACATACGGGATCGCGCCAATGTGGTCCTCGTGTCCGTGCGTGATGACCATGCCGCGGATGCGGTTTTTGTTGGCCTTCAGGTAGCTGATGTCCGGGATGACCATGTCAACGCCGTAGAGGTCCTGATCCGGAAAGCCCATGCCGCAGTCGACAAGGAACATATCCTTGCCATACTCGTAAACGGTGAGGTTCTTGCCGATCTCACCGAGCCCGCCGAGCGGGATGATTTTCAATTTGGATGCCATTCGTATCTCCTTTACGTTCGCTTTCGGGCAGACTGCTCCCCCGGAAGCTGGTTGATTTTTCGAAAAATATGTACGAAATGCATTGCCCGCGGCGGCGGATAACCAGAGTATTCCCAGAAATCCGAGCCGTCAAACCTGTTACATTTCCATTCGGCCGGCCAGCGCCCGCAGGAGCGTGGCATCGTCCGCATATTCCAGATTGGAGCCGACCGGAATGCCGTAAGCCAGACGTGTGATCTTCACGTCAAACGGCTTGAGCAGGCGCGCGATGTACATCGCAGTCGCCTCACCTTCCGTGTCGGGGTTGGTGGCCATGATGACCTCCGTGATCCCGCCGGCAGCCACACGCTTGACCAGCTCCTGGATCCGGATATCGTCCGGGCCAATGTGATTCATCGGCGACAGCACGCCGTGCAGGACGTGATAGACGCCGTTATACTCGCGGCTACGCTCAAACGAGAGCACATCGCGCGGCTGTGCCACGACGCAGATGGTGCTCTGGTCGCGCTTCGGAGAGGCGCAGATGGTGCACGTCTCCTGATCGGTGAGATTCTGGCAGATGCTGCAGCAGTGGATGTTTTTCTTGGCGTCCACAATGGCCGCGGCAAACTTCAGCGCCTCCTCTTCCGGGAGGGACAGAACATGAAACGCCAGCCGCTGCGCGCTCTTGCGCCCGACACCGGGCAGCGCGGCGAACTGGTCGATGAGGTTTTCAAGTGCATTCGGAAAAAATGACATGGGAATACCGTCCTGAATCAAGCATTGCGGATGGCGGCGATGGCGGCCGCGCGGTCACACCGGCGAAACACGGCACTGCCGGCCACAAGCACGTTGGCGCCTGCTTGCTTTACGAGCGGGGATGTCTCCGGGTCGATGCCGCCGTCCACCTCCAGCTCGCACGCAGGATTGACCTGCAGGATGCGCTCGTGCAGCGCTGCGATCTTCGGCAGCTGATCGGCCATGAAGCGCTGTCCGCCGAAGCCGGGCTCCACCGTCATGACCAGCGCCAGATCCAGCAGCGGCAGATACGGAATGAGCACGCTCTCCGGCGTCTTCGGCTTAATGGCAAGGCCGACCTTTTTGCCGTGCGCCTTCACATCCTCGATCGCGGCGAAAATGTCCTGCGGCTCGTCCGCCTCGACATGGAACACGACCAGGTCCGCACCGGCATCGCAAAACGCGCCGACATAGCGATGCGGCCGGTCGATCATGAGATGCACATCCAGAAACATCTGCGTATACCTACGCACGGACTTCACGACCGGAATGCCGATCGAGATATTCGGCACAAAAATGCCGTCCATCACGTCAATGTGGACATAGTCCGCACCGCCGGCCTCAATCTGGCGAATGTCCTCGCCAAGCGTGCAGAAGTCCGCCGAGAGAATGGAAGGTGCAAGTTTTGTCATGGATGCCACTCCGATCTATGGATATCCGGCAAGCCGGACACGATCCGCATTTCTATAACTAAGTTATTATACACCTGTTACGGTTATCCTGCAAGTACCGTCGGCAAAAAATCGCGGCTTGACGAACGCCGCCGCCTGCGCTATCATGTGCTTCAGATACTTCAAAGAATAGGAGTGAAGCACATGTCTATCGAAGCAGGAAGAGCGTATTTCCGGCAGTTTGGTATGGAGGACCGTGTGCAGGAGTTCACGGTCTCGAGTGCGACCGTTGATCTGGCGGCAAAGGCTCTTGGTGTTGAGGGTGCGCGGATCGCAAAAACGCTGTCGTTCAAAACGGCGGACGGCTGCATGTTGATCCTCGCCGCCGGCGATGCGCGCATTGATAACCATAAATTCAAGGAAAAATTCCACATGAAGGCCAAGATGCTCTCGGCCGACGAGGTGCTGGAGCTGGTGGGCCATCCGGTCGGCGGCGTGTGCCCGTTCGGCTGCAAGGAAGGCATCCCGGTGTATCTGGACGTGTCGCTGCAGCGGTTTGAGACGGTGTTCCCCGCCGTCGGCAGCCCGTCGAGCGCGATCGAGCTGAATCTGGACGAGCTCTACAAATATTCCAACGCCCTTGAGTGGATCGACGTCTGCAAGCTCCCGGCCCCGGCCGAGGCGTGAGCCAAGCGCAAAAAAGCCTGACGAACCATCGTTCGCCAGGCTTTTTTATTTGCGATTCGCAGAAGATCACGCCAACAGCTTGGTCATGCTCTTGAGGCTGATGACCAGCGTGGAGGCGTTGTGCAGCAGCGCAGAGGTCGCAGGCGGCAGAACACCGGCCACACCCAGGCAGATCAGCAGGAAGTTGAAGCTGATGATCTTGCGGTAGTTGCTGTGAATGCGCTCCATGAGTGCGTCACTCAGGCGTTTGAGCGTCAGCAGGGCGTACAGATCATCGGCGCCGACTGTAATATCGGCCACTTCGCGTGCGATGGCCGCGCCGTCACTGATGGCGACGCCGGCATCGGCCTCGGAGAGCGCCGGGGAATCGTTCACCCCGTCGCCAAGCATAATGACCTTGCGTCCGGCCGCGTGCTCCGCCTGAATAAAGGCGGCCTTGTCCTCGGGAAGGACTTCGGCGAAATAGGCATCCACACCGACCGCTTCCGCGACCGCGCGGGCGGTCTTTTCATTGTCGCCGGTCATCATGACCAGCTTGGTCACGCCGAGCTCCCGCAGGCCACGGATGACATCGGCCGCTTCCGGCCGCAGCGGGTCTTCGATGCAGATAACCGCTGCCAGCACACCTGAAACAGCAAGATACAGGTGCGAATACGTATCCGGAAGAGCATCGAATTTGGCCTGCTCCCCTGCCGGGATGACGCAGTGCTCATCCTCAAAGACAAAGTGGTGGCTGCCGATGACGACCTTCTGTCCGTCGACGCTGCTGGAAATGCCGTGCGCGACCAGATACTCCACGCACGAATGACGCTCCTCGTGGCGCAGACCGCGGCGCGCCGCCTCCGCGACGACCGCTTTGGCCATGGAGTGCGGATAATGCTCCTCCAGGCAGGCAGCCAGACGCAGCATGTCCGCCTCATCATTGCCGCCGAAGGTCACGATCTGTGCAACTTTCGGCTCGGCGCGCGTGAGCGTGCCGGTCTTATCGAAGACGATCGTGCTCGCATCGGACACGGCCTCAAGGAACCGCCCGCCCTTGACGGACAGGTGATAGTCACTGGCCTCCTTCATGGCAGAGAGCACCGCGATCGGCATCGAGAGCTTGAGCGCGCAGGAGAAATCGACCATCAGCACGGCCAGCGCCTTGGTCATGTTCCCGGTCAGGAGCCAGACCAGCGCCGTTGCACCCAGACTGTACGGAACGAGCTGATCGGCAAGGTGCGATGCGTGATCCTCCGTTGCGGACTTGAGCTTTTCCGACTCCTCGATCATGCGGATGATACGGTCGTAGCGGCCGCTGCCGGCGCTCTTTTCCACGCAGATGGTGCAGTCGCCCTCTTCGACGACGGTACCGGCGTAGACATAGCCGCCCTCCGCTTTGCGGACGGCCAGCGGCTCGCCCGTGATGGAAGCCTGATTGACCATCGCCTCGCCGGAAACGACCTTGCCGTCAAGCGGGATCACGTTGCCGGTATGGATCACGATCCGGTCGCCGACCTGAACGTCTGCCACCGGCACAAGTACGGAGCCGGCGTCTGTCTCTTTCCAGACCTTGTCCACATTCAGGGACATGGTCTGTGCGAGATCGGCAACGGACTTCTTGTGCGTCCACTCGTCGAGAATGTCGCCAATGCCCAGCAGGAACATGATCGAGCTTGCCGTCTTGAAGTCCTTGCGCAGCATCGAAACGGTGATCGCCGTTGCGTCCAGCACCGACACCTGGATCTTCCTGTGCATCAGGCACGTCATACCGGCCTTGATATACGGCACGGAACGCGCGACCGTGATCAGCGTGCGCACCGAGCTCGGAACGAACAGCTGCTTGATGCCGCGCCAGCACAGCGATGCGACAAGCTTGTCCTCAAAATCACGATTCAGGGCGCGGCTGCTGTGCTCCGGCGCGAGCGCCTGCTCCTTGGCATAGGCAAAGGACGAGAGCGCCTTTGTAACCGTTTCCCGCGGCCCGTCGTAGCAGATCACGGCGTCGCCGGTGCGGTCATAGACTGTCGCTTTTGTGACGCCGGAGACCCGATTCAGGTATGCCTCCAGAATGTCCGCCTGCTGCAGCGACATGGCACCCTGCATTGTATGCACGCGCATACGGCCCCGGGTTTCATGCAGGATTGTGCATTTCATACTTACTCAGCCTTCTCCGCCGTATCCTCAATGACCTCGGCCTGTTCGGCCGCGCGCTTTTCATTGAACGCCTTGGCACCGGCCAGAACGTCACCCGCGATCTCCTTGACGTTCGTTACAACCGCCATGACATCATCCTTTTCGCGCAGGGCCGCTGCCGTCGTATAAACGTATACCTTCTGGGCATCTTTACTTGCAAGAATCTTTGCCCCGACTGTTGCAAACAGCGCGCCGCCAACAAATGCTCCCAATTTTTCCATGCTCATAACGATTTACCTCCATGTAATTTGATCCGCAGAATTGCGGTCTGGTTAGCTTGCTCGAATTTCTGTTAGATGCAGCTAACTTTCAATTTCAAGTTATACCACTCTAACCTGCTTTTTTCAAGTGTTCGGATAAAAATTTACACATTTCGGCAACGTTAACAAAAGTGCCCCGCCAGAAACGGCGGGGCACGATCAATCTGTCGGATATTTGGTTACTTCAGCAGCATCTTACGGAAATTCTTCTTGCCGCGTTTGAGCACAACGCCGTCCCTCAGCTCTGCCTCGGTAAAGGTCTTGGCAATATCGGTGACCTTGCTGTCGTTAGCAGTCACGCCGCCCTGCTGCACATTGCGGCGCGCATCGGACTTAGATGCACACAGACCGCTCTTGACGAGCAGGCTGAGGATGTCATTGCCGTCTTCTTTCGTGATCTCCACCGTCGGCACGCCCTCGCCGGAGCCGCCGAACACTGCCTTGGCAGCTGCCTGCGCCTGATCGGCCTCCGCCTCGCCGTGTACCATCTTCGTGAGCTCGTAGGCAAGGATCTCCTTGGCTTTGTTGAGCTGCTCACCCTGCCAGCTGTCCATCTTGTCGATCTCCTCGAGCGGCAGGAATGTCAGCATACGGATGCACTTGAGCACATCGGCATCGTCAACGTTGCGCCAGTACTGGTAGAACTCAAAGGGCGTGGTCTTATTCGGGTCGAGCCAGACGGCGCCCTTGGCGGTCTTGCCCATCTTTTTGCCCTCGGAATTGAGCAGGAGCGTAATCGTCATAGCGTGTGCATCTTTGCCGAGCTTACGACGGATGAGCTCCGTGCCGCCGAGCATGTTCGACCACTGGTCGTTGCCGCCGAACTGCATGTTGCAGCCGTAGTGCTGGAACATATAGTAGAAGTCGTAGCTCTGCATGATCATGTAGTTGAACTCCAGGAAGCTCAGGCCCTTTTCCATGCGCTGCTTGTAGCACTCAGCACGCAGCATGTTGTTCACAGAGAAGCATGCTCCGACCTCGCGCAGGAGCTCAATGTAGTTGAGCGGCTTGAGCCACTCGGAATTGTAGAGCATGAGCGCCTTGCCGTCCGAGAAGTCGATGAAGCGCTCCATCTGACGCTTGAAGCACTCGGCATTGTGTTTGATGGTCTCCTCAGTAAGCATCTGGCGCATATCGGTGCGGCCGGAGGGGTCGCCGATGAGCGTCGTACCGTCGCCGATGAGGGCGATGGGCTTATTCCCGGCCATCTGCAGACGCTTCATCAGGCACAGCGCCATGAAGTGACCGACATGCAGCGAGTCCGCCGTGCAGTCAAAGCCAATGTAGAACGTGGCTTTGCCGTTGTTGATCATGTTTTTAATCTCTTCCTCGTTGGTCACCTGCGCGATCAGGCCGCGGGCGATCAGTTCATCATACAGTGTCATCGTTTTCTCTCCTTGCGCGTTATTCTTTCACTTTGTTCTCTGCGAGGATCTCCTCGGCGCGCTGTGCGCCCCAAGCAATCATATGGGCGCAGTGGCCCTTGCCACCGTTTTTCGCCACGAGCTCCTGGCAGCGCAGGCAGCCAAACTCGGCGCGGAAGCTCTGCGTCATCTGCTTGGTCATGGCCGTGGCAGTCGCCTGATCGGCCGCAAGGCCGAACGCCATCACGGCGCCGGTGATACTGCCGCAGATCTCACCGCAGCGCACACCGCCGCCGAAGCCGGCCGCGACACGCTTTGCCGTGCTTTCGTCCAGGCCGGTCTCTTCCTGCAGCGCTGCGAGCACGCTCTGCGCGCAGTTAAAGCCGTTGTCGTGATAAGCAATGGCGGATTCCTGAATACTCATGGTTCTCTCTCACCTTTCTTAAGCGATTGTTTATAGGCATCGGCGGAAGCGAGCTGCTCTGCCGCGCTGGCCAGTGTCAGCGGTGTGATGTGATCGCCTCCGTAGAGCCGCGCGATCTCGCGCTGGCGGCCGTCACTGTCGAGCAGCTGCACCGTCGTGCGGGTACGTCCGTCCTGCTCGCGTTTTTCGATCAGGTAATGCTGATCGGCCATAGCCGCGATCTGCGGCAGATGCGTGATGCAGATGACCTGCTTGACCATAGAGAGCTTACCGAGCTTTTCACCGACACGCTGAGCGGCCACGCCGGAAACACCGGCATCCACCTCGTCAAAGACCATGGAGGGCACGTCATCGCGTTCAGCGAACACGTTTTTGAGCGCCAGCATGATGCGCGAGAGCTCACCGCCGGAAGCGATCTTACTGATGCGCCCAAGCGCCTCTCCGGCATTTGCCGAGATCAAAAAACGCACATTGTCCGCGCCTGTACTCTGAAATCCGGGCGTACCGCCGAGCGGTGTGATCTCCACGTGAAAGCGCACGGACGGCATGGACAGCTCGCGCAGTTCACGCTCGACCTGCCGCTCGAGCGCGGCGGCGGCAGTCCGGCGCGCCTGCGTCAGTTCCGCCGCCGCTGCGCGCGTCTGCTCCGCCTGCTTTTGGATCATCGATTCGAGCTTCTGCAGCCGGTCGCCTGCGTATTCGATCTGGTCGAGCCGGGTCCGGGCCGCTTCAAGCGTGTCGATCAGCCCCGCCTCATCCGTATTGTATTTCCGCTCCAGACGCCGGAGCAGCGACAGGCGCGTTTCGATGCGGTCAAATTCCTCGTCGGAAAAATCCAGCCCGTCGCGGAAGTCGCGCAGCGTCTCCGCCGCGTCCTGCAGCGTGAAGACCGCGCCCTTGACGGCCTCCGGCAAAGGCGCGAGCTCGCCCGCGTAGTTGGCGGCCCGCTCGATCTCCGACAGGGCTTCTCCGGCCAGCGCAGCGGCGGAATCGTCGCGGCCGGCCAGCAGGTCATACGCCTGATCGACCGCTTCCGAGAGCTTTTCAAAGTTGCGCAGCAGGTCGCTGCGCTCCGTGAGCTCCGCCTCTTCCCCGGCCTTGAGCTCCGCGCGCTCCAGCTCTTCGATCTGGCGGCGGAGGCTTTCGGTCAGCAGTTCTTTTTCATTTTCATAAGTCGAGAGCGTGTCACGCTCCTTGCACAGCGCCTGATAGGCCTGGTACTGCTCGCGATAGCGCGCGAGCTCCGGGTCTAACTGGCCAAATCGGTCCAGATTGCGCAGGTGCTCCCGCTCATCGAGCAGGTGCTGCCCGTCGTTCTGGCCGTGGATATCGAGCAGCAGCGCGCCCAGTGTGCGCAGCTGCGCCGTTGTGACCGGGACGCCGCAGACGCGGCAGGACGTCTTGCCCTCGGCCGTGATCTGGCGGCGGATGATGAGCTCATCGTCGCACTCGATCTCGTTTTCCTCGCACCAGTCCCGGCACGGGTCAGGATCGAACGTCGCGCAGACGACCGCCTTTTCGGCGCCGGTGCGCACGAGCTCGCGCGAGGCGCGCGCGCCGAGGATCGCGTGCATGGCGTCCACAAGGATGGATTTGCCCGCGCCCGTCTCGCCGGTCAGGATGTTCAGGCCGGGGCCGAGCTCCAGATCCGCCCGCTCGATGACCGCGACGTTTTCAATATGCAGTTCTCGCAGCAAAGCGCTTCACCTCCTGCGGTGTCCTCAAAGCAGCTTTTCGATCTCGTGGAAAAACTCATCGGCGGACGTATTGTCCTTCATGAGCAGAAATGCCGTGTCGTCGCCCGCAAGCGTGCCGACGAGCGTGTCGATGCGCATACTGTCGAGCGCGGAGCATGCAGCCGAGGCGAGGCCCGGCAGCGTCTTGATGACGATGATGTTCTGCGCCTCGGCATACGACGTCACACATTCCCGGAAAATTTTCTTCAGGCGCTCATCGTAGCCGGGAAATTCGTCCGCCGCCGGTGCGGCGTAACGGTATTTCCCGCTCGGCGCGAGCGTCTTCGTCAGGTGCAGCTCCTTAATGTCGCGCGACAGCGTCGCCTGCGTGCTCGGAACGCCGCGCTGCGCCAGCACATCCATGAGCTGGTTTTGCGTCTCGATCTCCTGCTCTGCAATGATCTGCAAAATGATGTTTTGTCGGGTGGATTTCACGTCGTCCCTCCTCACAGTCTGTCTGTCAGCTTGCCAAAAGCCGTCTCATAAAAGCTGCGGATGCCGGTATCGGCCAGCAGCGTGTAATTGTCCGATCTGCGGATGCGGATCTGATCGCCGCGGATGAGCGCGATGCTGTCGCCGCCGTCCGCCACGAGGATGGCCGGCCGGTCATGAATGCGCTCCGGCACGATCGTGATCTGCCGCCCGGGCGCAAGCACAAAGGACTTTCCGGCCAGACTGTGCGCGCAGATGGGCGTCATGATGATATTCTCGTTTTCCGGCTCGACGAGCGGGCCGCCGGCCGACATGGAATAGGCCGTGGAACCAGTCGGCGTGGCGACAATGATGCCGTCGCCGTTGAAGCGCGTGATGGGCACGCCGTCGCCATAAGCGGTCACGCCGATGCAGTCCACATGACCGCCGTGGATGACCACGTCGTTGAGCACCGACTGCGTGCAGATGATCCGCTCATTGCGCACGAGCTCCACATCGAGCATCATGCGTCGGCTGACCGTATACTGCCCATCCGCGATCTCGAGCAGCATATCCAGCTCGTCGTCCTCTAGGCCGGCCAGAAATCCCTTGCCGCCGAAATTCACACCGATGATTGGGATCGGATGGTCACGCAGTGTGACTGCAACATGCAGGATCGTCCCATCGCCGCCCATGACGATGATGAGCGCAGCATCGTGCGCGGCGGCCTCCAGCGGCCGCACCAGGACATCTCCCGGCAGGTAGGCCTTCGGCGCAAATACCGGTGACATGACCACCCGATGGCCGTGCTCCGTGAGCATACGGTAAACCGTCAGCGCTTTTTGCAGGCCGCTGTCCCGGTATGGATTGGCCGCAATGACGATGTGTTTCATATGCCGCTCTCTTTTCCGTGGGCCAGCGCACTGTGCGACTGCTCCACAATGGCCGCCGGATCGAGCTCCGGCGCGGGATGTGTTCCCTTGCGCAGGTAGCCAAGGTACTCAATGTTGCCCTCCGGCCCTTTGATGGGCGAATAGTCCAGCCCCATGACGGTAAAGCCCGTGCCGGGCACAAAGTCCAGAAAGCTCTCGAGCACCTCCAGATGCACCTTCGGGTCACGGACAACGCCTTTTTTGCCGACCTCTTCACGCCCGGCTTCAAACTGCGGCTTGATGAGACAGACGACCGCAGCATCGTCCTTCAGCAGTGGACAGACCGCCGGCAGAATGAGCTTCACGGAGATGAATGACAGATCCATGACCGCGAGATCCAGCGGTTCCGGGATCTGCTCGGCTGTGATATAGCGCACGTTCGTGCGCTCCATGGAGATCACGCGCGGATCGTTGCGCAGGCTCCACGCCAGCTGGCCGTAGCCGACATCGACGGCGTAGACCTTTGCCGCACCGTTTTGCAGCAGCACATCCGTAAATCCGCCGGTCGAGGCACCGCAGTCGATACACGTCAGGCCGGTGGGATCGATCGGAAACACTTTGAGCGCTTTTTCCAATTTAAAACCGCCGCGGCTGACATAGGGCAGCGTGTTGCCGCGCACCTCGATCTTCGCATCGGGCGCGACCTGCGCGCCGGGCTTGTCCGCGCGCTGGCCGTTGACATAGACAACGCCGCTCATAATGATCGCCTTCGCGCGCTCGCGGCTCTCGCTCAGGCCCTGATCAAAGACGAGCTGGTCGAGTCGTACCTTCTTCATACGCCGTTCCCCTCTTTCTCGCCGGAGCGCATCGCCTGCGCAGCGGCAGCGATCGCCCGGGCATCCAGACCGTATGCCGATTTGAGCACATTCGGCGCTCCGTGCGGGATGATGCCATTGCCAAGATTGAGCAGCCGCGCGGCCTTCAGCGCCATACCGGCCTGCCCGGCAGCAGAGAGCACCTGCTCGCCGATACAGTTGGCAGCGCACACATCCTCGACCGCCAGCAGACGCCCCGTCTTGTGCAGGGACGCAAGCACCGGCGCCAACTCCAGCGGCGCGACCTGCGCCAGCTTGACGACTTCTGCCGAAATGCCCTGCTGCGCAAGCAGATCCGCCGCCTGCAGCACATCGTTGATGACTATGCCGTAGGTCAGGATCGTCAGATCATTGCCCTCACGCAAAACCGTGACCGGTTCCGGATGGCAGTCCTGATATGCGCCCTCGCCGCCGCGCGGATAGCGCAAGGCGACTGGGCCGCTCAGCTCCAGCACCGCTTTGCGCAGCATCGCGCGCAGCTCGGCGAAGCTTGCCGGGCAGAGGATGCGCATATACGGCACGGAGCTCAGATAACTGATGTCAAAGCAGCCGTTGTGCGTATCGCCGTCATTGCCGACGATGCCGGCACGGTCGACGCCGAGCACCAGATGCAGCCGCTGCAGGGATGTGTCGTGGATGAGCATATCATACGCGCGCTGCAAAAAACTCGAGTAGATCGCCGCGACGGGCTTGAGCCCCTGCTTGGCCATGCCGCTGGCCATCGTGATCGCGTGCCCTTCCGCGATGCCGACATCGTAGAGGCGATCCGGATGCCGCTCGGCAAAGGTCGTCAGGCCCGTGCCGGTCTGCATGGCCGCCGTGATGGCGACGACCGTCGGATCTTCATCCGCCAGCTGCGAGAGCGTCTCGCCGAACACGTGCGAAAAGTCCGGCTTCGGCGCAGGCAGCGCCCCGGTCACGGGATCGAACGAGCTGACGCCGTGGTATTTCTCCGGCGCCTGCTCCGTGTAGGAGATGCCCTTACCCTTTTGCGTCACCACATGCAGCAGCACCGGCTGGCGCAGGTCACGCGCCCAGCGCAGCATCTTTTCCAGCTGCTGCTCATCGTGCCCGTCCACCGGACCGATGTAGTAAAAGCCCATATCGTCGAACATGTTGTTCGGCAGGACAAGATCCTTCACATGTTCCTTCACATGGTGCAGCACCTTATACAGTCCGCGCGCCTTGCCGACGGTATTGCGGTAAAACTGCTTGAAGTGCAGATAGCTCGGCTTCACGCGCTGCTTGGACAGCAGCGTTGCCATGCCGCCGACGTTTTTGTTGATGGACATGCCGTTATCATTGAGCACGATGACCATCGGCTCGCCGCTCTGCCCGGCATCCGACAGGCCCTCGTATGCCAGGCCGCCGGTCAATGCGCCGTCACCGATGAGGGCGATGACGTCATAGTCCGCCCCCGTGAGTGTACGCGCCCGGGCCATGCCCAGCGCGACGGAGATCGACGTGGAGGCGTGGCCGGCCACAAACGCATCGTGCACGCTCTCATCCGGCTTCGGAAACCCGGCAATGCCGCCGAACTGCCGCAGCGTGGAAAACGCTTCGCGCCGTCCGGTCAGGATCTTGTGCACATAGCTCTGATGACCGACGTCGAACACGAGTCGGTCCTTTTCGGTGCTATATACCCGGTCAATCGCAACCGTGAGCTCCACTGCGCCGAGATTCGACGCCAGATGCCCGCCGGTTTTCGCAAGATTCTCGACCAGAAAAGAACGAAGTTCCGCACACAGTGCCGGAATTTCTTCCGCCGGCAGCGCCTTCAGGTCGGCCGGTGAATGGATTCGCTCTAATATACTCAAAACAGAATACCTCACGTATAATAATACAAAGTATACTATAACAAAAAGTGCCGGACTTTACAAGAGTAAGCCGACACTTTTCGCAATTTCACCGGAAGTCCGGTGTTTTTATGGATTCAGTTTTTCCGATCTGCCAGCGAGCGGGCGAGCTGCTGCAAAAATGCGCTGTCCGCAAACACACTGTCCACAGCTGCTGCCGCTTGCTCGGACAGCTCGTGCACATAGGCGCCGCAGCGCTCCAGACCATAGAGCGCCATGAAGGTGTTCTTCCCCTCGCGCGCATCCGAGCCGATGGGCTTGCCGAGTTCCGCCTCCGTACTGATGACATCGAGCATGTCATCGCGGATCTGAAACGCCAGACCAAGCGCCTTGGCATACTGCGCCGCGGCCGCGCGCTGCTGCGCGTTTCCGCCGCCGCAGGTCACGCCCATGAGGCATGCGGCGTGGATCATCGCCGACGTTTTGCGGTCGTTGATATCCATCAGTTCCTCTTTTGTGAGGACCTTGCCCTCACCTTCCATATCTAGCTGCTGACCGCCGCAGATGCCGTTTTCACCGGCAGCCTCGGCGAGCAGGCGCGCGCACTCGGCGCGCACATCCGCCGGCAGCTCCGTCGAAAGGATCGTGTGGAATGCCTCCGCCTGCAGGGCGTCGCCCGCCAGCGTCGCCGTGCACTCGCCATAGACCACGTGGTTCGTCGGCTTGCCGCGGCGCAGATCATCGTTATCCATGCACGGCAGATCGTCGTGGATGAGCGAATAAGTATGCACCATCTCGACCGCACACGCAACTGGCAGCGCCGCGCGCACATCCCCACCGCAGGCTGCGCAGAACGCGAGCACCAGCACCGGACGCAGGCGTTTGCCGCCGGCGGTCAGGCTATAGTGCATCGCCTCCAGCAGACGATGATAGGACACGGTCGTGTCCGCAAAATAGGTATTGAGCGCCGCATCGGCGAGCGCTTTGTATTCCTGATACTGTGTCTGATAATCCATACGTTATTCCTCAGTTTCAAACGGGAGCTCGACAGGCGCGCCGTCGCTCCCTTTTTTGAGCTGCACGACCTTCTGTTCCGCCGTGTCCAGCATTTCATTGCAGGCCGCAAGCAGGCGCGATCCTTCCTCAAACAGCGCCAGCGACGCATCGAGCGGCACATCGCCCTTTTCCAGCTGCTTGACGATCTCATCCAGCCGCTGCATGGACGCTTCAAAGGTCAGTTTCTGTTTTGCCATGGGCATCCTCCCTGTTGTTTACGGTGCAGTGCAATGCACCGTCCTGAAGCTGTACACGAACCGGATCGCCCGGCTGCACCTTTGCCGCCGAGCGGAGCACCGTGCCGTCGGCATCCGTCGCCACAGCGTAGCCGCGGGCAAGCACCTTCAACGGGCTCATCGCGTCCAGCGCCGCCGCATACTGCGCAAAACCATGTCTGCGCGCGGCGAGCCAGCGCTCCCCCGCCGCCGTCAGGCGGCTGCGGGTATAGTCCAGCTCCACGCGCCGGAGATCGAAATAAGCCGCCGGAGACTGCAGCACACGGCGGCCGGCCAGATTGTCCAGTGCGGACCGGCGCTGTGCCATCTGCTTGCGCATCGCCTGCACCATGCGGATATCATACCCGCGCAGCGTCTCGCGGATGTCCTCCGCGTTCGGCACGGCCAGCTCCGCCGCATTCGACGGTGTCGCGGCGCGCAAATCGGCCACAAAGTCCGAGATCGTCACATCCGGCTCGTGCCCGACGGCGGAAATGACCGGGATATCCGAATCGTAGATCGCCCGCGCGACACGCTCGTCATTGAACGCCCACAGATCCTCGATCGAACCGCCGCCGCGGCCGGTGATGATGAGGTCGCCGACCCGATAGCGGTTGGCATACCGGATCGCTCCGGCGATCTCCGCCGGTGCCTCCGTCCCCTGCACGCGCACGGGCAGCAGCACGACCTCGCTGGCCGGCCAGCGCTTACCGAGCACGCGGATGATATCGCGCACGGCCGCACCCGCCGCCGACGTGATGACAGCGATCCGCTGCGGAAACAGCGGCAGTGGCTTTTTGTGCGCGCGGTCAAACAGGCCCTCCTTCTGCAGCTGCTCCTTGAGCTGCTCGTAGGCGGCATACAAGTCGCCCACACCGCCCGGAATGAGCCGCGTACAGTAGAGCTGATATGCCCCGTCGCGCGGATAGACCGCGATGCGGCCGATGGCCGCAACGCTCATTCCGCTCGCCGGGCGAAAGCGCAGCGACTGCGCGCTGCTGCGAAACATCACGCACCGCAGGCTGCTCTCGGCATCCTTGAGCGTGAAATAATGGTGCCCGGACGGGTAGACCTTGTAGTTGGACAGTTCCCCCGTCACACAGACATTACCGAGTAGCGCATCCGCATCCAGCAGCTGCTTGATGTGGGCGTTGAGCTCCGTTACGGTAAAGGATGTACGCGCCATGTCAGGCTTCGGCGCCGTTCTCGGGCGTCTGCTCCGGTTCATCGGCCGGCGCTTCAGCGGATGCTTCTTCCGCTTCGGCCTCCGGCTCGACCTCGCCGCGCACAAAGCTGCCGAGCACGCCGTTGATAAACGCCACCGTCTCCGGCTCTTCATAGCCCTTGGCCAGTTCCACCGCCTCATTGATCGCGGCGGCATTCGGTACGTCGTCCATATAGAGGATCTCGCACATGGCGCAGCGCATGATCGCCGCGGCAACACGGGAAATGCGCTCCAGCCGCCAGCCGCGGGCATATTTTTCGATCATGTGGTTGAGCTCGTACATATGGTCATAGACCAAACCGGTCAGCCGGCGGATATAATCGAGCTGCTTCTCGTCCGGATATTCCAGAAACAGCGGGTCTTCCTCCGCCAGCGTCGCAAAATACTCGCGGCTGAAGAAAGTATCCGCCGTCTCGCGGGCATCGTCCCCGGCGAGCTGCGCGGCAAAGCTGAGCTGGATCGCGATCTCACGCGCAACCGTTCTTGTCATAGTGATTACTCCTGCTTTTCTTTATTTGTCGAAGGCCACACCGGACACATGCACGTTCACAATGGGCTTGCCCATGCCGGTCATGGACTCGACCGCGCTCGTGACCGATTCCTGCACGGCCTTTGCGACCGCCACGACGCTGCAGCCATAGCGCACCGTAATGATCGTATCGACCGTCATCGTGCCGTCGACGATCTGCACCTTGATGCCTTTGGCGGCAGACTTGATGCCGAGCAGCTCGGCCAGCTCCGTACCGGTAGAGGTCGCAACACCGGCGACGCCGTCCACTTCCGTGATCGCTGCGCGCACCATGGCGGCAACGACGTCCTCAGAGATATTGATGCTGCCCTTTTCATCCTGGCAAGTAATATAATTTTCCGGCATAGAAAAATACCTCCCGATAAAATTGTACAGTATAGTGTACCACGCGCAGCGGCAAAAAGAAAGAAAAATGTTTCCCGTCCGGCAAAAAGATGCACCCCGTGAGATTCACAGGGTGCATCCGCATACTTGGAATTACTTGGTCATCGTCTCATGGAACATCATCAGGATCTTTGCAGCCTCCGCGCGTGTCGCGTTTCTGGCCGGCTGGATGTACAGGCGGCCGTCGACCGGGACGCCGGAGATCGCGTTGATCGCAACGGCGTCCTTCATCGCGTCCAGCGCCCAGGAGCCGACGCTGCCGGCATCCACAAAGCGGCTCAGATCATCCGGCTTCCAGGTCCGATCGACCATGCAGCTGAGCCACTATACAGCCCTGACTTCGCAGTACGAGGCTAACCGCCGCATCCGGCACGACATTCTGCACCACGTCAATACGATCCGGTATCTGCTTGAAAACGGTCAGCAGCAGGAGGCAACGGAGTACGCCGGGCAATTTCTGGCCGAGAATCAGCGCAGTTCACAACTCGGGCAGTGCGACAACCCGGTCATTGACGCCTTCCTCTATGGCCGCGTTCAGGAGGCAAAGGCACAAGGGATCACTGTTGAGACGCACATTATTCTGCCGGTCGAGCTGCCGGTCTCGAACACGGACCTTGTCATCGTGTTCGGCAATCTCATGGATAACGCCGTCGAGGCGTGCGCAAAGCTCGAAAATCCCAAAATCGAGCTGAATGCGCACATTGAAAGGGGGTATCTGGTCATTACGGAATCCAATCCCGCTGTACCTGAACCGGAGGGACGCAAACAGCGCCGCATTCCAGAGCTGGAGCGCGGCGTGGGAATGCAGATCTTGAAGTCAGTCGCAGAAAAGTACCAGGGCAGCTGTATGAGCGAAACAGGAAATGGTAATTATTCCGTGTCCGTATTTCTGAAGCTGGGCCAGGCAAAAGAAGGTAATGCAATTTATGCTGAAAATAGTTGTGTGTGACGATGATGCGCTTTGCTGTAAAGAAATCGTTAAAGGTATTCGGGACACACTCGGATCTACACCTGCAGACATCTCCGATTTCCGCGATCCCACACTGTTGCTGGAACACCTGCGCAAAACCGACTGTCAGCCGCACATTGCCCTGCTGGATATCTGCATGCCGGAACAGGATGGCATCCGTTTGGCGCAAAGCATGAAGCAGTACGCGCCCTTCTGCCAGATCATTTTCCTCAGCAGCTACCTCAGCTATGCAACAGAGGTATACGAAACCGAACATATCTACTTTATCCTAAAGTCGCAGCTCCACCAGCGGATCGGCCCTGCGCTGCATCAAGCCCTGACCGCGCTGGGCGATCGTTCTGTGCAGATCACGGCGCAGAAAGATGGCAGCACGCACGTGATCGCGCTGCAGGATGTACTGTATCTGGAGCGTAATCTGCGCAAGACAAAAGTGATTACGCAGCAGGGCGTTTTCCTGACGCAGGAATCACCCGAAACGCTGATCAGCGGGTCCGGCCATTTCGTCCGCTGCCACCAGAGCTGCTGGGTAAATCTCAAACATGTGCAGGCGATCGGCAGCAACCATTTCACCATGGACAGCGGATCTGGCATTCCGATCAGCCGCACTTATCTTCAGGAGGCCAAACAGCGGTTTTTACATGAATTGATCCACATTTGAGATAAACGATCCCCCTCTGATTCCGTCAGAATCAGAGGGGATCGTATTTTCATTGCTTCTTTACGCGCTTGCAAAACGCCCTCAAAGTCGCAGTGATCTGCTCGCAGGTCACCGGCAGAGTCGTCCGGTATTTACGCTTTTTATGAGGCCCGAATGCGCTGTACCCCATACTTGGGAATGGTCAAGTTAACATTAGGACAATATAATAAGAAGGAAAAGTACGAAATATCGGACAGTGAGGAGGCATGGGCATGATCACCTACGCCCCACTATGGGAGACGATGAAGCAGCGGCGCATCACGACCTACGCCCTGATCAAAAACGATTCGTTCAGCCGCGGCACATTGGACTCTCTCAAGCACAACCGCAATATTACCACCGCGACGCCCAATGACCTTTGCCGCATTCTCTCCTGCCGCGTGGAGGATGTGCTGGCCTATATTCCGGACGAAACCGAAGAACCGTAACTGCCCGTTTCCGATCATGAAATGGGCAGTTTCTTCTTGAAAATAGCAGCATCCCCGCTCCGGTCGGAGCGGGGATGTGTTTTACAGGATGGTTCACTGCGCGTCCTGCGCGTCGGCCTTGACCTCAATGACCTTGATCTGCGGCGCGGTATAGTCCGTTTCTTTGACGATGGTGTCCGTGATGGTTGCGACCTGTGCCGTGCTCAGCCCATCAGCCGGCGCGGGCACGGCGACCGTGATGCCCTCATCCGTGATATAGACCACACACTCGGAAAAATCCTTGGCCAGCAGGAGATTTTCGATCTGCGTCTCGGTCATGGAGTCGCTCGCCATGGCAGAGATGGCACTCATGGCGCTGTCGATCGTCGCCTGCGAAGCGCCCTCGGCCGTCGAGGCTGACTTGAGCAGCGACAGTGCCTCGTCGCGCGACTGCTGGCGCGTCAGACGCGCTTTGGCAAAGTAATCATCGGATGCCGACGCCGACGCTGCGGCCGCTTCCTCCTCCGCCTTGACCGCCGCCGTTGCGGCGTCCTCGGCGGCGGCCATTTCGGCGTCCGCCTTTCCCCACTGGGTGTTGTACGACCAGTTAAAGTAGATCGCGGCGCAGACAAACAGCAGCACCACAATGATCGCAATGTTTCGTTTGGTTTTTTTCATAGTCGCCCTCCCGTTATTTAGATTGCGGATCCGGCTCCTTTCGGAGCACGGAGATGTGATCCATGCTCAGGCCGGTAAACTGTGCCACTGCCTGCGTGACGGCGAGCTGCACCTGCGGCGAATCCGCCCCGTCACAGACGACGACTGCGCCGAGATACTGCGGGCTGACCGTCTTGAGCTCCACCGCCTCCTGTGCCCCGCCGCCGGCAGAGATGATGGTCGGCTCACCGCTATCATCCGTCGCCAGCTCCCGCTCGGCCGAGCAGCGGTAGGACAGCAGCACCCGCACTTGTCCCGCGCCGTTGATCTGCTGCAGGAGCGTTGTCAGGCGCTGCTCCTCGGCCTGGATCGTCTGCGGCTGTGTCTGCTCGGAAACGGCTGCCGCCTGCGCCGTCTTGGCCTTTGTCCTGCTGCCGGTCGGCAGCAGGAGCAGAATCAGCCCCGCGAGCAGGATGATGAGAACGTATTTATACTTGGCTGCGAAAGCGCTGAGTTTTCGTGTGTTCATGATGTACTGCTCCATTCCTGCCGCGTGCGCGGGACCCCGAGGTCGGCCTCGATGATCTGCGCCAGGCGGCTGTTTTCTGCTGCCGGCCCGGATGTGACCAGGCGGACGGACTGCGGATACCAGTAGCCGTCGGTGCTCCACTGCAGCGTGACCTGCGCATCGTCGAGCGCAGCGCCGCACTGCGCGGCTTTGTCCAATATATATGTGCGCATTTCCGATTCTATGACCGTGCGCTGCAATCGCTCGCTGCTGTCGGACACCGCGCCGTCCGTCGACACCGAGACGTGATAGTCCTGCAGCGCGGCGGCATAAGCGTCATAATCGAACGTCACCAGCGGCGAGAACAGCAGGCACGTCAGGGCAACGCCGCCGACCAGCTTCGTGACGCGCCGCAGGCTCTCCGACGTCGGAAACAGCGACGCCAGCGCCGTCAGCAGCGCCACGCCCGCCAGACTGAGCAGCCAGGCACGCAGAGATTCCATCATCCTGTCACCGCCTTCATACTCGACACGATCGAGAGGAACAAAATGAGCGACGCCACGCCGACCATCCCCAGCAGGAAACCGTACACGTCCGCAAAGCCGTCGATCAGCCGCCCGACACGCTTGTCCGCGAACGATTCGGCGATACCGGCGGCAAGCTTATACAGGACATAGTGCACGGCGAACTGCAAATACGGCGTGACGCACATAGCGGCGACACTGACGACGCCGACGATGCCAATGCCGCTGCGCAGGATCGCGGCGCTGGAAGTGACCGTGGACGCCGCATCGGCCACGATGCTGCCGACGACCGGAAGCGCGGCAGAGACGGCCGTCTTGACTGCCTTGGCTGCGGCTGCATCCGCCGAGCCGGTGAGGATGCCCGTCAGCGACAGGTAGAGCGTGAACACGCTCGCAAAGCCGATGAGCAGCAGCCGGAACGCCTTGCGCAGCAGACCGCTGAGGGACGCAAGCACGTCGTTTTCGAGCGTTGTGCCGCAGATGACCGTACCTGCGTACAGATACAGCAGCGGCAGGAGCACCGCTGTCTCCGCGGACAGAAGCACATCCAGAAACAGTGAAGTCGCCGCGTATTTTGTGGCCGCCGACGTCGCCGCGCCACTCGCCGCCGCGGCGGCACACATGCTCGGCAGCAGGATCTTGGAAAAATCCCGCAGCGTTGCAAGTGCCTCGCTGCCCGCGGTGATGCATGAGGTCACGTGCGTAACGCTCAGCGCGGCGACCGCCACCGTGCCGGCCATCTGCGTGACCTTTCCGCAGGCGCCGCTCACGGAAAGGGACGCGCACAGCGCCGACAGAAACACGATCGCCAGCAGCAGCGCCGCATTGCGCGCCGCCGACGCGACGGCCCCGCCGCCCTCGTGCAGCACATAGGCCCAGAGCTTTGCGAGCAGGGACTGCGGCTGCGCGGCATCCGCAACGGACAGTTCACCGAAGGCGTCATATGCCTGCTCCGGAAGCGCGGATTCCAGCGACGCCGTGCCGAAATCCGCTGCCTGCTCAGCCGCAACATCGTAGGCAAACGCCCCCGGCGTACACGCCGCCAGCACCAGCAGCACAGTCAAAAGCACAAGCAGCCGCTTTTTCATAAGCATTCTCCGATCATGGTCAAAAACGTGCGCATCAGCGGCAGCGCGGCATAGAGCGCTGCCGCCACGCCAACGAGCTGCACCGCGCAGGCGCCGGCAGCCTGTCCGGCGTCTTTGCAGAGGCTCTCCCCGATCATCGTCAGGATGCTGATGGTCATGCACTTGAGCAGCGGCCCGGTGTAGACGCCGGAGAGCTTGCTGACCGCGATCGCATCGCGGAAAAACGCCGCCAGCGGCTCCAGCAGACCGATGCACAAAAACAGCGCCAGCAGTGCTGCCGCCATGCTCAGCAGAAGCGACATGCCCGGCACGGTCTTGTAGACCGTGGCGGCGGCAGCGGCGGCAATGACCACGATGATAATCGCCTGAAAGACCGGCTCCATCACAGGGAAAACAGGCTCTTGATTAAATCGAACAGCTCGCTGATCTTCTGGATCACCAGCACCAGCACCACGACCAGACCGGCAATGGTCGTCATGAGCGCCTGCTCGTCGCGCCCGGCGCGCGAGAGCAGGATATTGAGCACGGCGACCAGAATACCGATCGCCGCAATCTTAAAGACAAGGTCAACGTCCATAAGCGCCTCCTGTGTAATCAAAACAGAGCCACGGCGGCGAGCAGACCAAGCGTCGCGCCGAGGCCGCAAAAGAGTTTTCCGCGCTGTGTCGTGTCCGCCTGCATCTGCGCCGCAGCAGCCTGCAGCGTCTCGATGCAGGTGTCCAGCGCGCGGCGCTGAATCTGCGCGTCATACTTGCCAAGCTGTTCGCCCAGCGTCAGCAGCGCTGCGCGCACATCGGGCGTCAGCATGTCCAGCGCCTGAAACGCGGCCGCCCAGCTCTCGGAAAACGGCCGGCCGCCGTCCGTGATACCATCTGCGAGCGCGGCATATTGCGTGCTCAGCGGCTCGGGCGCGCCCGCCGCCAGATGGCGCAGCGCCTCCGGCAGCGGCAGCAGACGGCCGACGATATCGCTGCGCAGCAGGTTCAGGCTGTCGATCACCGCCGTGAGCAGGCGCAGCCGCAGCCGCAGCTCCTGCCGCAGCGCGAATCCGGCGGCCGTACTGCCCAGAAACACCAGCGCCGCTCCCACCCAGTGCAGGCGCGTCATGTCAGATCCTCAACGGTATAGACGCGCTCGCCGTCGCTGCGCGTGATGCACACGGCGCGGCGGAAAATATGCTCGTCCAGCAGTGCGCGGTACAGCGCCCTGTGCCGCAGCGCCGCAACGCTCTGCGCGTGCGCCGTCGCCAGCAGTGCGACGCCGCAGCCGGCGGCGATGCGGATGGCCTCGATGTCCTCCGGCGCGCTGATCTCGTCAAACGCCAGCACATCCGGCCGCATGGCGCGCAGGAGCATCATGCAGCAGGCTGCCTTCTGCCCGCCGGTCATCACGTCCGTATTTGCCCCGACGTCAAACTGCGGCGCGCGGTTCTGCACGGCCGCGATCTCGCCGCGCTCGTCCATGAGCGAGATGCGCGTGCCCATATCGGACAGGCGGCGCACACACTCGCGCAGCAGCGTCGTTTTCCCGCTGCCGGGCGGCGAGAGGATGAGCGTACTGCAAAACCCATCGCGGAGCAGCTGCGGCAAAAGCGCATCGGCACAGCCGGGCACCGCGTGCGGGATGCGCACAGACACGGAGCTCAGCTGCCGGATGCCGTCGATCTGCCCGGCAGCCTGTCCGTAAGCGCAGCCGCAAAGCCCGACGCGGCAGCCGCCGGCCGTCTGTAAGTACCCCTGCCGGATCTGTTCTCCAGCCGCGTAAACGGACGCTCCCGTCGCGCGCTCGAGCAGATAGTCCAGATCACCCGCCAGAATGGCGCGGCATTCCGCCGGATATACATGCGCCTGCGTCAGCAGCACGGGCACCTGGCCGATGCGGCAGCAGATCTCTTCCACGAGTTCCTGCCGGTCGCGCTGCGTGTTCGCAATGGCCTGTCCCAGCGCCGGCGGGAACAGCGCCAGCGCCTGATTTGTGAAGATCATGGTGGTCCCTCCTCTTTTGTTCTGCCACATCCTATGCACGCGCCGCGCGCGGCAGAACAAAAAAAGAGACAGCCGATTGGCTGCCTCTCAGGTAAGATAGTTACGAATTACAGTTTGCGGCACTCGAGGTAATAGCGCTTGTCCGCGCCGAGGCCGATGGAAAAGCTCTTTTTCGGGAACGGGCCGGAGCGCAGCACCGACGTAAAGAGCTCCGCCTTATCCATGCGCGGCATGAGGATTCCGCAGCAGCCATCACCGGCCGCAAGGGCGATCGCCTCATCGTCGCCGTGGATATAATCGACCGAGCCGCCGTTTTCCGCGAGATAGGCCGTGCAGAACACATCCATCGCGGCGATCGCTTCACCGAGCGACGCGCCCTTGGCGAGAATGTCGCGGCGCGCACGCCCGGCGATCAGGGAGATCGCATAGCCGCTGCCGTCAGTGGATGCCAGCGCCGTCTCCGCCGCCTGCATCCATTTGGACGCATCGGTACCGAAGAGCACGCGGTGGATGGGTTCAAACGTCACGGCCGGGCTGTGCAGGTTCACAAGCTCAACGAGTGCGTAGCGCGCGGGATCGGCCGCCGCCTGCTCGGGCGTGAGCGTTTGTTTCTTCTCCAGCCAGCACAGACGGGCTGCCGCCAGACTGTGGTTGCCGTCCGCGATGGCAAAGCGCATGGGGTGCGCGCCGTCCGTGCCGACGCCGGTCGCGCACAGGCGCGCGGCAAGCACATCCGCCTTCGCGCCCGCAATGCGCAGACCACGAACGTGACCGCCGCCGGACATGAGGTCAAAATCATACAGCGTTTCGCCGGCCGCCGCCTGCGCTTCCCGGCGGATCGTATCCTCCGGATCGCTGTAAAACACCATGATGTGCGGCATCTCCAGCGCCGCCGCCGCACGGATGCGCACACGCGCCGGAAGGCGCGAGGCGACCGTGCCCTCCGTCGCGCGGATCGGCGTGACGGAGTCCGGCGCGTAATCATACGCCTCCAGATCGAGCGCGCCGACAACGCCGCAGCGCACGGCGCCGCCCGGCAGCGTGCGCTGCACGAGCACAAGGCTGTGCGGCACGGTGCGGAACACGCCGTCATCGAGGTAACGGCGCATGGTCTGCTGGATCTCGCGCGTCGCCGCAGCCTCATCGCACTTGCCGAGGTAAAACTCCGGCAGCATCAGCCGCAGCGTGGACGGCGCGTCGCAGACGGTGTCCTGCACTGCCTGCCAATAGCCGGCATCCGCCGTGAACTGGTCACAGGCAATGACGCTCCAGCGCCGCATATCCGCATGCGCCGGCAATAGAATATCCGTTGGGGTAAAAAACAGGTTCAGGTTCATTCCTGGCTCCACTTTTCCGCTCTGCCGACGGCGCGCAGCCAGTTATCGTGATACTGCTTTGCCTGCTCGGCATCCATTTCGGGCTTGAAAATACGGTCAGACTGGCGCAGGAGCGCAATATCGTCCACGCTCTCCCAGACGCCGCTGGCAATACCGGCGAGGAACGCCGCGCCGAACGCCGTCGTCTCGACCAGCTTCGGCCGGTCGATCGGCACGCGCAGCATATCCGCCTGAAACTGCATCAAAAACGAACTGACGGACGCGCCGCCGTCCACACGCAGGACGGAGATCGGGCTCTCGGCATCGACCTGCATGGCATCGAGCAGGTCCTTGACCTGATATGCGATGCCCTCAAGCGTGGCGCGGGCGATGTGTGCCTTGTTGCTGCCGCGCGTGAGGCCGACGATCGCGCCGCGGGCGTACATATCCCAGCGCGGCGCGCCGAGACCGGTGAACGCGGACACAAGATACACGCCGCCGTTGTCCGGCACGCTCTCGGCCAGGATATCGCACTCATGCGCCGTGCCGATCAGGCCGAGCTCGTCGCGCAGCCACTGGATGGAGCTGCCGGCATTGAACACGCTGCCCTCGAGCGCATAGGTCGTCTTACCGTTGACCGACCACGCAACGCTCGTGACCAGACCGCTGACGCTGCGCACGGATTTGCTACCGGTGTTCATGAGCGTGAAGCAGCCGGTGCCGTATGTATTTTTCGCCTGGCCCGGCACGATGCACGCCTGCCCAAGCAGGGCGGCCGCCTGATCACCGGCGCTGCCGCAGACCGGAATGCCCTCGAGCGTCTCCAGTCCCGGCAGACCTGCCGTCACCTGTCCGTACACCATGGACGACGGCACCGGCGTCGGCAGCATGCTCATCGGAACGCCGAGACGCGCGCAGAGCTCCTCGTCCCAGCAGAGATTATCAATGTCAAACAGCATCGTGCGCGAGCAGTTGGAATAGTCCGACACATGGGCGCGGCCGCCGGTCAGATTCCAGATGAGCCACGAGTCCACATTGCCGAACAGCAGCTCGCCGCGCTCGGCGCGCTCGCGCGCACCCGGAACGTTATCGAGGATCCACTTGATCTTCGTGCCGGAAAAATAGGCGTCGATGAGCAGGCCGGTCTTCTCCTTCACATACGGGCCAAGACCGTCGGCCGTGAGCTGATCGCAGATGGGCGCCGTGCGGCGGCACTGCCAGACGATCGCGTTATAGATGGGCTTGCCCGTGTTCTTGTCCCAGACGATCGTCGTCTCGCGCTGGTTCGTGATGCCGATGCCAGCGATGTCCGTCGGCGACAGGCCGCTCTTTTCAAACGCCTCGCTCATGGCAAGCATCTGGCTCTCAAGGATGACCATCGGATCATGCTCTACCCAGCCCGGCTTCGGGTAGATCTGCGTAAAAGGATACTGCGCCAGAGACACAATGTTGCCCTTACTGTCGAAGATAATGGAGCGGGAACTGGTTGTACCCTGGTCAAGTGCAATGATGTAGCCGTTCATAATTAACATTAACCTCCATAGACTTGACGGAATCCGTCAATTGGAATACAATTCAGGTAGCATTTAGTATATCACAACTGGAGGAGTATTGCTATGCCATCTTTTCATGATTTCAGGTTTTTATCCACTGACGGGAAACACAAGGTATTTGCAAGAGAATGCACCCCCGACGGCGAAGTCCGCGCCGTTTTGCAGATCGCGCACGGCGTCGCCGAGCATATCTATCGTTACGCCCCATTCATGGAGTTTCTGGCCAATCACGGCTTTGCCGTCGTCGCAAACGACCACCTCGGCCACGGCAAGACCGCCGAAAACGAGCAGGAGCTGTGCTTCTTCGCGGAAAAGGACGGCTGGAACGATGTCGTGAGCGACATGGATCAGCTCCATAAGCTGACCGCCGCCAAGTATCCCGACGTCCCCTACTTCCTGTTCGGCCACAGCATGGGCAGCTTCCTGACCCGCACCTATATTATTGACCATCCGGAGGGGCTCAAGGGCGTCATCATCAGCGGCACCGGCCAGAACCCGGCCGCCGTCGTCGCCGCCGGCAAGCTCATGGCAAAGCTCGAGATGATCGACAACGGCCCCATGTATCACAGCCCCACGCTCGACAAGCTTGCCTTCGGCAGCTATAACAAGAAATATGACCACGTGCGCACAAAGCTCGACTGGCTCACCCGCGACGAAGCGATCGTGGATCAGTACATCGCCGACCCGCTCTGCGGCGCGATGGCGACCGCCGGCATGTTCCATGATATGATGGGCGGCCTGCAGTATATCTGGAAGACGGAAAACCTCAACAAGATGAACAAGGCCACCCCGGTCTATTTCATGGCCGGCGACGGCGACCCGGTCGGTAACTACGGCGAGGGCGTCAAGAAGGTCTATAACCGCTTCCTGAAGGTCGGCTGCAAGGACGTAAAGCTCAAGCTCTATAAGGACGGCCGCCACGAGATGCTCAATGAGCTCAACAAGGACGAGGTCTATGCCGATATCCTCGACTGGCTCAACAGTAAGATTTGATTTCCTCGGTCGATACATTACCACAGTTCATCACGGCAAATTATATAAGCTGCGGGCGGTGCTGATGCACCGCCCGCAGTATTTTTATAAAGCGCCTAGTCGATGACAGAAAAAACGCGTTCATCCCCGGATGAAAAATCTTCCGGATCATAGTACGGAGGTTCTCCCGTCCACACCTGATGGAAACGAATCGTGAGGGAATCATGGCGGCTTACTGCAACATAAACTGCAAGCTTTCTCTGCGGATACTGCATCTTGATATTGCAATAGATGAGCCTGCAAAGAACAGGTGCGTCTGCAACAAGTTCAGAAAACGCTTCGTCCGAAATATCGTCCAACAAATGCTCGTGGTTGTTTCCAGCCTCATATGCCGTTTTGTCCTCTACGGAAAGCGGAATGGTCTTTCTATGGTCATCGCATAAACAAAGCAGTTCATTCCCGGCAGCATCCGTCAGCACTTGATAATGCAAAAGCTGCGAGAATGTCCGGAACAAGCCTGTGATACCGGTCGAATGTGATGCGCACAGCTTCCTTCTGAAAAGCCATTTCACGTTTGAGAAAGCTTTTTCTCTATCAGCCGCGGCAATGGTTCCGTATGACTTTTGCCGGTCGTAATAATTGCACAAATAGAGTCCGTGGTCTTTGATACGCATGGCGATGGAGACAGTTTCGTTTTCGCGTGAATATGCCAAAAATCTCGAAATGCCAGTACACAAATCTCGCGCAAAACCCCTCAAGGCAAGGAACTCCCGGCACGAAATATGCTCCACGAGTTTAACTTCAATATCATCTTTTGGAGTGCCTGGATATGCCGAATCCATTCGCCTGCAGAATTCGCATATTCCATGAATAAAATCTGTTTCTCTTCTCATAGTCAGTACCTGAAATAACGTTACAGTTCCGACCCCTGCACCAGATCGTCGCGCGCGAAAGCTGCGTGGATCGCATTGAGCACGCGCTTTTTGTCCGCGCTCCAGAGCGGCGCGATGAGGTCACGCTTGGCGCCGTCGCCGGTCAGGCGGTGGATAACTACCTCCGGCGGGAGGACGCACAGACACTGCTCGAGCAGGTCGATATAGTGCTCCGGCGTGAGCACCTCGAACTTTCCGGCAGCATAATCCGCCGCCAGATCCGTGCCGCGCAGCACATGCAGCAGGTGCAGCTTGATGCCCTGCGCCCCGCTCTGACCGATATAGCGCGCGGTCTGCACCATCTGCGCATCCGTCTCCCCCGGCAGGCCGAGAATCTGGTGCACAATGACCTCCAGACCGGCCGCGCGGAGACGGCGGACCGCACCGTCAAACACCGGCAGATCGTAGCCGCGGCGGATATAGGCCGCGCTCTGCGGATGGATGGTCTGCAGGCCGAGCTCGACCCAGACGGGCTTTTCCGTGTTCAGCCGCTGCAGCAGCGCGATCACAGTATCCGGCAGGCAGTCCGGCCGCGTGGCGACCGACAGCGCCACAACGTCCTCCGGCGCAAGCGCCTGCGTGAACAGTTGCTCCATGCGCGCGAGACTGCCATAAGTGTTCGTGAAGTTCTGAAAATAGGCAATGTATTTACCGCCGCCGTTTTTACCGGCCACGCGCACCTTGGCCGCCTCGATCTGCTGCGGGATGTCCAGTGCGCGGTCAGCGGCGAAGGCACCGGAACCGTCCCCGGCGCAGAAAATACAGCCGCGCGCACCGATAGTCCCGTCCCGGTTCGGACAGGTAAAGCCGCCGTCGAGCGCGAGCTTATAGACCTTGCAGCCGAAGCGGCGGCGCAGCTCCTCGTTCAAAGTGTGATAATACATGGAAGAAAAAGGCCGGGGATGTCCGGCCTTTGTGTTTATGCCTTCATCTGGCGCTTGCGCGCGAGATTGACCATACCGTCTTGCATGTCGTTGAGATTCATGAGCATCTTGCCGCTGCCGAACGCCGCGCACGAGAGCGCGTCGTCCACGACGGTCGTGCGGATGCCGGTGTCCTTTTCCACGAGCTGGTCGAAACCGTAGATCAGGCTGCCGCCGCCGGCCATGATGATGCCGTTTTGCGCCACATCGGCCACGAGCTCCGGCGGCGTACGCTCAAGCACCATGTGGATGGTCTCGAGTATGTCGCGCGCGGGCTCGGCGATGGCCTCCACGAGCTCGACGGAGCTGATCTTCACGGATTTCGGCAGGCCAGTCGTCAGGCAGCGGCCCTTGACCTCCTGAATGCCGACCTCGGCGCGCGGGACGAGGCACGCGATGCCGATCTTGAGCTCCTCGGCCGTGCGCTTGCCGATGAGAATGTTGTGCTTGCGGCGCACATAGCGCACGATCGCCTCGTCAAAGGCGTCGCCGGCGGTCTTGATGGACTCGCTCTCGACCACGCCGCCGAGCGAGACGACCGCAACCTCCGTCGTACCGCCGCCGATGTCGATGACCAGATGGCCGTCCGGCTTGGAGATATCCGCGCCCGCACCGGCCGCCGTGGCCACGGCCGACTCGACAAGGTAAACCTTGCGCGCGCCGGCCTCGATGACGGCGTCGATGACGTTGCGCTCCTCCACACCGGTCACGCTGCTCGGCACGGTGACGAGCACGCGCGGCTTGAAGAGACTGAACGACGTCACGCGCGAGAGCAGCTCCTTGAGCATGAGCGCCGTCATGTCATAGTCCGAGATGACGCCCGCGCTGATCGGATGGATGGCCACGATGTTCGCCGGTGTGCGGCCGAGCATCTTCTGCGCGTCCTGACCGACCTTGAGCATGCGGCCGGTGTACTTGTCGACCGCCACGATGGACGGCTCGCGCAGCATGATGCCCTTGCCGCGCACGAACACGCGGATGTTGGTCGTGCCGAGGTCGATGGCAATGTCACGTTCAAAAATCATCATAAAGCAAAACTCCTGTATCATCCGCACAGCGGATGTTATAGTCAATCGTAGCCGTCCGGCGGCTGTTTTAGTCAGCGGAGCGCGCGACCGTGGCGCACACCACCTGCTCCGCGCCCGCCTTGCCGAGCACCCGCGCGCACTCGGAGAGCGTGGCGCCGGTCGTGACGACATCGTCGATGAGCAGGACGCGCTTTCCCGTCACGTCCGCGCTCCGCTTCATGCGGTAGGCGCCGGTGATGTTCGCGCGGCGTTTGGCAGCGTCGCCCGTTCCGGACTGCGGCTGCGTGTTGCGCTGCTTATGCAGCGTCTGCGTGAGCGGAAGGCCGAGCTCCTTCGCCGTCGCTTTCGCCAGCAGACGCGCCTGATCGTACCCGCGCTCGCGCAGTCTCCTGCGGCTCAGCGGCACCCACGTGACGAGGTCATACTCCCCCGCCAGCTCCGCGCGCACCGTGCCGGCAACGAGGCGGCCATAGACCTTGGCGTACCCCGTCGCGCCGCCGAATTTATAGCGCAGCAGCGATTCACGCACATTGCCCTCGTAATTGAGCGGCGAAACACACGCAGGGATAAATGGAAAGTGCTGCCGCCCGCCGTTTTGTGCAAAGGGCAGACCTGTCTTGCAGTGCGCGCAGAGGCCCTCGCGGCTGGTCTCAAGAAAATCATGGCAGAATGCGCACCGCGGCGGATAGAGCAGGTCGAGCAGGAATGTGACCACCTTCATATCGCACCGCACTCCCCGCAGAGCCGGGCGCGCAGGCCGCTGTAGCGGCGAGTCTGCGTCTGGTTGTCGATCATGTGATAGGCCGCGCCCTCGTCGCCGACGATGATGAGCAGGGACTTGGCGCGCGTGATGGCCGTGTAGAGTACGCTGCGCGTGAGTAACATGGGTCCGGCCCTGCCGATACAGAGCACAACGGCGCGGTACTCGCTGCCCTGCGATTTGTGCACCGTCATGACCCAGGCGTGCTCGAGCTCGTTGAGCATCTCAAAGCCGTAGGTCGCGGTCTTTCCGTCGTAGCACACGGCGAGCGTCTCCGTCTGCGGGTCGATGGCCGTGATCTGACCGACGTCGCCGTTATAGACGCCCGTTCCGGCGGTCGTACCGTCCGGGTTTTTGAGCACGATGTCATAGTCATTGCGGATCTGCATGACGCGGTCGCCCTCGCGAAAGACGGTCTCGCCGAAGCGCCGCTCCTTCTTCTCGGGCGACGGCGGGTTGAGCGCCGCCTGCAGGCGCACATTCAGTGCCTCCATGCCGGTGTCATACTTGCGCGTCGGTGTGAGCACCTGAATGTCGGACGGCGGGATCTTCATGTTGTTCGGCAGCCGCGTCCGGCACAGCTCGACGACCGTGTCGGCGGCCTTCTGCGCATCCGCACGCCGGAGGAAGAAGAAGTCCCCACTGTTTTGCGAAAGCTTCGGGTGTTCGCCGCGGTTGATCGCGTGCGCGTAGGAGACGATGCTGCTGCCGGCGGCTTGACGGAAGATCTCCGTCAGGCGCACGGTCGGCACGACGCCACTGCGGATGATGTCCGAAAAGACGTTGCCCGGTCCAACGGACGGAAGCTGGTCAGCGTCGCCCACGAGGATGAGCCGGCACTCCGGGCGCATGGCGCGCAGCAGCGCGCACATGAGCGAAATGTCCACCATGGAGCACTCGTCGAGGATGACGGCGTCGCACTCGAGCGGGTCGTCCTCGTCGCGCCGAAAAGTGATGTCCTGATGGTCGTCGCTCATGCCGGCCTCGAGCAGGCGGTGGATCGTCTGCGCGCTCCGGCCGGTCAGCTCGCTCATGCGCTTGGCGGCGCGGCCCGTCGGGGCGGCGAGCTGCGTGTCGAGCTTGAGCACATCAAACAGCGCGAGAATCGCGCGGATGGAGGTCGTCTTGCCTGTGCCGGGGCCGCCGGTGATGGCGATGACCTGATGCTGGCAGGCGAGGCGCAGCGTCTCCTTTTGCTGGTCGGCAAAGGTCAGACCGAGCTGCGCTTCAATGCGCGCGGCGATCTGCTCCGTGTCCGGCATGCGGCGGTACTCCGTCTGCGTCATGGCAAGCAGGCGCTCGGCCGTGTAGGCCTCCGCCTCGTGCAGACGCGCGAGATAGCATCCGTCGCACCCGGCGACGCGCTCGCGCACCAATTCGCCGCTCTGCACGAGCGTGTCCACGCTCTCGGCGACCAGCTCGTCCGGCACGCCGCTGAGCTGCGACGTCGCCGCCAGCAGGTTGCGGTACGAGATGAAGCAATGGCCGCGCACGGCGTTATAGGCGAGCTCATACAGCGTCGCCGCGGCGACACGCTCTGCGCTCTGATCGTCAAACCCGTGGCCGAGCGCCAGCGCGTCCGCCTCCTGAAATGTTGCGCCGATGGCGTCCGAAACGAGTATGTAAGGGTTGTCCTGCACGAGCTGGAGCGCATCATCCCCGTAATACTGGTACATCCGCAGGGCAATGACCGGGCGGATGTTCGCCGAGGCCAGAAACTCGATCAGGCGGCGCATACCGGCCTGACGGCGGAAATTTGCCGACATGGCCTTGGCCTTGGAGAGACTGATGCCTTTGATCGTGCAGAGCTTTTCCGGTTCGTATTCGAGCACGTTGAGCGTGTCGGCACCGAAGCGCGACACCATCAGTGACGCCGTCGCCGGGCCGATGCCGCGCACGGCGCGTCCGGCAAGGTAGGCATAGATCGCGTCCGCCGTCTCCGGCATGGTGCGCTCGGCAAACTCGGCCTTGAACTGTTGGCCGTGTGCCGGGTGCGTCATCCAGCTGCCGGTAACGATCATGGACTCGCCCGGCACGGCGTACGGAATGCAGCCGACAACCATCGTCTGGCTGCCGTCATCCACGTCAAGCTTGAGCACGGTGTAGCCGTTTTCCTCGTTCTGATAGATGACCGCCGCGACGGTGCCGCATAATTCTATTGGATTGGTGTTTGCATCCATTGGCAAATTTCCTCTGTATTGCACAGTTTCAGATCTTCGCACTGCCGCGCCAGCCGCTCGGCCAGCGCGGCCGCCTCCTCCGTCAGGCCGCAGTCCACGAGCAGAATGTCCGCCGCGGCCGTGCCGCTCTCGCGCAGCCACAACGCGCCGCGCAGAAGATTTTCCAGCTCCGGCGCGTCCCCGCGCGCCTGCACGACGAGCGTAATGCGCGTGTCCCTGCCGGAGCGCACCGGCGTGAGCAGCGCGCAGCCCAGCATCCACAGCAGCCAGGCAAAGCCCAAGATCAGCAGAACGCATAAGGTGATCTGAATGACCATGTTCACCGCCCCCTCTCCTTTCAGCGTATGAGAAAAGGGGCTTGGCCGTTAACTTTCGAGTTCTTTTTTCAAAAACTGGCCGGTGTAGCTCTCGGCGCAGCGCGCGCAATCTTCCGGTGTGCCGGTAAAGACGATGCTGCCGCCCGCGTCGCCGCCCTCCGGACCGAGATCGATGATATGATCGGCCACCTTGATGACGTGCAGGTTGTGCTCAATGACGAGCACCGTGTTGCCCGCGTCGGTCAGACGATTGAGAATATCGATCAGGCGCGCGACGTCCGCCACGTGCAGACCGGTCGTCGGCTCATCGAGCACGTAGATCGTCCGGCCGGTACTGCGCTTGGAGAGCTCCGTCGCGAGCTTGATGCGCTGCGCCTCGCCGCCGGAGAGCGTTGTGGACGGCTGACCGAGCCTGACATAGCCGAGGCCGACATCCATGAGCGTTTGCAGCCGGTCGCGGATCTTCGGCTGGTTCTGAAAAAATGCGAGCGCCTCTTCGACGGTCATGTCCAGCACCTCGGCAATATTCTTGCCCTTATAGTGCACCTCGAGCGTCTCGCGGTTGTAGCGCTTGCCCTTGCAGACCTCGCACGGGACGTAAACATCCGGCAGGAAGTTCATCTCGATCTTCAGCAGGCCGTCGCCGGAGCAGGCCTCGCAGCGGCCGCCGCGAATGTTGAACGAGAAGCGCCCGGCGCTGTAGCCGCGCAGCTTCGCGTCCTGCGTGGAGGCGAAAAGGCTGCGGATATCGTCAAACAGGCCGGTATACGTCGCCGGATTGGAGCGCGGCGTGCGGCCGATGGGACTCTGGTCGATATTGATGATCTTGTCCAGATACTCCACACCGTCAATGCCGTCGCATTTCCCGGGACGGAACTTCGCATGGTTAAGCTTGCCCGCAAGCGTTTTATACAGCACCTCGTTGACGAGCGAGGACTTGCCGCTGCCGGACACGCCGGTCACGCACGTCATGACGCCGAGCGGGATCTGCACGTCCACGTGCTTGAGGTTGTGCTCGGTCGCACCGCGGATCACGAGCGCGTGACCGTTTCCGGTGCGGCGCTGCGCGGGCACGGGGATCTTCTTTTTGCCGGACAGATACTGCCCGGTGATGGAGCGCTCGCAGCGCGCGACCTCCTCCGGCGTACCGGCACAGACCACTTCCCCGCCGTGCACACCCGCACCCGGGCCGATGTCGATGAGATAATCTGCCGCACGCATGGTGTCCTCGTCGTGCTCGACGACGAGGAGCGTGTTGCCGAGATCACGCAGCTCGCGCAGCGTGGCCAGCAGCTTTTCATTGTCGCGCTGGTGCAGACCGATGGACGGCTCATCCAGAATATACAGCACGCCCATGAGCGACGAGCCGATCTGTGTTGCGAGCCGGATGCGCTGGCTCTCGCCGCCGGACAGCGTGGCCGCCGAGCGCGCGAGCGTCAGGTACTGCAATCCGACGCTCTGCAGAAAATGCAGGCGCGAGTGCACCTCGCGCAAAATACTGTCGGCGATCTGCGCATCCTTCTCGCTGAGCGTGAGCCGGTCGAGAAACGCCAGTTCCTCCGTGATCGGCAGTGCAGTGAACTCCGAGATATTCAGCCCGCCGACCGTGACGGCCAGCACCTCCGGCCGCAGCCGCGCGCCGTGGCAGTCCGGGCAGGCCGTCTCTGCCATGCAGTCCTCGAGCGATGCACGCATGGCATCGCTCTGCGTCTCCTGATAGCGGCGCTCAAGGTTGCAGACGATGCCCTCAAACGGGCGGCGCAGCACGCCGGAACCGCGGTTGGTATCATAATGCAGGGTGAGCTCTTCATCCCCCGTGCCATAGAGCAGGATCTCGCGCACGTGCTCCGGCAGGTCGCCGATGGGCGTTGCAAGGTCAAAGTGATATTTTTCCGCCAGTGCGTCGTAATACATCCGGCTGATGCTCTCATCTTTGACGCCGTTCCAGCCGCTCGCGGTGATGCCGCCGTCGAGGATGGACTTCGACGGGTCCGGAATGATGAGCGCCGGGTCGATGCGCAGCCGCGTGCCAAGGCCGCCGCAGGTCGGGCAGGCGCCGTAGGGGCTGTTGAACGAGAACATCCGCGGCGTGAGCTCCTCGATCGAGATGCCGCAGTCGTCGCAGGCGTAGTTCTGCGAGAAGAGGATCTCGCGCTTTTCCTCCGGGATGTCTGCCAGCACGAGACCACCGGAGAGCGCGGACGCGATCTCCACGGCGTCGGTCAGGCGGCGGTTCTGGTCGGGGCGGATGACAACGCGGTCGACCACGATCTCGATATTGTGCTTGCGGTTTTTATCGAGCGTGATCGTCTCCGTAAGGTCGTAGATGCTGCCGTCCACGCGCACGCGGACATACCCGCCGCGGCGGGCATCGTCGAACACCTTCTGGTGTTCGCCCTTTCTGGCGCGAACGACCGGCGCCAAGATCTGCACGCGCGTCGCCTGCGGCAGCGCCGCGATCTGATCGACGATCTGGTCGACCGTCTGGCGGCGGATCTCCTTGCCGCACTTCGGGCAGTGCGGCACGCCGACACGCGCCCAGAGCAGACGCAGATAGTCGTAGATCTCCGTGACCGTGCCGACGGTCGAGCGCGGATTTTTGCTGGTGGTCTTCTGGTCGATGGAAATGGCCGGGCTCATGCCCTCTATGGAATCGACGTCCGGCTTGTCCATCTGGCCGAGAAACTGGCGCGCATACGACGAGAGGCTCTCCATATAGCGCCGCTGTCCCTCGGCAAAGATGGTGTCGAACGCAAGGCTCGACTTGCCCGAGCCGGACAGGCCGGTCATGACGACCAGTGCATCGCGCGGAATTTCCACATCAATGTTCTTGAGATTGTTCTCCCGCGCGCCTTTGATTACAATATGATCCCGCATGGGTGCCTCCGTGGTTGCTTAGGATTCTATGGTCAGCTCCGCCGTGCCCGCACGCACGAGCGCGATGAGCGCCTGCGGCGCGACCTCGACCTGATAGCCGATCTTGCCGGCACTGACAAGGATGGTCTCCTGCGCGAGCGCCTGAGAAGCAAAGACCGTGCGCAGCTGCTTTTTCATGCCGACCGGCGAGCAGCCGCCGCGCACATAGCCCGTCAGGGGCGTGAGCTCGGACACGTGCAGCATGGCAATGGACTTCTCCCCCACGGCCTTCGCCGCTTTCTTGAGGTCGAGCTCGCACGCGACCGGAATGACGAACACGTACGGCGTCTTGCTCGCGCCGCGGGCAACCAGCGTCTTGAACACCTTCGCCGGGTCCATGCCCGTCATCTGTGCGACGGTCACGCCGTCCACCGCATCGTCGCCGTGCGGATATGTGTGCGGCGTGTAGGGCACCTTCTTCTGGTCGAGCAGACGCATGACATTTGTTTTTTCGATGGATGATTTCGCCATGAGACATTCCTCCGCTGATAATAACACTTTATTATATCCGATTTCCCGCATAGTTTCAAGGGATTTGGCGCAAAAGCGTTGCCAACCGGCGCGGTTATGCTATAATACGCTCAGTATGAAACCGGAGGGATGACCGATGCCGGATAACACGATCCGCGGCCGCTTCGCACCCAGCCCGAGCGGGCGGCTGCACCTGGGCAATATGCTGACATTTCTGCTTGCATGGCTGGACGTGCGCGCACGCGGCGGGACGATGGTGTTCCGCCTTGAGGATCTCGACCCGGAGCGCAGCTGGGAGCACTATGCTGACCTGATGGCCGACGACCTCCTCTGGCTTGGGCTCGACTGGGACGAGGGCTGGCGCCCCGGCTCGCAGGACTGCCGTCAAGGCGCGCGCGCACAGCGCTACACCGCCGCGCTGGATGCATTGACCGAGCGCGGCATGGTGTATGATTGCTATTGCAGCCGCGCAGAGCGTCTGGCCGCGAGCGCACCGCACCCCGGCGAGCCGCGCGAGGCCGGCTGCCCCTGTCGGACGCTGTCAGAGCAGGAGGTGCAAAAGCGCCTGCGCATGGGTCGTCGCGCGGCGAAAAAGCTTGCGGTCACGGACGCGGACATTGCCTTCGTTGACGCGCACTACGGTCTGCAGGCAGCCAAACTGCGGCACGGGCGCGACGATTTTCTCATCCGGCGCTCGGACGGCGTGTTCGCCTATCAGCTCGCCGTAAGCGTGGACGATCTCGACATGGGCATCACGCGCGTTGTGCGCGCACGCGACCTACTCGACTCCACACCGCGGCAGATCTGGCTGATGGAAACGCTCGGCGGCAAGGCCCCGGAATACGCACACGCGCCGCTGCTCGTCGCGCCGGACGGGCGCAAGCTCTCCAAGCGCGAGGGCGACCTGAACATGGAGGCCCTGCGGCAGAAATACACACCCGAGCAGTTGACCGGAAAGCTCGCCAAGCTCGCGGGTCTGCGGCCAACGGACGCGCCGGTGACGGCAATCGAGCTGGCAGCGGACTTTTCCTGGGACAAGATCCCGCGCGCGGACATTGCGATCCCGCCGGATTTTTAATATGAGACGCACGGTGGGCGCATCCAGACGGATGCGCCCATTTTCCATGCAGTTATTTTTTCAGCAGCCGGTCGCGCATGGTATTGTGCGCGGCGAGCTCGGCCGCATCGTCCAGCGGCTGGAGTTCCAGATTCGGATAGCGCTTCTGCAGCGCTGTCGTGAGCAAATGGTCACAAAATGCGGGGTTTTTCGGCAGGACCGGGCCGTGGCTGTATGTGCCGAAGACATTTTGATAGCGTACGCCCTCATAGCCGTCCTCCCCGTTGTTGCCGCCGCCGACGAGCACCTTGCCGAGCGGCGACACGCCGCTGCCAAGATAGGTCTTGCCGCTGTGGTTTTCAAAGCCGACGACCGCGCTGCCGCCGGACTCCGGCAGGCACTCAAAGAGGAAGTTGCCGATCATACGCTCCTTCGAGCCGACGGTGTAGTAGTCGATCGCGCCGATAAAGTCGCACTGCTTGCCGTCCCACGTGCGGTAGTAGCTGCCGAGCATCTGGTAGCCGCCACAGATGGTCAGAAACGTCTTGCCGTCGGCGATGGCAGCCTTGATTTCGCTGCCCTTTCCGGCTTTCAGGTCGGACAGGAGCACCTCCTGCTCAAAGTCCTGACCGCCGCCGATGAAAAACAGGTCAAACTGCGTAAAATCCGCCTGCTCGCCGACCGTGACCTCCGTCACCTCGGCGTCGATGCCGCGCCACTCCAAACGGCGGCGCATGCAGAGAATGTTGCCCCGGTCGCCATAGAGGTTCAGAAGATCCGGGTACAGGTGGCAGATGCGCAGGGTCTTCTCGCTCATTCCCAGAACTCCTTTCCGCCGAGCCGCTTTTGCAGCCGGCCGCGCAGATCCAGCATCGACGTATACGTCGGCATGATGAACACCGGGTATTCCGACGCGCACATGGCGTCGATCAGCGGGTCATAGTCATAATACACCTGAATTTTCGTCTCGTCCACGCCCGCATACTTCAGGCGCAGGCGCAGCTCGTCGGCGCGCGTGCCGGACACGAACACGTGGCGAAGATGCTCGCCCATGGCGGCGAGCCGCTCAAAGTCCGCGTCCCAGATCCACGAGATGTCCGTACCGTCGGCGTCCCGGTCGTTGAGGCAGACGACAAACGTCGCGTCCTCGTTCAGCCCGGCGAGATAGCGCATGGTCTGGTTGCCGCCCGCGGGGTTTTTCACGAGCATCATGCGCCCGGGCGTACCGCGCAGGTCGAATTTCTCCATACGGCCAAAGCCGCAGCCGAACGCGCCGAGCGCGTGCACGATCGCCTCCGGTGTGAAGCCGAATGCGTACAGCGCAGCCGCCGACCCGACGGCATTGTAGATGTTATAAGCTGCCGGCAGGTTGATGTGCACGGCGTACTCCTGTCCGCCGATGGCCATGGTAACATCGCTCGTGTCCACGCCGAGATTCAGCACCGCTGTGACGGCGACCTGCGGGGCTTCGCGGTGGTAGCCGCACTTCGGGCAGCGGAACGCGCCGAGATGGCCGTACGTGCGGTAGTCGTAGACATATTCCGTCTTGCAGTGGATGCAGTGCGGCGCGTCGGAGATCTCCGTCAGGTCGTCACCGCCGAGCGGCACATTCACGCCAAAGCGCACAACCGGGTTCGGCACCTGCGCCGGGATGGACGCGATGAGTGAGCAGTCGGCATTGATGCACAAAACGCTCTCCGGCGTGTGGCGGATGCCCTCGATGATGTTATTGAGCGTGTGCGTGATCTCACCGTAGCGGTCGAGCTGGTCGCGGAACACGTTCGTGGCCACGATGACCTCCGGCTTGAGGTACTTGAGCACGGTCTTGGATGCAGCCTCGTCGCACTCAATGACGGCAAACTGGCACTTTGGCCTGCCGGTCAGGGTGCTGTGCATGGCAAACTCCGCCGTGATGCCGGAGATGAGGTTCGCGCCCGAGCGGTTGGCAAAGTAATTGAGGCCCGCATCGGCGAATGCCTGCTCGATCATGCGCGAGCTGGTCGTCTTGCCGTTCGTGCCGGTGACGAGGATGACGCGCACCCCCCGCGAGAGCACGCCGAGTACCTGCGGGTACACCTTGAGCGCCACGCGGCCGGGAAACGCCGTGCCACCGCGGCGCAGCAGCCGCAGCAGCCCGCGTGCAAGCTTACACAGCAATACTGCAAAAAAAGTTCGGATTTTCATTCGTTAGGGTCACTCCGTGATGATTTCGCATCTGTCAGCAGATGCTCATTTTGACTGTTTTTCCGGCCAGAGTCAGCATATCGCGCAGCTCCTGCACCAATTGCAGCTTGCGCTCAAAGCTGAACTCCGTATCCTGCTGGGCGAGGTTGCTCGCGTTGCCGAAGAGGACATTGACCTCCGTCGCCTCCTCGAGCAGTACGAGCGCGAGCTTGGACGCGCCGTCCTTCATGTGGGCGAGCTCGAGCGTGTACATGCCATCCGCGAGGTAGTCCTTGATGCGTTTCATCGTCACATTGACCGTAACGACGCCCTCGGTCGTCAGATCCACACCGTGGATCTCGCTCATCGGCGGCACCTCCTCCGTGCCACTGCCGGGCAGCGTATGCACCTTTACGCCCAGATATGACGCGACAGCGTTGGCCGTGGTGCCGCCGCAGACAACATGCTTGCCATCCTTGCCGAAAAACAGCCGCATGGTGCTCAGATCATCATCCTTGCTCTCGGGCGGGCCGATCATGACGTTGACCGGACAACGCTCACGCAGGCGCGCGACAACAACAGTCGTATCATCATGCATGGCATCCATGTCCAGCGTCTTGACGGTCGAGAGGATACTGGCCGCCATACGCTGTGAGGAGACGGTGGGTGAATAATTGCGCAGGATAAAATCCTCAATGTCCTGCCGCGCCCAACCGGCGTCCGTCGTCACGCCGCGCCCGGCCTCCGACACGCCGTCGCTGAAGAGCACAAGCATATCGCCCACGTCAAAATGCAGGTAGCTCTCGTGCAGCTCCTTTTCCTGAATGAAATTGACGGAGTAGTTGTATTTCCCGATCGCGCCGTTGTGCACGAACACAGCGTTCGGGTTGTCATACTGGATCAGGCGCGCGCGGGTGCCGGCCGTCTGCAGGATCGTAAAGGTCGCATAGGCGAGCTTGCGCTCCTTGCACATGGGCAGCGTTTCCGCCACGGTCGTAACGCACTCGTCGATCGGCACGTTGCCCTTGAGCATGGTCGTGAGCATGGTCGTTGTCAGCGTGGAGAGGATGTTGGCCTTGACGCCGCTGCCGAGACCGTCGGAGAGGATGACCGTCGCGTCATTGTCGTCCCATTCGAGCGCACACTGATCGCCGCAGAGCGTCTCCCCGTTTTTGTTGCGGCTGATGACGCTGATGTCCCAGACCGTGTTCCTGCAGCGATTCGTTCGTTTACGCATCATCATCGCCGTCCTCATCAAGCATGATGGCTTCCTTCAGATCATGCACAGCCACCTTGGTCTCCGCTGCCGTTTCACCGAGCAGACTTGCAATCTCGTGGACGATGCGCAGCTGGTTTGCAATGATATCGTCCGCCAGATCGGCCGCATGGATCTTCGTCTTCTGGATCTTGTTGCGGCGCTGGCGCGCTTTCGTCACGTCGCGCATGATGCAGGTAAAGAGCGTCCGCTCCGGGTCGCAGATAAAGATGCGCTCGAGATAGACGTTGTAGTCAGCGAGAAAGACCTCGTCCGTGACCTGTGTCTCGTCCTGACTGATCATCTTCACGAAGTCGTACTCATCCATGATGCGCGACACCGGATATCCGATGATGTCCGCCGGATCCTTGATGCCGAAGATCTTGCAGGCAGCCTTGTTGATCTGCTTGACCTTCAGCTTCTTGCCGACGGTGACGATGCCTTCCGGCGAGACATTGATGATCTTCTCGGAATAGGTCTCGGCGCGCTCTTTCATGTAGGGCATGCACATGCTGATCTCGGCGCGGCCCTCATAGACGGCGATGGCCTTGTCGCGGCAGGTGCGATAGCCGCACAGGCCGCAGTTGAGTTCATCCGCCGGGCTGAATTTGCCCATCTTGCGCAGGATGCCGTTGATGACGGACTCGGGCGGCAGGTCGGTCGGGTGCTTCTTGTCCACGAGCACACGGCGCATATCCACTGGCTCTTGAATGTCAAAGTTTTTTCCGCCGCCGGCACTCTTGATCACGCGGCGGCGCGACTCGAGCAGGTTCGTGTGCTTCTGCCGGAAAGCAAGGCCGCCGACACAGTTGCCGTGGCAGGCGGCGATTTCAATGAAACAGTTGCGCAGTTCACCGTTGACGACGCTCTTGAGCGTCTGAATGCTGTCATCCAGACCGTCGAGGAACAGATAATCGCGCCCGGAATCGAGCGACATGGAATGCAGAACGCCGTTCGTGATCGTGTAGCCGCGCGAGAGCAGCGGCTCATCCGCCGGCACATTGGGGTTGACGGCAACGCCGGCCTCGTGCATCCAGTCCTCGAGTTCCGTGAACGTAATATCATAGTCGGCGCCGACGCTCTCAAAGCGCGTCGTCTCCTCTTTCTTGGAAATGCAGGGGCTGACATAGACAATGGTCGCGCCGGGATAGCGCTTGCGCAGCAGCACGGCATGCGCCTGCATCGGTGAGAGCACCGGGGCCAGATACGGCAGTGCCTCCGGCAGGTGCTTTTCCACATAGAGCACGATCGTCGAACAGCCGGACGTAATGATTGGCGCATCACCCGGCTGGGCAGCGAGCTTTTCCAGCTCCTTCTTGACCAGGTAGGCGCCCTCCGCCGTCTCGTGCGCCGCTGCAAAGCCGAGCTTTTTGAGCGGCTCGGCGATGCCCGCAAAACCAGGAGTATCAAAATAGGCGATGTAGGAGGAATCGACGCTCACAACGACCTGCTGGCCGGACGCGATCAGTTCCTGGATCTGCGCGACGTCGCTGATGTCCTCCTTGGCGTGCTGCGGACAGACGGACACGCAGTTGCCGCAGAGAATGCAGTCGCTGGAAATGATCTGTGCGTGACCCTGATAGACGCGGATGGACTTGACCGGGCAGAACCGGACGCATTTGTAGCAGTTTTTGCAGTTGGCCTGTTTGAAACGCAGAACATCCATGTAGCTCCCGCCTTTCTGTAAAAATTCACTTCGTATATGTTCTTTTAATGTAGCACAAAACCGCGCGGGACACAAGCCCCGCGCGGTCATCCGCAGGCTGATTCAATTTTCCCGGCAAAGGTCGGCGCGCTCCGCGACTTGAAACCGCGCAAAGTACGTCTCCTCCATCGGAATCCAGACGTTTGTAAACATCGGCAGCATTTTTTCACCATTGCGCGCAGCAATGCGGCGGTGCTGCTCCTCCGGGCCGACCGAGAGGAACACGTGCAGGTCATAAAGATCCCACAGCGCCGGATGGCAGGAATAGGACCCCTCGATGAGATTGACCGGCCTTGCCTCCGCGTGAACCGGCGCGCACAGCTGCTGCGTTCGGCAGTCATAAGGGCGATACGTCACCGGCGCGCCATCGCGCAGCGGACGGAGCACCTCAGTCAGGAAACGCTCGAAGTCCACATTGCCGCCAGGCTGACGCAGGCGCTCGGGCGTGCGCTGCTCCGGGCGGAGGAAAAAGTCGTCCATATGAAACACATTGCACGCCAACTGTGCCTGCAGGGACGCGGCCAGCGTGGTCTTTCCGGCGGCGCAGCGGCCGTCGATGGCGACAAGCACGCGCGGCTGCGCAGCCGCGAGCGCACGGATGCGCCGCAGAAGAGCGGGTTCAAAATCAGTCATACACAGCACCTGCCGTCAAGAGGATGTCTTATCATAATCCCACAGGCGCACGCTGTCAAACCGGGGATTTCCAGCGTGCAGAAAGCCGCCGGCAGACACCGCATCGGCATCCGCCGGCGGCGGGAACGGCTTATTCTTCGACCTTGCCGGTCAGCGCCTCCGAGAGCGTGCGCCAGCCGAGCATGGCGCATTTCACACGCGCGGGCATATGCGCGATGTCCTTGAGAGCCGAGGCCTCTTCGAGACTCTCGATCTCTTCCTCGGTCGCCTCGCCGTGGATCATGCGCAGGAAGGTGCGGCCCATTTCCAGCGCCTTTTCCTTCTTCTGCCCCACGATCATGCCGAGCATGATATCGGCCGACGCCTGCGAGATGGCGCAGCCGTCGCCGACAAAGCCGCCATCGGTGATGACATCGCCGTCGGTCTTGAGCTTGAGGACGATGTTGTCGCCGCAGCTCGGGTTCACACCCGCGAGCTCAATGTCCGCGTCCGGAATGTCGTGCTTGAACTCCGGATGGATGTTGTGCTCGGTCAGGATCTCATTATAGAAGCTTCTATTTTCCATATCCCATACGCTCCCTCAGGGTCGAGAGGCTCTCAAGGAACCGGTCGACATCCTCATCGGTGTTATAAAAGGCAAAGCTGGCGCGCGCCGTCGCGTTCAGACCGAGGTGCGCGAGCAGCGGCTGCGCGCAGTGGTGGCCGGCGCGGATGTTCACGCCGTCGGACGCCATGATCTCGCTGATGTCGTGCGGGTGCACGCCGTCGACCGTGAAGGTGATGATGCCGTTGTGATCCTCCGGGCGGTCCGTACCGAGCACGTGCACGTGCGGCACGGCCAGCACGCGCGCGAGGGCGTTGGCCGTCAGGTCGTGCTCGCGCTGCTGGATGGTGTCAAAGCCGACGCTCTGCACGTACCGGATGGCGGCAGCCAGACCGGCCGCGCCGGCGGCATTGACCGTGCCGGCCTCGAACTTATGCGGCAGCTCGGCATAGACAGCGCCCGTGCGCGTGACGGATTCGATCATCTCGCCGCCGGAGAGAAACGGCGGCATTTCCTCGAGCAGGTCCTCCCTGCCGTACAGCCCGCCGATGCCCATGGGGCCAAAGACCTTGTGCCCGGAGAAGGCGAAGAAATCCGCGCCCAACTCCTGCACATTCACCGGCATATGCGGCGTGCTCTGCGCGCCGTCCACGACCATGACCGCGCCCTTCTTGTGCGCCATGGCGGCGACTTCCTTGACCGGGTACTTCCGGCCGAGAACATTCGACACCTGCGTCATGGCGACGATCTTCGTGCGCTCGGTAATGAGCGATTCGATTTGCTGAAGATCCACACTGCCGTCGGGCGCGCACTCGATGAACTTCAGCTCCGCGCCCGTCTGGCGGCAGACCATCTGCCACGGCAGCAGATCGCTGTGGTGCTCCATGATAGACACGAGCACCTCATCGCCCGCCTTGACGTGCGTCAGGCCGTAGCTGTAGGCGACGAGGTTCAGGCTCTCGGTCGTGTTGCGGGTAAAGACGATCTCACGCGCCGAGCGTGCCCCGATGAAATCGCGCACGGTCTCGCGCGCCCGCTCATAGATATCGGTCGCCTCCACGCTCAGCGGATACAGCCCGCGCAGAGGGTTGGCATTATGCCAGCGGTAGAAATCCGCCACCGCGTCCAGCACGCACTGCGGGCGCTGCGCCGTGGCCGCGTTATCGATATAGGCGACGTCCGTGTGCTGAAAGATCGGAAAATCCCGCTTATAATCATACGTCATCGTTGAGTTCCTCCTCCAGCGTCTGAAGAATCTGCGCGCGCAGCACTTCATCATCCACCGTGCGCGCAAAGCGCTCGATCGATGCGCGGGCCAGGATGTTTTCGGCCTGAGCGCGGGAGATGCCGCGGCTTTCAAAGTAAAACAGCGTCTCGTCATCGAGCTCACCGATGGTCGCGCCGTGGTTGCCGACGACATTTTCCTCGGCGCAGAGAATGAGCGGCACCGTCTTGTTGACAACATCGTCGCCGAGCATGAGCACGGTCTCCTTCTCGTTGCCGACGGAGTTGGACGAGCCGGTCTTGAAGTCGATCGTGCCGCGGAAAACTTTTTTCGCCGCATCCTTGAGCGCGCCGGACGTGTCGATCTCGCACTCGGTGTTTTTGCCGTAGTGGTTGACGACGACGTTGACGTCGATCGTCTGGCTGCCGCGGCCGAGATAGCCGATCTGCGCCGAATAATGGCTGCCGTCGCCGACAAGCTCCGTGTCATTGTCCGAATACAGGTCGCCCCTGCCCATGAGGATCTGCGTCATGTCCACGCCGGCGCCGGGCGCACAGTCGGCGTCCGTTTTGGCGTAGAGCAGCGCGCTGTCCTGCGCACCGAGCACCTGCACTAGGCGCAGAGATGCGTTGCCGTGCAGCGTCAGCGCCGTTTCTACGGCGAAGCTGCCCTGCGTATCGAGCACCATATATACCGTTGCCTGCACGCCGGCGGCCACATCGACCGCGATGTGCTTGCGGCTGAAGCCGGTCGCACCGGTCAGGTCGATGTGCAGCGGCTGCGCCTGATTTTCCGCTGTAATTGCATATGAATCCGTCCCGAGATCGGCCGTGTCGGCCACATTCCACGGGATGGTCGCTTCGTTGACCTGGAGATGGTTCCACGTTCTGGTCGGCAGTTTGTTGACGACCAGCTGTTCACTCGTATTCACGATATTCCCTCCTTTCGGAATGTGGGTCAGCCGATGCTGCCCTTCATCTCGAGACGAATGAGATTGTTCATTTCCACCGCGTACTCCAGCGGCAGCTCCTTGGAGACGTTGTCCGCAAAGCCGCTGACGATCAGCGCACGGGCGTCCTCCTCGCTCATGCCGCGGCTCATGAGATAAAACACCGCCTCGTTGCTGATGCTGCCGATCTTGGCCTCATGGCCGACGGCAGCGTCCTTCGTGCGGATGTCCATGGCCGGGACGGTATCGGAGCGGGACTCGGAATCGAGCATCAGCGACTGGCAGGACACGGAGGATTTTGCGTGCTTGGCGCCCTTCTGCACCACGACGCTGCTGCGGAACGTGCTGATGCCGCCGCTCTTGCTGATGGAGCGTGTGTTCATATACGAGCTCGTGTTCCTACCGATGTGCACGACCTTCGCACCGGTGTCGAGGTTCTGCCCCGCGCCGGCAAACGTGACGCCGGTGAATTCCATCTTGGAGTTATCGCCTTTGAGCACGCTCATCGGGTACAGGCAGCCGACATGAGACCCGAACGAGCCGGAAACCCACTCGATCACGCCGCCCTCTTCCACGAGCGCGCGTTTTGTATTGAGGTTATACATATTTTTCGACCAGTTCTCGATGGTCGAGTAGCGCAGCTTAGCGTTCTTCTTCACGTACAGCTCCACGCAGCCGGCGTGGAGGTTCGCAACGTTATATTTCGGTGCCGAGCATCCCTCGATAAAATGCAGACTCGCGCCCTCATCGACAATGATGAGTGTGTGCTCAAACTGGCCCGCACCCTTGGCGTTCAGACGGAAGTACGACTGCAGCGGGATGGACACCTGCACGCCCTTCGGCACATACACGAACGAGCCACCGGACCAGACCGCGCCGTGCAGGGCCGCAAACTTATGGTCGCGCGGCGTGACGAGCTTCATGAAGTACTTGTGCACCATGTCGGCGTATTCGCCCTTGAGCGCGCTCTCCATGTCGGTATAGACGACGCCCTGTGCAGCCACTTCGTCCCGGACGTTGTGGTACACGAGCTCGGAATCGTACTGTGCGCCGACGCCGGCGAGCGATTTGCGCTCCGCCTGCGGGATGCCGAGACGCTCAAAGGTGTCTTTAATATCCTGCGGGACGTCCTTCCAGTCGCTTTTCATGTCGGTCTTGGGACGGACGTATGTTGCAATGTGATCCATGTCCAGCCCCTCGATGGACGGGCCCCAGTCCGGGATCGGCATCTCGTTATAGATCTGCAGCGACTGCAGCCGGAACTGCTGCATCCAGACCGGATCGCCCTTTTCCTTCGAGAGCCGGTCGATGATCTCCGGCGTCAGGCCCTCCTGCATACGATAGGCATCGTCCTCTTTGTCGCGGATGTCATAGACACTGCGGTCAATGTCCGCGACCTGACTTTTTTCCTTCATTCGGATCGCCTCGCTTTCAGTCTGCCTGGATGCCGCCAAAGCCGTTTTCATTGATGGTATCTACAAGCGATGCATCGCCGTTTTTCACAATGACGCCCTGCTCCATGATGTGCGCGGCGTCCACCGTCAGCGCCTCGAGAATGCGGGTGCTGTGCGTGATGATGAGCAACGAGCCGTGCACGCGCTCACGATAGAGCTGCACGCCCTTGGAGACCGTGCGCACCGCGTCGACGTCCAGACCGGAGTCCGTCTCGTCGAGGATGGCAAGCTTCGGCTCGAGCATGAGCATCTGCAGGATCTCCGCTTTCTTTTTCTCACCGCCGGAAAAGCCCACATTCAGGTCGCGCTCAGCATAGGAAGCGTCCATCGCCAGCAGCTGCATCGTCTCGGCAAGCTTCTTTTTGAAGTCCCAGAGGCGGATGCGCTTGCCGGTCTTCTGCTCGAGCGCACTGCGGATAAACGCGCTGAGCGTCACGCCGGGCACCTCGAGCGGATTCTGAAACGACAGAAAAATGCCCTTCTTCGCGCGCTCGTTGACCGGCAGCCGTGTGATATCCTCGCCGTCAAAGACGATCTTTCCGGCCGTGACCGTGTACTCCGGATTGCCGGTGATTGCATAGCCAAGCGTGGACTTGCCGGTGCCGTTCGGCCCCATGAGCACATGCGTCTCATCCTTGCCGACGGTCAGGTCCACGCCGTGCAGGATCTCTTTCTCGCCCGCACTCACGTGCAGGCCGCTGACTTCAAGCAGGTTGCTGTTCATATATGTATCCTCCGTTCCCAATGGCAAACCGTGCCTGACGGCACGGCTGCATACGTATACACGAATTCAGAGAGGCTCAGGATGGTCCGGCACAAAATCCTACCTCATCGAGATGAATTATATGCCTATATTCCTATGTTGTCAATAGGAATATAGGATCAAGGCAGCAAAAAAAGCACGCACGACTCAATAGCCGTGCGTGCTTTTGACACAGATGCTCAGAATTGGAACAGGTTCAGGCCGATCTCCTCACTGTGAAAACGATCCACTCTTCCGTCGATAACCGTGATGACCATCTCACAGGTGGCGCTGATAACGGCGCGGTTGAGATGTCCGCCGAACACCTCGCCCTTCTCATTACCGGCGCTCATGTGCAGGTGCGTGTAAAACGCGCCGTCCATCGTGTTGATCGTGCCGGTCAGCGAGACGATCTCGAAATCGCCCGCGAAGGAGTTCGCGTGGTACTGCTTTTCGGCCGTGTGGAACACGCCGACCGTAAACTCCCCGACTGCACCGAGCGCCTGCACGCTCGCGAGCTTGATCTGCTCGGCCTGCGCAATGGCCGCAACCTGCTCAAGCACTTCTTCCCCACGGTCGATGCGGGCGACGATGGTGTTTCCAAATCTTCGATACTCCATGGTTCTCCTCCTTTGCTTCGTTACCGCAATTATACCGCGCCCCCCTGCCGGCCGCAAGGGGGCGCAGGAAATTATTCGAGCTCGAACGCCCCGGTATAGAGCTGGTAGTACACGCCCTTTTCGGCGATGAGCTTTGCATGGTTGCCGCGCTCGATGATGCGGCCATGGTCAAGCACCATGATGACGTCCGCATTCTTGACCGTCGAGAGCCGGTGCGCGATGACGAACACCGTGCGCCCCTCCATGAGCTTATCCATGCCGCTCTGCACGAGCGCCTCCGTGCGGGTGTCGATGGAGCTGGTCGCCTCGTCGAGGATCATGACCGGCGGATCGGACACAGCCGCGCGTGCGATGCTCAGCAGCTGCCGCTGGCCCTGGCTCAGGCCGCTGCCGTCGCCTTTGAGCACGGTGTTGTAGCCGTCGGGCAGCATGCGGATGAAATGGTCGGCATTGGCAAGCTTCGCCGCCGCGATGCATTCGTCATCCGTCGCGTCCGGATTTCCGTAGCGGATATTTTCCATGACCGTACCGGTAAAGAGATTCACGTCCTGGAGCACGATGCCGAGGCTGCGGCGCAGATCTGCCTTACGGATCTTATTGATGTTGATGCCGTCGTAGCGGATCTTGCCGTCGGCAATGTCGTAAAAGCGGTTGATAAGGTTCGTGATCGTCGTCTTGCCCGCACCGGTCGCGCCGACGAAGGCGACCTTCTGGCCGGGTTCGGCGTAGAGCGTGATGTCATGCAGGACCTCTTTGTCCGACGTATAACCGAAGTCGACGTGATCGAACACGACGCGCCCGGCAAGCTTCGTGTATGTGACCGTGCCGTCGCCGTGCGGGTGCTTCCACGCCCAGAGACCGGTGTGGTGGTCGGTCTCGGCGAGCGTGCCGTTTTCCTCCTTGGCGTTGACAAGCGTCACATAGCCGTCGTCCGTCTCCGGCTCGGCATCCATGAACGCGAAAATGCGCGATGCGCCGGCCAGTGCTGTGACGATGGAGTTGAACTGGTTGGAGATCTGCGAGATCGGGTTTGTAAACCCGCGCGAGAGCGTGAGGAAGGATGCGATCATACCGAGCGTGAGCGTGTTCATGCCCGTCAGGCCGAGGTTCGGCGTGCCGGCAATCGCCATCGTGCCGCCGATGACGGCGATGATGACATACTGCAGGTAACCTACGGCGTTCATCATCGGCATCATGCTGTTGGCCATGCCGCTGGCGCGCGCGGCGTTTTCCGCCCAGACGCGGTTGCGGCGGCGCAGCTCCGCCTTGCTCTGCCCCTCGTGGCAGAAGACCTTGACGACCTTCTGGCCGTTGACCATCTCCTCAACATAGCCGTTGAGATCGGCCAGCGCCGTCTGCTGCGCCATGAAGTAGCCGCCGATGCGGCCGGTGAGCTTGCGCACGAACACGAGAATGAGCGCCATGACGGCGCACACGATCAGCGTCAGCCAGATGCTGATGTACAGCATGCAGAAAAACACGACCGTCAGCGTAAACACGGACGACACGAGCTGCGCCATGGACTGCGCGATCATCTGGCGCAGCGTATCGGTATCGTTCGTATACAGGCTCATGATGTCGCCGTGCGTATGCGTGTCAAAGTAGCGGATGGGCAGGCGCTGCATCTTTTCAAACATCTCGTCGCGGATGCGCTTGAGCGTGCCCTGCGCGATCGTGACCATGCGGCGGTTATACAGCCATGTGGCCAGCGTACCGACAAGATATACGCAGCCGATGGTGATCAGCGCACGGATCAGGCCGGAATAGTCCGGCGACGCCGTGCCGAGCATGGGCACGATATAGCCGTCGATCAGCTTTTGCAGGAACATGGACGAGGCCGCGCCTGCGACCGCGCTCAGCAGGATGCAGACCGTCACGAGCACGAGCGTGCCCTTATAGGCGCGCATATACGACAGCAGGCGCTTGAGCGTCTGGGAATCAAACTTTGGGCGTTCAGGCATCGTCCTCGCCTCCCTTCTGCTGGGACTCATAGACCTCGCGGTAAATTTCGCACGTGCGCAGCAGCTCATCGTGGCAGCCGACGGCGTCAATGTGGCCGTCATCGAGCACGACGATACGGTCCGCGTTCTGCACGGAGCTGATGCGCTGCGCGATGATGATCTTCGTCGTCTCCGGGATATAGGCGGAAAGGGACTGCTGGATCTGCGCATCCGTGCGCGTGTCGACGGCGCTCGTCGAGTCGTCGAGAATGAGCACCTTCGGCTTTTTCAGCAGCGCGCGGGCGATGCACAGGCGCTGCTTCTGGCCGCCGGAGACATTCGTGCCGCCCTGCTCGATATGGGTGTCATAACCGTCCGGCATGGCGGAGATGAACTCATCCGCACACGCGAGCACGCAGGCGTGACGGAGCTCCTCGTCCGTGGCGTTTTCGTTGCCCCAGCGGAGGTTTTCCTTGATCGTTCCGGAAAACAGCTCGTTTTTCTGCAGCACCATGGCAACGGCGTTGCGCAGCGTCTCCAGATCATAATCGCGCACGTCCACGCCGCCGAGCGTCAGCCTGCCGCCGGTGACATCGTACAGACGCGGGATGAGCTGCACGAGCGAGGATTTGGACGCGCCCGTGCCGCCGATGATGCCGATCGTCTCGCCGGAGCGGATGTGCAGATCAATGTCATCGAGCACCTTTTTGTCCGCCTTGGAGGCGTAGACAAAACTCACATGGTCAAAATCAATGGCGCCGTCGCGCACGGCCATAACCGGGTGCTCCGGATTTTGAATGTCCGTCTTTTCCTCGATCACCTCGGCGATGCGGCGCGCGGACGAGAGCGAGATCGTCAGCATGGCAAAGACCATCGACAGCATCATCAGGCTCGAGAGGATCTGCATAGCATAGGTGATGAGCGCGGTGAGGTTGCCGGTCGTCAGGCCGAGCGCCGGGTCATTGCCGCTGGCGATGATGGCCTTGGCACCGAGCCAGGAGATGATGATCATGCACGCGTAGATACATGACTGCATCAGTGGCGCGTTGAGCGTGATGAGCCGCTCGCCCTTGGAAAAGTCCTTATAGATGCGCTCGGAAATGGCGCCGAACTTGCGGATCTCGTGCTGCTCCTGATTAAAGGACTTCACGACACGGATACCGCGGACATTTTCCTGCACGACGTTATTGAGCTCGTCATATGTGCGGAAAACGCGCGTGAAGACCGGGAACACGCTGCGGATGATGAAAAACAGCGCCACGGCAAGGATCGGCAGGATGATGAGAAATGTCATGGAGATATCACGGCTGATGCGGAACGACACGATCATGGAAAAAATCAGCATGACCGGCGCACGGATCGCCATACGCATGAGCATCTGAAAGGCGTTCTGCACGTTCGTGACATCCGTCGTCAGGCGCGTGACGATGGACGCAGTGGAAAACTTGTCGATGTTGGAAAATGCGAAGGTCTGCACGTTGTTGTACATATCTTCGCGCAGGTTCGCGCCGAAGCCGACGGACGCGCGCGCTGCGATACGCGCCGCGAGCACGCCGGTCGCGAGCTGGAACGCCGCCAGCAGCAGCAAAAATGCGCCGAACTTCCAGACCGCCGCCATACTGCCGCCCTCAATACCGAAGTCGATGAGGTTGGACATATACAGCGGGATCACGATCTCAAACACGACCTCCAGCGCCGAGAGCAGGACCGTCACGAGCGCGGGGCCTTTGTTTTCCCGCAGACTGCGGGACAATGTATGAAGCATGGATTTCCTCCTTCCTGAATCGCGGACCGATCAGCCGAGGTCGGCATAGATCGTGCGCAGGGCCGATTCCAGCGCCGCGATCTGTTCCGGCGTCAGCGAGCGCAGCATCTGCTGCTCCGTTGCCTGGATCGTGGCGTGCATATCCTGCGCGATCGCGGCAGCGCGCTCCGTTTGGCAGACGATCTTGCTGCGTTTATCTGACGGGTCAAGCCAACAGTACACAAAGCCGTTTTGCTCCATGCGGCCGATGATGCCGGCCACCGTCGGGTGCGACACCTGCAGGAATCCTTCGATCTCCTTTTGCGTCGCCTGCCCGCCGTTGTGGTTCAGATAGCCCAGTACACGGCTTTGCGTCAGCGTCAGCCCCTGCTGCGCGAGATCGGCATCTGCCCGCATTTTGATCTTATCCGTGATCATTTTTAATAGACATCCGATTTGAAATTGCTCCATGATACACCTCCAATGTGTAGCACGCTACGCATTATAGCGATAATATTTTTTATCGTCAAGAGGCGTCACAAATTGTTTACATGCGAAAAAAGCCCGCCTGCCGAAGCAGACGGGCTGTACAGAAAAAGATTACAGGTGCTGGTCGCGGTCAATCTTGTCGTAGTGCTTGAGCAGGATGCCCTCCATGACGGAGGTCAGCTTCATGTCCAGGTTCCAGAAATAGATGACAAACGTGACCACAAACGCGCCGAGTGCGCCGAGCGACACACCCATAAGGGCCTTGAGCAGCTTGCTTTTCAGATTGTTCATGTTCGATCTCCTCTCTGATTACCAGGACTTGTCGTCCTTCAGGATCTCCAGGCTCGGATCCACAGGCTCTTCCTGCATGACGGTGCGCATGTAATCATTGACCTGCTGGCGCACGCCCTGACGCGAGACCACGCGCGGGTCAAACAGATCGTGCGTGACCCAGATGAGGTGGATGCCGTGCTCACGGGCGCGCTCCTCAAACAGGCCGTGCATGCCGTCGAGCGCCTTGCAGCTCATGTGCTCCCAGAGGATGACCATGTCGGCGTTGAACTGCTCGCAGAACTCCCAGAGCTCGTCGAGGAGGACCTTGTAGCCGCCGTGGGTGCGGTTGCGCATGATCATGTTCTCTGTCAGCCAGGCCATGTCGTAATACGCCTGCTCGCGGTTTTCGGGCGTGTCCTCCGTGACGAGTTCGCGCGTTGAGACCATGGAGAGCATATCCGTCAGCGGCACGATGCCCCAGCAGTTGAGCAGCCAGACGAGGAAGTCCATGTAAAAGTGCGACTGCACGCCCCAGACGATGGCGCGGTGGCGGTACTCGTTGGCGGCCTTCTTCTGCTTGCGGTAGGCGCGCTCGGCGAGCTGCGTGATCTTGCGATCGACTTCGCGGAACGCGGGGACCTTGCCGCAGATGGCCATGTAGTTCGTCTCCGTGTACAGCGCAAGGTTGGAGCCAAAGACCTGCGGATAGTCGGTCTTGTTCATCTCCAGCCACTCGAGGCGGCACTTGGTGGCGTAGTTCACGCGCTCGGCGCACTCGAAGTACGCCTTCCAGTCCCACTTCTCGCCGGTGTGCTCCTCGATGAAGGCGATGGCATTTTTGATCTCCTGCGCGGCGTAATCCTGCACGTCGTCCTCGCGGTGGCGCAGGGGCGCTGCCAGCTGGAACACCGGAATGCCGTCCTCAAGCTCGAGGCGCTTGGAAATGACGCCGTTTCCGAGCAGAGAGCCGTCGCACGTCGTGTTGCACTGCACGGCGCACGCGCCGAGCACCGGCGCGTCGTCGTCGATGGACACACCGGCCTCCGCCTCCGGCATCGGGCAGACATCGCCCGCGAGGCCGTACTCCTGCGCGACGTCGATATAATGCTCGGCTGCGTGCTGGTTGAGCAGCACGGAGACATAGGTCGACGGCGTCTCACGGCTCAGGCCCTTGAGCGTCGGGAAGCCCATCATGACGGCGGTCATCTCGTTTTCGTCCACGAGCACGACCTTGTCGGAGAATTTCTTGTCCTTGCCGATGCGGCGGTCGCCGCGGAAGAGACCGTCGAGCAGCTTTGCCACGTCCTCGATGATAAGATCCTGCTCCAGGTGGCAGATGCGCAGATATTCATCGCGCAGGCCCTGGGTGTGGCGGTCGACCATCATGGGCACGGCCAGATAGTTGGCCATCCAGCGATAGCGGAACATGGCCTTGATGTTGCGCGGCTTGGAGACCATCTTCGCCATGGTGATCCAGTTGTGCAGCCAGCGGGAATAATCATAGAGAGTGTCGGTCACGCCGCGCCACTCGCGGCGGTTGCGGACCTTGCCCTCGGTATAGAACTTACCGAAGTTTTCACAGCCGATTCTCTTGTTGGACATCACTGTTTCCCCCCTTGAATCTTCTTGATCTCCATGCTTTCCACGAATGCCTGCACACGGGTGCGCATCTGGCCGGAGGAAGCGATGTTATACGGGCGGTCAACGGACAAAACGGGATAGCCGTAGTCATCGTTGAGGATGTGCGAGCCGAGCATGCGCTCATACGCCCATGGATCGCAGAACTTGATCTGCTCGTAAATGATGCCGTCGGCCTCGTACTCCTTGGCGAGCTGATTGACGTATTCGCGGCGGCCGATCATCTTGGGCATGTTCATATAGCGCGGGCACTGGGCGCGGTTCATGTACTGGCGGCAGATCTGGGTCAGCGCGTCCTCATCGTCCGTCAGCACGATCGGGTCGCGGCCCGGGAACGAGCCGTAGCAGAAGCGGTCGGCGCAGACGTACGCACCGGTCTCCTCGACGAGCTTGATGAAGTCAATGTCATCGACCTCAGAGCCGACGACGACCACACGCGCGCGGTAGGGGGTCTTCTTGTCCGGGCGGCGGGTCTTGAGCTCCTTGAGCGTCTCCTCGAGTTTGTCGATGAGCAGATACTTCGGCGCGACATAGGTCGCAAGCGTGATGACGTGGAATTCGTAGCCCGTGATGCGCGGATTGGGGCCCTTGCGGTACTCGCCGATGGCGCGGATGAGCTCGCACACGCGGTTGTGCTCGGCGACAGACTTGCGGATGGCCTCATCCGAGACGTCGATGCCATAGACATCGTGCAGCGGCGTGAGGATATGGTTGCGGCACTGCAGGACGTACAGGTTCAGGCCGTTGTCGTCCGCCTTCATTGGGATCTCCATGTACTCGAAGAAGAACTTCGGCTTGTCCTTGCCCATGGTCTTGAGCAGCTCCATGTTCTCCACGGCGCGGTTCATCATCGAGCAGCCGTCCGGCGTAATCATGCAGTCGGCAAAGTTGTAGCCGCCTTCAATGGCGCGCTCGAGCAGCGCGCGGCTGTACTCGCACAGGAAGCTGGTCATATAATATGTGGCCATTTCCATAGAGCCGGTGCGCGGCGCGCGCAGGCGCGTTGAGAACGAGCCGGGCAGGTTCAGCAGCGGCTCGGGCGTGTTTTCGCAGGCATAGGCAACGCAGATCTTCCCCTCGTTCTGCGCCTGAGCGATCAGGTCATTGTGCGCTTCCTGCAAAAGGTTTTCGAAGTACAAAAGATGTTTCAGGTCTTTCATGGTTCACTCCCTCTTCGTTCGTGTTTCTATCAAAAGCGGCTGCGCGACCGCTTCTGTCTCTTTTGCTGCCCATAGGCAGGGAGGCGTGCCGGAATCAGCGCGCCTCGATCTGTTTGATATTGATCTCATTGCCCTGCTGCAGCCAGGTGTTGCCGCTGCCGCAGTGCGGGCAGGTCTTGCCGTATTGTACGGTCGGGTAAGTGGTCTTACAGTCGTCGCACCAGGTGACGGCCGGAATGATCTCATACAGGAATTTCGTGCCCTGAATGATTGGCTCCTTCTTGGTATACCAGTTCCAGCAGTCCTCGAGATATTCCGGCACAATGCCGGAGACCTCACCGAATTCGAGCGTGACCGACTCGATCTCGGTGAGGTTGTTTTCCTTGGCAATCTCCTGCACCTGCTTGACGACATAAGTAACGATACTCAGCTCGTGCATGGGGGCTCCTTTCAAGCGGGCGGGCACAGCGGGAAGGGTTCTGTGCCCGCCTCATAATGATGGATTACTTTTTCTTTTCCGCCAGGGACTTCTTGATGATCTTCACCTGACGCTTGGCGGCATAGGGGCCGATGGCCTTGAACTTGTCCTCGGCCGGGATCATCTTGCTGTTTTGCGGACGCACGCGCTTGAGGTGGATCGCGTCGAATTCGCACTTGGTCGTGCAGATGCCGCAGCCGATGCACTTGTTCGGATCGACGACGCTGCGGCCGCAGCTCAGGCAGCGGGACGCCTCGGAGCGGATCTGCTCTTCGGTGAACGTCACGCGGTCGTCCTGCATGGTGCGCACCTTCTTGCTGTCGATGGCAACGGCGGCACGCGCGGGCTTTTTGATCTTCTCGGTCGGCAGAACGATATCGTCCTTGTTGAGCTCCTTGAACTCGCGGGTGTTGCGGTGGATCGTCAGGGTCTGGCCCTTGTTGACGAAGCGGTGGATGGACACCGCGCCCTCGCGGCCGGTCGCGATCGCGTCGATCGTGTACTTCGGGCCGGTGGCGCAGTCGCCGCCGACGAAGATATCGGGCTCGTTGGACTGGAACGTCACGGCGTCGTGTGCGATCAGGCGGCCGTCAGCCGTCTCCGCCGCGGTGCCGGCCAGAACGTCGCCGTAGACCGAGCGCTGGCCGATGGCGACCAGAACGTTGGAGCACGGGACGGTGATGGTCTCATTCTCGTCATAGACCGGGGCGAACTTGCCGCTCGCGTCGCGGACGGACACGCAGCGCATCAGCTCGATGCCGGTGACCTTGCCGCCCTCGCCGAGGATGGCCTTCGGCGCCCAGGAGTTGTTGATGACGACGCCGTCGGCGATGCCGGCGTTCTTCTCGTCCGGAACGGTGGGCATCTCTTCGTCCTTCTCGAGGCAGTACATGTTCACGCTGCCCTTGGTCAGACGCAGGGCCGCGCGCGCCACGTCGATGGCCGCGTTGCCGCCGCCGATGACGACCACATCGCCCGTGAGCTTCTTGAGCTTGCCAGCGTTGACTTCACGCAGGAAGTCGAGACCGCTCTTGACGCCCTTGAGATCCTCGCCGGCGATGTTGAGCTTCGACGCCTGCTGCAGGCCGACCGCGACGTAGAACGCCTGGTAGCCCTCTTCGCGCAGCTGCTGGATGGTGATGTCCTTGCCGACTTCGACGCCGCATTTGAACTCCACGCCCATCTCGCGCAGCACATCGATCTCGGACTTGACCACGTCCTTGCCGATGCGGAAGCTCGGAATGCCGTTGACGAGCATGCCGCCGGGCACGGCTTCCTTCTCGAACACGACCGGGCTGTAGCCCTCGATGGCCAGGAAGTAGGCGCAGGACATACCGGCCGGGCCGCCGCCGATGATGGCGACCTTCTGGTCAAACTTCTCATGCGTGCAGGAGTTCATGGGCGGCACGTAGCGGTGCTCGGCCTTCATGTCCTGCTCGGCAATGAACTTCTTGATCTCGTCGATGGCCAGCGGCTCGTCGACGGTGCCGCGGGTGCAGGCATCCTCGCAGTACTTTCTGCAGATGCTACCGCAGACAGCCGGGAACGGGTTGTCCTTCTTGATGAGCTTGAGCGCGTCGGCATAGCGGCCGTCGCCCGCCATCTTGATGTAGCCCTGGATGGCGATGTGCGCCGGGCAGGCAGCCTTGCAGGGCGCCGTGCCGGTCGGCCAGGTCTGGATGCATCCGTTCTCGTTGCGGTAATTCTTGTTCCAGTGATCCTCGCCCCACTTGGTGTCGTCCGGCAGCTCATGGTGCGGATACTGGATGGGGCCTTCCTTCGTGCAGAGCTTCTGACCGAGGCGGACAGCACCAGCCGGGCAGGTCTCTACGCACTTGCCGCAGGCAACGCACTTTTCCGGGTCGCTCTCGGCCACGTAGGCGGAGGCGGACAGGTTCGGCGTGTTGAACAGCTGGCTGGTGCGCAGCGCGTTGCAGACGCCGACGGCGCAGTTGCAGATGCCGAAGATCTTGTTCTCACCGTCGATGTTCGTGATCTGGTGGACATAGCCGCGGTCCTCGGCCTTCTGGAGGATCTCCATGGCCTCTTCATAGGTGATGTCGTGGCCGTGGTTCGTCTCGCGGCAGTAGTCGGCGAAGTCGCCGACGCCGATGCACCACTCGCCTTCCACGTCGCCGGAGCCCTCGCCGCGGATGCGCTGCTGCTTGCGGCAGGAGCACACGGACACGCCGATGTGGCCCTCGTACTTCTTCAGCCAGTGGGACAGGTGCTCGATCGGCAGAGACTTGCTCTCGGCCGGGATGGCCTTTTCGACCGGGATGACGTGCATGCCGATGCCGGCGCCTCCGGGAGGCACCATCTCGGTGATGCCCGCCAGCGGCAGATACGCCATGCGCTCGAAGAAGTCTGCCGTCTCCGGGAACATGTCCGCCTGCTCGGGATTGATCATCATGATCTCGGCACTGCCGGGGACGAACATGTCCAGCACCCAGCGTTTCTCATGGTTCGGGTTCTTGCCGTCGAGGTTCTCCCAATGGAACTCGACCAGACCGCTCTCGCTGATAGCCTGCATCGCTTTTTCCAGATAGGCTCTGTCGAACTGCGGGTTTTTCTTTGCGAGCTGCTCGATCGTGAGCGGCACGCGCTTTTTCATCGTCAGGGCGATATCGAGGATATCGTCCGCCATCTTCTCATCATACTTCACCGCCGTGAACTTCAGGGCGGAGTTGATGCCCAGATACTCCGGGGCATCCGGCGTGATCTTGTCCTTGCCGAGCAGGACCGTTGCGCGATCCGTGATTTCTTTGCCGAGCTTTGCAATTTTCTCGTCTTTTGTCATGTTCTCGCTTCCTTCTCTGATAGTTTACATCCAAATAACGACGGGCCGTTCGGACACTTGAACAGCTTCCAGCGTCGCCATGTTAATTTATTAACCCTGCAATGTCAAGGCCTCCAGGGCATTTTTGAAACAAGTCACAAAAAAGTTGTAAAAGAATTGCGAATAAAATCTTATGTGTGTTGAATCACAGAAACAAAAGTCGTATAATGTTTGAAGAAAGCAAACATTTTTCGTCAGGGGTGTTTGAAGTGCAAGATTCTTCCTGGAAATTCAAAGAGGAAGTCGCGGAAACAGCCATTTCCCTCTTTAAGCGCGACGGATATAACAACGTGACCGTCAACGACATCTGCAAGGCATGCGGTATCTCCCGCTCCGTCTTTTACTCCTCTTTCAACGGCAAACGCAGCATCCTCGAATACATGGTGGAAAAACCGCAGCACAATGACGACAAGAGCTTCATGAAGTTTGCGCACGCAGATAATGACTTTGAGCGCATCTGGCAGCTGTTCGACCGGTTCATCACGATCGCTTACGACTTCGGCCCGGAACTGACGAGCACACTCTTCATCATGCAGTTCGAGTCGCCCGAAGGCATCCGCACGGCCATCCATGCGCTGGACGATCTGTTTGCAACGCTGGCCAATAACTGCGCCAAGGCGGGCATTATCGACACGGAAGAGCCGCCGGATCTGCTGTCGCGCATCGCGACGGATCTGGTCTGCCATGAGCTCTATGTCTGGTGCAGTCAAAAGGGCAACTTCTCGCTGCGCGCACGTGCGCGGCAGTATGCCGAGGTCGCCTACCACGTCAAACCGGAATACCGCATGCCGGCCGAACAGCGGGATGCTCTGTGACTTGCAGCATACGGCTACCGCCTGAATCTGTGCATGCAATACCATGGCGCTTTCAGTCAGTGACGTAAAATCACGCCGCCACAGGGACTGAACAATCTGCTGCTTGAGGAAATGATACATGAATAAATATGTTTATAAGCTCGGAGAATTCAGCGGCAGTGATTACCTCAAATTCAGAAAGGGAAATTCTGGTGCCAGCAGGAAGTTTCTTCGACAAGATTCACTGTATGTACTGGACAACGCGTTTTACTTTTTCCTGGCAAGCGCATTTCAAAAAGTCTCTGTGTCATTCGATATGTTTGAAGATACTAGTGTTACAAGAGGAGAATGGTGAAAAATGATGCAGCTGAACATTCCAGAAACCGTTCTCCCCGAATTTGTAAGTGATGCTAAGGAAACGATATCTGCTACAGACCGTTGGGTCACAGAAGAAATCGGAGAGAACGAAGAATTCATTGTCATTGGCGTATAACAAAAAAGAGCTATCTGATTTCAAATGAAGTCAGATAGCTCTTTTCTTATGAATCATAAAATTCTGTTGCCAAATCGCTGCCGCGAGGGGCTTCAAGGCTTAAAAAGTCCAGTATTTACAGGCTTTTTTCGACCTCTGGAATTATTCCCACTCGATCGTGGCGGGCGGTTTGGACGTAATATCATAGACGATGCGGTTGATGCCCTTGACCTCGTTGACGATGCGCACGGAGACGCGGTCGAGCACATCATACGGGATGCGCGTCCAGTTGGCAGTCATGAAGTCCGTCGTCGTGACACTGCGCAGCGCGAGCGTATAGTCATACGTGCGGCCGTCGCCCATAACACCGACAGAGCGCATATTCGTCAGCACCGCGAAGTACTGATTCATCGTCTGCTCCAGGTGCGCCTTGGCGATCTCGTCGCGGAAGATGAAGTCCGCGTCGCGCAGGATGTCCAGCTTGTCCTTGGACACCGCACCGAGACAGCGGATGGCCAGACCCGGGCCCGGGAACGGCTGGCGCATGACCAGATACTCCGGCAGGCCGAGCTCACGGCCGAGCGCGCGCACCTCGTCCTTAAACAGCAGACGCAGCGGCTCAATAATCTCCTTGAAGTCCACAAAGTCCGGCAGACCGCCGACGTTGTGGTGGCTCTTGATGACGGCAGCGACATTCGTGCCGGATTCGATCACGTCGGGATAGATCGTACCCTGAGCCAGATAGTCGACCGAGCCGATCTTCTTGCCCTCTTCCTCAAAGACGCGGATGAACTCCTCGCCGATGATCTTGCGCTTCGTCTCCGGATCGGAGACGTCCTTCAGGCGCGTGAGGAAACGCTCTTCCGCGTTGACGCGCACGAAGTTGATGTCCCAATTCTGGAACGCAGCCTCGACCTCGTCGCCCTCGTTCTTGCGCAGCAGACCGTGATCGACAAAAATGCACGTGAGCTGATTGCCGACCGCCTCCGCCAGCAGCGCGGCCGCGACCGAAGAATCCACACCGCCGGAAAGTGCCAGAAGCACCTTGCCGTCGCCGACCTTGGCGCGGATGTCCTCAATGGACTTGCGCATGAAGTCGCCCATCGTCCAGTCGCCGGTCGCGCCGCAGACCTCATACAGGAAGTTGCGCAGCATGGCCTGTCCGTACTCGGTGTGGTTGACCTCGGGGTGGAACTGCACGCCGTAGAAGCCGCGCGCTTCATCGCAGATACCGACCGTCGGGCAGGCATCCGAATGCGCCACAAGCCGGAACGAATCCGGCACCTTGGCCATATAGTCCCCGTGACTCATCCACGTAATGCTCTGCTCCGGCAGGCCGCGGAACAGACGGCAATCGGTGTCAAACCATGTCTCCGTCTTGCCGTACTCGCGCGCGGTGTCCTTCCCGGCGGCGGTTACTTCCCCACCGAGATACTGCGCCATGAGCTGGCAGCCGTAGCAAATACCGAGGATGGGGATGCCGAGCCGAAAGATCTCCGGATCAACCTGCGGCGAACCTTCGGCGTACACGCTCTGCGGGCCGCCGGTGAAGATGATGCCGATGGGGTCAAAGGCGCGGATCTCATCCACGGTCATGGTGTTCGGCTTGACTTCGCAATAGACATTGCACTCGCGCACGCGGCGCGCAATAAGCTGGTTATACTGTCCTCCGAAATCGAGGACGATGACAGACTGATTCGGCATGGATGACGCTCTCCTTATTCGACGGTAACGGATTTCGCGAGGTTTTTCGGCTTATCGATCGCGCAGCCGTTGGCTTTTGCGACATAATATGCAAAGAGCTGCAGCGGCACGATCTCCGCCGGGACGACGAACAGGTCGTCCATGCGCGGTACGAGGATCACATCGTCCGCCTCGGAATAGATGGCGCGATTGCCCTCGAGCGCCACACCAAGCACGCGCGCACCGCGCGCCTTGACCTCTTTGACGTTGCTCATGGTCTTGTCAAACAGCGGCTCGTAGCACGCAACGGCGATGACGAGGCGATTCTCCTCAATGAGCGCAATCGTGCCGTGCTTGAGCTCGCCCGCGGCATAGGCCTCCGAGTGCAGGTAGGAGATCTCCTTGAGCTTCAGCGAGCCCTCCATGCAGACAGCGTAGTCCACATTGCGGCCGATGAAGAACAGGGACGGATTGTTTTTGTACCGCTCGGCCAGCTGCGCGATCTGCGGGTTGAGGTCGATGGCGCGCTGCACCATCTGTGGCAGGATCATGAGGTCGTCCGTGAGCTTTGCCGCCTCTTCCCTGCTCAGGCAGCCGCGCTTCTCGCCCAGATAGAGCGCCAGCAGATACAACACCGACACCTGCGTGGTGTAGCCCTTCGTGGTCGCAACGGCGATCTCCGGACCTGCCCAGGTGTAGATGACATCGTCCGAGATGCGAGCGATCGTACTGCCGACGACGTTGACGATCGAGAGCACATAAGCCCCCTTGGACTGCGCCTCGCGGATGGCGGCGATGGTGTCCGCCGTCTCGCCGGACTGCGAAATGATGATCATGAGCGTGTGCTCGTCGACGATCGGGTCACGGTAGCGGAACTCACTTGCAAGGTCGGCATCGACCGGGATGTGCGTGAGCTTTTCGAGCGCATATTTGCCCGCCTGGCCGGCATAAAACGCCGAGCCGCAGGCCGTGATCATGATCTTGTTGAAGCCCATGAGCTGCTCGTCGGTCATCTTCAGCTCGTCAAACACGACGCGGTGATCCTTCACACGCGGGTCGAGCGTGGACTTGATGGCACGCGGCTGCTCCATGATCTCTTTGAGCATGAAATGCTCATAGCCGCCCTTCTCGGCAGCCTCGATGTCCCACGCGACGCGGGAGACAGGCTTGTGCACGGGCTTTCCGGTGCAGTCAAAGACGGTATAACCGTCGGCGCGCACCTCGGCGAGCTCGCCGTCGTCAAGATAGACCACATTTTTCGTGTGCGACACAAGCGCCGTCACGTCGGAGGCGAAGAAGTTCTCACCCGCGCCGACGCCGATGATCAGCGGACAGCCGTTGCGCGCGAGGAACATCTGCTCCGGGCAGTCGGCGCACAGAATGCCGATCGCATAGCTGCCCTCCAGACGGCCAAGTGTCTTCATGACAGTGTCCTTCAGGTTGCCGTCACCGGTGTAGTACATATCCAGCAGATGGACGATGACCTCCGTGTCCGTCTCACTATGGAACCGGAACCCCTTGGCCTGCAGCATCTCGCGCAGCTCCATGAAGTTTTCAATGATGCCGTTTTGCACGATGGCGAACTTGCCGTCGTTGCTCACGTGCGGATGGGCGTTCGCCTCCGTCGGCGCGCCGTGCGTGGCCCAGCGCGTATGGCCGAGGCCAATATAGCCGTGAAGATCGCTACCGTCATGCGTTTTGGCCAGCAGATTCTTGATCTCGCCGCAGGCCTTGGCAAGCTCGATCGTGCTGCCGTCGAGCACGGCGATGCCGGCCGAGTCATAACCGCGGTATTCGAGCTTCTGCAGCCCTTCGAGAAGGATCGGCGCAGCCTGCTGCGCGCCGACGTATCCAACGATTCCACACATAGTCAGTTCTCCTTATTATTTTGAAAAATCATCGTTATCGCAATTCTATGCCGACATTGTGCAAATACGTACAAAATGCCAAAATAGCATTCTAAATATTATACCGATATCCCGTTCGTGTCAAGTTGCGCTTTGTGAACACTGCATAGACCGCAGTCCCCGTTGCCGCGGGCCGTCCGCCAAGGCAGAATGGAAAATGCAATCATCGCAACCGGATGGCGCACATCCCCGCGCGCCGGAAACAGCCGGCAAGAAAGGCAAACAGCGACAAAAAAGCTTGCAAAAATTGCATTTTTCTGCTCTGCATACTTCCATTCTGTCCGCAGAAAATAGTAGCGGGTCAAGAAACCCAAAACACGAAAAGGAGATGGAAAACGAAATGGCTACTTCCAACAGCAACAACCTTGTCAACCCCAATGCGCGTGAGGCGATGAACCGCTTCAAGATGGAAGCCGCGTCCGAGGTGGGCGTGAACCTCAAGCAGGGTTACAACGGTGATCTGACGTCCCGTCAGGCCGGCAGCATCGGCGGCCAGATGGTCAAAAAGATGATCGCCGCCTACGAAAACGGCATGCAGTAATCTGAGCAAAACCGAAAAAAGCAGGGCCGCGGAATTCCGCGGCCCTGTTTCCTATCTGCATCTATATTATTTCCCGGGATAGACAGCAAAAAACGCCTCGATCGCGGCGGCCGGGGCCGTGCACGAGCCCTGGATCATGGTCGGCTTGCCGCCGCCGCGGCCGGAGATGGCGGCATTGATGGTCTTTGCCTCCGTGCGCAGATCGACCGTGCGGCTGCCGATGATATAGCGGTAGCCGTCCGCATCGCTGCCGGTAAAGGCGGCGCAGACGCCGCCGGCAAGCAGCATGCCGGCATTGACGAATTCGCGCATGGCGGCCGGATCGTCAAAGCGGTCGATGACGCAGATACTGCCGGGCGTCTCCCGCAGCAGCTGCAGCCGCTGCGCGTTGAGGCGGCGCTCCAGCTCCGCGGCCGCGGCCTTACGCTGCGCGATCTCATCGAGCAGGCGCTGCACGGCCGGGACGACATCCGCCTGCCGCACGGACAGCTGCGCCGAGAGCGCCGCGACCTGCGCGCTCTTTTCCCGATAGTCCGCCTCCGCGTCCGACCCGCACAAAATCGTCACGCGCACACCGCCGCGGTGGCGCATGAGCGACGTGAACTTGATCGCGCCGATCTCGCCCGTGTGCGACACGTGCGGCGCGCAGCAGGCGCAGACATCATAGCCCTCGACGGTGACAATGCGTATATCCTCTTTCAGGTCGAGCTTGCTGCGGTACTCCATGTGCGCCAGCTGCTCCGGTGCCGGGTACTCTGTCCGGATCGGCACATTGCGGTACACTGCCTCATTTGCCAGCTGCTCGATGTGCATGAGCTGCGTCCATGTGAGCTCGCCGCTATAATCCATCGTGATCGCGTCTTCCCCAAGGTGGAAGCCAACGTTGTCAAATCCGTATTCCTTATGGATCAGCCCGGAGATAATGTGCTCGCCCGAGTGGCCCTGCATGCGCCGGAAGCGCTGCGGCCAGTCGATCTGGCCGCGCACCTGCGCACCGGGTGCGAGCGGCGCGTCCGTATAGTGCACGATCGCATCCGGCAGCAGCTGCACGTCCAGAACGCGCGCGCCGCCGAGCGCACCGGTATCGGCCGGCTGACCGCCGCCCTCCGGGAAAAACACCGTCTGATCGAGCACGACGGCATAGCGCGCCCCGTCCGGGTCGCAGCGCAGCACGGTCGCAGAAAAATCACGCCGGTGACTGTCGAGATCATATAATTTCCTGGTCATGGTCAAATCCCCCATTTCTCATAGCAGTATAGCAGGAATTTTCGTTGTTCTCAACCCTTGCTTATTTGTGTCGAATATCGTATTCTTGTGCCAATAACATAAAAAGGTGATAATTATGAACCAGAAACTCAGAAATCTCGTCTACACCGCCATGCTCATGGCGCTGTGCTGCGTGGCGACGCTCGTCATCAAGATCCCGACCGTGACCGGCGGCTATCTCAACGCCGGCGACATCGTGGTCGTACTCGCCGCCCTGCTGGCTGGCCCGCTCTACGGCGGCGTGGCTGCCGGTTTCGGCTCCGGTCTGGCGGATGTGATCTCCGGCTACATGAGCTACGCGCCCGGCACGCTCGTCGTCAAAGGGTGTGCGGCCGTGGTCACGGCGCTGATCTTCCGCGCCTGCCGCAAAAAGTCCTTTGGCTTCGCGCTGCTGAGCGCCATCTGCGGCGAGATCATCATGGTGCTGGGCTACTTTGTGTTTGAGGATTTCATTCTCGGCTATGGCGCAGCCGCGGCGGCAGAGATCCCGGGCAACGCCGCGCAGGCCGCCGTCGGCATCGTGGGCGGTCTGGCGCTGTACTTTGCGCTGAGCAAAGTGCCGCAGATCCGCGATTTCTCCGAGGCCGCGCTGGCAAAAAAGCAGAAATAAATCCACTCCATACGCAAAACAGCCGCTCCCGATCGGGAGCGGCTGTTTTTCTCGTTTTTACACCACGCGCACGCGAATGACCTCCGGTATGCGGTCAATCTTTGCCACCTGATCGTCATCGAGGCGGCCGTTGAGATCAATCATGGCATAGGCGTATGCGCCGTAAGCCTTGTTGATCATGTTCTCGACGTTCAGGCCCGTGCTGCAGGTGATCTCCAGGAACTGGTTGAGCATCGTCGGCACGTTCTGGTGCAGGATGCACACACGGCTGACGCCCATGCGCTCGAGCGTCGCGTCCGGGAAGTTGACGGAGTTTTTGATGTTGCCGTTGGCGAGATAATCGTAGAGCTCGCGCGCGGCCATGACGGCGGACTTCTCCTCGCTCTCCGGCGTGCAGGCGCCCAGATGCGGCAGCGCGATGATATTGTCGACGCCGACGACCTTTTCGTTGGGAAAGTCCGTGACATACTTGCCGACGCGGCCGGAGGCAATGGCGGCGAGCATGGCGTCGTCATCCACGATCTCGGCGCGCGACTCGTTGATGATGCGCACGCCGTCCTTCATCTTGGAAAACGCCCTGGCATCAAGCATATGGAACGTCTGGTCCGTGTACGGCACGTTGATGCTGATATAATCCGCCTTGGCATAGATGCCGTCGAGGTTCACCTCGTGCTTGACATCGCGCGAGAGCCGCCACGCCGCGTCCACGGACAGGTACGGATCATATCCGCAGACATTCATGCCGAGGCTCACGGCAGCGTTGGCGATGAGCGCGCCGATCGCGCCAAGGCCGATGACGCCCAGCGTCTTGCCCATAAGCTCGGGGCCTGCAAACTGCGATTTGCCCTTTTCAACGAGCGCGGGGATGTCCTTGCCCCGGCCGTTGAGCCCCTTGACCCAGTCAATGCTGCCGAGCACATCGCGCGACGAGAGTACGAGCGAGCAGAGGATCTGCTCCTTGACCGCCTCGGCGTTTGCGCCGGGCGAGTTGAACACGACGATGCCGCGGCGGCAGCAATCCTCGAGCGGGATGTTGTTCGTGCCGGCGCCGGAGCGCGCGATGGCGATCAGGCTCGGCTCAAAGGCATAGCTGTGCAGGTCGGCCGAGCGCAGGATCAGGCCATCTGGTGCCTGTATGTCCTCCCCGACGACGCAGCCGCGCTCTTCGAGCTTCTGCAGGCCATAGGGGGATATATGGTTCATGGTTTTGATTTTATACATGATGTTCTACCTCAAACTGTTTCAGATAATCCACGAGCGCATCCACGCCCGCCATCGGCATGGCGTTATAAAGCGAGGCGCGCATGCCGCCGGCAACGCGGTGGCCCTTGAGATTCAGCAGGCCGCGCGCCGCCGCGCCGCTGATGAATTCCTTGTCGAGCGCATCGTCCCCGGTGCGGAACGTGACGTTCATATCCGAGCGGGAGCCCGGCTGCGCACAGGGATGAAACAGCGCGCTGTTGTCGAGAAAATCGTACACCTTTGCGGCGCGCGCATGCTTGAGCTGCTGCATGCCCTCCACGCCGCCCTGCCGCTCCAGCCACGCGAGCACGAGACCGAGGATGTAAATGCACCAGCACGGCGGGGTGTTGTACATAGAGTCCTTGTCGATCATGCGCTGATAGCTGTACATGACCGGTGTGATGGGCAGCTCATGCCCGGCGAGACTGCGGTCAACGATCGCAACCGTCAGGCCCGCAGGGGCCATGTTTTTCTGCGCGCCGGCGAAGATCACGCCGTATTTTGACACATCGACCGGGCGCGAGAGAATGTCCGACGACATGTCGCACGCGAGCGGCACGCGGCCGGTCTCCGGCACGTACTGCCATTCGGTGCCGTAGATCGTATTGTTGGCGCAATAATAAAAATAGGACGCGCGCGCATCGAGCCTCAGCTCGCTCTGCTGCGGGATACGGGTATGGCCGCAGGTGGAGGTGTCCGCCGCAATGTGCACCGCGCCGTATTTCTCGGCCTCTTTGGCCGCGTTGCCGGAAAAATGCCCGGTCACGGCATAGTCCGCCGTCCCCTGCTCGCCCATCAGATTGAGCGGGATCATGGAAAACTGCGCCGTGCCGCCGCCCTGCAAAAACAGGATCTCATGTGTGTCCGGCACAGACAGTGCGGCGCGAAAACGCGCCTTCACATCCTGGAAGATATCCGAAAAAGCCTGACTTCGGTGACTCATCTCCATCACGGACATACCCGTGCCATGATAATTGAGCAATTCCGCCTGCGCCTGCCTGAGCACTTCCTCCGGCAGGACCGACGGTCCAGCAGAAAAATTGAACGTTTCACTTCGGGTCACGGAAATCACCTCCAGGGGTCAAAATTCATCGCATACAGCACATTCTGCATGGATTGAGAAAAGTCTAACACGTTCCGCAAAGCGCGTCAAACCAAATCCCCCACAAGCATTTGCCCGGAAACGGCAGAGATTTTGACATTTTTCACAAGTCCGCGCAGATCGTCCCCCGCAGCGCGCACCAGACAATAGTTGTCCGAGTGTCCGACCCAGCTGCCGTCATGCTCCGTCTCGAACAAAACGGGCAGCGTCTGGCCGACCTGCTGCACCAGATAGCGCTGCTTGCAGGCATCGGCCACGCGCTGTGCCTCATGCGCGCGCGCCGATTTGACCGCGTGGCTGAGCTGCTCCGGCATGGCGTCCGCCTTCGTGCCAGGGCGGCGGGAGTACGGGAAAACATGCACGGCCGCAAAGCCGACCTGCTCCAAAAACGCCACTGCGGCCGCCTGATCTGCCTCCGTCTCGCCGGGGAAGCCCGTGATCATGTCCGCCGTGAGCGCACAGCCCGGGAAATACCGCCGCAGCCGCTCGACGCAGGCGAGAAACTCTGCAGTATTATATTTGCGGTTCATGCGCGCGAGCGTGCGGTCGCATCCGCTTTGCAGCGAGAGATGGAAATGCCGGCAGACCTGCCCGGTCGCGGCGGCGCGGCGGCAGAAGTCCTCCGTGATGACCGTCGGCTCGATCGAGCCGAGGCGCAGACGCATCTGCGGCGCGGCGGCGGCGACCGTCTCCACGGCGTCGGCCAGCGTCAGCTTACCCGGCAGATCCCGGCCGTAGGACGCGATCTCGATGCCGGTCAGCACCAGCTCCCGATAGCCCTCGGCGGCCAGATGCGCCGCCTGACGCGCCATTTCCTCCAGCGGCAGACTGCGGATGCGGCCGCGCGTATACGGGATGACACAGTAGGTGCAGAAATTATTGCAGCCGTCCTGGATCTTCAGCATCGCGCGCGTGCGGCCGTAGGCCGCGCCCGCCGGCAGCGGCTCAAAGTCAAAGCGCTGGAACGGATTATCCACGCACGTGACGGGCGCGTGCTCACGGAACGCACGCAGAATGTCATCCACAAATGCCTGCTTGCTGCCGCTGCCATGTACCACGTCGGCGCCGATGGACGCCGCGTCCTCCGGGCTGAGCTGCGACCAGCAGCCGCACACGGCGCACAGCGCCTGCGGGTGCTCCTCGCGCAGCTTGCGGATCATCTGGCGCGACTTGCGCCCGCCCTCCGCCGTGACGGCGCAGGTGTTGACGACGATCAGATCGACCGGCTCACCGTCCGCTGCGGCCGTGAAGCCGTGCGCGTGCAGGAGCGTTTCGATTGCCTGCGCTTCATACTGGTTGACCTTGCAGCCGAGGGCGGTTATAATATAGTGCATAAAAACATCTCCAAATCGAGGTAAGTGATCATGGTTTATCTGGACAATGCCGCAACGACCCGTGTCTGCCCGGAGGCAGCGGAGGCGGCAGTACATATGATGACGGAGTGCTTCGGCAACCCGAGCACGACCTACAAGCTCGGCCGTGAGGCCAAGGCCGCCGTGGACAAGGCGCGCGGCCAGATCGCAAAAGCGCTCGGTTGCCAGCCGGACGAGGTGTATTTCACGTCCTGCGGCTCCGAGGGCGACAACTGGGCGCTCATCTCCGGAGCGCGGTACATGCGCCGCCGCGGCAAACACATCATCAGCTCCGCCGTGGAGCACGACGCGGTGCGCAAGTCGCTGGACTTTCTGGAAAAGGAGGGCTACGAGATCACGCGCCTGCAGCCGGACGGCACCGGCGCCATCCCACTCGAGGCGGTGCGCGCGGCGCTGCGGCCGGACACGATCCTCGTCTCGCTCATGATGGTCAACAACGAGACCGGCACCGTCAACGACATCGCCGCCGTCGCCCGGATGCTGAAAGCGGAAAACAGCATTGCCCTGCTGCACACGGACGCCGTGCAGGGGTTTTTGAAAGTGCCGTTCTCGGCCAAAACACTCGGCGCGGACATGATCACCATCAGCGGTCACAAGATCCACGCGCCGAAAGGCATCGGCGCGCTCTACATCCGCAGCGGACTGAAGCTGCCACCCTATATCCTCGGCGGCGGGCAGGAGCGCGGCATGCGCGCCGGTACGGAGGCCACGCCGCAGATCGCCGCCTTTGGTACGGCGGCCGAGATCGGCAGTGCGAAAATGGCGCAGGCCACGAAAACCATGGCCGAGCTGCGCGCCCACGCCATCGACCGGCTGACAGCCGAGGTGGACGGTCTTGTCGTCATCGGCGGCGGCTCGCCGCACATCCTCAGCATTTCTCTGCCCGGCTACCGGAGCGAGGTGCTGATGAACTTCCTCGAGGCGCGCGGGATCTACACATCAAAAAGCTCCGCCTGCAAAAAGGGCGGGCGGAGCCATGTACTCGAGGCGATCGGGCTGCCGGCGAACGTGATCGACGGCGCGCTGCGCATCAGCTTTTCGCGCTACACCACGCGGGAAGACATCGACGCGCTGTGCGATGCACTGCGGGATGCAAAGCAGTCCCTCTTCCCGTCACTTCACTGAATCATCCTTTGGATCCTTGAGCGATTCGTCCGGCACCTCCTGCGGTAGGCGCACCGGCTGCATCGTGGCATCGTCGATGTAATCCAGATCCATATATTCTGCGGTCTCCGTCTGGAGGCCGCGTTTTTTCAGCCCGTGATCGACCAGCCGCTCCAGGCCGGCATAGATCACGACGAACACCGGCACGCCCAGCAGCATGCCGATGAAGCCGAACAGGCCGCCGCCGAGCAGGATGGCGAACATGATCCAGAAACCGTTAATGCCGGTGGAATTGCCAAGGATCTTCGGGCCGATGATATTGCCGTCGATCTGCTGCAGGACGATGATGAAAATGACGTAAATCAGGCACTTCATCGGCGAGACGAGCAGAATGATCAGCGCCGTCGGCACCGCGCCGATGAACGGGCCGAACACGGGGATGATATTCGTCACGGCGACGATCACGCTCACGAGCACGACATACGGCATGCGCATGATCGCGCAGCAGATATAGCAGATGACGCCGATGATGGCGGAATCAATGACCTTGCCGCTGATAAAGCCCATGAACGCCGTGTCCGTGAAGCGAATGGCCTTGAGGATGCGCTTGGACGCCTTGACGGAAAACATGCTGTAGAGCACCATCTTGGACTTTGCGAGAAACAGCTCCATATTCGACAGCACATAGCAGGCGACGACGAAGCCGATGAGCACATCGAGGATCGCACGCAAAACGGCATAGATGCCGGTCGTCACGCTCGTGACCACCTTGCCCATGGACGGCAGCAGCGCGGTCTTCGCCCAGTCGAGCAGACTGTCGGACACATCGCCGGTCGCGGAGAGGAGCACTTCCTCTACCTCGGGATTGTTTTCAAAGAACTTGTTGATCCAGCCGGTGATCGTGTCATAGTACTCCTGATAGTTGAGCACGATGCTCTCAACGCTCGTGTAGATCTGCGGGATGATGAGCCAGATGAGGGCGGCGATAATGATCAGGGCGACCAGAATCGAGAGCGCGACGGACAGGCCGCGCGCAAGTGAGGTGCGCACCGGTTTTTTCGGGCGGAGCTTTTTGAGCAGCGGCTCAAAGAGCTTGCGCTGGAATACCTTCGTCAGCGGCCAGAGCAGGTAGGCGATCACCAGGCCCCAGATGATCGGGCTGAGGATGCCGAGCAGCGAGCTGATCGCATCGCCGATGGATTTGCCATGCTGCAGCAGCATGTAAAACAGAATGCAGCACGCGATCACGCCGAACGCCGTGATGCCCCAGCCGAGATATTTGTTTTTTGGATCAAATCGCTTCATAAACCGTCTCCCCCCATCGCGCCCGCAGCGCCCGCCAGTGTCTGTGATCAGTCGGATTTATTTTACTATCATGTGCCCGCACCGTCAAGCCGGTAATACCGGGCTTTTCGTACATTTGCGACACGGTGCGCCGTATCTTGACACGCTCTGAGCGCTTCGGTGTGCAAAAGCCTGTGTAAATTGTGGAGACTCGGACTGCTTTTCCACGCGCCCCCGGCATAGGGTGATAAGGAGAAATCAACGGAAAGGGCTGAGCATATGAAACGATGGATCTGTCTGCTGCTGGCAGCGCTGCTGCTGCTCACACCAGCGATGGCGCTCGAGCAGCCAACGGACGAGGAGCTGAAGATATCCGCACCGTCGGCGATCCTGATGGAGCGCTCGACCGGCACGGTGTTATACGAGAAAAATGCCGACGAGCACCTGTCCCCCGCCAGCGTGACGAAGATCATGACGCTGCTGCTCATCATGGAGCAGCTCGACAGCGGCCAGCTCGATACGAGCGACATCGTGACCGCCAGCGCCCATGCCAGCTCCATGGGCGGCAGCCAGATCTGGCTCAAGGAGGGCGAGCAGATGAGCGTCGACGAGATGCTCAAGTGCATCGCCGTCAACTCCGCCAATGACTGCGCCGTCGCCATGGCAGAGCACATCTCCGGTTCCGAGGAGGCGTTCACCAAGCGCATGAACGACCGCGCGAAAGAACTGGGCATGGAAAACACGCAGTTTCTCAACTGCACGGGGCTGACCGACGATCCCGGCCACTACACGACGGCGCGCGACATCGCGTGCATGTCCCGCGCGCTGCTGGCCCATCCGCGCATCCGCGACTACACCACCATCTGGATGGACACCGTGCGCGACGGCCGCTTCGGCCTCGCCAACACCAACAAGCTCATCCACGCCTACCCCGGCGCGACCGGCCTGAAGACCGGCTACACCCAGCAGGCTATGCACTGCCTGTCGGCCAGCGCCGAGCGCGACGGCGTGGAGTACATTGCCGTGGTGCTGCACGCGGAGAGCTCCAAGGCGCGCTTCGCCGACGCAGCGACGCTCCTCAACTTTGCCTTTGCCAACTATTCGCTCTATTCCGTCGCAGCCAACACGGTCATTCCGCCCGTGCGCGTACGGTTTGCCGAAACGGACAGCGTGCAGCCGGTGCTCTCGGGCACGGACGCCATCGTCGTGCGCAAAGGCATGGCCGCACCGCAGACGGACATCGCGCTCAACGAGGACCTGTGCGCCCCTCTGGAGCCGGGCGCGCAGGTCGGCACCGTAACCGTCACCGACAGCAGCGGCGACACGCTGATCCTGCCGCTGGTCGTCCCGGACGGCGCTGCGCGCATCTCGACGGCGCACCTCTGGCTGCAGCTGCTGCGCGCGCTGTGAGCGACAGATTTCCGGTTGCGAAATCCCGATTTTCGTGTATACTGGTGATATTCTTTAAGAGAGAGGGCATCGCAATGATCAAAGTGGATCTCTCCGGCGCGGCCGGATTTTTTGACCCCGCAGGGCCGGACTACGCGGCCGCTGCACAGGCACACCGCACGCTGCTCGAGCACACGGGCGCCGGTGCGGATTTTACCGGCTGGCTCGATCTGCCGGAGCGTATGCAAAGCGGAGAGCTCAAGCAGATCCTCGCCGCCGCATCCCGCATCCGCGGCCGCTCGCAGGCGCTGGTCGTCGTGGGCATCGGCGGGTCATATCTCGGCGCGAAGGGCGCCTTAGAGCTGCTGCGGCCGCGGCCGCAGCCCGGCGACCCGAAAATCCTCTTTGCCGGCAACTCCCTGTCGCCGGACGCGCTGATGCATCTGCTCGAGGAGCTGGGCGATCTGGACTTTGACCTGAACGTCGTCTCCAAATCCGGCACAACGCTCGAGCCCGCGCTCGCGTTCCGGATGTTCCGCGGCCTGCTGGAGGCAAAGTACGGTCCGGAGAAGGCCAAAAAGCACATTTTCGCCACGACGGACGCCCACCGCGGCGTACTCAAGCACATGGCGGACGAAGAGGGCTGGGAGACTTTCGTCGTGCCGGACGACGTCGGCGGGCGCTACAGCGTGCTGTCCGCCGTCGGCCTGCTGCCGATGGCCGCCGCCGGTATTGATGTACAGACCGTGATCGGCGAGGCCGGCGAGGCTTTCGCCGCCATGAGCGCGCAGTCGCCCGAAAACCCCGCCTGGCAGTATGCCGCCGCGCGCCAGCACCTGTACCAGCTCGGCAAGACGACCGAGATCCTCGCCTGCTACGAGCCGTCGTTCCGTTTCATGGCCGAGTGGTGGAAGCAGCTCTACGGCGAGAGCGAGGGCAAAAACGGCATCGGCATCTTCCCCGCCTCCGTGGAATACAACGCCGACCTGCACTCCATGGGTCAGTATATTCAGGACGGCCCGCGCACGCTCATGGAGACCGTCGTCTCATTCGAGCAGCCGCAAAATGAGTTCACCGTCCCGTTCGCCATGGGCGACCCCGACCGGCTCAACTACCTTGCCGGGCGCAAGCTCAGCGACATCAGCCACATGGCGCAGGAAGCCGTCAAGGCCGCGCACATCGCAGGCGGTGTGCCGAATCTGGAGGTGCGCGTGCCGAAGCGCGACGAGGCCGGGTTTGCCTGGCTCGTGTGCTTCTTCGAGCTGGCATGTGCCATTTCGGGCTATATGTCCGGCGTCAATCCGTTCGATCAGCCCGGCGTGGAAGCATATAAGAAGAATATGTTCTCTCTGCTCGGCAAGCCGGAGGCAAACTGAGAAAAGTTATCGTTGCAGTCGGCGCGAAAACGTGCTAATCTAGGCATAGGGTATCGCCCTGACTTTCAAAAGGAGTGTGATTGACATATGGTCCAACTGATCATGGGTCTCAAAGGTTCCGGCAAAACGAAGCGTTTGGTGGAAATGGTCGCCACGGCCGTCCGCGAGGAATCCGGTTCTGTCGTGTGCATTGAAAAGGACAAAAAACTTACGTATGACATTCCCTATCAGGCTCGCCTGATCTACGCCTGCGACTATGCGTACGCGATGGGCTCTTACGATTTCTTTAAGGGCTTCCTCAGCGGCCTTCATGCCGGCAACTACGATATCACCCATGTGTTTGTTGACAACTTCACGAAAATGCTATCTGAGGTCTCTGAGCCGCAGATCGCGGAGTTCCTGGCCTGGCTGAATGATTTCTCCGAGCGGGAACACATTCAGTTCACCCTGTCTCTGAGCATGGATCCCGCGGTGACCGGCAGCGAGATTACAAAATATATGATCTGACATACGGCAAAACCGCCGCTCCGAACATCCGGAGCGGCGGTTTTTTGCGCGCATCATTCGGCGAGCTCGCGGTACATGGCCGCAGCGTCGCCTTTTTTCGCGTTTTCCGTGACGGCGAGCACTTCCACCTTCACGGTGCGCTGGCCGAAGGCGATCTCGATCACGTCGCCGACCTTCACGTCATACGACGCCTTGGCCGTCCGGCCGTTGACCGTGATGTGCTGACCGTCACAGGCATCGTTTGCCACGGTGCGGCGCTTGATGAGCCGCGAAACTTTCAGATATTTGTCCAGGCGCATAGGCATCCTCCTGTGAAAAACGCTCCGGGTCAGGCCCGGAGCGTTTGCATCGCTTATTTGGAAACAGCGTCCTTGAGCACTTTGCCGGCCTTGAAGACGGGCACGCGCGTCGCCGGGATCTCGATCTCTTCCTTGGTCTTGGGGTTGCGGCCGATACGGGAGCCGCGCTCCTTGATGTCGAACACGCCGAAGCCGACGAGCTGCACCTTTTCGCCGACCTCGAGGTTGGCGGTGATGGTGTCAAACGTCGCGTTGACGGCCTTCTCGCTGTCCTTCTTGGACAGGCCGGTCTTTTCGGCAACTGTTGCGATCAGTTCTGCCTTATTCATGATGGTAATCCTCCTACTTCATGTTTGTGTTGGCATATGCCATGATATAGAATTCCGCACGGGTCTCTCACTGCCGTGCAGATTTCTTTCCTTCGTTGTCCGCGCTGGCCGTCTGCTTGGCCTGCTGCCAGAGCGGCTGCATCTGCGCGAGCGTGCGCTGCTCGAGCGGCACGCCGCTGTCCGCCGCTGCGGCCTCCATGGCGGCAAAGCGTCGGATGAATTTTTCGCACGCGGCATGGGCCGCCTGCTCGGGGTCGATGCCCGCAAAGCGCGCCACCTTCACGGCGGCAAACAGCAGATCGCCCAGTTCCTCGGTCACGGCGTCCGCGTCGCCGGAGGCCACGGCCTCGCGCAGTTCCCGCGTCTCTTCGGCGACCTTGTCGAGCGCCGCATCCGCGTCCGGCCACTCAAAGCCGGTCCTGGCCGCCTTGGCCTGAATCTTTTCACAGCGCCAAAGTGCCGGCAGACTGCGCGCCACGCTGTCCATCGCCTCGGCGGTGGTCGTCTGCGCGCGCTCGCGCTGCTTGATCGTGTCCCAGTCCGGCGCATCCGGCTCGTCGCGCCGGAACACATGCGGATGCCGGTAGACGAGCTTTTTGCAGGCAGCGTCCGCCACATCGTCAATATCAAAATGCCCGGCCTCGCGCTCAATATCCGTATGGAACAGCACCTGCATGAGCACGTCGCCCAGCTCTTCCTTCAGGTGCGCCGTATCACCGGCGTCGATGGCCTCGCAGACCTCATACGTCTCCTCCAGGAAGTTGCGGCGGATGCTCTCGTGCGTCTGCACCTGATCCCACGGGCAGCCATCCGGCGAGCGCAGGAACGTGATGAGCGCCACAAAGTCGCGCAGGTCATAGCTTTCTTTGCAGAGAAAATCTAACACAATTTTGCTCCTTCTGCAACCCTTTTTTCAAAAAACCATTGAAAATTCAGGATTTTTCGGTGTTATGTCATCTGATGTGCAGAACTTTTGCGAGCTTTTCGCCCTTCGGGATCAGCTGCAGATCGGCCAGCGTGATCGCGTGCGTTTTTACGACCGCAATCAGATACGCCACGACCGCGCAGACCATCGACACGAGCATGGCCAGCGCCATGCGCTTCCAGCTCAGGTCGCCGCCCATGGCGGCGGACAGGCCCGCATACACGCCCCAGGCCACGACAGCCATGATGAGCGTGCTCAGCAGCGGACGCACGAGCGCCCGGCCGACATTCGGCCGCTCACGGAGCGTTTTGCACAGGAAAATGTGGTTCATGGTGCAGATGACAAGATAGCACGCGAGCGTACCGACCGGCGCGCCGGTGATATTCAGCTCCGGCACCGCGATCAGGAACCAGTTGACCGCGATCTTCGCCAGGCCGCCGGCCAGCATGGAATAGACCGGGTAGATCTCGTGGCCGGTCGCCTGCAGGACCGCCGTCGTGATCAGTGAAATGCACACGAACACCGACGCAATGCCCAGCAGCATCAGCAGCGTTGGGCCGGCCGCATTGCTGCGCGGATAGAGCACGTTGACGATCGGGTAAGACAGCACGGCAAGCCCGATGCCCATCGGCATGGCGACCGCCGCGGAAATGCGCAGCGCGGATTCCGCAATGGTCTTCGACTGCGTATACTTTCCCTGCACGACCGCCGCCGCAATGGCCGGGACGATGCTGATCGTCATCGGCGTCACGAAAGCGGCCGGGAGATTATACAGTGTCTGCACCTTGCCGTAAACGCCGTAGAGAACGTTTGCATACGACTCGGAATAGCCAAGCGCCGTCTGCAGGCGGTACATGATGAGCTTCGTGTCCACGAGATTGATGATGCTCAGCACACTGGAGCCGAGCGCGATCGGGATGCTGATACGCAGCAGCGTGACGAGAATATGTCCGGCGGAATCCGGCACATCCGGATCCGCGACCGGTTTTTCCGGATAGTGGCGGTGATAATAGATCGCCACATAGATCAGCGCAAAAGCGCCGCCCGCCGTGACACCGAAGATCGCCCCCGCCGATGCGACCGGCAGACTCTTGCCCGCGCGCGTAAAGCTCCACGCGAGCACAAGACCGACGGCGACCTTGCCCACGACCTCGAGGATCTGGGAGACGGTCGTCGGCTTCATGTTGCTCATGCCCTGCGCATAGCCGCGGTACGTGCTCGTCAGATACACGAGCACGAGCGCCGGCGACAGCGCCCAGATGCTCTGTGCCGCGCGGACATTGTTGAGCATCCCGGCCAGCTCCGTCGGGAACAGGAACATGACCAGTCCGAGCAGCAGTCCGAAAATGGCAAACGTCAGCCAGGCCACGCGGAAGATCTTGCGCGCCTGCACGGGGCGGCCGAGCGTGTCCGCCTCACTGATCATGCGCGAGAGCGCGACCGGCATACCCGCCGTGGCCATGTTGAGAAAGACATAATAAATATTATAGGCAACGGAGAAATAGCCGTATCCCTCGTCGCCGAGAATATTGCCGAGCGGGATCTTATAGATCGCGCCGAGGATCTTGATGACCACAACGCCGGCCGTCATCATGGCCGCGCCGTGGAGATAGTTCTGCTTGCTGCTTTCCTGCAAACCGCACTCCCTCCCCCGCTGAAATTTCACGTGCCGGTATACTTTACACTACCGGACAGAAAAAATCAAGGGAATGCAGCGCATTCCCCTGATTTGCGGTTTGTTTTTCCGATCACGCCTTGCGCACGGAGTCGATGTGGCGCGTCAGGTCGAGCATCTTGTTCGAGAAGCCCCACTCGTTGTCGTACCACGCCATGAGCTTGACGAAGTGATCGTTGAGCGCGAGGCCAGCCTTGGCATCAAAGATGCTGGTGTGCGGATCGGTGATGAAGTCGGAGGAGACGACCTCGTCATCGACATACTCGACGACGCCGGCCATCGGGCCTTCCGCGGCAGCCTTGACGGCAGCGCAGATCTCATCATACGTCGCAGCCTTCTCGAGGCGGCAGGTCAGATCGACGATGGACACGTCCGCGCTCGGGATGCGCATGGAAGTGCCGGTCAGCTTGCCCTGCAGGGCCGGAATGACCTTGCCGACCGCCTTGGCAGCGCCGGTGCTGGTCGGGATGATGTTGCCGTGCACACCGCGGGACAGACGCCAGTTCTTCTTGGAGAAGCCGTCGACAACCTGCTGGGTGGCCGTGTCGGCATGGACGGTGGTCATAAGGCCCTCGGCGATGCCGAAATTATCGTTGATGATCTTGGCCAGCGGCGCCAGGCAGTTCGTGGTGCACGAAGCGTTGGACACGATCTTGATATCCGGGGTGTACGCATCGAGGTTAACGCCGCAGACGAACATCGGCGTGTCGTCCTTGGACGGGCCGGAGAGCACAACGACCTGCGCGCCGGCGTCCAGATGATCCTGCGCCTTTTCCTTGGTCAGAAACGCGCCGGTGCACTCGAGCACATACTCGACACCCAGCTCGCCCCAGGGCAGGAGCTTCGCGTCGCGGTTGTTGAGCAGCGCAACGCGCTTGCCATTGACGATCAGGGCCGGGTTCTCGCCGCCCTCGCAATCGACCGTGCCGTGAAAGCGGCCGTGCACGGAATCGTACTTCACGGTATACGCCAGCTGCTCGGGCGTCTTATCCGGCGCGTTGACGGCGACGACCTCAATATCGTCGGCGCAGATCGCGGCGCGGAACACCAGACGGCCGATGCGGCCGAAGCCATTGATGCCAATTTTAATCATGCTCTATTCCTCCTGTTATATCTGCTGCGCACAGCACGCAGCGCAATTTCTTACAGCTACATTCTATAACAATTCCGTCGAAAGCGCAACCACATTCTTATCGGCGCGGCAGGCGGCGCTGGCTATTTGCAACAAATCTCCGAATTTTTGCGTGTAAAAGCTTGTGTCTATTGACGAATTCTGCTATACTGTTTTTTAATACATCTTAGGGGGGATCGGAAAATGAGCAATACTTTGATCATCGACTCGCTCAACACGCTGTTTTCGATGAGCAACACCGCCGTGATCGGCGCGCAGGAGCAATTTGTCGCGTTTATGAACCCGGCGGCGCAGGAACTGTTTCGCGGCAACCGCACAAATCACAAACTCACCGAGCTGCTGCCGGCGCACATCACGGAGGCCACGGCTACGGAATTCGTCACGTCTGCCACGATCGAAAAGCGCCACGTCATCATCTCCGTGACATCGTTTGGTGCGTTTCGGCTGTTCTCGTTCGTGCCGCAGGATGAAAACGCCCTGCGGGCCGGCGCGCAGTTTGCACCGTTTCTGGCATCTCTCAACGCTTTCCGCACGCTCACGACGTATTTTTCAGACTACGCCATGCAGCTCAGCGACGTGCGCTTCCGGCGCAACGCCGCCGAATTGACGCAGTTTTACTACCGGCTGCTGCGCTTCACGCTCAACGCCTCCACGGCCTCCGGCCTGTACGACGGCACGCTTGCGTTCATGCCGCAGCTGTGCGACCTGGGCAAGGAATGCCGGACGCTGCTGGATAACATCCAGCCGATCACCGACGCCAACGGCATCGTGCTGGAGGTCAGCATTCCGGACGAGCCGATCAACTGCGCGCTCGACACGGCGCTCATCCAGCGCATGCTGCTCAACATCATTGCCAACTGCACGGAGCGCTGCAAGCACGGCGACCGCATCCGCTTTACCGTCACGCAGGAGGGCGACCACGCCGACATCACCATTCGGGATGACGGTGTACGCATCCCGCCGGAAAAACTCGGGACGATCTTTATCCCGCTGCGTGTGACCGGCGTGGATTTTTCCGATCTGAGCAGCAACAGCTTTGGCCTGACGGTCGCACTCGGCATTGCGGAAAAGCACGATGGCACCATTCTCCTGGAGAGCAACGAATGGGGCGGAACCACGTTCCACGTCGTGCTCAGCACGGTGCTGCCGGAAACGAATCTCTTCCGTGCGCCGAAGGTGCCGTATGGTCACGCGCAGGAAGATCCCATCCGGATCTACCTGTCCGATCAAATGCCGAAACAGGAGCTGTAAGCAAACACACAGCATCACAACGGCGTGCCGCCCAAATGGGCAGCACGCCGTCTTTTTATTCTGCTGTCAGGTAACGCGCGCGCAGCGCCGCCCGCTCGGCCGCGCCAACACCAAGCGCCTGCGTCAGAAAAGCGTCCACACTGCCGTATCGCTCCGCGACCGCATCGCGCGCAGCCGTCAGGAACGCCGCGTCCGCGCGGTCAAACGTGCGGATGACCTCCCGCTCCGCCTCGCTCAGGTCATAGTCCACGACCGCCGTCAGCAGACAGTCGGTCGAGGCGGCCATGCGCTCGTTGGTGATCAGGTAGTTTTCCACGATGACCGGCCAGTCCACACCCAGCGCCGTCAGCAGCAGCATCGTGCCGACACCGACGCGGTCTTTCCCCGCCGTGCAGTGGTAGAGCAGCGCGCCGTCCGTCTGCGCGAGCAGAAGCGCAAAAAACTGCCGGTAGTGCGCGATGGAGAATGCCTGCGTGACGAGACTGCGGTACAGTTCGCACATGAACGCCCGCTCCCGGCCGGCCATCGCTTTCGCGTGCGCGACGACGGCCGCATAGGGGTCGGCGTGCTCCTCGCGCGTCAGGCCGGCCGCCGCCTGCTGCACGATCGGGCAGTGGACATACTGCACGCCCGGCAGGACACGGTCCGGTTTCTGCTCCCGCTCGAGGTCCGTGCGGAAATCCACGACCGTGCGCAGCGGATATTCCGTGAGTGTCTGTGCGTCCGGCTCTGTGATGCCGGCAAGTTCGCCGCTGCGCAGCAGCAGGCCCGGCCGGATCGTGCGGCCATCCATGGTGGGCAGGCCGCCGAGGTCGCGCGCATTCGGCGCGCCGCGCAGCAGCCAGCGCTCAGAGGCCGAAGAGTTGTTTTCCATTTTGCAGTGTCACCTCCGCGACTTCTTCTGTGGTCATGCCCTTGATCTCCGCTATGCGCGCAGCAATGTACGGCAGGTTGCGCGAATCGTTGCGCTTGCCGCGGTTCGGCACCGGGGACAGATAGGGCGAATCCGTTTCGAGCAGCATCCGGTCCGTCGGGCAGGCGGCGATCACGTCCAGCGCCTTGACGGCATTCTTATATGTGATCGGGCCGTCAAAGCCGAGGTACCAGCCGCGGCGCAGCAGCTCGCGCGCCATCTCCACGCTGCCGGAAAAGCAGTGGAACACGCCGCGCAGGCCTGGATAATCGCACACAATGCGCAGGCTGTCGCCGTGCGCCTCCCGGTCGTGGATGATGACCGGGAGATCCAGCTCCAGCGCCAGCTCCAGCTGCGCGCGCAGCATGATCTCCTGCGTCGCCTTCGTGGAAGCGTCCCAGTAATAGTCCAGACCGATCTCGCCGATGGCGCAGACCTTGGGCTGCGCCGCCAGCGCGCGGATCTGCTCCAGACTGTCGTCCGTCCAGCCGGCGGCTTCCTCCGGGTGCCAGCCGACGGCGGCATAGACGAAATCATATTCCTGTGCGATGGCGACGGCGCGCGCGGACGTCGCAGCACAGTCGCCGGGATCCACGATGAGCGCGACGCCGCTCTCATGCACGGCGCGCAGCACCTCTTCGCGGTCGGCGTTGAACTTTCCGCTGTCGTAGTGTGCGTGGGTATCGAAATACTGCGTCATTCGGCGTGATAGGTTGCGGCCGGGCGGCGCTTATGCTCGCTGCGGCTATGGTAGCGATCGATGATGGCCTTGTCGTGCTCGCTGGCCTCGCCGGTGAGGATGTATTTGTCGATGGCGGCGTAGGTCACGCCCATCTCCTGCTCATCCGTCTGACCCTCAAAGAGACCGGCGGACGGCGCTTTGCGGATGATGTTTTCCGGCGCATGCAGCCAGGTCAGGAACTCGTAAATTTCCGTCACGGTCAGGTCGGCGATGGGATTGAAGTCATACGCGCCGTCGCCCCACTTCGTGAAATAGCCCATGTATGCCTCGCTGCGGTTGCCGGTGCCGGCGACGAGACGGCCCTCGGCCGCGCCGATGGTGTAGAGCGTGAGCATGCGCAGGCGCGGGGCGATGTTCGACGTCGCCATCTGGTTGAGCGTCGTGACGGCGGAGACCGTCTGCATGACGAGCTCCTTTTCCGCCGTGAGATCGACCGTGCGCGTCTCGATGTTGAACTGCTCGGCCACGGCCAGACCGTCGGTCATGTCCTCGCCGAAGTTGCGCTTGGAGGCGCACGGCATCATGATGCCGACCGTATTGTCGCACGCGGCCTTGCAGAGGATGCCGACGAGCGCGCTGTCCTTGCCGCCGCTGTTGCCGTAGATGACACCTTTGGCGCCGCTGCTTTTGAGCAGGTCGCGGATAAAGGCGACGCGGTTTTCAAATTCTTTTGCGTAATCTCGCATGATTTCCACTCCGTTTCTTTCGTTACTCCTGGATCATGTCCAGGAATTCAGCTTCCGTAATGATAGGCGTGCCGAGCGTGAGCGCCTTCTGATACTTCGAGCCGGTGTTTTCGCCGGCGAGCAGATAGGACGTTTTTTTCGACACGGAAGAACTCGTCTTGCCGCCGAAGCGCTCGATGATGGCACTGGCCTCGTCGCGGCTGAAGTGCTCGAGCGCGCCGGTGAGCACAAACGTCTTGCCGGCAAAGCGGCGGTCCACGACCTGCTCCCTGGAATCAAAGCTGACGCCCGCATCGCGCAGCAGGCGGATCTGGTGCTGTGATTGTGGGTTATCGAACCATGCACGCAGGTACGCCGCCGTCGTCGGGCCGACGTCAGGGATGGCCATGAGCTCTTCTTCCGTCGCCGCCATGAGCTTGTCCAGCGTGCCGAAGTGCATGGCCAGCACTCTGGCCGCCTTCTGCCCAACCTGCCGGATGCCGAACGCGCACAGCAGGCGCGCCATGCCGGCATCCTTGCTCTTTTCGATGGCGGCCATGAGATTCTCGGCCGACTTCTTCCCCATATGGTCCAGCGCCGCGACCGACTGCGGCTCGAGCGCATACAGCTCCGCCGGGGAGTGCACGAGCCCCGCCTCAATCAGCGACTGGCACAGCGAGATGCCGAGGCCGTCGATATCCATCGCCTCGCGGGAGGCAAAGTGCGCAATGTTGCGCAGCCGCTGCGCCGGGCACTCCGCACCCGTGCAGCGCAGGGCCGCACCGTCCGGGTCGCGCACGACGGGCGCGCCGCACTCCGGGCAGGTATCCGGCATATGAAACGGCACCGTGCCCTCCGGCCGCTTATCGCGCACGACGGAGAGGATCTCGGGAATGATCTCCCCCGCCTTCTGCACGAGCACCGTGTCGCCGATGCGCAGGTCGAGGTTGTCGATGAAGTCCTGATTGTGCAGCGTGGCATTCGTGACGGTCGTGCCGGCCAGACGCACCGGCTCAATGACCGCCTTCGGCGTGAGCACGCCCGTGCGGCCGACCTGCACGACGATGTCGCGCACGCGGCTCTCCTTCTTCTCCGGCGGGTACTTATATGCCACCGCCCAGCGCGGGAACTTTGCCGTGCTGCCGAGATACTGCCGCTGCGCAAGGTCGTTGATCTTGATGACCGCGCCGTCGATGTCGAACGGGAACGTCTCGCGGTTGTCGCCGATCCAGTCAATGCGCGCGCAGCAGGCATCGAGCGTTTCACAGCGCTGATACGGCACGACCGGGAAGCCCAGCGACGCCAGATAGTCCAGCGTTTCCGTGTGCGCGGCAAACGTGCGGTCGCTGTCAAACTGGAGGTTGAAGATGATGATATCGAGCTTGCGCGCCGCCGCGACCTTCGGGTCCTGCTGGCGCACAGAGCCCGCCGCCGCGTTGCGGGGATTGGCCAGCAGCGGCTGTTCGAGCAGCTCGCGCTCGGCATTGAGCGCTGCGAATACTTCGTGCGACATATAGACCTCACCGCGCACGATAAGCTTTGCAGGCGCGTTTTCAAGCGTCAGCGGCAGGTTGCGCAGCGTGCGGAGGTTTTCCGTCACGTCTTCGCCGGTGATGCCGTCGCCGCGCGTAGCGCCGCGGACGAACACCCCGTTTTCATACTCGAGCGACATGGACAGACCGTCGATCTTCGGCTCGACGGAATAATCATGCGCCTGCGTGAGCGCACCGTCCATGCGCGCGCCGAACGCGCGCAGCTCGTCGAACGAGAACACGTCCTGCAGGCTCTCGAGCGGCACCTGATGGCGCACCTGCGCAAAGGTGTTGAGCGCGTAGCCGCCGACGTGCTGCGTCGGCGAATCGGGCGAGGCGTACTCCGGGTGCGCCGCCTCGAGCTCTTCGAGCCTGCGCATAAGCGCGTCGTATTCAAAGTCGCTGATCTCGGGCGCGTCCTTCACGTAATAGAGAAAATTTGCGTGTTCCAGCTGACGGCGCAGCGTCAGGATCTCTTCGCGTACATCCATGTTGTCTACTCCACTTCCACATACGTCTGGGGCACTTTGCCGACGATGACCGTCTCGGCCAGCAGGACGTTCGTGCCCACGGTCTCGGTCTTGTGCTCCCAGGGCACCAGAATGTCGAGATCCATCTTCACGTTCAGATATAGTTGATATTTGCTCTGGTTGATCGCGGCCGACATGAGCTCGTTGTGATAGTTCACGTCCGACGTCGTCAGCACAAGGATGCGCACTGGCAGCGGCAGCTTGAGCCCCGGCAGAAAATTCACGCCGAAGAGCGTCTCAAGCGGGATGTCCAGCTCGACCTGCCCGTCGTCCCCGTCCATCATGTGCTCGAGCACGAGCGAGGACACCTGCCCCACGTGCTCGGTGTCGATGCTCACGGCCGTAATGGTCCCGTCAGCGTCCGTGCGGTAGGTATAATAGTCGCCCTGCACCTGCGCCGTCGCCGCCGTGACGGCGGCGTTGATTTTCAGCTGCATGAGGTCGCAGGCGGAGTTGACGGCCAGCTGCATGATCAGGTGCAGCACCGACACGGTAAAATACGCCATGCCGCCCAACAGAATGCATACCAGCAGCAGCGCCGCCAGCTTCCGGTTCGGCCGCAGCGGGCACCGGCGGGCAGCCGGTCTCCAGCGGCGAGGTGCACAAATCATAGCAGATCCCCCCTGCCATGCTATGCAGCGGCGGGGCAATTCATGCGCTTATTGCAGAGATTCCACAATGGCGCGGAAGGTATTGCCGCGCTCTTCAAAGTTTTTGAAGAAATCAAACGATGAGCAGGACGGCGAGAGCGTCACGATATCGCCCGGCTGCGCAAGGCCGTAGGCCGTCTCGACCGCTGCGCGAAAATCCGGCGCCTCAACGAGCGGCAGCTTTCCCGGGTCATAGCATTTCGACGCGCGGATGGCGGCGGCAATGCGCTGCGCCGTCTCGCCGACGACGACCGCCGCCTTCGCGTGCAGGCAGACCTCGTCACCGAGCGTATCAAACGGGATGTGCTTGTCGTGCCCGCCGAGGATGATGACCGGCGGCTTCGGCAGCGCGTGCAGGCCCGCGATCGTGCGCGTGGGGCTCGAGGCGATGGAATCGTTGATGAACGTAATGCCGTTGAGCTCGCGGATGCGCTCCATGCGGTGCGGCACGCCAGAGAAGGTGTGCGCGACCTGAACGCACGCCGCATTGCCGACCAGGCCGTCGGTTGCGGCAAAGGCCGCCATATAGTTTTCCACGTTGTGCGCGCCGGGAATGCGGATCTCGGCGGCGTCGAGGATCTTCTCCGCCTTGCCATCGTGCGCGCGGTAAATCACACCATCCGTGCAGTAAACGCCGTTTTCCACCGGGCCGATGCTGCTGAAATAGCGCACGCGCCCCGGCGCCTCGGCCGCGAAGCGCGGCGTGTGGGCGTCCTTCGCGTTGAGCACCAGGCAGCCGTCCGGCCGCTGGCCGCGGTAAATGCTGCACTTGGCCGACACGTAGTCCTCGAAATCCGGATGCACATCCAGATGATTCGGCGAAATGTTCGTGATGATGGCCACATCCGGCGCGCAGTGCATGCTGTGCAGCTGGAAGCTGCTGAGCTCGAGCACGGCAAAATCCTCCGGACGGATCTCCGGAATGCGGTCAAAGAGCGGCGTGCCGATGTTGCCGCCGAGGTGCACGGTGTACCCCTGCGCACGCAGGAGCTCGGCCGTGATGGTCGAGGTCGTGGTCTTGCCGTCGCTGCCGGTGATGGCGATGATGCGGCACGGGCAGAGATTGCAGAACGCCTCCATCTCGGAGGTGAGGATCGCGCCGCTTTGCGCAGCCGCGCGCAGCTGCGGCACGATGGGCAGCACGCCCGGTGTGCGGAAGATGACGTCGAAGTCCAGATGCTCCAGATAATCCGCACCAAGGATAAATTTTGCGCCCTGCGCCGCGGCCTCGTCGCCGGTCGCGCCGAGCTGGGCGCGGTCGCGCCGGTCGCACACCGTCACGTCGCAGCCGTTGCGCAGCAGCACGCGCACGAGCGGCTGATTGCTCACGCCGAAGCCGATGACGCCGATGCGCTTGCCGCGCAGATAGTCCATATAGTCCGAAAAGGTCATGCAGACACTCCTTTTCCAAAAGGTAATCATACGTGGAGATTATACCGCTCATTCGTGCCGATTACAAGAAAATAAATCACTGCCGGACTTGACGCGGTGCGGCAGGATGTGTAAAATAGTCGGGCGAGCAGGCCGGACAGCCGCGGGCACGAGCCGAAAGGCTGTGCGTGAGGAAAGTCCGGGCTCCACAGGGCAAGGATAACGGGTAACACCCGCCAGGGGCGACCCTCGGACAAGTGCAACAGAAACAAACCGCCCGAGCGATCGGGTAAGGGTGGAAAAGTGAGGTAAGAGCTCACTCGCCGGCTGGAGACAGTGCGGCGCTGTAAACTCTATCCGGAGCAACACCGCGGAGGGACATATGGCCGGCCCGGCCGTCCCATGGAGGTGGCTGGAACGCACCGGCAACGGTGCGTCTAGATAGATGGCTGTCGATTACAGAACCCGGCTTACAGGCCCGCTCGCTACGCCTGTCAAAGGAGTCCGCACGGACTTTTTTGGCAGGCTTTCGCATATCGATTTCCCGCGGCAAGGAAAACGTAAGCCCCCGCCAAACGGCGGGGGCCGCACACCGTGCATTGGCTTCGGCGGCTGAAACCGAACATAGGCAAAACGACGCCGGACAGGGCTTCCCTGTCCGGCGTCGTGGTTTTTGCGCGGTCTTTGATAAACAAAAAATCCTGCAACCGCAACGGTTGCAGGATTTTCTGGAGCTGCTACCCGGATTCGGACCGGGGACCTCATCCTTACCAAGGATGCGCTCTACCGACTGAGCTATAGCAGCATACAAAGCCCGCGGAGCTTTCGCCCCGCGGGTGGCGACCGAGAAGGGACTTGAACCCTCGACCTCTAGCGTGACAGGCTAGCGTTCTAACCAACTGAACTACTCGGCCTCGTCGCCTCAGCGCTTGTTTAATATACCAGACGATTCGACTGCTGTCAAGTTATTTTTGAAAAAATTTTCGGCGATTTTCATTTTCCGCTCTGGCCGGTCTCCTCCGGCGCAAAAATGTCTCCCGGGCAAAAAAGCCCGGGAGACACACGCGAGAAAATTACTTGGTGATCTGGAAAGCGCGCGTGATGGGCGCTGCCTGATAGTTGCCGCCCAGAGTCACGACCGTCACAACATAGCGGCCGGGCTCAGTCGGGGGTGTCGTGGTGCTGGAGTACGGCTTCCACCTGCTGGTGAAGCCGGAGTACAGGTAGTGCACAGAGGACTGATCCTCGACTTGTTCCCCGTTATAGCTCAGCGTCGCACCGAAGTCGAAGTTCTTCACGTCCGCAGCGGAGATCTTGCCATTGGTGAAGTCCTGATTCCAGTCGAGCTTCACACCGGAGTAGTGCTTTTTCACAACGAGAGCGCCCATACCGAAGCCGGTGTTGTAGTTATCGTTGTTCGTGATCGCGTAAACGGTGTAGATACCCACCTGATCCGGTGTACGCAGGGCAATGCGGACATTGTCCAGCAGGGTGATCTTGTTGAACACGTTGATGATCTGCTGCAGCGTAGCGACGTCAACACCCATCAGCTTGAGCGCTTCACGCACTACGGCATACTCGCTGCCATTGGCGATCTTGTCCAGATTCTGCTTGAGTTCGCCGACAGTGATGCCCTTGTCCATGATATCCTTGATCGTCCGCAGACCGACTTTTTCGAGCACAGGATCAACAACCTTGATGAACGCGTTGTCTGTGTAGCGCTCGGGCAGCTGCACGAACACGCTGGACACGCCGGTATAGACTGTGAAGATGTCAAAATCGTCCACGGGATCGGTGGTGACGAAGCCCTCGCCCGGCACTTCATCGGCGTAGATGCTCGTCGAGTGCACCTTGACGGAGACATTTGCCTTCTTGACCGTGAGCGAGCCTTCCTCAGCCTCGCTGGAACGATAGGTCTCGTTGCCGTTGAAGGTCACGCGGATCTGCTGCTCACCAGCGCCCATCTGGGGGTAGAAATACTGGAGTTTGCCAGCACTGATTCCCTCTTCTCCTTCGATCGGAACCCACTTTTGGAGTCCTACGTCGCCGCCAAGATCACCGGCCACGACCTTAGCCGTTGCGTAATACTCGATCGTAAAGTCGTCCGCGCTCAGCGTGCTCTTGTCGGGCAGCGTGGAATCGTCCCAATCAATGACGTATTCAAAAATCTGCTGCGTCATGGCAGCGGCATCCTTATTGTAGATGAGAGAGATGCTCGGCTTAAGGACGACGGCGCTGGCCTCGCGGCTGTCGGTCATCTCGACGGTGACTTCCGCCGTATAAGCCTGGTAGCCTGCGTTGCCGCGCCAGGTGAAGCGGATGGTCTGTGATCCGAGGCCAAATTTAAAAAGCTGGTCAATAAAGTCGCTGCCCGTCAGGCTATAATTCAAGGGCTGATAATTTTTGATAGCACCTATACCGGCGTTATACTCCACCGTCACGTCGTTGATGGAGACGTTCGGATCGGTGCTCTCGAGCAGCGCCTCGCGCAGAGCCTGCGCGGTTTCCTCGTAGTTGATGCTCTGATCCTTGTTATAGACCATCGAGACTTCGGTCACACCCTGCTTGAGCTGGAACGGAGCTGCCGCGCGGTCAAGGAAGTTCACAGTCGTTTTCACAGTGTCAGCCTTGTAAGTATCGTCGCCCTTGAAGCTGATCTGGATCTGCTGCTCACCCGCAGAAATGGCGGGATAGTTCAGGCCGTCGACCTTGCCGCCCTCCAGAGGAGCCCAGTTCTTGCGGATCTTGCCCGTAGCATAATACTCGATGGTCACGTCGTTGACCGTCAGCTTGGGCGTGGTGCTCTCCACGACCAGGCTAAAGATGTTCTCACGCAGCGCGTCAAAATCCAGCGTGCCGTCTTCCTTATACGGCAGCTTCACGCTGGCGTCCTGCTTGAGCGTGATGGACGAAGAGAGCTTCTCCGCCTTCGTCAGCGTTACTTCCGCTGTCGTGTCAGCAACACGCACCTGATAGCTGCCATCCTTGTTGTCCTTCAGCGCGGGGTGGGTAAAATTGATTCTATTATCTACGCTAGTAAACCCATTAATGGAACCCCAGTCGGTATGCGTGGCAGAGATGCCCAAAAAACTCTTGCTCTTGCCCTCGCACTTGTACTCCCACTTGAGACCAGTTTGACTATCCAGAAGTGCGCTCTGCTCTTCCTCGCTCTTCTGGTCAAAATCCTTGACCAGCGCGCGCGTCAGCGCATGGTTCACTTCATCGGTCGTCATCGTGGACTTAATGATGGCCGTACCGTTTTGCAGCGTGTAGTCGATGTCATCCGCCGCGAACACGGCCGGCGAGAACGCCCCGACCTGCGACAGCAGCAGGACCGCCAGCAGGCACGCCAGCAGACGCTGCAGTTTTTTACCTGTCATGATATTTCCTCCTTTGTTTCTATTTCGCCAAGTGGATCTTGCATGCCACCGCATGCATGGGACTGTATCATCTCACATAGGTGTTAAGAACACGTTAACAAATCACCCAAAAAATTTCAATTTATTTATTTAAAAAATTTATGATTATTTCGAAACCTATCTATTCGGAATTCTGATACAATCGTAAAGAAATGTAACGAAAAACTTTCTGCCCGAAAGCCGCATTTCCCTCTTGCATTTTTTTGCGCGGTGTGCTATATTATTTGAGCAAATGTGATATCCGGGTGTAGCGCAGTTGGTAGCGTGCTTGAATGGGGTTCAAGAGGCCGGAAGTTCGAATCTTCTCACTCGGACCAACAAAAAGTCCTGTATTCTCAAGGAATACAGGACTTTTTCTTTTTCCGTTTTTGCGTGCAAATTATCGATGCGGTGTGCAACGGGTGTGTAATGGTGTGTAATAGAAATTATTTATCGGAAAGCTGTTTCACAGACTGATTCAGCCCCGTCGCCGCCCAGTCGGACACGATGCCGACGGCGGCAGCGTGCTGATCCTGCTGGGCGCCGTCACGATCCTGATCAAGCTGCTATAAACGATCCGCGCCCGCGCTCCGATATGGTGCGCGGGCGTTTGCGATTCGACGCTTCGCGCAAAGATCGTTCCATGCCTGACAAAAAATTTGAATTTTATGAAGTTTTTTCGACGCCTACAGCATTCGACACGTTTCTGCTCCATTCTGTGTTAGACTGCGCATCGCAGCGACCGGAAGACGCGCCGGAAACCGCAAATACGCAGAACAAAAAGGAGATACCATGGACTTCAAGAAACTGTACTTCACCCTCTTCAACACGCTGAGCGACGCCGTTGAGCAAATCGACACCCACGACTATGAGGAGGCGCGGCTGCTGCTGATCCATGCACAGCAGGAAGCCGAGGAGTGCTACATCACGTCTGCATAAGCAACCATGCAGCGGCCGGGCCGCACCCGAATGGGTGCGGCCCGGCCGGCATTTTTAACTGGGATCACCCGAGCTGGCGGGTCTTTTCAAACGCGGCGTCCACGGCCGCGATGCAGCTGCCGCGAAAACCGTGCTGCTCGAGCGCGTCGACGCCGGCGATCGTGCTGCCGCCGGGGCTGCAGACCTCGTCCTTGAGCTGCTCCGGGTGCTTGCCGGACTGCAACACCATCTCCGCGCTGCCGGCGAGCATCTGCGCTGCGTAGCGGATGGCTTTTGCGCGCGGCAGGCCGCATTTGACGCCGCCGTCGGCCAGCGCCTCGATGAACATATACGCAAACGCGGGGCCGCAGCCGGTGATGGCGCAGCCGGCGTCAATCAACGCCTCGGAAATGGGGTCGACGATGCCCGCGGCCGCCATGAGCGCGCAAAACGCCGCGAGATCGCCGTCCGTGACATTGCCGTTGGCACAATAGAGCACGACGCCCTGCCCCACGGCGCAGGCCGTGTTCGGCAGGATGCGGATGATCTTCTTATCCGCGCCGAGCAGCCGCTCGAGCCGCTCCAGCTGCACACCGGCGAGCATGGACACAAAAATGCTCTCCGACGCCGCGATGGGCGCTGCCAGCGACTGCACAACGCCGTCGATCATCTGCGGCTTGACGCCGAGAAACACGAATTTGCTGCCGCCGAGGATCTCCTCCGGCGCGGCCGCACGGCAGCCCAGCCGCTCGGCCGCCGCCGCGCTGTGCGCGGGGCTGCTGCAGGCAACGGCGACCAGCTCCCCCGTGACCTGTTTGGCCGCGGCCGTGGCCAGCGCGCCGCCCATATTGCCGGCGCCGATGAAGCCTGCTTCAAACTTTTTCATAGTGTTCCCTCCTCAGCGGATCTGTCCGTCGCCGCGGATGATATATTTATAGGTGCTCAGCTCGTCGAGCCCCATGGGGCCGCGGGCGTGGAGCTTCTGCGTGGAGATGCCCATCTCGCAGCCGAGGCCGAACTCACCCCCGTCGGTAAAGCGGGTGGAGACGTTGACGTACGTTGCCGCGCTGTCCGTGCCGTTGATGAAGCGCTCGGCGCTCGCGGCGTCCTCGGTGACGATGGCATCGCTGTGGTGCGTCGAGTGCGCGAGCACGTGCGCGATGGCGGCGTCCAGACTGTCGACCACGCCGACGGCGAGGATATAGTCCAGATACTCCGTGTCAAAGTCCTTGTCGGAAGCGCTCTTGCCGTCGATGATCTGCGCCGCTGCCGTATCCAGCCGCAGCTCGACCGGTGTGAGGCCCTGCGCCGCGCGGTCATCGACCAGCGCCTTTTTGAGCATGGGCAGAAACCTGGCCGCGACCGCCCGGTGCACAAGGCAGACCTCCTCGGCGTTGCAGACCGAGGGGCGGCTGGTTTTGGCGTTTTCGATGATGCGCACGGCCTTGTCGAGGTCAGCATACTCGTCCACGTAGACGTGGCAGATACCGGTGCCGGTCTCGATGCAGGGCACGGTGGCATTGCGCACGCAGGCGCGGATGAGCCCCGCCCCGCCGCGCGGGATGAGCAGATCTACAAGGCCCTTGGCCTGCATGATCTCCGTAGCGCTCTGGTGGCTGGTATCCTCCACGATGTTGACGATGTCCGGATCGCCGCCCGCGGACGCGATGCCCTGCTTGAGCGCGGCCACGATGGCTTTGGCCGTGCGGAAAGCCTCCTTGCCGCTGCGGAGCATGCAGACGTTGCCGCTCTTGATGGTGAGCGCCGCCGCGTCGGACGTGACGTTCGGGCGGCTCTCATAAATGATGGCGACCAGGCCGAGCGGCACCTGCTTTTTATAGATCTTCATGCCGTTGGGGTGGTCGATCTGCGCGAGGATGCGCCCCGTGTGATCCGGCAGCGCCACGGTCGCGCGGATGCCGTCGGCCATGGCGTCGATGCGATCTTTGTCCAAATAGAGCCGGTCGAGCATGACATCCGAGATATGGCCGCGTGCAGCGTCCATGTCCTCGGCATTGCAGCGCAGGATGACATCGCACTCCGCCTGCAGGCTGTCCGCCATGGCGGACAGGATGCGGTTTTTGTCCTCGGCGGAAGCGTTGCAGATGCTGGGCCACGCGGCCTTCGTCCGCCGGAGAATGTCCATAGTCGTCATAGTAGTCCCTCCTCAGGAATGTGGTATCAGAAATCGGGTGCCGGCGCGCCTGCCGGCCACAATGTCATAGAGCACCTCGGGCTTTTCGCCGTTGGCAATGACCATTTCGCAGCCGGCCGCCGTTGCGATCTGCGCGGCGTGCAGCTTCGTGACCATGCCGCCGGTGGCGAGCGCGGAGCCCTTGTCTCCGGCAAGCGAGAGAATGTGCGCGTCGATGACCGGCACCGTCTCGATGAGCCGCGCATCCGGGTTTCGGTGCGGGTCGCTGTCATACAATCCGTCAATGTCCGAGAGCAGGATCAGCAGATCCGCACCGATGGCGGCAGCCACGATGGCCGAGAGACTGTCGTTCTCGCCGATGGTGTTGTCCACGCCGATCTCGTCCGTCGCCACGGCGTCGTTTTCATTGATGACCGGCAGCGCCCCCAGCTCCAGCAGCCGCGAGAGCGTGTTGCGCACGTTGCGGCTGCGCTGCTCACTGCGGATGTCCTCGCCGGTCAGCAGCAGCTGCGCCACAATATGATTGTACTCCGTGAAGAGCTTATCGTAAAAATACATCAGCTCGCACTGGCCGACGGCGGCCGCGGCCTGCTTGCCCGGCATATCCGCCGGACGGCCGGACAGATTGAGCTTGCCGACGCCCATGCCGATCGCGCCGGACGAGACGAGAATGATCTCGTGACCTGCATTTTTCAGGTCGCTGAGCACTTTGCACAGCCGCTCCATGCGCTGAATGTTCAGCCGCCCGGTCGCGTGCGCGAGTGTGGAAGTGCCGACTTTAACAACGATTCGCATAATGATCCCTCTTACTGCATGATGGCATCTATTATAGCGCATCGGGCGCAAAATTGCATCCCTTTTTGTCTTTGCTGCGCAAAAGATGCGCCAAAGATCCCGCGCGCACGGCCGGACAGTCCGGCGACCTGCTCACGGAGCATCTGGAGATCGGCGGTGCGCTCGTGACTGACCTGAAAAACCGCGAGACCGCCAAGGCCGACGACGCCCGTCGGCGCTGGTACGCAAACGCCGACGCCATCAGCGCGTTTCTTGCCGGCATCAACGCCTGCTGGAACGAAGAAAAATGGCGCGAGTTTTTTGACGGCAAAGAGGCCACGCTGCGCCTGCAGGGCGACTATGCGGCCGACATCCGCATGTTCGACCGGATCGAGACCGAGGCGCTGCGCATGGCCGACTATATGTTCTGCGGTCTGGCCATGCGCTGCCGCTGAACGCACAAGCGCTCCCCGCCGGGATGACCCCGGAAGGGAGCGCTTTTTCACAGAATTGTGCCGGATGCACAACGGGAGACACCTTGCGGTGTCTCCCGTTGCATGTGAAAGAAGAACGAACGCTTGCCTGCACTCAGTCTGCAAACAGCGGCGTCGACAGATAGCGGTCGCCGGTATCCGGCAGGAGCACGACGATGGTCTTGCCCTTGTTCTCCGGGCGCTTGGCCAGCTCGATCGCCGCCCAGACGGCAGCGCCGGAGGAAATGCCGACCAGCACGCCCTCCTTATGGCCGATCAGGCGGCCGGTCGCAAACGCATCCTCGTTGCTGACCGGGATGATCTCATCATAGACCTTCGTGTTGAGCACGTCCGGCACAAAGCCCGCACCAATGCCCTGGATCTTATGCGGACCGGCATGGCCCTCGCTCAGGACCGGAGAGGTCTCCGGCTCCACGGCCACGACCTTGACCTTCGGGCACTGGGACTTCAGGTACTCGCCGACGCCCGTCACGGTGCCGCCGGTGCCGACACCTGCAACGAAGATATCCACGTTGCCGTCCGTGTCCTCCCAGATCTCCGGGCCAGTCGTCGTGCGGTGGATCGCCGGGTTGGCCGGGTTGACAAACTGACCGGGGACAAAGCTGTCGGGGATCTGCGCAGCCAGCTCGTTGGCCTTTGCGATCGCACCCTTCATGCCCTGCGCGCCGTCCGTGAGCACGAGCTCCGCGCCATAGGCCTTCATGATCTGGCGGCGCTCCACGCTCATGGTCTCCGGCATAACGATGATGATGCGGTAGCCTCTGGCCGCGGCGACGGACGCCAGGCCGATGCCGGTGTTGCCGGAGGTAGGCTCGATGATGACGGAGCTCGGCTTGAGCACGCCGTGCTGCTCCGCGTCCTGGATCATGGCCAGCGCCACGCGGTCCTTCACGGAACCGGCCGGGTTGAAGTACTCGAGCTTTGCCAGAATGCGGGCCTCGAGCTGCTGCTCTTTTTCGATATGGGTCAGCTCCAGAAGGGGCGTTTTTCCGATCAGCTGGTCAGCGGATGTATAGATCTTACTCATGAGATGTTCCTCCATTTATGTATCGTATTATTAAAATATGTATGTTTGACTCGTGATGGACTTGCCTGCGCTCAGCCGCCGCAACAGTGCCAGCAGATACACAGGCGGCCGGAAATGCGCCCTCGCATTTTCATCGCCTACCTTCTCTATAGGTTAATAGGATTATATCGCGTTTTACCCAGTGTGTCAATAGAAAATTCACTTTTCTTTTCTGGCAGGGAAATTGTTTGCAGACACTCGAGCCGGTAATTGACCATATATGCATTATTCAACGATCGTGCGCACGATTCGCGGGTTTGCGGCAGATGGTTGCTGCTGCCGCTGCGAGCAATGGAATGACCGGCCATTTTTTGCAGATCTTTGCGTTTGCGGCGCCTTTGCACAGCGCTTCCATAGCTTGACTTTTCAGGGCCGACAGTGTATACTAGGCGCATAAGTGTACGTGGATCGGCTGTGTTACCCGACATCCGGCATAACGGCACTTATGCACATTTATAAAAGGAGTGGAAACAATGAAAAAGTCCCGCAAACTGCTCTGCGTGCTTCTCGCTCTGGTTATGGTCGTCAGCCTGCTGCCGGTCATGGCTTTTGCAGCCGATGAAGACGTCGCAGCCGAGGAAACCACCGCGGCTACGGTCGAGGAGACTTCCCCGGAGACTGAGGGCGTCGTTAGCGATGTCATCAAGAATCTGTTCGCCAAACTGCCGAACTATCTGGTTGCTGTAAAGACCTCAGACGGTCGCGTCGCTGCCGGCGCTCAGGTCGTGATCTACAACCAGAACAAGGATCAGGTCGCCACTGCCGTCGCCAACTACGGCGTCGCCATCTTCTCCAAGAAGGATCACCTCAACACTTACTCCGTGTCCGCCACCTGGACCGACCCGAACACCAACATTAAGTATCAGTCCCTCGTCGGCTTCAACTGGTCCTTCGGCAAGAAGCCCGACATCGACGTCATCACGGTTTACCCGACGATCGACATGATCCTCAACACCACTGACCACAACGCTTACATCAAAGGTTATCCGGATGGCACTGTCAGCCCGGACGGACGCATCACCCGTGCCGAAGTCGCCACCATTCTGTATCGTCTGATGAAGGATCAGGTCAAGGCCAGATTCGACTCCAAGCCCACTGTCAACTTCTCTGATGTCAGCAGCGGCGCCTGGTACTATGACGCTGTGCAGATGTGCGCGAAGGCCGGCATCGTCGCCGGTTATCCGGGCGGCTCGTTCAAGCCCGACCAGGCGGTCACCCGTGCGGAGTTCTTCAAGATGGTCGCCATGCTCTACAGCGATACGCTCAACACCCCGATCACTGGCGGTATCTTCAAGGATATCAACGGTCACTGGGCAGAAAAGTACATCAACCTGCTCCAGAAGCTCGGCATTGTCAAGGGCGACAACGGCAGCGCAAGACCGAACGACAACCTGACGCGCGGCGAAACAGCTGCCGTTATGAACCGCATCCTCGGCCGCGTTGTGAATAATTCCAGCTTCAGCGATGCCAAAGTTGCTGCGGCTATGAAGACCTGGCCGGACTGCACTTCCTCGCACTGGGCCTATGCCGAGATCCAGGAAGCCACCAACAGCCACGACTACACTTGGGACATTAACATTCTCACGTACTCTGACCATAATGGAATCTTCAAGGCTTTCATTGAGAACCTGAAGAACCCGGTCACCGAGCGCTGGACTTACATCAAAAAGTAAGCTTTCCCCCAACTACCACAAAGCAGGCACCTTCGGGTGCCTGCTTTTTTGTCCCGCAAATTGCGCCGCTGCAGAAAAATCCAGCGCCGGCTGACTGCCGGCGCTGGTTTCGTTTCAGGAGCGATCAAATGCCGGATTGGTCATATAGACGTTCTTCTGATCCATCTTTTCCGTCGCCAGACGCAGCGCCTCGCCGAAGCGCTGGTAGTGCACGACCTCGCGCTCACGCAGAAACCGGATCACATCCGTCACATCCGGGTCGTCGCAAAGCCGCAGAATGTTGTCATAGGTCTTGCGCGCCTTCTGCTCGGCCGACATATCCTCCGACAGGTCGGCGATCACATCGCCGGTCACGCCGATCGTCGCCGCCGTCCACGGCGTGCCGGATGCAAACTGCGGAAAGACGCCCGCCGTGTGATCGACGAAGTACGTATCATAGCCGGACTGTTTGATCTGCTCCGGCGTCATGCTGCGCGTGAGCTGGTAGACGATCGTTCCGACCATCTCGAGATGACCAAGTTCCTCCGTGCCGATGTCCGTCAGGATCGCCGACAGCTCCGGATACGGCATGGCATAGCGCTGACTGAGATAGCGCAGGGACGCGCCGAGCTCGCCGTCCGGTCCGCCGTACTGCGAGCAGATGAACTTCGCCAGCGCGGGGTTGGCGTTGCGGATGCGCACCGGGTATTCGAGTTTCTTTTCATAGACAAACATCGCTTACTTCTCCTCCCCTTCCGGCTGCCACGGCCACGGTGCGTTGAGCCAGTCATAGACGTCTGCGCACGCGAGATCCGACACCGTGACCGGCCCGCACTGCTCCGTGTAGCGCTTGTGCCCTTCGGCACGCATACGGATGCATTTTTGCAGCGTCTCGAACGCCTCGCGGTCATCCGGATGCGTGTCGAGGTAGAGATTCAGCTCGCGGATGACGAAGTCCAGCGCCATCAGCTCGCACAGCGGCGTGCTGAGGTCGCCGGGTTTGTTGACCATGTTCATAAACGGCAGGTCCAGTCCCGGAAACAGCGTACCGCGCGCCAGTGCCATGCGCCGATCATACGCGGGTTCGTTGGACTGCTGCATGGGCGTCTGCGCCAGCGCCAGCGGCGCGCATTCCGGCAGCGGGCCCTGCTTGAAATTGCATTTGTCCACAGTCGTTCCTCCTTTTCAAATCGGGCACTCGGCCCGCATTATCCTATGCACGCCCGGTTCGGCCGGTGCGGAACGCGACGAAAAAAGGCGGCGCCATACGGCGCCGCCTTTGCGGAACGGAGCATTATTTCGTTTTTGGCATCGCCATGCCCGTCTTTTTGAGCGTGATGCGCAGGAACATAAGCGACAGGAGCAGTGACACGACCTCGGCGATGGGGAATGCAAACCACACATTCCGCAGCACGCCGGCCAGCGACAGCAGATAGGCCGCCGGAATGAGCACCACGATCTGACGCGCGATGGAGATAAACATACTGTAGACGCTGTAGCCAAATGCCTGGCACGAGGAACCGGCCACGATGCTGATACCGGCAAACGCGAACGCCAGACTCATGATGCGCAGCGCGGGCGCGCCGATCTCCAGCATGGCATCCGACGCATCGAACATCAGCAGCAACTCCTTCGGGATGAGCTGGAACACCAGAAATCCCAACGCCATGATGATGACGGCATAGAGCATGCCCAAACGGATCGTCTTATGGATGCGCTCCGGCTTCTGCGCGCCGTAGTTGTAGGCAATGATCGGCACCATACCGTTGTTGAGGCCAAAGACTGGCATGAACACGAAGCTCTGGAGCTTGAAATAAACGCCGAACACCGCGACTGCCGTGGACGAAAACGTGATGAGGATCAGGTTCATGACGAAGCACGTCAGCGATGAGATGCAGCTCATGATGATCGACGGGATGCTGATGGCCGTGATCTCGCCCATGAGCTTGCCGCTCGGGCGGATGTGCCGCAGGCGCAGGTGGATCTCCGGATTCTTGCAATGATTGAGGATGACCGCCACGACCGCGCCCAGGCACTGGCCGATCACCGTCGCCCAGGCCGCGCCGGCAATACCCATCTTCGGGAAGCCGAGCAAGCCGAAGATGAGGATCGGGTCGAGGATGATATTCGTGATCGCACCGACCAGCTGCGTGATCATGGAATAGATCGTGCGGCCGGTCGCCTGCAGGAAGCGCTCGAAGGTGATCTCGATGAAAACGCCGAACGAGCACAAAATGCAGATGTTCAGATACGTGATGCCGAAATTGACGATGGTCTCAATATCCGTCTGCGTGTGCATATATGCGCGGATGCCGAGCAGGCCGGCGACGAGCACGAGCAAATAGCTCAGCAGCGCCAGCAGCAGGCCGTTGACCGCGACCTGATTGACGCGCTCGGCGTTTTTCTGCCCCAGCGCGCGCGACAGCAGCGCGTTGATGCCGACACCGAAGCCGACAGCGATGGAAATGATGATGTTCTGCAGCGGGAACGCCATGGACACCGCCGTGAGCGCATCCTCGCAGATGCGCGAGACAAAGATACTGTCCACGATGTTGTACAGCGCCTGCACGAGCATGGAGATCATCATCGGGACCGCCATCGACAGCAGGAGCTTATTTTCGGGCATTGTGCCCATTTTATTTTCACGAAGGGTTTCTTGCGCCATAGTGTCACTCCCATTATATCAACAAACAAACAAAAACGTCACGAATGGATATTATAAGTTGCGCGCAGAGAAATGTCAAGTTCTGTTGCATTTTTCACTTGAAAACGACACTTGGCCGTGCTATAATAATTGCACCTGTGGGATTAGTTCATTGGTAGAACACCTGCTTCCCAAGCAGGATAGGCGGGTTCGATTCCCGTATCCCGCTCCAGTAGCCGCTGCGGAGGGATATCTGCGGCGGCATTTTTTGCCATGACCTTGAAAAAGCCTGACGCAATCTGCGTCAGGCTTTTCGTTTATCCCGCAGCAGCCCGCCGTGCACGGTGCGCATCCAGCTTGGAAAACACCAAGCAGACCAGCCCCATATAGACAAAGAGAATGGCAAGCGCCGGAAGCTCATACAAAAACGGCACCGGTATCCACTTCCAGAGCAGGTTCAGGATACTGACGTCTATGTCCTGCCCGAACGCGAAGAAATAATTTGCCTGCGGACAAACGGTGTGCCGCAGCAGCAGGTCCACAAGGAATGCCGCAAATGCAGTCGTCAAAAGCGCCCCTGTGACGCCCGGCAGATCCTTCAGCCGAGGCCGGTAAAAGCCCAGTGTTGTCAGGCTGAACCCGCAGATCAGGATCAGCATGTGCGTGATATAATATCCCAGCATCCGCGGCAGCCACAGCGAATAGCCGGAAAATGCCGCCTCAGGAAACACAAGCGCCATGAGCGCACCGAGCGGCGCGACGAAAAACGCGAAGCCGAGCAGCGAACGCCGCTGCGTGAGGATGCCGATCGGGATGAGGAACATATTGATGTTGCAAAGCTGCAGCGGCAGCTCGCTGAACCAGTTGAACCGGTCGAGCCCCGACGCCTGCAAAAACTGCACATCCCGGGACAAAAAGCCTTTATAGACGAAAAATCCGATGATGTTCACTGCACACAGCGCGATAAGCACGGCGGCACGGCAGCGCTCCGACCGGCCGCGCAGCAGAGCCCACAGCAGCACGACCGCTCCGGCGGCAAACGCAAGGAGCAGCAGATAGGCAGCGTTAAACGGTCGTATGATCATGGTGAGACCTCCTCTTGGAAAACAGATACGTTGTCAGCGAATGCGCGGCCACGGCAAGTGCGCAGCCGGCGATGAGATCCGCCGCAGAGTGCTGCTTGATGAGCAGCGTGGACAGGCAGATCAAAACTACCAGCGCAAAGGATGCCAGCCGCAGCGCCTTGTGCGCACGCAGCGGCGGCACGCGAAACGTCGCCAGATGCATGACCAGCGCCTCATAGCAGTGCAGGCTCGGAAACACGTTGACCGGCGCATCGTTGGCATAGATCAGGCGGCACAGCGCACGAGCCAAGCCGGGCCCCGCTGCGCTCGGGCGAAAATCCACACACGTCGGATAAAGCACAAACACGGCCGCACAGACAAACGCACCCGAAAACAGCGCCGCCACCTGCCGGTAAAACACATCTTTGGCCCGAAAGCATGCCCAGAGCATACAGCCCGGCACATAGAAATACCACAGGATATAAAACACGATAAAGCCCGGCCAAAACGGAAGCCAGTCATCGAGCGGCAAATGCACGACATGATACCGCAGCCCGAGGTGCTGCGACACGAAATAAAAAGCCGACAGCGCACCGAAGAGCAGAAACCAGAGCGCGTGCCTGTATTTTTGAAACAACGACTGCATCGTCCGCCCTCCTTTGCGTGGGGCAGTATAACACACCACGGCATCTTTGTGCGGGGATTCGGCCATGTTTCATATCTTAATTCGACAAAGTGCGCAAAAATACACGACAAAAGGCCCGGAGCCGATGGCTCCGGGCCTTTGCATAGAAACGTATTTACAGCAGCAGGATGCCGGCCTGCTCACAGGCGGCGGTCGTCTCGTCGTCCCAGACGGACGCCTGCACCTCACCGATATGTGCCTTGCCGAGCAGCAGCATGGACAGGCGCGACTGGCCAATGCCGCCGCCGATCGTCGGCGGCAGCTGCCCTGCCAGCAGCATCTTGTGATAGGTCCGCTCGCGGCGGTCGTCACAGCCGGCAATGGTCAGCTGACGATCCAGACTCTCGGGATCGACACGGATGCCCATGGACGAGAGCTCAAACGCGCAGTCGAGCAGCTCGTTCCAGAACAGGATGTCGCCGTTCATCGTCCAGTCGTCATAGTCCGGCGAGCGGCCGTCGTGCGGCTTGCCGGAGCGCAGCGCGCCGCCGATGCCGATAATGAACGTCGTGTGGTGCTCGCGCACGAAGGTGTGCTCGCGTTCCTTCGGCGTCAGGTCCGGATAACGATCTTCCAACTCCTGCGCAGTGACAAACGTCACCTGACGCTCCAGCTCCGGCAGCACCTGAAGCTGCGGATAGATCGCGCGCATGGTGCGCTGCGTGTCGCAGACGGCGGCGACAATATCCATAACCGTAGACTTGAGATAGTCCAGATTCCGGTCGCTGCTCTCAATGATTTTTTCCCAGTCCCACTGATCGACGTAGACCGAGTGCAGATTATCGAGCACATCCTCGTCGCGGCGGATGGCGTTCATGTCGGTATAAAGGCCCTTGCCGGGATAGAAATCATAGCGGTGGAGCGCCATGCGCTTCCACTTGGCGAGCGACTGGACGACCTGCGCCTCCTTGCCAGCCTGGGGAATATCGAACAAAACCGGGCGCTCGTAGCCGTTGAGATTGTCGTTCAGGCCGCTGGCCTCTTCCAGAAACAGCGGCGCCGAAACGCGAAACAGATTCAGCTTCGCGGCGAGCTGATCCTCAAACAGACGTTTGAGCAGGCCGATGGCCTTCTGCGTGTCATAAACGCCGAGCAGGCTCTTATAGCCCTCGGGGATGTAGGTGTTCATGCTTTGTTTTCCTCGCTTTCTGTAAGCATACGCACGAGCGTCTGATAGACATCCTCCGCGTGTGCCTTAAAATAGTGCTCCATCGTGCGCGCCTGCGCCTCGTCGGCGGCTAGGATCTGCATGGAAACGATCCGGCCGATCCCGTCCGAAAGCGAGAGATGCACATTGCACCCGCCCTCCGGCGTATTCGTATGCTGCGCGACGATCATGGCGGCGCGGCGCATCTGCTCGGCGATCGGCTCCGTGACGCGGTCGGCCTTCATGCGCACGGAGTACGGCAGACTGCTGGCGACCTCCCTGACATTGCGGCTGCCCTTTTCCGTGATGCGGTACTTGCCGCCCTCTTCCGTGATGTGCGCCGTATCCACCAATTCCGCAAGACAGTCAGAGTAATCAAAATAACCGATGCCGTTGTCGCAGAAAACGAGGTCGGACAACGTCTGCGCATCCACCGCCGCGGGTAAATGATTCAAAATGTAGAGGATGAGGATCTTAATGTCGAGTTTCTCGTGAATGAAACCGAGCCCTTCCATGGCGCACCTCCCATATGGGATAATAATATATTATAACGCGGAAAGCGTTTTGTGTAAAGCGCTTTCAAAAGGAATCACATCGAAAACCGCCACGCATACACTGTTACTGAAGCGTGCTTCAATCTGATGCCAGGAGGTTATGAAATGGCAGACAAAGTGGTACCGGGACCGGTCGAGGGCAGCGCCGCCGTCCGGGAAGCGGTTTGTATCCATACGCGCAAGATCTTCGACTCCTGCCGCGACAAAGACTGCGTGGAGGACCTGCGGGTGTATCCCACGGCCTGCTCGCAGGCGAAGCTGGACTGCGCCCTGAGCGTGCGTCCGCGCAGCGCCGAGCTGCTGTGCGCCGACGTGCACGTCAAGGAGATTACCTTCAACAAGGGCTACTATACGGTGGACGTGACGTACTTCTACCGCGTGCGCGGCGAGACGTTCCCCGGCTGCGAGCCGGTGTGCGGCCTTGCGATCTTCGATAAGCGCGTCATGCTCTTCGGCAGTCAGGCGAGCGCAAAGGTATTTGCCTCCGACGACTGCTGCTGCGATCCGTGCGAGAACGGCCTGCCGATCGGCGTGGTCGAATCCGTCGACCCGATCGCCCTGCACATGAAGTTGGTGGACAGCGGCAGTTCCGTGGAGTCCGAGCAGGAGCCGCGCGCCATCCCGCAGAAGATCCTCGACGCCATGGGCGAAGAGCTCTCGCTGACTTGCTGCGGCAAGAAGCTGTACGTGACGCTGGGGCAGTTTTCGATCATCCGGCTCGAGCGTGACACGCAGCTGCTCATCCCGGCCTACGACTACTGCATGCCGGACAAAGCGTGCCAGGGCTCGACCGAGGACGATCCGTGCTCGATGTTCAGCCGCATCCACTTCCCCATCGACGAGTTCTTCCCGCCGGACTGCGTGACGCCGGACGAGGACTACCGCAGTCTGCTGTAAGGCCGCGGGTGGCAGCAAAAATCCCATCGGCCTGCGCCGATGGGATTTTGCTTTTATTTCTTGTGGACGACCTCGCCCGAGGACTTGAGGATGCTGTCCGCCGGGATGACGCCGCGCACGCACGACACCGGATAGATGTTCGAGTGCCGGCCGATGACCGTGCCGGGGTTCAGGACGCTGTTGCAGCCGACCTCCACATAATCGCCGAGGATAGCGCCGACCTTCTTGCGGCCGGTCTCGATGTGCTCGGCCCCGTTTTTGATGACGACGAGCGTTTTATCACTCTTGACGTTTGACGTGATGGAGCCCGCGCCCATGTGGGACTTGTAGCCGAGGATGGAATCGCCGACGTAGTTGAAGTGCGGCGTCTGGACATTATCAAACAGCACCACGTTTTTCAGCTCGCAGGAGTTACCAACGACGGCGTTTTTGCCCACGATCGCATTGCCGCGCACGAAAGCGCACTGGCGCAGCTCAGCGCCGTGGTCAATGATGCAGGGGCCGGCGATATAGGCGCTGTCAAAGATCTTGGCATCGCGCGCGATCCAGATGTTCTCGCCGCGCTGCTCGTATTCCTCCGCCTGGAGCGTCGGGCCGAGCTGAAGAATGAAATCTCCGATCTCCGCCAGAGCCTCCCACGGATAGGTCTTGCCCGCAAACAGCGGGGCCGCGATCGTCTTGCTCAGGTCGAGCAGGTCTTGTATCGTCATCATATCATCGCACCCGGATCAAATGTCCGCTCTTTTGCATGGCGTCGATCACAGACGCAACATTTTCCTCACACAGCGCGTGCGTGGCCGCCTCGACCATGACGCGCAGCACCGGCTCCGTGCCGCTCTTGCGCACGAGGATGCGTCCCTCGTCGCCGAGCCGCTCGGTGACGGCCTGCTCCGCCGCAACGACCGCGGGGTCATGGAGCGTGGCGTCTTTGTCATCGACCTCCACATTCGTGAGCTGCTGCGGATACTCGCGCACCGGCGCGGCCAGCTCGGAGAGCGTCTTTTTGCGGTCGAGCATGACCTGCATGAGCTTGATGGCCGTCAGCAGTCCGTCGCCAGTATTGGCATATTTGCCGAAAATAATGTGCCCGGACTGTTCGCCGCCGATCAGGTGTCCGTTGGCGCGCATATTCTCTGCGACGTATTTATCACCAACGTCCGTCTTTTCATAGCCGATGCCGGCCTCGTCGAGCGCCTTGTACAGGCCGAGGTTGGACATGACCGTCGTGACCACTTTGGAATTGCCGAAGCGGCCCTCAGTCTGCATATTGCGTGCGCAGACATACAGGATCTTGTCGCCGTTGACGACCGAGCCGTTTTCATCCACGGCCAGGCAGCGGTCGGCGTCGCCGTCAAAGGCAAAGCCCACGTCCAACCGGTTGAGGCGGACATACTTCTGCAGGTTCTCGATGTGCGTCGAGCCGCAGTCCCGGTTGATGTTCGTGCCGTCGGGTTCATTGCCGATGACATACGTGTCCGCGCCGAGCGCGTCGAAGATGTTCTTCGCCATCATCCACGTGCTGCCGTTGGCGCAGTCCAGACCAACCTTCATGCCCTTGTACGAGTGCGTGGACAGGCTGATGAGATAGCCGATGTAGCGGTTGCGGCCGGCGGAATAGTCCTGCGTGCGGCCGATATTCGCGTCCGTGGCAAACGGGATCTCCAGATTGCCGTCGAGATAGTTCTCGATCTCGTCAATGACGCTCTGCTCCATCTTTTCACCGGCGCTGTTGAGCAGCTTGATGCCGTTGTCCGTAAAGGGATTGTGGCTCGCGCTGATCATGATGCCGCAGTCAAAATCATCCGAACGGACGATGTAGGACACGCTCGGCGTCGTCGTCACGTGCATGAGATAGGCGTCTGCGCCCGAGGCCGTCAGGCCGGCGGACAGGGCATTTTCAAACATATAGCTGGATCTGCGGGTATCTTTGCCGATCACGACCGAGCACTTGTGCTCCCGGCCGTAATACCAGCCGAGAAACCGGCCGATCCGGTAGGCGTGCTCCACCGTCAGGCCCACGTTGGCCTCACCGCGGAAGCCGTCTGTGCCGAAATATTTGGACATGGATGCTTCCCTCCGATCAGAATCGCCCGCAAACGCCGCGGGCAACTATTGATTATAACTGCGCAGCAGCGTCCGCGTCAAGATAAACCTCGACATCCGTATGCAGCTGCAGGAACGACGCGGGGATAAACGTTTCCGGACGGCCCGTGAGCGTGGCGTTGGCCGCCTTCGCGCAGCGCGCGCCAAAGCCGACGAGCAGGATCTTTTTCGCGCCCAGGATTGTGTGGATGCCGATCGTGATGCCGTGCTCCGGCGTCTGCTCGAGCGTGCCGAAGTCCGCGGCGATGGCCTCGCGCGTCACCTCCGCGAGCTTGGCAATGTGCGTTTTCTCGCCAAATCCCGCGCCCGGCTCATTGAACGCAACGTGGCCGCGCTCACCCAGACCGAGGATCACCAGATCGAGCCCCCCGGCTGCCTGAATGGCGGCGTCGTAGTCCGCCGCGTGCTCGGCATCCGCGTCCGGGTCCGGGGCGTGCACAGCCGCAAACGGCTTTGCCGCCGTGAGCGGCGAAAACGCCGTGCCGACCGCGTGCGCGCCCTTGCCAGCCGCGCCGCAGTATTCGCACGCCTGAAAGAGCGCCGCCCTGTCAAAGGCAATGTCGCTGGCAGCGAGCGCATCGAGTACTTCCGCCGGCAGATCCACCGCCGAAATGGCGATGTTCGCCTCCGGCTTGCTTGCGAGCACGGCCGCGACCTGTGCCGTCAGCTCTTTTGCAACATCTGCTTTCGTTCCGATGATCGTTTTCATGGTTTGTGACCTCCTATACCATCATCGCGGCCGCGCTCAGAGCGTGACCGTACCGTCAAACACAAAGGCTGCAGGGCCGGTCATATACAGCAGATCCTGCGCCCGATCCCATGCGATGTGCAGCGTGCCGCCGCGCAGAATCACATCCGCCTCGTCGCCGCACTTGCCCAGCCGCGCCGTGACGGCCAGCGCCGCCGTCGAACCCGTGCCGCAGGCGAGCGTCTCGCCGCTGCCGCGCTCCCACACGCGCACGCGCAGCGTGTGATCGTCCACGACCTCGACAAATTCGATATTTGCCCGCGCCGGGAACAGCTTGTGATTTTCAAACGCGGGACCGATGCGCGGGAAGTCCAGCGCCATGGCATCGTCCACGTAAGTGACGCAGTGCGGGTTGCCGGTATTGACCGACGAGACGATCCATGTCGCGCCCAGCACGTCGATCGGCTGCTCGAGGAAGGTCTCCCCCGCCGCCGCGACCGGGATCTTCTCCGGCCGGAACTCCGGGCTGCCCATGCACACGCGCACGGTCTCGACCGTGCCGCCGACCACGTTCAGCCAGAGCGTCTTGATGCCGGCGCGCGTCTCGATCGTGAGCTCGGTCTTGTCGGTCAGGCCGCGGTCGTAGACATATTTGCCCACGCAGCGAATGGCGTTGCCGCACATTTCCGAGCGCGAACCGTCGGCATTGTACATCTCCATGCAAAAATCCGCGACGTTCGACGGGCAGATGAGCACCAGACCGTCCCCGCCGACGCCGAAGTGGCGGTCGGACAGGCGGATGGCCGCGGCCGAAGGATCGGCCACCGTCTCGGTGAAGCAGTTGACATAGATATAGTCATTGCCGCAGCCCTGCATTTTTGTAAACTTCATTTCGGACACCTCCTACGCGGGTATGAACCCGCACGAATCGGAAAAACTAAACCGACCTGGAAAGGTGGTAATCTCATGGCGATCATTCTCATCCGGACACTGATCATTTTTCTTGCGCTCATCGTGGCCATGCGCCTCATGGGCAAGCGGCAGCTCGGCGAGCTGGAACTGTCCGAGCTGGTGGTGGCCGTGCTCATCGCGGACATTGCGTCCATTCCGCTGCAAAACCCTTCCCTGCCGCTGAGCTACGGGCTCATTCCGCTGCTGGTGCTGTTTTGCTGCGAGCTGATCTTCTCCGGCCTGACGTACAAGAGCATTCACCTGCGCAAGCTGCTCTACGGCCGGCCGAACTTCATCATCGAGCGCGGCCGCATCGCCCAGCAGGCCATGCACCGCAACCGCTTCACGCTCGACGAGCTGACGCAGGAGCTGCGCAATCAGGGCATTCTCGACATTGCGAGCGTGGAATACGCCGTGCTCGAAACCAACGGACAGCTCAACATCATCCTCGCCCCGGCACAGCAGCCGGTCACGGCCGAGCAGATGCACATGGAAACCGAGGACACCGGCTATTTTTCCATCCTCATCAACAACGGCCGCATCCTGCGCGACAATCTCAAACGCATGGGACGCGATGAGCGCTGGCTGCAAAAGCAGGTGCAGCAGCGCGGCGCACAGTGCATTGCGGACGTCTACCTGCTGATGATGAACGACGCCGGACAGGTCTACTTTGCGGCAAAGGAGCTCGGATGAAAAAGGAACTGTTTGCAGGCGTGCTGCTGCTCGTGCTCATCGGCCTGTGCGCGTGGAATCTCCGGTATCTGTCCCGGATGTGCACGCAGCTCGACGAGGCCGTGGCGCAGGCGGAGGCAAGCTGCGCCGCCGGAGACCCGGCGCGCGCGAGCGAGACGCTGCGCGCGGCGTCTGCGCGCTGGAGCGAAGCCGAGGACTATGCCCACTGTATGCTCCCGCACGAGAGCACAGACGCCGTGACGGAGGGCTTCCGCCGGGCGATCCGCACGGCGGAGACCGGCGATCCGTCCGCCGCGGCGGACATCGCCCTTCTGCGCGTGCGCATTCAGGGGCTCGCCGACGGGGAGCGCATCACGCTCGGCAACATTTTTTAGCCGCGGTCGTTGAGGAGCTTCGTCAGCTCCTGCATGAACGTATCAATGTCCTTGAACTGGCGGTAGACCGAGGCAAAGCGCACATAGGCGACCTCGTCCACGTCCTTGAGGCGCTTCATGACCATCTCGCCGACCTGCTCGGTCGTGATCTCGCGCTCAAGCGCGCTCTGCAGCTCCTGCTCGATCTCGTCAGCGATCTTTTCGAGCACCGGCAGCGGCACCTTGCGCTTGTCGCAGGCGCGCACCATGCCGTTGATGAGCTTGCTCTTGTCAAAGCTCTGGCGGCTGCCGTCGCGCTTGATGACGACGAGCGGGAGCGTCTCGATGATCTCATAGGTCGTAAAGCGTTTCTGGCACGCAAGGCACTCGCGGCGGCGGCGGATGGTCGCGCCCTCCTCGGCCGGACGGGAATCAATGACCTTGCTCTCGGCAAAGCCGCAAAACGGACATTTCATATGTGGATCCTCCATATATCTGGTTTCCGATTACTTTACATAATTCCGTACAGTACTATACCACAGGCCCGGCGCATTTGCACGAAAAATTTCGCCGTATCTGGTGTTTTCTCCTCCGGATACGGCGATTTTCAGCTATTTGCACAGATTCCGAAACGCCTCGCGCGTCATGAGCGCGTTGAGCACCTCGAGCAATGCGTTCGTGCTCAGATGCTCCGGCAGGTCGAGCTGCTCAAGCAGCCGCTGCCGGGCGGCCCGGCTGTCCGCCCCGCCGGTGAGTCCGGCGGCGTAGAGGTCGGCCTTCGTGATGCGCGCGCCCGGCAGCGGCGCGTCCTCGCCCTCGATGGTCGCGCCCGCGCAGCGCAGCGCCTCGAGCAGCACCTCCGGCCGCATGCCCTCCACGCCGAGCTTGCCCTCTTTCGAGGCGGTACGCTTGCGCCGCTCCTTGCCGGCTACGTCCGGGATATAGGCATGCTTGACCTGCGTCGGGTCGATCGCTCCGCGCAGATAGTTGCGGATGACAAAGCCCGCCCCGTCACTGTCCGTGAGGACGATGATGCCGCGCGTTTCGGCCAGGCGGCGCAGCAGTGCCAGGCGCTGGCTGTCGTGGAAGATGCCGAAGCCGGACGTCTCGAGAATGGGCGCGTCCACGACCTGCGCGAGCGTGTTTTTGTCATACCGGCCCTCGACGATGATGGCCTCGCGGATGCGGATCATGCCGCGCCTCCCACGGCGATGCGCAGCAGCAGCTCCTTGAGCAGCTCGGCGTCGTCCGCGCCGGTGTTTTTCATGGCAAAGTCCGTCTGCGCGCACAGGCGCACCGCCTCCTCGAGCTGGCGGCCGGAGAATTTCCGGGCCGAGCGCAGGAGATTTTCCGCAATGAAGTCATACGGCAGGCCGAGCAGCGCGCGCAGATCGCCCGTGCCAAGGCCCGCGTGCCGCGCGAGCCGCGCGGCATAAAGCCTGCGCATCTGCTGGCCGATGACGGCGAGCAGGAAGATCGGTGTGTTCGCCTTGTCGGCGAGGAGGTCCGCGAGAATGCGCATGGCGCCGTCATAGTCCTGATCGGCCAGCCGGTCGGTCAGCTCGTAAGCCACCGCCTCCGGCAGCCGGTGCGCCACGGCCAGAATGTCCGCGCGCGTGACCGTGTCGCTCGAAACGTAGGCCGCGATCTTGTCGATCTCCGGGATCATACTGTTCATCAGGCCGCCGGTGAAGAAAATCAGCTGGCGGGCGTCCTCGGGCGAAATGTGCTTCTTGTGCGCGGCAAAGCGTTTGCCGACCCAACGCACAAGCGCGCTCTCCCCCTGGGCGGTGAACTGGATGAGCTCACCGTATTTTTTGAAGGCCTTCGTCGTCTTCAGGCGGCCGTCCGGCTCAAAATCCGTGCTCATCAGAAACACCAGCGTGCAGTAATCCGGCAGGTCGCCGATGACCCGGACGAGCGCCTGCGCCTCTTCCTCGCGGCACTTGTTCGTGTCGAATCCACGCACCTCGATGAGCGTGCGCTCGGTCAGAAACGGCACTGCGTCCACCGCGTCCGCCAGCGCCTGAAAGTCGAGCTCCGCCCCGTCAAACCGGTGATAGCTGAAGTCATCCTCGCCGCCGGGCAGGCAGATCTTTTTCAGCTCCAGCAGGTACTGCTCGCGCAGGTAATCCTCCCGCCCCCAGAGCAGGTACAGTCGTCCCGGCCCCTGCTCGCGCAGGCTGCGCACCTGTGCGCCGTAGTCGAGCACTTCCGTTTTCTTTTTTCCTTTTGCTTTTGTCATAGCGTTTCCTCACGAGAGATGCACCGTGATGTCGCCCATCTGATCGGTGCGGTAGATCGGTATGTGGTGCGCCTGCAGGCGCTCGAGCGTGTCACTCGTCGGATGACCGTAGCTGTTGTAGCCGACGGAGATGATCGCAGCGTCCGGCGCGATGGCGTCGAGCCATGCGTCACCGGTGGATCTTTTCGAGCCGTGGTGGCCGACGAACAGCAGCTCAATGTCGGGATAGGTGCAGGTGCTGAGAAACTTTGCCTCTGCCGTCGTGTCCACGTCGCCGGGCACAAGCGTGTCATAATCGCCGATGGAGGCCAGCACGATCATGCTGCCGTCCTCCTGTCCGGCGCAGGGCTCCGGATACAGGCGCACGGAGATGCCGCCGGCCGCGATCGTCTGTTGCGCGTCCACGCGCACAACGGTCGTATGGTTCGCCTCCGCGAGCGCGAGAATGTCGCTCAGCGGGGCCTGCGTGATATCCGCAGCGGCCGGGATGACCAGTGTGCGCACCGGAAGCCAGTGCATCAGGCGCAGCACGCCGTTGACATGATCGTCGTGCGGGTGCGTGAGCACGAGCAGGTCAAGGCTCCGGTGCCCCTGCGCGAGCAGCTTGCGCGCCGCGAGGTCGCCCGGATCTTCCGCCGTAGAGCGGCCGCCGCAGTCCACTACGGCGCAGGATCGCCCGCTGGAAAACACGATACTCTGCCCCTGACTGACATCGAGCGCCGTCACGGTCGATGTGCGCTGCAGCTGCACGGCATTGACGGTCAGCACCGCGCACAGTGCCAGCACGCTGCACGCAGCGGGGATCCAATAGCGCACCTTACGCCGCCGGGAGAGCAGCCACGCCGCGCCGAACATGGCATACACCAGCACGAGCCACCAGACGACCATGCGGCTGCCGGTGAACAGCACTGCACCCGGAAGTTTTGAGAGCACGTTTGCCACAGCGAGGATATACCGCAGCGGCCACGCCGTCACCCACGCGAGCGCCGTGCCGCCCCATGCCCAGACAAGGCCGAGCAGCGCCGTGAGGTAGCAACCGATGAACGCGGCCGGCAGCAGCCACAGGATGAGCAGGTTCGTGACCGGCGCGATGAGCGAAATGTTGCCGAAATGCAGCGCCGTGAGCGGCACGGTAAACACCATGGCGCCGACGGAGCTCGCCGTTGTGGCACTGAAAAAGGCGCGGATCTTCCGCCGCGGACGCGAGAGCTTCACATCGGCGGGCAGCAGGCGCGCATCGAGCGCGCGGTACAGCGCACCAGAGACACAAAACAGGCCCGCCATGGACGCAAACGAGAGCTGCAGACTGATACTCGCCGCTGCAAATGGATTGGCCGTAAGCAATATGGCCAATGCTGTCAGCAGCGACGTCGGCGGGTCGTTCTCCCGCCCGAGCAGCGGCGCAAAAAGCACCAGCGCCGTCATGAACGCCGCGCGCAGCACCGACGGGCTGCATCCGGCCATGACGACAAACACAACCATCATCGGCAGGCCGATGATGGCCGTCATGCGCCGGTTGCCGGTGAACAGACGCAAAAAGCCCAGCAGAAACGCCAGATGCAAGCCGGAAACCGCGACCGTGTGCATGATACCGGTCGTGCTGAGCGGAATGTCCAGATCCTGCGCGTAGAGCGCGGATTTATCGCCGAGCATGAGCGCCTGCGCAAACGGCAGCACATCCGCCGGGAAGGCGGCCTGCGCGCTCGTTTTGAGCGACTGGGCGACGGTTTTCGGCCAGTAGAGCCAGCTGCGGCTCCAGACGCCGGTGCGCGCAAGCGTTTTGTCCCGCACACTGCCGATGAGGTATATGCCCTTGGTAATGTAGGCGTCCGTCTCCTCCCCGTAGCGCAGCGTGGATGGGCGGAACTTCACGTCCGCCGTGATCTCGTCGCCGGGGCGCAGCGCAGCGGCGTCCGCATCGGAGACGTAGAGCCGCGCCTTGCAGTTGGGCACGTCCGGGCTTGTGAGCAGGGCGGTCAGCCCATAGCTGCGCGCATATGCGACAGGATACTCCGTCACGCGCGCCGTGACCGTCTGCACATCGCCGGAAACGTTCTGCACAGGCGTCAGGCGCAGGGCCGACGCCGCAGCGTACCACCCGAAGCCAATGGCTGCCGACAGCAGCGCGGCCATGACCCTGCGGCGCGTCTGCCCCGGGAGCAGCAGCGTCACGAGCGCAAGCACGACTGCCGCGAGCGCACCGGGCAGCACCCAGCGCGCCGGCAGCAGAAAATGCGCCAGAAAGATCGCAGCCGAAAATCCGCCTGCGCAGTATGCCAGCTTTCGCACGCCCGCTCCCCCCTCTATCTCTGGGGACATTATAAACAAAAACGGCGGCCGGAACAAGTCCCGCCGCCGAATTTCGTTGCCTTTACAGCAGCTTCTCGCCCATCGGCGCGCCGCCGAGGACGTGGAAGTGCAGGTGATGCACGGTCTGGCCAGCATCGTCGCCACAGTTGGAGATGACGCGGTAGCCGCCGGTCAGTCCCTCCTGCGCGGCGAGCTTCGCAATGACCTCAAAGCACTTGGCGACCACAGCGGAGTTTTCCGCCGTGATGGCCGCGACCGAGTCGATGTGCTGCTTCGGGATCACAAGAAAGTGCACCGGCATCTGAGGATTGATGTCGCGGAACGCATAAACATCATCATCGTTGTACAGGCAGGTGGAAGGGATCTCCCCCGCCGCGATCTTACAAAACAGGCAGTCGTTCATAATGAAACCTCCTTACAGTCCCAGCTTTTCCGCCACGAAATCGTCCACGATGGCCAGCGCGTCGTCGATCTTCAGCACCTCGCTGCCGCCGCCCATGGCGGAGTCCGGCTTGCCGCCGCCCTTGCCGCCGGTGACCGCCGACACGGCGCGCACAAGATCGCCCGCGCGGATGCCCCTGGCCACGGCGTTCTTACCGCAGACGGCCACGAACGTGACCTTGCTCTCCGTCGCCGTCGCAAGCACCGCGACCGTGTCCGGATCCTTATCACGCAGGAAGTCGCCGAGCTTGCGCAGGTCGCCGGCCTCGAGGTCGGTGCGCGTCGTCGTGATGACCTTGATGCCGCCGATGTTCTTCGAGGCATAGAGGAAACGGTCGACGTCGCTGTGCAGGATCTTCTCTTTCATGCGCTCAACGTTCTGGCGCGCCTCCTTGAGCTCCGCCGTGAAGCCCTTTGCCTTGGCAATGAGGTCGGCGGGCTTGGCGTGCAGCACCTCGGCCGCCGCGTACATGCGGCGGTTGACGGCCTCCATCTCGCGCAGGTAGGCCTTGCCGGTGATCGCCTCCACGCGGCGCACGCCGGACGCGACCGAGCTCTCGCCCGTGATGCGGAACGGGCCGATCTTGGCGGTGTTGTCCACATGCGTGCCGCCGCAGAGCTCAACGGACTTGCCGCCCATGTTCACCACGCGCACGAGATCGCCGTACTTCTCACTGAAGAGCGCCGTCGCGCCGCTGGCCTTGGCCTGCTCCATCGACATCTCGGACACGGTGACGTCCATGCCGTCAAGGATCCAGTCGCCGACGATCTCATTGACCCGCTCCAGCTCCTCGGGCGTGATGGCCGAGAAATGCGTCAGGTCAAAGCGCAGGCGATCCGGCTCCACGAGCGAGCCCGCCTGATGCACGTGATCGCCCAGCACCTCGCGCAGCGCGGCCTGGAGCAGGTGCGTGGCCGAGTGCGCACGCATGATCGCCTTGCGGCGGTCGGTATCGATGCGCGCCGTGACGGTCTGCTCGACCTGCAGGCGGCCGGAGTGCATCACACCGTGGTGCAGGAATTTGCCGGCCTTGTCCTTCTGGACGTCCGTCACCTGGAAGAGCGCGCCGTCCGTCTCAATGACGCCGTTGTCGGCCACCTGGCCGCCCATCTCGGCATAAAACGGCGTGCAGTCGAGCACGAGCACGCCCTGCTTGCCCTCATCGATCTCCGAACAGACCTCACCGTCGCAGACGATGGCCAGGATCGTGCCCTGATCGACCGTGTGGTCATAGCCGGTGAATTTCGTCGGCGTCGTGTCCAGGCCGAGGTCCACACCGGCCCATGCCAGGTCGCCGAGCGCCTCGCGCGCCTTTCTCGCGCGCACGCGCTGCTGCTCCATCAGCTCCTGGAACGCATCCTCATCCACGGTCATGTCCTGCTCCTGCACCATCTCGCGGGTCAGGTCGATTGGGAAGCCGTAGGTGTCATAGAGCTTGAACGCATCCGCGCCGGAGAACACCCGCTCGCCCTTGGCCTGATGCTCGGCGAGCAGGTCGGAGAAGATGTGCATGCCAGCGTCGATGGTCTTGGCGAAGTTCTCCTCCTCGTTGCGGATGACGCGGGTGATATACGCCTGCTTCTCGCGCAGCTCGGGGTACTGGCACTCGTTTTCGTGCACGACCATATCCACGACCTGATACAGGAACGGTTCGTTGACGCCGAGGAGCTTGCCGTGGCGCGCCGCACGGCGCAGCAGACGGCGCAGCACGTAGCCGCGGCCCTCGTTCGACGGCAGGATACCGTCCGAGATCATCATGACGGAGGCGCGGATATGGTCGGTGATGACGCGCAGGGACACGTCGGTCTGGTGGCTGTCACCATAGTGCGCGCCGGTGATCTCGCTGACCTTGTGGGTGATGTTCATGACGGTATCGACGTCGAAGAGCGAATCCACGCCCTGGCAGACAACGGCCAGACGCTCAAGGCCCATGCCGGTGTCAATGTTTTTCTGAACGAGATCGGAGTAGTTGCCGTTGCCGTCGTTGTCAAACTGGGAAAAGACGTTGTTCCAGACCTCCATATAGCGGTCGCAGTCGCAGCCGG
>ENA-OUQP01000026-OUQP01000026.1-human-gut-metagenome-genome-assembly--contig:-NODE-26-length-157079-cov-15.517870_pt1 | contig 157079 bp, 122 predicted proteins | sample MGYA00237951_ERZ548836 | MGnify/ENA primary metagenome ERZ548836 (study PRJEB26490, sample SAMN05194702) | human gut metagenome | biome: terrestrial biome; feature: human-associated habitat...
TGCTTATTGCTTTTCGCAATGGAAGCAGGGGACTTACTTGATTCGGTTAAAAAAAACTGCCCGGATTTTCTGACCTGTCTTTCTTGTGGAACGCTGGGAGAACATGGGATAAAAGAGCTGCTTTTGAAAATGGAGGAGGCGGGCTGTTTTCCGGAGATTTACGGAGTACGCAGCTTTGGCACAGTTATGCCATGGGAAGAGCAGGAAGACCTGAACCTGATTGTCAATAGTGAAAGCTTTGACTTTGCAGTCAGCCGGGATATGGATTATTTGCAAAACTATCTTCGGAAAATCAGAAAGAGACTGCAGAAAATGGGATTTCAGGGAACGCCGGTAATTGTGGACGAGATCTTTCCGGTGCGCGATTCTTTTCATGGAGGATTCGGAATGTTTACAGATGACGGGATACCAAAAGCGGTTTATGGTGCGGCAAAACTTCTCGGAAAAATGGGGACGCGTCTTGTTGCATCGGGGAAGGGGTATTTTATCAGTAACGAAGAAAGAGAAGAGAGAATACAGATTTATCTCTACAATTATGTGCATTATGACATGCTGTACCGCCATCGCCATACCGTCAATATTTCACGTACGGATCGATATCGTGTTTTTCAGGCGGGTGAAAACCTGACATTTTCTGTGCAGCTCCGGAAAGTGCCAAGGGGAGAATACCGTATCCAGTGCTATAAGATTACGCGCGAACAGGGCAGCCCATATGACTGCTGGGCGGCAATGGGTGCGCCGGAGGCAATGACATCGGAAGAGAAGGAAATGATATGTCACAGTGCAGATCCGGAGTACCGTGTCTGGCGGGAAACGGTGGGAGAGGAACAGGTTCTTTCTGTTCAGGAACATTTGAAGGTACATGAGGTTGCATGTATAGAGATAATTTGCCTGAATCATCATCGATAATTGCACTAAAAAATATGAAAACATGATAATAGAACAGAAAAAGACAAGAAAATGAGAAACAGCGTGTGGAAAGCGAGTAGAAAATTGCCCAAAAAACCCCTATACTGAGAAACAGAACAAAGGTCGTAGGCGCATGGTACGGCCGCAAAGAGGGCGGAAGAGAGAAGGAGATTCATCCGTAGCCTCAAAAAAGGTATGGGAGGACAAAACAATGGCAGCAAAAGAACAAACTTCAGCCAGGCAGAGCCTGACCGAAAAAATCAGCACGAAAGAAAAGATCAGCTACGGATGCGGAGATCTGGCCAGTAACCTGATTCTCGTGCTGACATCCACATTTGTAGCGTATTTCTACACCGACGCACTGGGATTAAACGCAGCAATCATCGGAAGCATCATGATGTTTTCCCGTTTTGCAGACGGTGTCACCGACATGCTCATGGGATATGTCATGGACCGCGTCAAAACGAAATACGGAAAGGCAAGACCATGGCTGTTATGGCTGGCAATACCGATTGCCGTAGCATGTGTGCTTGTATTCCTCGTTCCAAACACCGGAACCGTCGGAAAGTATATTTACGTAACGATTACATATAACCTCGTTACCACTTTCCTTTACACGATGATCAACATTCCTTACGGCGCACTGACATCCTTGATGAGCCGTGATCAGGGACAGAGAACGGTCATCAATGTTTTCCGTATGTTCATGGCACAGTTTGGTTCCCTTATCATCAATGCTTCTACCCTTCCACTGGTCAACAAAATGGGCGGAAGCAGCAACCAGAAGAGCTGGATCATCGTATCTGCTATTTACGCAGTCGTTGCAGCAATTCTGTTCCTGGTCTGCTTCAAAAACACCAAAGAGCGTGTTACCGTATCTTCCGAACAGAAAGAAGAAGTCAACTTTGTGCAGTCTCTGAAATTGATCTTCAAAAACAGCCAATGGCTGCTGCTCTGCGGCATCTGGATTACCATGTGCCTTGGCATGGGCGCCAGCGGTGCGGTTGGAACTTACTATGCAAAATATATCCTGATGAATGAGAACATGGCAGGATTTATCTCATCTGTTTCCATTATTCCGGTGCTGATTCTGATGCCGTTCTGTGTACCGCTCAGTCTGAAATACGGAAAACGAAACGTAGCCCTTGTCGGAACTTTCTTCAGCCTTGCCAGCCAGCTCCTGATGGTCATCAATCCGACCAATGCTACCTGGCTTCTGGTATGCTCGCTGATCAAAGGTGTCGGCTCTGCAACCCTGACCGGAACCATCTTCGCAATGGTAGCCGATACGATTGAGTACGGCGAGTGGAAAAATGGAACACGTGTCGAAGGTATGCTGTATTCCACCACAACCTTCGGTGCAAAAGTAGGAAGTGGCTTCGCAAGTGCCGTTGCTTTGTGGGTCATCTCCGCAGCAGGTTATGACGGACTTGCCGCAACCCAGACCGCAAGTGCACTTTCTGCAATCAAAGCCCTGTATCTGTGGGTTCCGATTCCGTTTTATGCAATTATGATTCTCTTCTATGTATTTTACAAACTTGACAAGATTTATCCGCAGGTAATGGAAGAACTGAAGGCAAGAGAGGCAGCAAAAGAAAAATACTAAAACAAAAACCGAAAAATCGGTCCCACAAAAGGAGAAGATCTTTTTGCGGGACCTTTTTTGTGGTACAATACAACAAAAAAAATCTATCATGAGGTGTGAAATGGAAAGAGACAACAGAGACGAAGACATGATGCTGAAAGGAACAAAACAGGAAATGCCGGGATTCTATTTTCGGCTACTCCGGTCGGAGGAGAAACGGGAACTGTGGAATCCGGATTTTGAACTCTTATTTCTGCTTCGTGGGACGGGAAGAGTCAGCTACGAGGACGGAGAAGTTCACAGTCTCCCGGTGGGATCTGTCTTTGCGATCAACCGGTTTCAGATCTGTGATCTGGATCTGGACGAAGACGGACTGGCCCTGTCGCTCTGCATTTCAGCGGAGACAATTGCTGCATTTCACATTAAGCTGTTGAAATGTGAGGTCAAATGTCAGTCGTTTTTTTATATGGAAAATCAGCAGGAAAAATTTGACCTGATCCGGCGGGATATGGCACGGATCTTTCTTGAGATGTACAAAAATAATGAGGAACAACCGGTCTATATGAAAAGCCGTGTGACGGCGCTTCTGGAGGATCTGCTTTCTTACTTTACATCCGAGAAAAAGGTGGAACAGGGCCGGAGCGGACGGGAACGCCTTCAGCGGGCATCGGACTACATTCTGCAGCATTACCGGGAAGAGATTACGCTGGAGGATCTGGCGGATCATCTTTATCTGAGCCGTGCCTATATTTCACGGAGCTTTCCGCGGTATTTCGGCGTATCATTTCTGGAGTACGTGACTCAGGTGCGCCTGGCGCATGCCGTACAGGAAATGCACAGCGGCGCAACGCTGACGGAGATTTCCTATCGTAATGGATTTGTCAACGAGACGGCGATGATCCGCGCATTCCGCAAATACCGCGGTATGACACCGAGCGAATACCGGAAGCAGATGAAACATACGGCAGAGCAGAGTGAAAAGAAAGGAAAAGAGCGGGAAGAAACGGCGGAAGACCATGATATTTTCCAGAATCTCCTGCAGTATGCAGCGGTCACGGAGCAGGAGATTGAGACGACAAATGAGAGTGCCGTTTCCGTGACGGCGGCAGTAAACGGACGGAAACCAAGAGTGGCAGGCCACTGGAAGCGCGTGATCAATGCCGGCTATGCGGCAAGTGTGCTGAACCGCGAGGTGCAGGATGAGCTGGAACAGCTGGTGCAGGAGCTCGGCTATGAGCTGATCCGCGTAAAAGGAATTCTTGATGGTGATATGTGCGTACTTCGGCGGAATATGTGGGGCGAGATTCAGTTCTGCTGGAACTATATTGATGAGGTGATCGATTTCATCCTTTCCACGGGAGCGAAGCCGTTGCTGGAATTCGGCCATATGCCGTTGCTGCTGGCAAAAACAGACCCGGGAAGAACGATGCGTCCGGCGCTAAGCAGCTCTCCGCGAGATCTGGCTGAGTGGCGCATGCTGATCAAAAACCTGATGGAACATCTAAGGGAACGGTATGGAATCAACCAGATGCGGCGCTGGATTTTCAACCCGTGGATCAGCGGAGACGTGATCACGATTGATGGAGGAGATGAGTTCTTTGAGACGTGGAAAGCATCGTACGAGGAGATGAAACGTGTGAGCCCGGATCTTGTAACATGTCTTTCCTTTGGTCTTGGACCGGAGGAACATCTCAAAGCCTTTATCGAAACTATGAAGGAAAAGGAATGTGTGCCGGAAATTTTTGCATTCCGCTCGTTTGGCACGGTGATCTATGGAGAGGAAGAGGAGAAAATGAATCTGATCCAGAACAACGAGAGCGTCAATATGATTGTGAGCCGCGACCCGGATTTTCTGCGGAACCGCGGGGAGAAGGTAAAAGGTCTGCTGCAGAAGGCTGGGCTTGGTGCACTGCCGGTTCTGGTGGATGAGTGCAGCAGCAACATCTGGCAGAGGGATCTGTGCAACGATACCTGTTATAAAGCGGCATGGCTGTTTAAAAATCTTCTGGAAAATGAAGAGGCGCTGCAGGGAATTGCGTATTTCTCGGTCAATGACCGTTTGGATGAAGTATTTCCGGCGCGGGAAACGTATCATGGAGGTTTTGGGCTGTTCACGATGAACGGCATTCCAAAGGCGGTCTGCACTGCGCTGCGGCTGCTCGGCAGAATGGGATCTCGTCTGGTGAAGCGTGGGGACGGCTATTTTATCAGCACGGAGCCGGAGAAAAACCAAAGCCAGATTTACCTGTACAACTATGTTCACTACGATATGCTGTACCGCTACCGCCATGCCGTGAATATTTCCCGCACGGACCGTTACCGCGTATTCAATATGGGGGAAATCCGGACCTTTTCAGTGAAACTGACCGGACTGGAACCGGGAAAATATTGCCTGCGGCTGTATAAAGTGACAAAAGAGCACGGCAGCAGCTACGATGCGTGGGTGCGGATGGGAGCTCCGGAGCGGATGAACCGGATGGAGCGCGCGATGCTGTGCCACAGTGCGGACCCGGAATACCGTGTCTGGGAGCAGGAAACCGACCCGGAAGGCAGCCTCACGGTGCAGGAACGCCTGGAGCCGCACGAGACGGCGCTGATTGAGGTGGAGCAGATTCTGTAAAATCTTCAAAAAATTGCACTCGCGGTGGGAGAATACAGAGAAAGAGTGGAAAAAAAGCAACAATATAAGAAGATCTTGCGACAATTCGAGTAGAAAAGGACGAAAATATTGTTTATACTGAAAACAACATAAATGCTAAATTCTACAGAAAAGAGGTATTTCAAAATGGGGAAAATATTTGATTACGATGGCGTGCCGGTGCTGCATACCACATCCGGCGATTTAAAAGGTTATTTTTATGACGGTGTTTACATTTACAAAGGAATTCCGTATGCATACGCAGACCGTTTCCAGATGCCGGTTCCGTCCAAATGGAATGGCGTAAAAGACGCAACAAACTATGGTTTTGTATGCCCGCTCCAGAATCAGGATACACCGAACGGCGAGCTTATGGTTCCGCACCGCTACTGGCCGCAGGATGAGCACTGCCAGTCCTTAAATATCTGGACAAACAAACTCGATCCGGAAGCCAAAAAACCGGTTCTCGTATGGTTCCACGGCGGTGGATACGCAGCGGGATCTTCCATTGAGCAGGTTGCGTATGACGGCGTCAGCATCGCAAAGAAAGGTGATTCGATTCTTGTTTCTGTCAACCACAGACTGAATATTTTAGGATATCTGGATCTGTCTCCGTTTGGGGAAAAATACAAAAACTCCGCAAACGCAGGCCACGCCGATATGGTAGCAGCCCTGCAGTGGGTACATGACAATATCGCCCTGTTCGGCGGCGATCCGGAGAATGTAACCATTTTCGGCCAGTCCGGCGGCGGAATGAAGGTGATTGACCTGATGCAGATTCCATCAGCAGACGGCCTGTTCCAGAAAGGCCTTGTCATGAGCGGTGTGATGGAAGGGGATCCGCTCGGCGCAGGAGAAAAAGACGGAACAGAGATTGTCACGGCAATGATGAAAGAGCTTGGCTTTGATGATGTGGCGCAGCTGGAAATCGTACCGTATCCGCAGCTTGCCGCAGCATATGCAAAGGTATCCCCGGCTATCGCACAGAATGGCGGCTACATCGGCGGCGGCCCGAAAAAGGGCGATTACTTCTGCGGAAATCCATTCGACGCAGGCTTCCGTGAGCATGCACATCAGATTCCGATGATGATCGGAACCGTATACGGCGAGTTCGCAACGTTTGCACCGGCAGCTTATGATAAGAACAAACTGACAGCGGAAGAGACTCTGGAAATCCTCAAAAAGGTTTATGGAGACAATGCCGAAAAGGTTCTGGACGCTTTCAAAGAAGCATATCCGGAGAAGAACGGTGTAGATGTTCTTGCGATCGACCGCGCAATGCGTGAGCCTACCGTAAAACTTGCCAAACTGTTCGCAAAAGGCGGCGGCAAAGCATATCTCTACAACTTCGCCCTGGAATTCCCGTTCCAGAACGGCAAGCCGGCATGGCACTGCTCCGATATCCCATATTTCTTCGGAAACGCAGATCTCGTAGAAATTTGTGGCATCCCGGATGTCAGCGATAAACTGGAAAGCGAAATCTTCGGAGCACTTCTTGCCTTCGCAAAGAACGGCACCCCGGATCATGCCGGACTCCCGCACTGGCCGGAAGTAGAAGCAGAGGATGCGGATACCATGGTGTTTGACCGCAAAACGGAAGTAAAACACAACTACGATGATAAAGTGTTTGCAGAGATCAACAAAGTTCTGAAACCATGGAGCTTTATGGACATGATGGCTGACAATATTCAGCATTAAAAAGAACGATTCGACGCGGCATAAGCGAAATCGGGATGGAGCTCTGAAATATTAAAAAATTAGAATAAAAAAACCGCCTGTTTGATTTGAAAAATAAAAAAATCAAACAGGCGGTTTTTTCTGAAAATTCGGTGCTTTCAATCACATCTAAAGTATTATTCTAACAGGGTCACGGAAGAAAAACCAGTAAAAAACAGATTGTACTGAAAAAAATACAATCTGTTTTGTTGACACACTTGAAAAAACATGATAATCTAGAAAATGCACTATTATGGCAAGATATGCCTAAAACCTTTTGTTCAGGCATGAGCGGTAATAAATATATTATAACACAAGGGGTGACAACGTCAATGGAGAAAAACAGAATACGTCCGATACCTACCGGAAAAAGTATGCGAATGAGTTACCAGAGACAAAAAGAAGTATTGGAAATGCCCAACTTGATTGAAGTCCAGAAGGATTCCTATGACTGGTTCCTGAGAAGCGGACTCAAGGAAGTCTTTGATGACATTTCACCAATCTCCGACTACGGCGGACGGCTGAGCCTTGAATTCGTAGACTTTACACTGTGTGAAGATGACGTAAAATACTCAATCGAAGAGTGTAAACAGCGTGACGCTACTTATGCGGCACCGTTAAAGGTAAAAGTAAGATTATATAATAAGGAAAAAGACGAGATCACAGAGCACGAAATTTTCATGGGTGATCTGCCGTTGATGACAGCAACAGGAACATTCGTTATCAATGGTGCAGAGCGAGTAATCGTCAGCCAGCTGGTACGTTCCCCTGGTATTTATTACGGCATCGCACATGATAAGCTCGGAAAGAGACTGTTCTCCTGTACCGTAATCCCGAACCGTGGAGCATGGCTGGAGTACGAGACCGATTCCAACGACGTCTTCTATGTCCGCGTAGACCGTACCAGAAAAGTTCCGATCACAGTCCTCATCCGTGCACTTGGAGTAAGCTCCAATGCAGAGATCGTAGAGCTGTTCGGTGAAGAGCCGAAGATTCTTGCAAGCTTCACCAAAGATACTTCCACCAACTATCAGGAAGGTCTTCTCGAGCTGTACAAGAAAATTCGTCCGGGCGAGCCTCTCGCAGTAGAAAATGCAGAGAGCCTCATCATGAGCATGTTCTTTGACCCGCGTCGCTATGACCTGGCAAAGGTAGGCCGTTATAAATTCAACAAGAAACTTGCACTGCGCAGCCGTATCCGCAACCAGATCCTCGCTGAGGATGTTGTAGATCCGTCCACCGGTGAAATCCTTGCAGAAAAAGGCACCACCGTTACTCTGGAACTCGCAGACAAGATTCAGAACGCAGCAGTACCGTATGTATGGATTCAGACAGAGGAGAGAAACGTAAAAGTTCTTTCCAACTTAATGGTAGATCTGAAAGCATGGGTAGATGTTGACGAGGAAGAACTTGGCATCAACGAGAAAGTATACTATCCGGTTCTGGAAAAGATCCTGGAGGAAAATACCGATATCGAAGAGATCAAACAGGCGATCAAACGTGACATTCACGACCTGATTCCGAAACATATCACAAAGGAAGATATTTTCGCTTCCATCAACTACAACATGCATCTGGAATACGGCGCAGGAAATGCCGATGATATCGACCACCTGGGCAACCGTAGAATCCGTGCCGTAGGTGAGCTGCTTCAGAACCAGTACCGCATCGGTCTGTCCCGTATGGAGCGTGTGGTACGTGAGCGTATGACAACACAGGACATCGACGGAATTTCTCCGCAGTCCCTGATCAATATCAAACCGGTTACAGCTGCAATCAAAGAGTTCTTCGGATCTTCCCAGCTGTCCCAGTTCATGGATCAGAATAACCCGCTTGGAGAGCTGACGCACAAGAGACGTCTTTCCGCCCTTGGACCTGGCGGTCTGTCCCGTGACCGTGCCGGATTCGAGGTTCGAGACGTACACTACTCCCATTACGGAAGAATGTGCCCGATCGAGACTCCTGAGGGACCGAACATCGGTCTTATCAACTCTCTGGCATCGTATGCGCGCATCAACGAGTATGGCTTCGTTGAGGCTCCATACAGAAGAATTGACAAATCAGATCCGAAAAATCCGCGTGTTACAGACGAAGTAGTCTACATGACCGCAGATGAAGAGGATAATTACCATGTAGCACAGGCAAATGAGCCGCTGGATGCAGAAGGACACTTCATCAACAAGAACGTTTCTGGACGTTATCTGGATGAGACCCAGTCCTACGAGCCGCACATGTTTGATTACATGGACGTGTCTCCGAAGATGGTATTCTCCGTTGCTACGGCGCTGATCCCGTTCCTTCAGAACGACGATGCGAACCGTGCGCTGATGGGATCCAACATGCAGCGTCAGGCCGTACCGCTGATGATCACCGATGCTCCTGTAGTAGGAACCGGTATCGAAGCAAAAGCAGCCGTAGACTCCGGTGTCTGCGTCGTTGCAAAGAAAGCAGGAACCATTTCCTACTCCTGCTCCAACGAGATCCGCATGAACAATGATGACGGAACAAAAGATGTTTACCATCTGACCAAATTCATGCGAAGCAACCAGAGCAACTGCTACAACCAGAAACCGATCGTATTTAAAGGTGACCATGTAGAGGCCGGCGAAGTAATCGCAGACGGTCCGTCTACTTACCAGGGCGAGCTTGCACTTGGTAAAAACCCGCTGATCGGATTTATGACCTGGGAAGGATATAACTACGAGGACGCCGTACTCTTAAGCGAGCGTCTGGTACAGGATGATGTTTACACTTCCATCCACATCGAGGAGTACGAGGCAGAGGCCCGTGACACCAAGCTTGGACCGGAAGAGATCACAAAAGACGTTCCGGGCGTCGGCGATGAAGCCTTAAAAGACCTGGACGAGCGTGGAATCATCCGCATCGGTGCAGAGGTACGTGCCGGTGATATTCTGGTCGGAAAAGTAACTCCGAAGGGAGAAACCGAGCTGACCGCAGAGGAGCGTCTGCTCCGTGCCATCTTTGGCGAGAAAGCAAGAGAAGTACGTGATACTTCCCTGAAAGTACCGCACGGTGAGTATGGTATCATCGTGGACGCCAAAGTATTTACCCGTGAAAACGGCGACGAACTTTCTCCTGGAGTAAACCAGGCAGTCCGCATCTACATCGCACAGAAGAGAAAAATCTCTGTCGGCGATAAGATGGCTGGTCGTCACGGAAACAAGGGTGTCGTTTCCCGTGTACTTCCTGTAGAGGATATGCCGTTCCTGCCGAACGGACGTCCGCTGGACATCGTGCTGAACCCTCTGGGTGTGCCGTCCCGTATGAACATCGGACAGGTGCTGGAGATCCACCTGAGCCTTGCAGCAGCAGCGCTTGGATTTAACGTATCCACCCCGATTTTCGACGGCGCAAACGAGAAAGATATTCAGGATACCCTGGAACTGGCAAACGATTATGTAAACATGGAATGGGATGCATTCTCCGAGAAATATAAAGATATTCTGCTTCCGGAAGTATATCAGTATCTGGAAGAGCATCTGGATCACAGAGAACTGTGGAAGGGTGTTGATATCGCAAGAGACGGTAAGGTACAGCTCCGCGACGGACGTACCGGTGAGCCGTTCGATGGAAGAACGACAATCGGACACATGCATTACCTGAAACTGCATCACCTGGTAGACGATAAGATCCATGCACGTTCTACCGGCCCATACTCCCTCGTTACACAGCAGCCGCTGGGTGGTAAAGCTCAGTTCGGTGGACAGCGTTTCGGAGAGATGGAGGTTTGGGCTCTTGAGGCGTACGGTGCATCCTACACGCTGCAGGAGATCCTGACTGTGAAGTCTGACGATGTGGTTGGCCGTGTGAAGACATACGAAGCCATCATCAAGGGCGACAATATTCCGGAGCCTGGTATTCCGGAATCCTTCAAAGTATTGTTGAAAGAGCTGCAGTCCCTGGCACTCGATGTCCGCGTACTGCGTGATGACAATACCGAAGTTAAAATTATGGAATCAGTTGATTACGGTGATACCAATCTGAACCACATCATCGAGGGAGACCGTTACTCTGACAGAGAGGACGAGAGATTTGGTGACTATGGATTCTCCAAGAAAGAGTTTGACGGAGAAGAAATGGTAGATGTGGAAGAGGATGAAGAAGAAGACTCTTATCTTGATCTGGATGAAAGTTCAGATGATGACATGTAACTTGTAGATCTTCGCTTTGCGAGGAAAGGGGTAATCAAATGCCAGAAACAGCAAAAAAAGAAAATTACCAGATGAGCTTTGATGCCATCAAAATAGGACTTGCCTCCCCGGAGAAAATCCGGGAGTGGTCCCATGGCGAGGTAAAAAAACCGGAGACCATCAACTACAGAACGCTGAAACCGGAAAAAGACGGTCTGTTCTGTGAAAGAATCTTCGGACCAAGCAAAGACTGGGAGTGCCATTGCGGTAAATATAAGAAAATTCGCTACAAAGGCGTAATCTGCGACCGATGCGGCGTAGAAGTAACAAAATCCAGTGTGCGCCGTGAGCGTATGGGACACATTGAGCTGGCAGCTCCGGTATCCCACATCTGGTATTTCAAAGGAATTCCGTCCCGTATGGGACTGATCCTGGATCTGTCTCCGAGAACTCTGGAAAAGGTTCTGTATTTCGCAAACTACATCGTTCTTGATGCAGGCGATACCAAATTACAGTACAAACAGGTTCTGACCGAGAAAGAATACCAGGATGCCAGAGAGGAGTTCGGAAACAGCTTCCGTGCAGGTATGGGTGCGGAATCCATCAAAGAGCTTCTGATGGCAATCGATCTGGAAAAAGAGTCTGCTGAATTAAAGGCAGGTCTTAAAGATTCTACCGGACAGAAGAGAGCCCGCATCATCAAGAGACTTGAGGTTGTTGAGGCATTCCGTGAGTCCGGAAACCGTCCGGAGTGGATGATTCTTGATGCGGTTCCGGTTATTCCGCCGGATCTGCGTCCTATGGTACAGCTTGACGGAGGACGTTTTGCAACATCCGACCTGAATGACCTGTACCGCCGTATCATCAACCGTAACAACCGTCTGAAGAGACTGCTGGAGCTCGGTGCGCCGGATATCATCGTGCGCAACGAGAAACGTATGCTCCAGGAGGCAGTTGATGCCCTGATCGACAACGGCCGCCGCGGCCGCCCGGTAACCGGTCCTGGAAACCGTCCGCTGAAATCTCTGTCCGACATGCTGAAAGGTAAATCCGGCCGTTTCCGTCAGAACCTTCTTGGTAAACGTGTTGACTACTCTGGCCGTTCCGTCATCGTCGTAGGACCGGAACTGAAGATTTACCAGTGCGGTCTGCCGAAAGAAATGGCAATCGAGCTGTTTAAACCGTTCGTTATGAAAGAGCTGGTTTCCAACGGCATTGCACATAACATCAAAAATGCAAAGAAAATGGTCGAGAAACTCGAGCCGCAGGTATGGGACGTTCTCGAGGACGTCATCAAAGAGCATCCGGTTATGCTGAACCGTGCCCCTACCCTGCATCGTCTGGGTATCCAGGCGTTCGAGCCGATTCTGGTAGAAGGTAAAGCGATTAAGCTGCACCCGCTGGTTTGTACCGCATTCAACGCCGACTTCGACGGTGACCAGATGGCTGTCCATCTGCCGCTGTCTGTAGAAGCGCAGGCAGAGTGCCGTTTCATGCTTCTTTCTCCGAACAACCTGCTGAAACCGTCCGATGGTGGTCCGGTAGCCGTTCCTTCCCAGGATATGGTTCTTGGTATCTACTATCTGACACAGGAGCGTCCGGGCGAGAAGGGCGAAGGAAGCTTCTTCCGCGATATGAACGAAGCCATCCTGGCATACGAGAACGGATACATTACCCTGCAGACCAAGATTACCATCCGCTGCGAAAAAGAGATGGAAGATGGTACTGTAATGCAGCAGAACGTAAGCTCCACACTCGGAAGATTCCTCTTCAATGAGATTCTGCCGCAGGATCTGGGATACGTAGACCGTACGGTTCCGGGTAACGAGCTTGCGCTTGAGGTTGATTTCCTCGTTGCAAAGAAACAGCTGAAACAGATTCTGGAAAAAGTCATCAATACACACGGAGCTACCAAAACCGCAGAGGTTCTGGACTATATCAAGGCAACCGGATATAAATACTCCACCCGTGCAGCCATGACCGTATCCATTTCCGATATGACCGTGCCGCCGCAGAAGCCGGAGATGCTCGCCGAAGCACAGGCAACGGTAGACAAGATTACAAGAAACTTCAAACGTGGTCTGATTACAGACGAAGAGCGTTACAAAGAGGTTGTAGATACCTGGAAGAAGACCGACGATGCGCTGACAAAAGCACTGCTCGACGGACTGGATAAATACAATAACATCTTCATGATGGCTGACTCCGGAGCCCGTGGTTCCGATAAGCAGATCAAACAGCTTGCCGGAATGCGAGGACTGATGGCTGATACAACCGGTCATACCATTGAGCTCCCGATCAAGTCAAACTTCCGTGAAGGTCTTGACGTACTGGAGTACTTCATGTCTGCTCATGGAGCTCGTAAAGGTCTTTCTGATACCGCTCTTCGTACAGCCGATTCCGGATACCTGACAAGACGACTTGTTGACGTATCTCAGGATCTGATCGTTCGTGAGGCGGACTGCTGTGAGAACAGAGCAGAGATTTCCGGTATGGTCGTTCGTGGATTCATGGACGGAAAAGAAGAGATCGAGAGTCTTCAGGAGCGTATCACAGGACGTTTCTCCTGTGAGACAGTTAAGAATAAAGACGGAGAAATCCTTGTTAAAGCAAACCACATGATCACACCGAAGCGTGCAGCCCGTATCATGAAAGAGGGCGTAAGCAACCAGACAGGCGGACCGATCGACAAACTGAAGATCCGTACCATCCTTTCCTGTAAGTGCAAGGTTGGTGTCTGCGCAAAATGTTATGGTGCGAACATGGCTACCGGTGAGCCGGTACAGGTTGGTGAGTCTGTTGGTATCATTGCAGCACAGTCTATCGGTGAGCCAGGTACACAGCTGACCATGCGTACTTTCCATACCGGTGGTGTTGCCGGTGGAGATATCACACAGGGTCTTCCTCGTGTCGAGGAGCTTTTCGAGGCAAGAAAGCCGAAGGGTCTTGCGATCATCACAGAGATCCCAGGTGTTGCCACGATCAACGACACTAAGAAGAAACGTGAGATCATCGTAAATGATCCGGAGACAGGCGATTCCAAGACTTACCTGATCCCATACGGTTCTCGTATCAAAGTCCTTGATGGACAGGTTCTTGAGGCCGGTGATGAGCTGACAGAAGGTAGTGTAAATCCGCATGATATCCTGAGAATCAAGGGTGTGCGTGCAGTTCAGGATTACATGATCCGTGAGGTTCAGCGTGTATATCGTCTGCAGGGTGTTGAGATCAACGATAAGCATATCGAGGTTATCGTTCATCAGATGCTGAAGAAGATCCGTATCGAGGATAACGGAGATACAGAGTTCCTGCCAGGAACACTTGTTGATGTCCTTGATGTTGAGGAAGTTAACGAGAAACTTGAGGCAGAGGGCAAACAGCCGGCAGAGGGCAAACAGGTTATGCTTGGTATTACCAAGGCATCCCTTGCTACAAACTCTTTCCTGTCAGCAGCATCCTTCCAGGAAACAACAAAAGTCCTGACAGAGGCTGCTATCAAAGGTAAGGTCGATCCGCTGATCGGTCTGAAAGAGAACGTTATCATCGGTAAGCTGATTCCTGCAGGTACAGGTATGAAGCGTTACAGTGAGATCAGTCTTGACACAGGAATGCCGGAAGTAAAAACAGCTTCCGAGGAGCCTGAGGATACAGAGGAAATTTCCGTAGAGGAAGAGAAGACTGAGACTGCTCCGGAGGAAGAGACCATTGCTGTTGAAGAGACAGCAGAGGAAACTGCACCGGTAGAAGAATAAGTCGATATACCTTGCTAATATAAATAAATCTCCCCCCGGAAATCCGGAGGGAGATTTCTGTTTATAAGCAGGGATTTTCTGAGAGAGGAGGGATTGCGATGGACAAGGAACTGCCAATTTCCCCGTGGCCGGAATGGAAGATCGTAAGCAAGATCGGGGAAGGCTCTTTTGGAAGAGTGTATAAAGCTCAGAGAACTGAGAAGGGACGTTCTTTTTACTCGGCAATTAAGATAATCACAATCCCCGCCAGTAAAGGGGAGCTGGACAGTGTGCGCTCAGAATCCGGTGATGAAAAATCTGTCCGCGGTTATTTTGAAAATCTGGTGGAGGAGTGCATTCAGGAAGTAAGCACCATGGAGTATTTCCGGGGAAATTCCCATATTGTATCTGTAGAAGATTACAAGGTGATGGAATATCTGGACGAGATCGGATGGGATATTTTTATCCGCATGGAATATCTCACAAGCTTCATGGAATATTATGCGGGAAAAAATCTCACAGAAAAAGAAGTGATGAAGCTAGGTATCGATCTTTGCAGATCACTGGAATACTGTGGGCAGCTTCACATCATCCACAGGGATATCAAACCTGAGAATATTTTTGTATCCAGGTTCGGGGATTTCAAGCTGGGGGACTTTGGAATCGCCAGAGAACTGGAAAAAACCATGAGTACCCTTTCCAAAAAGGGAACTTATTCTTATATGGCGCCGGAGATGTACAGGGGAGAACAGTACGACAGCAGGGTGGACATTTATGCACTTGGCCTGGTGTTATATAAACTGATGAATCATAACAGACTTCCGTTTCTGAATCTTGAAAAACAACTGATCACATATAGAGATAAGGAAAACGCACTCACGAGGAGGATGTCAGGTGAAACACCGCCACCACCTGTGGATGCAGGAGAGGCTTTCGGCTCCGTTATCTTAAAAGCCTGTGCTTATGATGCAAAAGAACGATATCAGACTCCTGACAAGTTTCGGGAAGCACTGGAAGAACTCCGATATGGAGCGGCAAACAGAGAACAGGGAGTTCATGAGAAACAGAAACCAGTGGAGGAAAGACCTGTTCCGGAGTCCATGCCGAAGTTTCTCCAGGAGGGTGCCGCCAGACAGCTGGCAAGAACAAGTCAGCTGAATACGAATGCGATCCGTCAGGCACGTAGAAATCCTGCGCCGGCATCCGTACAGCCGGAGAAACCGATAGCCGGAGAAATAGTAAAAAATGCAGCCCGGAATACGCCAAAGGCTCAGAGCACAATACAGAAGCCTCAGAAATCTGCATCCGAAAAAACAGTATATGAAAAAGATAGCCGGTCCGGCTATCCGTCAGGACGTTCCCTTCAGTCAGAGCCCGGTATAAGAAAAACCGGAGCTGTAAAGCCCAGAGTTACCTCTATCACAGATCTGGAAGACGACCGTGACCAGAATCTCCAGGAGTGGGAGGGATCCGTGCCAGAGAATGGCGGAAAAACCGATGACAGAAAGAGGCGGAAAGGTATTTTCAGAATGCTCATAACTGCCGGGATCCTTGTTGTACTGATCGGCGGGATCCTTGCGGTACGAACGATACGGAAACCTGCGGATAATGGAGAGCCTTCGTATACAGATTCTGATGATTCTGATGCTCTGAACAAAGGAAATTTCGGTACTGCAGACAATTCGGATAAAAGCTTCGCGCAGGCAATGGAAACGATACGTGACCATGCGACAACCATAGAAAATGCTCTGGACAGTTATAGACGTGAAGGCGCAGAGGGGGATCGCCTGCGCTTTTATAACGGATCAGGAGAGATTGCCAAAGTGCTTGTATATCCCGGCAGTTCCGCAGATGGCGTTTATGAGGAATATTTTTACTGGGGCGAGCAGATGTTTTATACTTATGTATGGGACGGAGATGAGAAGCAGTATTTTTATTATCAGGATGGCCTTCTGATCCGATGGATCGATGCAGATGGCAGGGTTCATGATAAAGAGAGCGATAATGACAAATATGTAGAACTGGGAGACAAATACTGGAGTAATTCTGTAGTGGAGCTTCAGCAGTAATGTCGAAGGGGTTTTACGAAAGGAAAAAGAATGGCCTATCAGATTGATTATGCGTATACATGTCACACCGGAAAGGTGAGGACAAATAATGAGGATAATTTCTGGTGCTGCGGAGTGCGTCTGCCGGTGCACAACCAGGGGGTTGACGGGATCCTGGCAGGTCATACACAGCACTGGCAGCTTCCAATGTTGGCCGTTTTTGACGGCATGGGCGGAGAAAGCTGCGGTGAAATGGCAGCTTCTGCAGCTGTGGAAGCGCTGGGAGGCTTCTATGAAGAAAACAAAAAGACCCTGAAAAAAGAGCCTGTGGTTTTTCTGACAGGAGCCTGCGAAAATATGAATGAGGCAGTATGTCGCTACAGCAATGAAAACTGTATCAGAAGCATGGGAACAACCATGGCACTTTTGTCTTTCAGTGAAAAGGCGATCTATGCCTGCAACCTTGGGGATAGCCGTATCTACCGTCATTTTCAGGGGAAGCTCCAGCAGATTTCCACGGACCATGTGATCAGTGGAAAAATGCTGGGAAAAGCCCCGCTGACGCAGTATCTGGGCTTCCAGGAAGAAACCATGGCACTGGAGCCTTCTATCGTGGAGATCGGTTATCAGCCGGGAAGCTCGTATCTGATCTGTTCAGATGGAGTGACAGACATGCTTTCTGATCAGGAGCTTCAGAAGATCCTTGACGGGACAGAAACCGCAGAAGAAAAAGTAGGTAAGATCCTGGAACAGGCACTGGAAAGAGGCGGCAGAGATAATGTGACACTGGTCCTTGCACAGATCAGCGGCTATGAAGAAAAAAATCTTCTCAAACGCTGGGCAGAACGCCACAGTACCGGACGGTAATAAACCCGGGGAGTAAGAAAAGGGATAAGGAGAAAATTTGTGATGAGAAATCGAATGCAGGATCTTGATTTTGAACAGACAGTTGCCTTCGATTCAGTGAAGGACTTTGAATTTACAAGAAAGGCGGCACAGAAGTTCCGCCAGGTTGTCAGTCTGGATTCCTTTGAGGATGAGGATGCAGATGTTATTTTTCATTATCTTTACAAGGAGATGGAACTGGTTTCCTTTGGTGACTATCTGAAACGATATGTGTATGAGCGTGCAGAGCTTGAGGAGCCTTTTTCCCAGGTGCCTCAGGAAGTCTACAGGGAGATCGTTGTGGAATCCTTCAAGGAAACCTACACACCGAAATCCATGTCACCTACATCAGCCAAACTGAGTTCTCTGGTGAATAACTGGCTGACTCAGGCATCTGTGAAGCGTGAAACAGTTTTTCTTCTGGGGTTCGGACTTCGGATGAGTACAGAGGATGTTTCAGATTTTCTGACCCGGGTGCTTCGTGAGCAGGATTTTGATTTTCATAATCCGGAAGAAGTGATCTACTGGTATTGCTATCGGAATCATCTTGGCTATTATAAAGCTGAGGAATATAAAGAAACCTACAAACAGATGACTCCGGTGGAAAAAAAGACCGGAGAGATCGTGTATGGCACAGGGCTTTGTCTGGACAGTGAAGAAAAGCTTCTGGAATATCTGGCTTTTCTGAAAGGAAGACATGATGATCCGAAATCAGAGAAGAGCCAGGCTTTTCAGGAATTTATGATCCTTCTGGAGCGGGCAAAGAAGATCATTGCAGCCATGTATCAGGAAGATGAGGAAGAAAACGGTGGCAAAAAGATCTGGAAGCCTGAGAATATCAGTGCTTCGGATCTGGAAAAGGTTATCTGCAGCGGGATTCCTATTAATAAAATGGGAAATCTCAAAAAGATGTCCGCATCCATTCTGGCAAAACATTTCAGCCAGAAGCGCTTCAGCCGCCAGAGGATCAACAATATCCTGAACCATAAATTTCCGGTGGAGCGGTTCGATCTGATCACGCTGGAGTTTTTTGTGATCTCTCAGGAGATGGCAGATGATGATCCGTATACAAGATACCGCCATTTTCTGGAGGAGATCCAGGAAATCCTGGCCCGCTGTGAAATGAGTGAGATCTACATAGTGAACCCATATGAGTGCTTTCTTCTGATGTGCCTGCTGACAGACTGTCCGCTGGCAGTATTTTCCGAGATTTGGGAAAAATCCTATGAAGAGGGAGAAGAAAAGAATTGAAAAAAGGATGATGCGTATTGTGCTTGCGCATCATCCTTTTTTGCTGAATGCGGATGACTGGTTCGACCATTTGCCTGGCCTGACTGCCCGCTTATCCGCTGTTATCTTGCTTTTCCGGTTTTTACCGCACTTGCAGGTCCTGTCTTTGCTTTTCTGTTTATAGTACGGTATGGAACCACTCTGTAACTGTATGTGGTGTTCTTTGATGTTTTAAACGTATAATTTAAGTTTCTGGCGGAAACGGTTTTTACTTTTTTGAAGGAGCCGTTTCCTTTTTTCTGATAGAGGACATAGCCGGTTGCTCCGGGAACTTTTTTCCAGGAAAGTATCTGTTTTCCTTTGAGGGTTTTAAGCTTTGTGGACGGACGGAGCAGATTCGGTTTCACGGTCACTGCTTTGGAAGTTGGACTGTAGATATAACCGGAGGATGTTTTTCGGCTTGCACGGATCACGTAAGAATACTTATTTCCGATAGTGATCTTTGTGTCTTTGTATGAAGTAGTATTTGCGTTTAAAGTTTTGATCTTTGCGTATTTTCCGGAATTTGTTTTTCTGTAGAGAATATAATTCTGGGAATTCTTTACACGGTTCCAGCGGAGTGTACAGCTGTTCCAGGATGTGGAAGCCTTGATTGCCGGCGCTGTTAATTTCACAACCGCTGGAGCCGGAGTGCTGGTTGGTTTCGGAGTTGGAGTGTTGGTTGGTTTCGGAGTTGGCGTAACTGTCGGTGCCGGAGCGGATATTTTAAAGGTCAGGGTCTGGCTTGCAAAATATTTATTGATTCCGGTGACAGTTACAGATCCGGTACCAGTCTTTGTGTTATCCGCCCAGGAAAGGACATAATCGGTACCTTCCTGAAGTGTAGCAGAGCCGTATTTTACAGTCGGTTTCGGCGTTACTGCATTACCACTGAAAATCTGTTCCGGAATGTCCGAAAGATCACAGCGTTTTACAGATGTCATCTGCCTCGTTCCGGAATAATTCTGCTTGTAGGAAATAGAAAAACCAAGGATTTCATTGCCGGCAGAACAGCGCAGGGAAGTGATCGAGTAATCGTCGGAGGTCAGCTGTACGCCATTATAGGTGATCACAAGATGATTCCGCAGGAAAGTGGTTACAGATCCATTTCCACAATTAGTATCCGGAAGTTCGATCGTCTCGCCGGAGAGCTTCAGTGGATTGATGGTGAAGTATTTGGAAAAACCGCTTCTATAAATGCCGATACCGGTTATATGGACACGAGGTCTGTTGGTTCTGGAACTTGCCATGGTGTTATCAAAATAAGAAAGGGTATAATCAACATCTTTCTTTAAAGTAACACCATTTAATGTGACCGTTGGCTCCGGTTTGAATTCTTTGCCAGGAGCATATTCATAATCCGGTATATCGCCGATTTCAGCCTCTGTGATCGGGGTAAGATCGATGTAGAAATATTTATTTCTTTCACCGGTGAAATTTCCCTTACCGGATACAGTAACATAAGCGTTTCCCTGCTGGGCATTGTTATGCCAGGAGAGTGTATAATCTACATTTTCTGTCAGGGTTATACCATTCCAGGTGACAGTGGGCTTCGGAGTTAGTGGAGTTCCGGTATACAGATAAGAGGACTGGGAAAAAGCAATCTCTGCCTGAGAGAGATTGATCTGCCAGATACCGAAATTATTCGTCAGAGTTCCGGAATAAAGGCCAAGACCTGTGATCGTGAAAGTTCCCACACCGCTGTTCTGATTGTTGGAGAAAGACAGAGTGTAATCTTTTCCCTCAGTCAGTGTGCGGTTATGAAACTTAAGTACAGGAGAAAAAGTAATAGGCTTTCCGGTATACTTCCAGGAACCTGTATAGGTCAGGGATGTTTCTTTGGAATCTTCCAGATCATAGTAGGCATTGAGATCTGCAGTCAGTATTTTGTCTGGGCAGGATTTCAGTGTTGCGGTAACTGTTGTGTTTCCTTTGCTTTTCAGCCGGATCACACCACTCTGATCCACAGTAGCAACAGATGGATCACCTGTTGACCATGTAAAAGAAGACGGGTCGAGGCTGGAACTCATATAGCTGAATCCGTTACAGGTTGCATAAATGGTCAGAGTCTTCTGTTCTTCTGTGAATTTTACAGGAGAAGATACATTAAAATGGATGTTCATTAGGCGTGGAAGCACGGAAAGAACAGGGGAGACATTCTGGTTGGCAGGCTGTGTGCAGGTTTCTGCTGCGTGAGAAGAAAAGCACTGGATCCAGTAGAGATGACCGTTCTGTGAGTAGCAGCCGATTCCGGCAGAAACATTCTTGGAATTCATGATGTTCGTGTAATGTCCGGAAGATTCGATCCATGATTCCATAACTTCTTCAGGAGTTCCCTGGTTGATCGCAAGATTTTCACTTGGATCCTCAAAATAAGGAAAGGCTGAAAAACAGATGGAACCATTGGGACGGGTATGACTGGCGTAAACGGTCAGTTCTTCTGCTCTGGTCATGGCGCATTCCAGAAGGTTCTTATCCATAGTGACAGGATTCCGGTTCTTTTTGGCACGTTCCTGATTTACCAGATCAAGGACCTGGTAAGCATAATCATAGCGGCGGATACCCTGACTGAGTTTCAGCTGGACAGCAGTCTGGTCAGAGGCAGCCTGCACACGGACAATGTTGCCCGGCGCCAGCAGAAGAAGCAGAAGCAGCAGCGCAGGCCATAATAAGTATCTTGTTTTTTTCTCTTTTGTCTGATTCATGATGTTTTCCTTACCAATATAATATAAAGATATTTTCTTTTGTTATTCGTTATAGTATCCATAGATCGCACGGCTGTCCTGTGCGATGGTGTTCTGTGCGGCTGTGGTGTCGTTAAGATCCTGTGACATAAAGCAGACTACCAGGTCGATTCCCTTGGCTGTGTCATAGATGATGCCGGCATCATTTTCTACGGTGTCCAGTTCACCGGTCTTGTTGGCAACCTTTACATCGGAAGGCATCTGAGCCGGGATCTTGTTTTTTCTGGTCTGCATTTTCAGGAGGCGGTACATGTATTCCGCTCCTGCAAGTGTGTCATTATTGTCGGTAGCAGTACCCTTGTCGATCTGGTAGATGGTCTTCAGGAATTTTCCGCAGTCTTTTGCAGAAGTGTAGTTATCTCCGTTGGAATTATCTGCAAGAAGAAGACGTCCCATGGATGTGCTGGTGTATCCATGATCCTGGCAGAATTTGTTCACACGTGCCATTCCGGCTGCATCATCACCGCCGCCGAGGTAGTTGACAAGAGTGTTGGCTGCATCGTTGTCACTGACGGTGATCATGGAATTCAGCGCATTGTCCAGGGCATCTTTGCTGTATTTGGAGGAAAGACTGTCATAATCTTCGTATACGGCACCCATGATATAGAGCTTGATCAGGCTGGCAGCCTGCATCTGCTGGTCATTGATGGCTCCCTCGGTATTTTTTGCAAGGTTGCATACATACACAGACCAGGTTCCGTTATCGGTGGGAAGAAGGGACTGTACCTGGTTCAGAAGGTTGTCCATACTGGAGTCTGAATTGTCTGTGAAAGTGCCTCCGCTGGATGGGGAAAGTGTTCCTTCTTCCTGAGTGGAAGAAGAACTGTCCTTGCTGCCGGAAGATTCGGAAGAATCGGAAACTGCAGATGTATCTGTGGATTCTTCCTGTACGGAAGGCCCCTGGACTTCAGCTGAAGATGCTGCGGCAGCAGCGCTGGAAACGGTAGGATCATCAGGATAAAGAGCATCCAGCTGATCGGCTTTGCTGCTGAGCTCAGCGGCAGAATCAGAAACCTCCTGCACACTTTTCTGCAGCTTGTTAACTTTTGTCTGGAGAGAAGCAAGCTTGTCCAGGGAGCGGACATTCAGTGCACCAAGTCCTGCCAGGGCGATGACAAGCACTGCGATCACAATATACAGAAATGTATTTTTTTTCATATATAAACAAACTCCTTTTTATTATTGGAAATAAGCATCGATTCCATTGGCGATCCCTTCTGCCATAGTCTGCTGGAAGGAGGAATCTGCCATTTTCAGATCATCGCTCTGGTTGGTCATAAATCCCATTTCCACAATAGTCACCGGAATCGTGCTCCAGTTAATACCTGTCATGGAATCGGTGTATATGATTCCGCGGTTCTGGAATCCGGTAGCTGCGCAGTAGGAATCCACAATGCATTTGGATAGTTTGTTGGAACTGTCATAGAGACTGGAAACATAAGGATTCTGCTGGGACGGACACATGGTCAGAGCACCGGAGACATCTGCAGAATCATCTCCGTTTGCATGGATACGGACACAGATCTCCGCACCTTGGGAAGCGACCAGCTCTGCACGCTCCTTGTTGCTGATAGCGGCATCATTGTCTGTCCTTGTCATTACTACCTGGTATCCACGCTGTTCCAGGATATCCTTAAGCAGAAGAGAAACATCCAGGTTCAGCTGATACTCGGGGAGACCGCTGAAGGAACCTCTGGTTCCGGTGGAAGCCTTGGCCTTCATGGTGGAGGAACCTGGTCCGTTAGGCTCTGTGGCACTCATATCAACATTTTCGCCCTGATGTCCGGGATCGATCCCGACGATATGGCCGTTGGAAGCAGAAGATGTGGTGTCATCACCGCCATCCGTGAATCCTTCGCCGCCGGCTTCGCTGAAAACGGAAGGTTTGGTTGTTTTCTGGCTGTTTTCGGCTTCCGGCGCCCGTTCGTGCTCTCCGGAGCTGTTTTTGACAGCTTTTTCTGTCTGTGCCCGCTGTTGCAGGTATTTGTCGGCTGCCTGTTTCTTTTCGATCTTAGCTGTATAAAGTTCGATGTCTTCTTTCATGGATTTCTGCTTTTGCTGGACCGGTTTGATCACGGATGCCATTTTCTGGTCAACGGTATCAATCTTCCGGTAGGTTTTATAGCTTAAACCAAAAAGCAGTCCAATACAGATAAGACCCGTCAGAAACAGGACGATCGCCATCAGATGAGGCTTTTTTTCCATAAATTCATGTCCTTTCTGGGTGGATGTTTTGTATTTGTAAATATTATAAAGAAGGAGGTAGGAAAAAGCAATTGTGAAATTGGTGTTGACAACAGGGAAAAGTGTGATATTATATATATAAAATAATTATATATAAAAATTTTATATATAAAATAATTACATAAAGAGGTGAGCGTATGTATTACTATCCGGTGTCAGCTGTGCTGACGGAATGCCTGATCCTTTCCGTTGTGGAACAGCAGGATTCTTATGGGTATGAGATCAGCCAGACGGTGAAGATGGTTGCATCTATCAAGGAGTCAACATTGTATCCGATCCTGCGTAAGCTGGAGACAGGTGGTTATCTCACAACGTATTCCGAGGAGTTCCAGGGCAGGAAGCGAAAGTACTATTCCATCACGGAAGCCGGTCGTGAACAGCTGGAATATCTGAGAAAAGAGTGGAGAGAATACCGCGATACCATAGATGATATTGTGGAAGGGAGACTTCGAAAATGACAAGAAATGAATATATGGAGCAGCTGAAGAAATATCTGAAGCGGCTGCCGAAAGAAGATTATGACAATGCCATTGAGTATTTTTCGGAATACTTTGATGAGGCAGGACCTGAGAATGAACAGCAGGTCATGGAAGAACTGGGACAACCCCGGGAAGCAGCAAGGGAGTTGCTTTTGAACCTTCTGCAGGAAAGTGTTGGTGGCGGCAAGGACAGTACCGGGGAAAAAACGGCAGCACTGCCGGAAGTCGGTTCCGTTGTCCAGGGGCGGAGTACAGCAGGGCAGAATGCCCATGATTCCACAAAAAATAAGCGTTCCCCGGGGAAGATCATCCTCCTTGCTATCCTGGTCCTTTGTGCGTCACCAGTCAGTCTGGTACTTCTGATCAGTGCGCTGACAGTACTGTTTGCAGTAGTTGTTGTGATCGCATCAGTGATCTTTTCCCTGGGTGTGACAAGTGTTGCAGCGATAGCCGGAGGAATCCTGCTTGCCGGTTTTGGTGCGATGCTGATACTGAAGTCCGTGGCAGCAGCGTGTATGATGGCAGGCAGCGGATTTCTTATGGCAGGCGCCGGGATCCTGATCGGAATTCTTACCATATATATCTGTAAATGGTGTGCAACAGGAATCGGACGTCTGGTAAACAGATTTGTAAGAAAGAAGGTGCGTAAAGATGAATAAGATTGCAAAGACAGCACTGATGACAGGCACAGCACTCTGTGTGGTGGGAGTTGTACTTTCCACTGCCGGATATTTTGCCGGGGGAAAAGATTTCACATATGCTTCCGATCATTTCTATGTATCCGGAGGAAATTCTTCTGATAAAAACCTTGCAGTGATGGAAAAACAGCAGATCGATGATTTTACGAAACTGGATGTTGATTTCAGCAATCTTGATCTGGAAATCCGGACTTCCGATGATACTTATTGTTATATGGAATACAAACTTGAAAAAACCGGAAAAAAAGATCCTCTTACATGGGAAGATAAAGACGGGAAACTTACCTTAAAAGAGTATGAAGGTTCTTCAGGAAATTATTATATAACATATGATCTGGGAATCTTCAGAGAGCATGTACAGAAAACAGAAACGCAGAAGTATTTAAACACAGTGATCCTTTATGTGCCGGAGAACGCAGAACTTTCGGAGGGCGATATCCATCTTTCGGACGGAGATCTTAACGCAGAACAGCTGATTTGTGAGAAAATGACAGTGAAGCTCTTAAATGGAGGTATGAATCTGGACAGAGGGACGTTTAAAGATTTCGAGACGACACTTGGAGACGGGGATCTTGAGATCGGGGATATCCGGACAGGATCTCTGAAACTGAAAAACAGCAACGGTGATGTGACGCTGAAAAGGGCAGCTCTTGGAGATGGGGAGATCAGCCTTGGAGATGGTGAGCTGCAGATCGGATACAGCAGTTTTAACGGAGATATGGATATCAGCAGTTCTGACGGTGATGTTTCCATTGAAATGAAAGCTGGCAGCGTGGAAAAAACCAACATACATCTGGAGACCACAGATGGCGATGTGGATGCTTCCGGCGTATCAGAAGGCAGAAGCAGTGAGGGGGATTCCTACTCTGTCTACGAAAATAAAGTGGATACTTCCGCACCGGCTCTGAATGTGAAATGCGGAGATGGAGATATTACCTTAACAGAAAAGTGAAAAAGAGTTCTGCATACATGGAATCCCACCTGTATGCAGACTTTTTTTATGCCCGGTAAAGGCACGACAGAAAGCTTTGGAAAGAGGATTTCCCAGGCAAAAAATTCCTGCGTTTTTTCTACGAAATGTATTGACAAATCCCTGTACTATGATATAATTCAATCAAATCACAGAAAGCATATATAGTTACTAGGAAATAAGGGAATGGATATAAGAGAAATAAGGAGGACACCATCATGGGTAAAATTTACGGAAGCGCACTGGAACTGATCGGAAACACACCGCTTGTGGAGGTTAAGAACGTAGAGAAGTCTGAGGGACTTGAGGCTACAGTACTTGCCAAGCTTGAGTATTTTAACCCGGCAGGAAGCGTTAAGGACAGAATCGGTAAGGCAATGATCGAAGATGCAGAGCAGAAAGGTATTCTGAAACCAGGCGCAACCATTATCGAGCCCACATCCGGTAACACGGGAATCGGACTTGCAGCTATCGCAGCAGCCAAGGGCTATAAGACGATCCTTACCATGCCGGAGACCATGAGTGTTGAGAGAAGAAACATTCTGAAAGCATACGGCGCAGAGGTAGTTCTGACAGATGGAGCCAAGGGAATGAAGGGAGCCATTGCCAAGGCAGAAGAGCTTGCCAAAGAGATTCCGGGAAGCTTTATCCCAGGACAGTTCGAGAACCCGGCCAACCCGAAGGTACATGCAGCAACAACAGGTCCTGAGATCTGGAACGACACAGACGGGAAGGTAGACATTTTCGTAGCCGGTGTTGGTACAGGCGGAACGATCACAGGTACAGGCGAGTATCTGAAGAGTCAGAACCCGAATGTGAAAGTAGTAGCTGTTGAGCCGGCAACATCTCCTGTACTTTCTGAGGGAAAAGCCGGCCCGCATAAGATCCAGGGTATCGGCGCAGGCTTCGTTCCGGATACACTTGACACCAAGGTTTATGACGAGATCATCACGGTAGAGAATGAGGATGCGTTCGAGACATCCAAACTCCTCACAAAAAAAGAGGGAATCCTTACAGGAATTTCTTCCGGTGCGGCTCTCTATGCTGCAATCCAGCTTGCAAAACGCCCGGAGAATAAGGGTAAAGTGATCGTAGCACTTCTTCCGGACAGTGGAGACCGTTACTACTCCACACCACTGTTTATAAAATAATCGATCCGAAGACCGCTTCTTTTGCCCCGAAGCGAGACTCTGCGGGATTATTTGCGGCGCTCCTGAATGCCTGTTCAAGCAGGCTGCCGGAGCGCCGGTTTTATTCTTGATTTTGACGCACGGCAAAGATATCTGACGCAGGACTTCACGCTATGATGGACTGGATTGTTTTCAGTAATTTATGGAATTGCTATAATTAAGTAAGCACTCTGTGGGGACGTGCTTGTATCTTGCAGCTTTTTCAGGTATAATAGAGAAAACGAATAAAACCTATTAACAATATAAAGAATAAAGTCTGCAAAGCAGACACTGCTATCTGTGCATCACAGAGAAGGGTGCCGGTCATGGAATACAGAGGAATATTTCCGGCTGAACAGCTGCACAATAACAGAAAGAGCAAAAGGCTATGAATCAGAAGAATACTGAAATATTGGAGGTAAATATTACATGAGGATTTCTACAAGAGGAAGATATGCGCTGAGACTGATGTTGGATCTTGCCACAAATTATACAGGAAAACCGATCCGACTGAAGGATGTGGCGAAGCGTCAGGGGATTTCCGATAAATATCTGGAGCAGATCATCTCCATCCTGAACAAAGCAGGCTTTGTCCGCAGTGTCCGTGGCCCTCAGGGCGGCTATGCACTGCAGCAGACCCCGGATAAATACACCATCGGAATGATCCTCCGTCTTACAGAGGGAAGTCTTTCCCCTGTGGAATGTCTGGACGACAACGGAGCCATCTGTGACCGTGAGGAGAACTGCGTCACCCAGATCCTCTGGAAAAAGCTGGACGACGCCATCAAAGGTGTGGTAGATCATATAACACTGGAAGACCTGATGAATTGGCAATCCGTGAAGGCGGACGAGTATATCATATAAAAAAGCTGCGTAAGCAGCTTTTTTTTTATCCCGTTTTTTAACCAACATTTTACAAAACTGCGATTTTATATTTTACCTTCCATTCCTATAATAACACCTGTACTTAAGCAGTGAGCAAGTAAAAATGATCATAGAAATGAGGAGAAAAAATCATGAAAAAAAGAATCGCAGGCGTCTTAACAGCAGCACTTATCGGAACTACAGTAATGGGAACAGTTGTAATGGCAGCACCATCCGGAGCGATCGACGTAATTTCCCGTGAGGACGGATCCGGAACACGTGGAGCATTCGTAGAGCTGTTTGGAATCGAAGAAGAAAAAGACGGCGAGAAAGTAGATATGACAACACAGGAAGCAAGCATCACAAACAACACAGATGTAATGCTGACCACAGTAGCAGGAGATGAGAATTCTATCGGATACGTATCCCTGGGTTCCCTGAACGATACAGTAAAAGCAGTAAAGATCGATGGAGCAGAGGCAACAGCAGAGAACGTTGCAGATGATACATACAAGGTAGCACGTCCGTTCAACATCGTAACAGGCGACAAGCTCAGCGATGCAGCACAGGATTTCATTAACTACATCATGAGCTCTGACGGACAGGACATCATCGAAAAAGAAGGCTATATCAAAGTAGATGAAAAAGCAGAGGCATACAAAGCCGGAGATGCAAAAGGCAAAGTCGTAGTTATGGGATCTTCTTCCGTAGGACCTGTAATGGAGAAGCTTGCAGAGGCATATCAGAAAACAAATAAAAACATCACAGTAGAGGTTCAGGTCAGCGACTCCACAACAGGAATCAACAGTGCAGCAGAAGGTGTATGTGATATCGGAATGGCATCCCGTGATCTGAAGGACGAAGAGAAAGATAAAGGAATCAGCTCCGAAGCAATCGCAAGAGATGGTATTGCAGTAATCGTAAACAACGGAAATGACCTTGAGGAACTTTCCAGTGACCAGGTAAAATCCATCTTCACAGGCGACATCACAGACTGGGAAGACGTTACAAAATAATCTCCCGAAATTGCGAAACTGATTATTGAAGTATCTTCCACAGAGCGGCGATCATGACAAGGTCAGGAAAGCCGCTCCGTTATATATCAGCACAGTGGATATCCACTGGAACAGAGAGAAAGGTGTCTTATGAATCATTTAGGAGAAAAGGCCATGAAGGTCGTTTTTCTCATTGCGGCCTGTGCATCGGTTCTCGCAGTATTTCTTATCTGTGTGTTTCTTTTTGCAAATGGCCTTCCTGCAATGGGAAAGATTGGTCCCTTAAAATTCCTCTTCGGAACAGAATGGAGACCGACAAACGATAAATTCGGAATCCTGCCAATGATCGTGGCAAGTATTTATGTAACTGCAGGAGCAATCCTTATCGGAGTTCCGATCGCACTTTTTACCTCCGTATTTATGGCAAGATATTGCCCGAAAAAAATTTATAAACCACTGAAATCCGGTATTGAGCTTATGGCAGGCGTTCCATCCATCGTATATGGCTATTTTGGTCTGGTTCTCTTGGTACCGCTGATCCGCCAGCTGTTCGGCGGAACCGGAAGCAGTATGCTGGCAGCATGTATCCTTCTGGGAATCATGATCCTTCCGACGATCATCGGAGTTACGGAATCGGCAGTACGAAGCGTTCCGGAAAGCTACTATGAAGGCTCACTTGCACTTGGCGCAACAAAAGAAAGAAGCATTTTCTTTGTTATGCTTCCGGCAGCAAAATCCGGAATCCTGGCAGGCATTGTCCTCGGGATCGGACGTGCTATCGGTGAGACCATGGCTGTGATCATGGTAGCCGGAAACCAGCCACGTATGCCAAAAGGTCTTCTTCAGGGTGTACGTACCATGACTGCAAATATCGTAACTGAGATGGGATATGCATCAGGACTTCACAGAGAAGCACTGATCGCAACAGGAGTTGTACTCTTTGTATTTATCCTGATCATCAACTTAAGTCTTTCACTGCTGAACAGGAGGGCGGAGCATGCAAACTAACGTATCAGTAACCGCAGATCCTGCGGCAGAAGCAACCATGAAAAAAAGAAATACACTTACTATAGGAGACCAGCTGAAGTCCTATGCAAGACATCCTGGCGCGGGAGTCCTGGCATTCCTTACACTGCTGGGAGCGGTGATCACTTTTGCACTGCTGTTCTTCCTCATCGGCTATGTGCTTGTAAAAGGTATCCCCTATCTGAACGCAAGTCTGTTCAGTTTCACCTATACCTCAGAGAACGTCTCCCTTCTCCCGTCACTGATCAATACCCTGATCATGACACTGGTATCTCTGGCGATTGCCGCTCCGGTAGGAATTTTTGCAGCGATCTTCCTTGTGGAATATGCAAAAAAAGGCAGCCGCTTTGTAAAGCTGATCCGTATTACTGCAGAGACACTTTCCGGTATTCCATCCATTGTATATGGTCTGTTCGGTATGCTGTTCTTTGTAACCACACTGCACTGGGGCATGTCTCTTCTTTCCGGCGCGCTGACCATGGTGATCATGGTACTTCCCCTGATCATGCGTACCGCTGAGGAAGCACTGAAATCTGTTCCGGATTCTTACCGTGAGGCAAGCTTTGGACTTGGAGCAGGCAAGCTCCGTACTATTTTTACGATCGTACTTCCCTCCGCAGTTCCCGGAATCCTGGCAGGTGTGATCCTGGCCATCGGACGTGTGGTAGGTGAGACTGCAGCACTTCTTTATACCTCCGGTACTGTTGCGGCAGTTCCAAACAGCCTGATGGGTTCCGGACGTACCCTGGCACTTCACATGTATGTGCTTTCCAGCGAGGGACTTCATGTAAACCAGGCATCTGCAACAGCAGTAGTCATTCTGGCATTTGTATTTGTTATCAACGGACTGTCCGGTCTGGTAGCCAGAAAAATTGCGAAAGGATAATGATCGATCATGAGTGAAAATACAAAAATTTCAATTGATAATATGAATCTTCATTATGGAAGCTTTCATGCCCTGAAGGGAATTAATATGGAAATCCCGGAAAAAGAGATCACAGCATTTATCGGACCAAGCGGCTGCGGCAAATCCACACTTCTGAAATCCTTAAACCGTATGAATGACCTTGTGGAAGGCTGTACCATCACAGGAAAGGTAGAGCTTGACGGGGAAGATATTTACGGAGATATGGACGTGAACCTTCTGCGTAAACGTGTGGGTATGGTATTCCAGAAGCCCAATCCGTTCCCGATGAGCATCTATGATAATATTGCATACGGGCCAAGAACACACGGTATCCGTTCCAAGGCGAAGCTGGATGAGATCGTGGAAAAATCTCTCCGTGATGCGGCAATCTGGGATGAGGTCAAGGACCGTCTGAAAAAAAGTGCTCTTGGAATGTCAGGCGGACAGCAGCAGCGTCTCTGCATTGCCCGTGCCCTGGCAGTACAGCCGGAGGTGCTTCTTATGGATGAGCCCACATCTGCCCTGGACCCGATCTCCACTTCCAAGATCGAGGATCTGGCAGTAGAGCTTAAAAAGGATTACACCATTGTCATGGTCACACATAACATGCAGCAGGCAACCCGTATCTCCGACAAGACAGCATTTTTCCTTCTTGGTGAGGTTGTGGAATTTGCGGATACAGACAAGCTGTTCTCCATGCCGGCAGATAAGCGTACAGAGGATTATATTACAGGAAGGTTTGGTTGATATTATGTCAGAACGTTTTGTAAGACAGCTGGAAGAGCTTCACGTGGGACTGATCACCATGGGAAGTCTCTGTGAAAAAGCAATTTCACTTTCTGCCAAAGCTATTCAGGGTGAAGGCGGAATGACTCTCATTGGCAAGATCTTTGAGACGGAAAAAGAGATCGATGCACAGGAAAGAGAGATTGAAAATCTCTGCATGAAGCTTCTTCTTCATGAGCATCCGGTAGCCGGAGATCTGCGATCCATTTCCGCAGCGCTGAAGATGATTTCCGATATGGAACGCATCGGTGACCAGGCAGCAGATATTGCGGATCTGTCCAAGCACATCGAGGACAAAGCAGTTACCGGAGATATCATTAATATCCGGAAGATGGCAGAGGATACTGTCCGGATGGTTACAGAAAGTATCGATGCCTTTGTAAAGGGTGATCTTGAGCTTTGCAGAAAAGTTATTGACGATGATGATAAGGTGGACGATGCCTTCAATGATATCAAGGAAAAGCTGGCCGAGGTTCTGAATAACGGAAAGCCGGATGCAAGTATCGGTCTGGATATCCTTATGGCTGCAAAATATTTCGAGCGTATCGGTGATCACGCTGTGAATATTGCAGAGTGGGTGGAATATTCCATCACAGGAAACCACAGAAGCGGTTCCAGCCATACAGATAACTATTTTGTTGAGGAATAGAAAGAGTTGCATTATTGTAAAAAAGTGCTGTGGTATTGAAAGAATATCACAGCACTTTTTATAATGTGATGAAATTTACAAGGATTTAACTTTTTTCAGATAATTATTTTTACATTGGTTTTGTAAAATATCATACAGATTTCGGAGAAAGGAAAGGGCTGAGCTTTGAGTAAAAAAATATTTAAGTATATCATGCTGGTTTCATCACTGATCACAATACTGGGACTGGCATTTGTCGTGGGGATCCTTTATCACTATTTTCAGGGACAGCTGATGGGTGAGCTGAAGAAAGAAGCCGTGTATATTTCCAGAGGTGTGGAAAGTGCCGGGACGGATTATCTGAAGAAGCTGAATGATGAGGAGTCCAGGATCACCTATGTGGATGAAAGTGGAAAAGTTATCTACGACAATGAGGCAGATGTGGAAAGCATGGATAATCACGGACACCGCAAGGAGATCCGTGAAGCAGAGATCAACGGAGAAGGTGCAGATGAAAGAATGTCATCAACTCTTTCCGAAAAAACCATGTATTATGCAGTACGCCTTGAAAATGGCAATGTGCTGAGAGTTTCCAGTAACCAGGCTTCTGTATGGATGCTGCTCCTGCAGCTGCTTCCACCTTTTGTTGCAGTTCTGATACTTATGCTGCTCCTGTCCGGCGTATTTGCATCCAGGCTTTCCGGGAAGGTTGTGGAACCTCTTAATGGGCTTGATCTGGAGCATCCTGAGGAGAATGATGCCTATGATGAGGTACAGCCGCTTCTCAGCAAGATCGGCAGACAGAGCCGGCAGATCCGTCTGCAGCTTGAGGCAGCCAGAAGACAGCAGAAGGAATTTTCTATTATCACGGAGAACATGCAGGAGGGACTTCTTGTGATCGACCGTTATACCATGGTACTTTCTGTCAACTCCAGTGTGGGAAAGCTTCTTAAGGTAAAGGAGATCAAAACAGGAGAAAGTGTATATCTTCTGAACCGCTCGGAGGAGTTCCGAGGTGTCGTTGGGCAGGTCCTTGAAGGAAAACATGAGAACAAGATCCTTCGTCTGGGTGGCAGTGAGATTCAGGTGATCGCCAATCCTGTCACAAGAGAAAACAAGACAGAGGGTGCGGTGATCCTTCTGGTGGATGTGACCGAAAAAGTAGAAAGGGAACAGCTGCGAAGAGAATTTTCCGCCAATGTTTCCCATGAACTGAAAACGCCGCTGACTTCCATTTCCGGATTTGCTGAGATCATGCAGGACGGATTTGTGAAGGATGAGGATGTGAAGGTCTTTGCAGGACGCATCTATAAGGAAGCGCAGAGACTGATCCGTCTGGTTGGGGATGTGATCCGCATCTCCCGTCTGGATGAAGGCGGATTGCCGTATCAGTGGGAAAAACTGGATATTTACAGTCTGACTCACGATATTTTTTCTACCTTACATGAAGCTGCTGAAAAGCAGGAAGTGCATATGTATATGGAAGGCGGAAGTACAGTGCTGGATACAGTGCCGACGATCATGGAAGAGGTTCTCTATAATGTCTGCGATAATGCTGTCAAATATAACCGCCGGGGTGGAGAGGTCTTTGTGAGGCTGAAGGATGGCGAGGATGCAGTTCGCGTGAATGTGCGGGATACAGGGATCGGTATTCCGAAGGAAGATCAGGAACGCATTTTTGAACGCTTTTATCGGGTGGACAAAAGCCATTCCAGGGAAATCGGCGGAACCGGTCTTGGCCTTTCCATTGTGAAGCACGGGGTAAAAACTCTGAACGGCAGGCTGTGGCTTAACAGTGAACCGGGACAGGGAACAGAGATCATTATGGAATTTCCGAAACATCATATGGAAAAAGAAGCAGCAGAGTGAACATAGGTCGTGCAGCGATGATGTTCATAGGCATGCAGCAGAGTGGAAGATGAAAGGCCGTTCTGTTGCATGTATCTGCTGTTTTTTATATTATAGTATATTGCTGGTTGGAAGCGGATGGTTTGACAGACCGGAAGGGTTATGCTATCTTATGTAATAATAATCAGAATAAGCAACAGGAAAGCGGATAATAACGGTCCGCTTTCTGTATTATAATTGGTTCGGGATAATTCCGAACGACTATACTGAGGGGAATAAAAATATGATACAGGCAATTGTTTTACTGGTATTCCTGATCTTTCTGAACTCTGTTTTCGCAGGTGCGGAAATGGCGATTCTGTCCATGAATGAAGCAAAGATGAGGGAGCTGGTGGAAGAGGGAGATCACCGGGCGCAGATTTTGATAAAGCTCACAGAACAGCCGGCACATTTTATGACAGCGATCCGTGTAACGGTAACTACGGCAGGATTTCTGCAGAGCGCTTTTGCGGCAGAATATTTTGCACAGCCGATGACAGCAGCACTGATAAGGTCAGGAATAGATGTACCACAGAATGTTCTGAAGATCGTATGCATGATCATTGTGACTATACTGCTTTCCTATGTAAGTCTTCTGTTCGGAGAACTGGTGCCAAGACGTCTGGGAATGAAAAATCCGGATGAGCTGTCTCTGCGTCTTGCAGGACTTCTTAAGATCGCGATGATTGCAGTCTGGCCGGCTACCGCACTTCTGACAGTAACTGCCAATGGTGTGTTGTATCTGATGGGGATCAAACCGGAAGAAAAAGAGGAGCAGGCCACAGAGGAAGAAATCCGTATGCTGCTTACAGAGGGAAATGAACAGGGCAGCATCCAGCAGGAAGAAAGCGAGATGATCCAGAATGTTTTTGACCTGGATGATACTGCGGCAGATGAGATCTGTACACACAGAAGAGATGTGGTTGTCCTCTATATGGAAGACTCCGATGAGGAATGGGAAAGGATCATCAGAGAGAACCGTCACACCTTTTATCCGGTATGCGGGGAGGATCAGGATGATATTATCCATATTCTGGACACCAGAGATTATTTCCGCCTGGATGACAGATCCAGAGAAGCTGTTCTGCAGCATGCCTGTTATTCACCGTTTTTTGTACCGGAATCCATGCGTGCCAACCTGATCTTCAGGGAAATGAGGGAGAAACGGGATTATTTTGCAGTAGTGCTGGATGAATACGGCTGTTTTGTGGGGATCGTCACTCTGCATGATCTTGTGGAAACACTGGTGGGAGATATTGACGACAGGACGGATTTGCCGAAGCCGGATGATATTGAGAAGACAGGAGAACATATCTGGAAAATACAGGGGGGAGCGATCCTGGATGATGTGGCAGAGGCTATAAATGTGGAGCTTCCTGTAGAAAAATATGATACCTTCAGCGGCTTTGTCTGTGGAGTTCTGGAACGTGTACCGGAGGATGGAGAACAGTTCCGATGCAGTTGGAAAAATCTGGATATTGTGGTAAATCAGGTCAGAAACCATACCGTTGTGGAGGGGATCGTTCATATTCAGCCAGAGAAAAAAGTGCAGGAACAGAAAGAAGAGATCTGACAAAACCTTGTTCAGTCAGGCCATAGGACAGTTATCGGGGGGAGGATTTATGGACATTTTCTAACATGTTGTTGCTTGAAAGAGTGTTAATATTGTGACATAATAAGGGAATAACCCGAGGAAAGCTTGTGATGGGGGAGAGAAAATGCCAGGTTTTACAAGACAGATCATACTGCATACACTGACGGAACTTATGAACGAAAAACCATTGTCCAAGATTACGGTAAAGGACATCGTGGAACGCTGTGGAGTAAACAGGAATACATTTTACTACCATTTCAGGGATATTCCGGATGCGGTGGAAGCAATGGTGAAGGAAGAGCTGAATGACATTCTGAAGGATCAGAAAGCACCGGAATCAGTCAGCGACTGTATGGAAATCCTTGTCAATGCAGTTCAGAAGAACAAAAAAGCCATGATACATCTGTACCGCTCGATCCAGAGGGATGTATTTGCCGATTATCTGGATCATGCCACGGAGCGTGTGGTGGAGGAGCTGATCAACAGGGCGGTCGGGGACTTTGAAATGGATCAGGAGGATAGGCATCTTATAAGCCGGTATTATAAATGCGTATTTGTGGGAGTGATCCTGGACTGGCTGCGGCATGATATGGATTATGATATCCTGTCAGATATGCATAAGCTGGAGTATATTTACGAGAAGAGCCTCGAGAGTCAGTACAAAAATCTGAAAGATTAAAAATATCCATTCACCTGTGGAACAGGAATGTCCTCGAATATTATTAAAATATAGAAACAGTTAATTTTGAGCTGGTGTCTGAAATTTAGGCACTGGCTCTTTTTTGTCTGTTTTTTTAAACGACACGGTGATGTATAATTCAGTACAATAAATGAGAAAAAATTATCAAGGAGGGAACGTATGGATGACCTGAAACAGCTGAAGCTTGTAAAAAACATCTACATCGTCATGTCATTACTGTTCTGCGTGCTGGGTATTTTTCTGATGGCAAAGCCCAAAAGCTCTGTAAAAATGCTGTGCGTGCTTATGGGAATCATGCTGATCCTGTACGGAGCTATTAAGATCAGCGGATATTTCACGCGAGATGCTTTTTGTCTGGCATTTCAGTTCGATCTGGCTTTCGGGATCCTGCTGATGGCAGTGGGAGTGATCATGATAGCCAGAAAAAATTTCGCAGTGGATCTTATTTTTTCCGTGTTTGGAATCCTGATCCTGGCAGATGCCCTGTTTAAGATCCAGATGTCTGTAGATGCGAAGAGATTCGGTCTGGCGCTGTGGTGGCAGATCCTGCTGATCGCACTGGTCACCGGAGTAATCGGAGTTCTGGTTTTTATCAGGCCATTTGAAGCAGCAGCTACGATGATGGCGTTGGTAGGATTTTCCATTTTGTTGGAAGGAATCCTCAATCTGTGGGTCGGGATCCTGACGATCAAGATCATCAAGAGTCGGCTTTAAACATAAACATAAAAATAACCAATCACTTTAGATAATAACATAGGAGGAAATAGAGTATGGGAATCGTAGACAAAGCAAAACAGGCAGCGATCGCAGCTACCGTAACAAAAGCACTGGATTATCTTGAGAAGGATCCGGAGACAAACATACCGAAGATCATGGAAATGGTTGATAAAGTAACGCCGGATGGCTGGTATGCAGGACAGAGAAATGCGATCCGTCACTCCATCGAGGCAAAGGACAACTGGTATCAGCTGATCCTTCGTATGTATCAGCTGGATGCAGGCGTACGCCAGACATTCTTCCGTAACTTTATTGTAAATGCCAGTCTTAAGGGAAGCGCAACGCAGGAAAAGGTATCAGAAGAGAATGACTGCAATGTACCGTGGGCAATTCTTCTTGATCCTACCAGCGCATGTAACCTTCATTGCACAGGATGCTGGGCAGCAGAGTATGGCCACAAGCTGAACCTGGATCTTGAGACCATCGATTCTATCGTAAAACAGGGTAAAGAGCTGGGAACCTATATGTACATCTACACAGGCGGTGAGCCACTGGTCCGCAAAAAGGATCTCATTAAGATCTGTGAGATGAATCCGGACTGCGAGTTCCTTTCCTTTACAAACGGAACTCTTATCGACGAAGAATTCTGTCAGGAAATGCTCCGTGTGAAAAACTTCGTTCCGGCTATCAGCCTTGAGGGAACAGAGGCAACTACAGACGGACGTCGTGGAGATGGCGTATATCAGAAGGTTATGCATGCCATGGAGCTTCTGAAGAGTCACGGACTTCCGTTCGGTGTTTCCACATGCTACACATCCGCAAACGTAGATGCAGTAAGCAGTGAGGAATACTTCGATCATCTGATCGAGTGCGGTGCTTATTTTGCATGGTTCTTCCACTATATGCCGGTTGGAAATGATGCGGCAGCAGATCTTCTTCCCACACCGGAGCAGAGAATCAAAATGTATGACAGCGTCCGCAGATTCCGTGCCACAAAATCTCTCTTCACAATGGACTTCCAGAATGATGCAGAGTATGTAGGCGGATGTATCGCAGGTGGCCGTCGTTACCTCCATATCAATGCAAACGGAGACGTGGATCCTTGTGTATTCATTCATTTCTCCAATGCGAACATTAAAGAATGTACACTTCTTGAGGCGCTGAAGAGCCCGATCTTTATGGAGTATCACAAAGGTCAGCCGTTCAACAAGAACATGCTTCGTCCATGTCCGATGCTTGAAAATCCTGAACTTCTCCGCAAGATGGTTGAGCGTGCAGGAGCGAAATCTACAGATCTTCAGTCACCGGAAACAGCGGAGCATCTCTGTGCAAAGTGTGATCACTATGCAGAGGTATGGAAGAAACAGGCCGATGAGCTCTGGAGTGAGAGCCAGGCGAAAAAAGCTGCAAAAAAATCAACAACTTGTTAATTAATACTTGATATAGATGTTGGGATACTGTATAATGAACCCGTTTTTCAGGAGTCTGAAATAACAGTTCAGATAAGAGTGTCGAAAAAGAAGAGACACGATACGTGTACTGACAGATAACAGGGCGGTTATATTCAGCAGTGGGTATAACTGCCTTCTTTTTTATGTTATCGTCAGGACATAGGGAAAGAAAGGATGGATTCATTATGGAAAAACAGGAGAAAAACACAGCCAGCCCTTATGAGCTGGACGGACGCCCGCCTCTTAAGGTGGCAATTCCCCTTGGACTGCAGCACGTGCTTGCCATGTTTGTGGGTAATCTTACCCCGCTTCTGATCATCACAGCTGCCTGCGGGATCGAAGCAGGAGGGGATCTTCAGGTTGCATTACTTCAGAATGCAATGCTGATCGCAGGAATTGTTACACTTGTACAGGTCTTTACGATCGGACCGGTCGGTGGCAAGCTTCCTATCGTTATGGGAACAAGTTCAGGCTTCATCGGCGTATGTCAGAGTGTTGCCGGAGTTATGGGAAATGGTGTCATTGCCTATGGTTCGATCATGGCGGCCTGCTTTATCGGCGGTCTTTTTGAGACTGTTCTGGGAAGCTTTCTGAAGCCCTTAAGAAAATTTTTCCCATCTGTTGTAACAGGTACGGTTGTACTTTCAATCGGTCTTTCACTGATCGGTGTGGGAATCAGCTCTTTTGGTGGCGGAAATTCCGCAAAGGATTACGGTTCTCTTGAAAACCTTTTCGTAGGCTTTGTAGTTCTGATCGTGATCATTGTACTGAAGCATGGAACAAAAGGCTTCACAAGCTTTTCTTCAATCCTCATCGGTATTATCGTGGGATACATTCTGGTAAGTATCATGGCTATGGTACTTCCTACAACATTTACATATGTAGATGACACAGGTGCTGCTGTGGAGGCTACAAAGGCCTGGGTTCTCAACTGGGACAAGGTTGCTCAGGCAAAATGGTTTGCGGTACCGGCACTGATGCCTGTAAAATGGGTATTTGACGCACGTGCGATCGTGCCGATCCTGATCATGTTTATTGTAACTGCAGTTGAAACAGTTGGTGATATTTCCGGAATCACAGAGGGTGGTCTTGGAAGAGAGGCTACAGACAAAGAGCTTTCCGGTGGTGTTATGTGTGACGGACTTGGATCTTCCTTCGCAGCACTGTTCGGCGTGCTTCCGAACACATCCTTCAGCCAGAACGTTGGTCTGGTTGCAATGAATAAGGTTGTAAACCGTTTCTGTATCGCTACAGGAGGAATCTTCCTGATCGCATGCGGACTGTTCCCGAAGCTTGCAGCACTGATCTCCATCATGCCGCAGAGTGTTCTTGGCGGCGCTGCTGTTATGATGTTCTCATCCATTGTTGTCAGCGGTATCCAGTTAATTACCAAGTGGCCGATAGGACCGAGAAATGTTACGATCGTTTCCGTAGCACTTGGTCTTGGTTATGGACTTGGCTCCAATACAGCGATCCTGGTGCATCTGCCACAGGCGATCAGCCTGATCTTCGGCGGTTCCGGTATTGTTCCGGCAGCGGTGTTTGCTATTATTCTTAATATTGTTCTTCCGAAGGATGAGAAGAGTGAGATTGAAAGAGCTGAGGAGATGCTGGAGAAAGTTAAGAATAAATAAGAAAGTGTAAGAATAAAAAGAGTTTTTTCTTTTTTGAGACTGTTGGACTTTATTGGTCTGACGGTCTCTTTTTTTATAATTTTTTATTTTGGGGATAAAGGTTCGGCCTTTTGGAAGGCGGTAATTTGCGAGAAGGGGAAGCACTCGGAGTTGCGAAGGCCGTCTCCCCTTCTCGCGCTCTTCCCCTCCTGGCCACGCCGCTGTTCGGTGTTGTAGTGGGTGTGAATGTTCTGACAGGGTGCGGGATTCGGGGGTGTCGAGAAGGGGAGGCTGTGCCGATTTCACAAATAGTTCTGCCTTTTTCAGATCTTTTTTTGTTAGTAATTGTAGGCTCCCTCATAAGCATTGCATCGTTCCTTCCGATGTCCCTGCTCTACACAGGAGCTGCACCGGTCACAAAATTCCTGTTCATAGCAGGTAGAACAGACACATCCCTTACAGGCATCCCGGTCATAAGCCGGCGTGCAGGTAAAAGGAAGAGTATCCTTCGTAGTTTCCGTACTCATAAAGATCACGCTCCTTTTTTCTATATTATAGACCTATCAAAAAAGCGTTTCAATACAAATAATCAGAAAATACAAAGAAATACCTGATAAAAACCTGCCCACGCCAAAGTGTCCCCTCGAAAGGAAAAACCCCAACTCACAGCAGTTCACAACAGCAGAAAAAAAGTGCCAGCTAATAAGGATGCCACAACGGCCCTATCCTACCGGGAGGAGCTCCACCGTCCGGAAGCTCCGCAAGGAAGAACCAGACCACTTTCTGTTACAGGAAGTCCGATCTCCTGTGACTCTACATTACCCTTCCAGGGCTTCAGCTCCGTAGCAAGCATATAAGTCAGAACAGCCGGTGCAAGACCTGTAGTATAGGAATTTACCAGGAAAAACAGCGGATCGTCACTGAGGATCTTCGTACAAAGCTTGATCAGCGGATGAATGGCATCCTCGATCTTCCAGATCTCACCCTTCGGGCCACGTCCATAAGAAGGCGGGTCCATAATGATCGCATCGTAATGATTGCCTCTTCGGATCTCACGCTCTACGAACTTCACGCAGTCATCCACAAGCCAGCGGATCGGCGCACCGGAAAGTCCGGAAGCAGCAGCATTCTCTTTTGCCCAGTTCACCATACCCTTTGAAGCGTCCACGTGAGTAACGGAAGCACCGGCTGCAGCTGCAGCCAGAGTAGCGCCGCCGGTATAGGCAAAAAGATTCAGCACCTTGATCGGGCGTCCTGCATTGCGGATCTTTTCACCGAACCAGTCCCAGTTCACAGCCTGCTCCGGGAAAAGTCCTGTATGCTTGAAGCTGAAAGGCTTCAGATTAAAAGTAAGGTCCTTGTAATGGAGCTCCCACTGATGAGGCAGATCAAAGAACTCCCACTCACCGCCGCCACGGCTGCTTCTGTGATAATGTCCGTTCATATGCTTCCAGCCACGGTTTTTGCGGGGAGTATCCCAGATTACCTGCGGGTCCGGACGAACCAGAAGATAATTTCCCCAGCGCTCCAGCTTTTCTCCTTTTGATGTATCAATAACTTCATATTCTTTCCATCCATCTGCAATCCACATGATGATCAATACCTCTTTCATAATAGTAAATTTATAAGATATATATATCATTTTTATATAGCATTTCCGGAGATCACTGTACCAGATCCGGCCGATCGGGACGTGAATCCATAAAAACGCCATAATAATGTTTTTTCCAGTATAGAGGAAAAATGGATGCTGTGCAAGAGAAGTGCAGGATTTTCCACGAAAGATTTGACAACAGCGCTTTTACATACTAAAATGTACGCAGAGATTTTCTGCTGGGGCATAGGCTTCCCGCTTCCGTGAAACTGTGGCTGTTTTTTGCGGAAGAGATTTTGCAGAGAATTCCTGACAGACAGAAATCGTTAACAGAAGAAACACAGCAACCGCAGATATGAAACTGTACACAAAAAGAGGAGAAGCAAACTTATGAAAAAATATTGTGAGATGAGCAGGGAAGAGCTACTCGATTTAAAGAAAGAACTCGACCGTAAGTTCGACGAGATCAAAGCCGAAGGTCTGGCACTGGATATGTCCCGTGGTAAACCTGCACCGGATCAGCTTGATCTTTCCATGAAAATGATGGAAGTACTTGCAGGGGATGCAGATCTGAAATGTGAGACCGGTGTGGACTGCCGTAACTATGGAGTCATCGACGGAATCCCGGAAGCCAAGAGACTTCTCGGTGAGATGTCAGAGGTAGAGCCTGAGAACATCATCATCTATGGTAACTCAAGTCTGAACGTAATGTTCGATACCATTGCACGTTCCTATTCCCACGGAGTAATGGGAAATACACCATGGTGCAAGCTTGACAAGGTGAAATTCCTCTGTCCTGTACCAGGATACGACCGTCATTTCCGTATCACAGAATTTTTCGGCATTGAGATGATCAACATTCCGATGTCTCCGGAAGGCCCGGATATGGACATGGTTGAGAAATATGTCAATGAAGATCCGGCAGTAAAAGGAATCTGGTGTGTTCCGAAATATTCCAATCCGCAGGGCTACACATATTCCGAAGAAACAGTTAAGCGTTTTGCGCATCTGAAGCCGGCCGCACCGGACTTCCGTATTTACTGGGATAACGCTTACAGCATCCATCATCTCTATGATGACAATCAGGATTTCCTTCTTGAGATTCTTGATGAGTGTGCAAAAGCAGGAAATCCGGACATTGTTTATAAATTTACTTCTACCTCCAAGGTAAGCTTCCCTGGTTCCGGTATCGCAGCAGTTGCTGCATCCAAAGCGAACCTGGATGACTTCCGCAAATATATGACTGTACAGACCATCGGACACGACAAACTGAACCAGCTTCGTCACGTTCGTTTCTTCAAAGATATCAACGGACTGCATGAGCATATGAAGAAACACGCAGACATCCTTCGTCCGAAATTCGAGCTTGTTCTCGCAACACTGGATAAAGAACTTAATGGACTTGGAATCGGTGAGTGGACCAAACCTCACGGCGGATATTTCATTTCCTTTGATTCTATGGAAGGCTGTGCGAAAGCCATCGTTGCCAAAGCAAAAGAAGCAGGCGTTGTTATGACTGGAGCCGGCGCAACCTATCCATATGAAAAGGACCCGAAAGACAGCAATATCCGTATTGCGCCAAGCTACCCAAGCGTTGAGGAACTTGGCAAGGCAGCAGAGGTATTTGTTCTCTGTGTGAAGCTTGTAAGTGTGGAAAAACTTCTGGAGAAATAAATCGATCACATCAGACTGCCCGGTATTTCAGCATGCGTAATACCGGGCAGTCATAACTATTGGAGAGAGCTCATGGATGAGGAAAAAGAAAAAATGAAAACAGGCAAAAAGTTGGTCATTGCACTGATCATGGTCCTGCTGATCCTTACAGCAGGGGCTTATGGATATGGTGTACACTATTTTACAGATCATTTTTTGCCGGGATCTCAGGTGAATGGTTTTAACTGCTCTTATAAAACTGCGGATGAAACAGAAAAGCTTCTTGCAAAGGAAGTGCAGGCATATGTCCTTACCGTTGAGACAAGAAACAACGGAAAAGAGAGCATTACCGCAAAAGAAGCCAGCCTGGTCTACAAGCCGGATGGCGGAGCCAAAAAGCTGATCAGGAAACAGGACCGGTACAAATGGTTCCTTGCTTTTAATCAGAAGAAAAAATATACACTGGCAGCGGATACTGCTTATGAAGATCAGAACAAGCTGACAGAGGCTGTGAAGAACCTGAAATGCATGCAGAAGGACAATATGGAAAAGCCTGAAGACGCATGCATTAAGGATAATGGCGAAACCTACGAGATCCAGCCGGAAAAAGAAGGAACGACCCTGGATACAAAAAAGGTTCAGAAGGTGATCCGTGCAGCTGTTTCCGCAGGAGACAAAAAAGTCAGTCTGGAAAAGAAAAACTGCTACAAAAAACCATCGATATATAAAGATGATGAAGCTCTGAAAAAAGACTGTGACCAGATGAACAAGCTTACCAGCTGCGTGATCACCTATGATTTTTCGGACCGGTCTGAACAGCTTGATCGAAATACCATCAAAGACTGGCTGGTCAGGGACGCAAACGGAGATTATATAGTAAACAAAGACCAGGTTGCAGCTTATGTGAACAGCCTGGGATATAAATATGATACCTTTGGCTGCACGAGGACATTTACCACCTACGATGGCCGCCAGAAAACCATCAAGGGCGGTGATTATGGATGGGCTATCGATCAGACCGCAGAGACTGAATGGCTTTATAATGCCATTCTTGCAGGAACCACAGAAGTGAGACAGCCGGCTTATGCTTACAGTGGACTTTGCAGAGATACCAATGATATCGGAAATACATATGTAGAGATTGACCTGACCAACCAGAGAATGGTATTCTATAAAGACGGACAGCTTCTGGTAGATACACCGGTAGTTACCGGCTGTGTCCGAAAGGGCCATTCCACACCAACCGGATGCTTTGCACTGGATGCCATGCGTTCGCCGGCAGTTTTGAAGGGACCTGGATATGCATCACCGGTTACATACTGGATGCCGTTTTCCGGAGGAGTCGGAATCCATGACGCAAGCTGGCGTTCACAGTATGGCGGGCAGATCTATATCACAAATGGTTCTCATGGCTGTGTAAACACCCCGAAGGATAAGGCGGCAATCATTTATAATAATATTAGTGTAGGAGTACCGATCGTAGTTTATGAATAAGAGATTAAAAGAAATATTAAAAGAATACGAAGAAAGAAAACATAAGATCATCAAGGGAGATGAAAGTATGAATATCGTTGTATTGGCAGGCGGAACCAGTACAGAAAGAGAGATTTCCATCGTAACAGGAACAGGTGTCTGCAAGGCACTTCGTAAAAAAGGCCATAATGCCATTCTTGTAGATATTTTCTGCGGACTGGAGCCGGTGGACTGGGATGAGCCCTTTGGAGATAAAGATTATGAGGTAGATTCTGCGGCAGAGTATATGAGAAGCTTCGATGATGATATCGAAGAGATCAAACGCACAAGAAGAAGCTTTTTCGGACCGAATGTACTGGAATTGTGTCAGGCAGCAGACATTGTATTTATGGGACTTCACGGTTCCAACGGAGAGGATGGAAAGGTTCAGGCAACCTTCGATCTCCTGGGAATCCGTTACACAGGAACCGGATATTTAAGCAGTGCCCTTGCTATGGATAAGGGTCTCACTAAGAAGATCTTTCTCATGGATCAGGTACCGACACCGAAGGGCGTTTCCATGCTGAAAGAAAACTGCACAAGAAACATCCATGATCTTGGTATGGAATTTCCTGTTGTTGTAAAAACATGCTGCGGTGGTTCAAGCGTAGGTGTTTATATTGTAAATAATCAGAAAGAATATGAGGATGCCATTGATGGTGCTTATTCTTATGAAGATGAGGTAGTTGTTGAAGAGTATATCAGGGGCCGTGAGTTTTCCGTTGCAGTTGTAGACGGAAAGGCTTATCCGATCATCGAGATCGCACCGAAGCAGGGCTTTTATGATTACAAGAACAAATATCAGGCAGGATCCACAGTAGAAACCTGTCCGGCTGAGATCTCACCGGAACTGACTGAGAAAATGCAGCATTATGCGGAAGCTGGTGCAAAGGCTCTCTGCATTGAAGGCTATGCACGTTTTGACTTCATGATGAAAGAAAACGGTGATATGTACTGCCTGGAGGCAAACACACTTCCGGGAATGACACCCACCAGTCTGATCCCGCAGGAAGCAAAGGTCCTGGGAATCGACTATCCGGATCTCTGTGAAGAACTGATTCGCATTTCTTTTAAGAAATACAGAAAATAAAATATCTGACCGTAACTCCTCCTGTTGACAGGAGGAGTTTCTGGCAAAAGAAAGGATTTTATTCATGAAAAATCTTACATTGGAAAATATCACAAAAGTCTGCAATGGTATTTACCACGGCCCGCAGGAAAAACTTCAGGAGGAAGTGACTGCGATCACAACTGACAGCCGTAAGGTGGAAAAAGGAGGTCTTTTTGTACCGGTAGTAGGAGAGCGTGTGGATGCTCACCGTTTTATCCCGCAGGTAATGGAAGCAGGTGCACTTGCACTTGCAACCTTATCCGAGAGAACTCTTGAAGGAGCGGATCATCCGTATATCCAGGTAGGTTCCTCCCTTCAGGCAGTAAAAGACATTGCGGAGTTTTATCTGGAGCAGCTTGATATTCCTGTTGTGGGAATCACAGGAAGCGTTGGAAAGACCAGCACAAAAGAGGTGATCGCCTCTGTGCTGAAGGAAAAATACCGTACACTGAAAACCCAGGGAAATTTCAACAATGAGCTGGGACTTCCACTGACAGTATTCCGCCTTCGTGATGAAGATGAGATCGCAGTTCTGGAAATGGGAATCAGTGATTTCGGTGAGATGACCCGTCTTGCAAAGATCGCAAAACCGGACACCTGCGTGATCACAAACATCGGAACCTGTCATCTGGAAAACCTTGGGGACAGAGACGGCGTCCTGAAGGCAAAAACAGAGATTTTTCAGTATGTGAAGAAAAATATCGTACTTAACGGTGATGATGATAAGCTCTCCACAGTAAAGGAATACAACGGTATGCAGCCAGTATTTTTCGGAAACGGAGAAAATGCTTCTGTTACCTGTGAAAATGTGGAAAGCCGTGGACTGAAGGGAATGAGCTGTGACATCTGTCTGAAGGGAAAAATGGCAGAGAACGGAGAGCTCCAGATATTTCATGTAGATATTCCAATGCCGGGACGTCATATGGTATCCAATGCGCTGGCAGCAGCAGCTGTGGGCAGACTTTACGGACTGAATGCAGAGCAGATCAAAAATGGCATCGAAAGCCTGGAACCGGTCAGCGGAAGATTCAATATGATCGAGACCGATAAATTCATGATCGTAGATGACTGCTACAACGCAAACCCCATGTCCATGAAGGCTTCCCTGGATGTTCTTCAGGATGGACTTGGAAGAAAGGTTGCCATCCTTGGTGATATGGGTGAGCTTGGAACTGATGAAGCTGCACTTCATGAAGGTGTAGGCGTTCATGCAGGTCAGTGCAGGATCGACGCATGCATCTGCGTAGGACCACTTGCAGCCCATATCGCGGAAAAAGCATCTCAGACCAATCCGGACCTGACAGTCATCCGGGAAAAAGATCTGGAAAGCCTTCTTAAGAACCTGAACACATATGTGAAACCTGGAGATACCATCCTCGTAAAGGCTTCTCACTTCATGAAATTTGAAAATGTAGTCAAAGCACTGCAGGAAATGTAAAAAGACCGAAAACAGGGGCAGCATTTGACGAACGAAAATTCTTTCCAGTTAAGTTATATAGAAGTATAATATTCCTAAGGCGATGAGCAGTGCAGCTATAGAACGAAAGTACGCTCAGGCACTGTGCGGCAGTGAAAAAGGGAGGGCTTATGCTGGAGATGATCATGAAGCTGAACATCCCGCTTTACGTCATGACATCCATGGGATGTATCGGCGGTCTGGGGATGCTGGCAACAAACCTTACCTACCGAAGAATGATCCGAAATACGCAGCGATTACAGAATCTGAAAGAAAAATGGCTGAACCTGTGGAAGTCAAGGGACAGGCTCTGGCATCGGATGAACCGATTTGTGTGGTATCCGTCACTGTTTTGTACATTTCTTCTGGGACTGTCTGTTTTTCTCAACAGCAGACTGGGATACAGGGAAGGATTGCCTATGCTTTATCTCTATATAGGGGCAGCAGTGCCGGTAGTACTGCTTCTTCTTCGTCAGGCATTGGACTTTTCTTATAAGGAAGAGCTTGTGATGGCTTCTCTTGCAGATTATGTGGAACAGGTCCGTACCTGGGTAGAGGAAGTACCAGTCGCAGAAAAACCGGATCCTGTTTTACAGGAAGAGATCGTAGATAAGATCACCAGAAGTATCCGTCAGACGGCTGCTACCGGAAGCCACTTCAGCAAGATGCTTTCTCCGGAGGAGGAAGAGATCATGCGGGAGATCATACGGGAATTTATGAATGCAGAGTAAGAACAGAACCTGTTATATCTGAGAAAATACTGACATGCGCATAAGGATATTCCTGAATAAGGAGAGCGGATGCAGTGATTTCCAGAAATGCTGCAGATTAACCGAATCAGGTAAGTCCCCTGCCTCAATTGCGAAAAGCAATAAGCAATAAGCAGCGGAGGGCTTGAGGATATCCGCTTGACGAAATATATACTTACAAAAAAACTCTCCGGCAGATACGATTCTTTGTATCCGCCGGAGAGTTCTTTTATGTATGCAGTTGTGTAAGATAAGGAATTTATCAGCTATACCGCCTCAACCCATGGAGATCGGGCCGCCACGGAGCTTGCCGGCTGTGGTGATCCTCTTGATCGCAACCATGTAAGCTGCCATACGGAGCGTTACATTTTTCTCCTGGCTGAGAGCATAAACTTCATTAAAGGCAGTAAGCATGATCTTCTGAAGCATCTTGTTAACTTCATCAAGATCCCATGTAAGGTTCTGGATGTTCTGTACCCACTCGAAGTAGGAAACAACAACACCGCCTGCATTGGAAAGGATATCCGGGCATACGATGATTCCTCTGGAATTCAGAATCTCGTCAGCTTCAACAGAAGTCGGTCCGTTGGCAGCCTCGATGATCAGTTTTGCCTGGATGCGTCCGGCGTTATCTTCTGTGATCTGATTCTCAAGGGCAGCCGGGATCAGAACATCACATTTGCAGGTGATAAGGCCGTCATTTGTAACGTGGGAAACGCCCTCTGCCTCGTATTTATCAAGAGTATTTCCTTCGGAAATAAATTTGCGGATCGCAGGAATATCAAGTCCGTCCTCGCAGTAAAGACCACCGGTGTAATCACTGACAGCCACCACCTTCTGACCATTCTTATAAAAAATCTCAGCGGCAGTTCCGCCTACATTTCCCATACCCTGAACAGCGATAGCAGCGTGTGCAGGATCAACATGATTCTTTTCCATGCACTGATAAGCGATGATGGTAACTCCGCGTCCGGTAGCTTCTACACGGCCGACAGAACCGCCGATCTCGATCGGTTTACCGGTAACAACACCCGGAACAGTATGGCCTGTGAACATGCTGTAGGTATCCATGATCCATGCCATGACCTCACCATTTGTATTAACATCCGGAGCTGGGATATCCTTATCCGGTCCGATGATCGGAAGGATACGGGTTGTATAACGACGAGTCAGACGGATCAGCTCAGCTCTGGAAAGCTTGGAGGGGTCAACTTTAATACCACCCTTGGCGCCGCCGTAAGGGATATTTACAACCGCACATTTAAAAGACATCCATGCTGCAAGTGCCTTTACCTCGTCCATGTCGGAATTCTGATGGTAACGGATGCCGCCCTTGCACGGTCCACGTGCGCTGGAATGCTGAACACGGTATCCCTCGAATACTTTAATAGAACCGTCATCCATACGGATTGGGATAGAAACCTTAAGCTCACGTTCCGGGTAGCAAAGTGTTGCGTAATCTTCATAACTGAGACCAAGTGCCTCTGCAGACTGCTTCAGGACAGAGAGCATATTGTCGTATGGATTATACTTTTTATCTGCCATTGTTACCACTCCTTTGAAAATAAATATTTTTAATTTTAGTATTAAGAATAATATAATTCATCTGATGAACAGAGTATATCATAATGAATTTGAATAGTAAATAATTTTATTTATTAAAATATATACAAAAATATTTATATTCTTTTGGGCGTTTTTACATAACCATATGTTAAAATAAAAACAGTGTATAACAGAATAGAATGTGAACATTCGATTTACTGCTTTACGACAGATGTATCAAGTATAAAATCAGTAAGACCAGGAGGATATTTCATGGAAAATCAGTTACAGAAGCTGATCATTTCAGCACAGCTGACACCAAAGGAAAAAGAAGTTGCAGACTATGTTCTTGAAAATCTGCAGAAATGCTGTTTTATGACGTCAACAGAGCTGGCCGGGGTGCTGAATGTGAGCTATTCCTCCGTGATCCGGCTTACCAAGACACTGGGCTTTACCGGGTATCCGGACTTTCAGAATTTTCTGAGGGAGAGCTATGCGGAACAGTCCAGGGATGTGGATGCCGGAATCCTCATTCCTGCGGAACGTATCGAGGCGATCAAGAAAAAGGAGCACAAGGCAACGGTTCAGGATACGGTATGCGCCTATACTCTCAGCAATATCCAGAGTACCATCGCCGGCAATACCGAAGAACAGTACCGTAAAGCCACCAGTATCCTCATCAACAGCGATGTGAAATATATTTTTTCCTCAAGAGGATCAACCTGTGTGGGAGAATTTCTGAATACGATCCTCAGACAGACACTTCCTCATGTATATAATTACGGAAGTCATGGACAGAACATGTTTGATTTTGCCAGTGATCTGAAAAAAGGTGATGCTGCTGTTTTTATCACCTACTCCAGGTATTCCAGGCTGATGTATCTCACTGCTGAGATGGTACATAAGCAGGGGGCATCCATTATCCTTTTGACAGACAAGCCTACCTGTGAAACAGCCAAGTTTGCGGACGTGGTACTGACGGCCAGAGGCGACAGCAGTGAATTCTATAATTCCTATGTAGCAGGAATGTTTGCCGCAGAAATGCTCTGCGCTTATATATGCAGAGAAACAAACTACTCCAATCAGGAGCTGCTGGAGCGCATTGATGAATATACCTCCCAGATTGGGAATTTTTAAAAAAAGAGAACGCAGGATAAGCATTCGTGGCTTTCCTGCGTCCTTTTACATGTTACTCAGTCTTCCTCGATCACCTGGATCTCCAGGTAGTCGAATTCAATATGTTCAATGAAATTATCCTGATAAAAACGGGCCTTATCATGCTTTTTGAAATCCCGCACCGTGGCATCCAGCCAGATAGGATTTCCCAGATCCATTTGATAGCAGATTTCCTCAAGTCCGTGAAAAATCTTGTGGGTCCTGGTATCATCGCTGTCATCACAGACAACGGTGTCCTGAAGCATGCGATTGTCTTTCCATATTTTTCCCCATAAACGAAACATAAACAGTACCTCCGTATTGAAACTGCCACAGCCGGCAGAATATAAATATCCGTCCGATATGGTCTTCAGTATAGCGGATTTTGCAGGGAAAGTAAAGCACAGGACAGCAACGCTTGTACGCAAAACAATGCACCAGGTATGCTCACTTTTATTGACTAATGTGTAAAAATCCTCTATAATAAACGAAATTATGAAAAAAAGAATCATTACAGATTGGAGGAACCGAAATGAAACTTTACGATACCGGCGTTTATCTTCAGAACGGACAGGAAATCATTCCCGAGAACCAGGCTGATCTGCCTGTAGCGAAAGAAGAGGCTGCTAAGAATACCATCGCATATTCTATTCTTAAGGCTCACAATAAATCTGATAACATGGAGAAGCTTCAGATCAAATTTGATAAACTGACTTCCCATGATATCACATTTGTAGGAATCATCCAGACTGCGAGAGCTTCAGGACTTGAGAAGTTCCCGGTACCATATGTACTGACCAACTGTCATAACTCCCTCTGTGCAGTAGGCGGAACCATCAATGAAGATGACCACATGTTTGGTCTCACCTGTGCCAAAAAGTACGGCGGAGTTTATGTACCGCCTCATCAGGCAGTTATCCATCAGTTTGCAAGAGAAATGCTTGCAGGCGGCGGAAAGATGATCCTCGGCTCTGACAGTCATACAAGATACGGAGCACTTGGAACCATGGCTATGGGAGAGGGCGGACCGGAACTTGTAAAACAGCTTCTCTGCCAGACATACGATATTAATATGCCAGGCGTAGTTGCTATTTATCTGAAAGGTGCTCCACGTCCGGGTGTGGGACCTCAGGATGTTGCGCTTGCCATCATCGGCGAGGTTTTTGCCAACGGCTATGTGAAGAATAAGGTTATGGAGTTCGTTGGACCAGGAGTTGCCAGCTTAAGCGCAGATTTCCGTATCGGTGTTGATGTTATGACAACAGAAACCACATGTCTTTCCTCCATCTGGCAGACAGATGCGAAAATCGAGGAATTTTATGCGATCCACGGAAGACCGGAGGATTACAAAGAACTGAAACCGGGCAACGTTGCATACTATGACGGCTGTGTAGAGATCGACCTCAGTGAGATCAAACCAATGATCGCAATGCCGTTCCACCCGAGTAACACCTACACCATCGATGAGCTGAAGGCAAACCTTGACGATATCCTTGCAGATGTGGAGAAGAGAGCACAGGTAAGCCTTGACGGAAAGATTCCGTTCACATTGAGAGATAAGGTAGTTGATGGCAAGCTTTATGTTGAGCAGGGAATCATTGCCGGCTGTGCAGGTGGCGGATTTGAGAATATCTGTGCAGCAGCAGATATCCTCAAGGGCAAAAATATCGGCCATGATGCCTTCACCTTAAGTGTATACCCGGCAAGTACTCCGATCTACATGGAGCTGGCTAAGAACGGTGTTCTTGCAGAACTGATCGGAACAGGTGCAGTTGTGAAAACTGCATTCTGCGGACCGTGCTTTGGCGCCGGAGATACACCTGCAAACAATGCATTCAGTATCCGTCATACAACCAGAAACTTCCCGAACCGTGAAGGCTCCAAGATCCAGAACGGTCAGATTTCTTCTGTTGCACTTATGGATGCACGTTCCATTGCGGCTACAGCAGCAAACAAGGGATTCCTTACCTCAGCAGAGGAGTTTGGCGGAAGCTATTCCGAGCATAAATACTACTTCGATAAGTCTATCTACGATAACCGTGTATTTGACAGCAAGGGCGTGGCAGATCCAAGCGTAGAGATCCAGTTTGGACCGAATATCAAAGATTGGCCGGAGATGGCTGCACTTGCAGACAACCTGATCCTGAAGGTTGTTTCTGAGATTCACGATCCGGTTACTACCACTGACGAGCTGATCCCGTCCGGTGAGACATCCTCCTACCGTTCCAACCCGCTTGGACTTGCAGAGTTTACATTGTCCAGAAAGGATCCGGCTTACGTTGGCCGTGCAAAAGAGATCCAGGCAGCACAGAAGGCGATCCAGGCAGGTAGCTGCCCGGCAGAGGCTGTTCCGGAACTGAAACCGGTTATTAAAACCATCAACAAGACTTATCCGGATGTAGATAAGACCAACCTTGGCGTAGGAAGTACCATCTTTGCAGTAAAACCGGGCGATGGCTCTGCCAGAGAGCAGGCTGCATCCTGCCAGAAGGTACTTGGCGGCTGGGCAAACATTGCCAATGAGTATGCAACCAAGAGGTATCGATCCAATCTGATCAACTGGGGTATGCTTCCATTCCTGATCCCGTCCGGAGATCTTCCGTTCAAGAACGGTGATTATCTGTTCTTCCCGGGAATCCGCAAGGCGGTTGAGGAAAAAGCAGACGTGATCAAAGGCTATACCGTTGAAGGTGACGCTCTGAAGGAGTTCGAGGTAACTCTGGGTGAGCTGACAGATGATGAGAGAGAGATCATCCTTAAGGGTTGTCTGATCAATTATAATCGTAAATAGATGCAGGGATTGAACATATGCAGAGCGTGAAGGCGTTGGAGCTGTGTTCATGAATATGCTGCAGAGAGGAATATAGTAATTTAAGAATTTCCGTATTGTTTTGCAGACTGGTGACCATTTTGATCAAGGTTGCCGGTCTGTTTTTTTACTTTTAGAGGTGTGGTTGTGGATACTTATGACGATGCGGACACCTCACGCTGACATTCCCAGAGACAAACCCCAGCCTCGGTAAAAATATCAAGAAAAGCTCAACAAATGATGACCGTCTCAACACTCTTCGTTATTCAATTTTTCTTCTTCTTCGTTCTTTCGAATAAAGTTTATCTCAATCCCCTGCGAACATTGCAAAGTACAAACATTGCAATGTTTGCAGGGCCAATACAGTCACACAGAAACTTTTCTAACTAATTCTCCATGTTCGAAAGTCAGGGCGGGAAGGACGGGCGGGGCGGGTGACTCTGCAGGAGTCGTAGTACTTCTTAGGCCGCGGGGAGGCTGCGTTGCTGGAAAAATCCCAGCTGTTTGAGCGTCAGCGAGTTCTGGGATTTTTTCAGCGGTTTTAGCAGAATCCCCGCAGCCTAAGAAGCACTAGACCTCCGAAGCCTCACCCGCCCCTCCCGTCCTTCCCGACCGTCCGTTCGCAACATACCATCCCGTTCTTCACAACTTCACAATAGCATAAATTAACAGAAAATAATAAAAAATACAAACAAATTATAAAATATAAACACCTAACAAAACAAATAAATAAAAATAATAGCATAAAAACACAAAAATGTATTGACAAATGCCAGCGACGATGTTATTATAAGACCATCAAAAACAACAAGAGAAAAATAAAAAAAGAAAATCATTCAATTCATAGCATAGATGCACATGAAGGATGAAGAAAGGAAAAGGTGATTCCAGTGGGAACATGAACAAACACCATCATCAATATGAGAGTGACAGGAACCGAATTTCCTGCAAGAAAGACCTGATACAGATCACATATGATACACCTTAAGAAAACAGAAGTTTCTTTTATGAAATATAAATAAGATCCTCTTAAATCTTACTTATATTTTAAGAAATCAGAAACAAAAGGAAATCAGTATTTCAGGTAATATAGAATCGGTAACTCATATTGAACAACTGTCACACACCTGATACAAAGATTTCAGGAAATATGTAAAGAAATGTTTCCCGAAAGAGTAAAACCCTCAACTCACCGGTTCGTTGGAAAGAAGAGATTCCAAGAACAAACGTGAAGATGAGAACGATACTTTGAAATGCATATCAGAACCATTAGGATATGGATTGAAGCTTTGCATCAGAAGAATATCTGAGAGGATATTAAAAACAGAAGAATCGGGCAGGAACTTTTTTCCAGGATACTTTAAAGAACTGCAGAGGAGAAAATCCCAGTAGGTCGATTTGAATCAGCAGATCACAAAGTACAGAGATAACAAATGGTTTTGAATTTAAGAAGTTAAGTCCAGAATTGTTTAGTGAACAGGAAAAAGTATAACCACCGAAATTCTTCAGATAAACAGGAAATCAAACATCGTAAAAGATGATTTCCAATCTATAAAACTTTCTAAGTAATCGAAGAGATATACTTACATATATCAGTCGTTTATGAGCAGGAAATAAAAAAGAAGAGAGAATCTGAAAAAGAAAAATTTCAAAATTGAATAAAGAGAATCGAAATTATTTTATAAAGTATATAAAATCAGAGATTTCGATTGATAAATGTAATAAGTATAACAAGAAAACTTTATTCGAAAGAACGAAGAGGAAGAAAAATTGAATAACGAAGAGTGTTGAGACGGTCATCATTTTTGGAAACTGTAAAAGTAAAAAAAGTGATGACCGTCTCGTTGTGTATATAAGATTGCATATGTTAAGTATATAATCGTTCCGAAAAGCCCTAGATAAAATAATATGATCCGATCAGAGATCAAAATTTTCAATCAGAGATTTTCCGAACAGTTATATTTATCAGTTGCCATCAAAAACATCATCAGTTATACTTCTGTGAGAAAGGAAGTAAGATGAGAAAATATGTGGAATTATCAGATTGAAGAAAATATTTTATATGAAGACAAAGAAATCCTTGTGTGCAGAAAAACAGCAGGAATGCCGGTGCAGGCAGCAAAAATAGGAACAATGGACATGGAAAGTGCCCTGAAAAATTATCTGGTAAAAAAAACACCGGGAAAGATCCCATATCTGGGAGTAGTACATCGCCTTGATCAGCCGGTAGAAGGCATTCTTGTATTTGCGAAAACATCCGAAGCAGCAGGAAATTTGAGTAAACAGATGATGGCAGGAGGCGCCGGAAAATATTACCTGGCAGTAACAGAGGGAAAAGCAAAGAACTCAGAAGGGACTCTTACAGACTATCTGAAAAAAAATGGAAAAGCCAACATGTCTCAGGTTGTGTCTGCCAATACACCGGGAGCAAAAAAAGCGATCCTTCACTATAAAGTTCTGGATCAGCAGGAGATAAACGGAAAATCCCGGACACTTCTTAAGATCAGGCTGGAAACAGGTCGACATCATCAGATCCGTGTGCAGCTCTCTCATGAGGGAATCCCCCTTCTGGGAGACCGGAAATATAATCCTTCAGGAGAAAAAGGTACATCACTGGGACTTTGTTCCAGTTGTCTGGAATTCAAACACCCCAGAACAGGAAAAATGATGAAGTTTGAAACAGAGCCACAGGGAAGCGCGTTTCTGGATTTTGTGAAAAAAATGTAAAAACTCTGGACGGAAATACGAAAAAGTGTATAATGTAAAAAGCAAGTAACCAAATGTAAGTTTTTTGTAAAGTATAAGTTACTGTGGACGGACAAGGCAGACGATAAAGAACAGTAACCAGCGAGGAAGAGGAGATTACAATGAAAAGAGCTGCAGTAGCGTCAGCAGCCTTGTTGGCTGTGGCAACCCTGCTGACAGGCTGTCAGAAAGAAGAAGTAGAAAAGCTTGTTGCACCGCTTGTAGCAGATGTCCAGGAAACCCCTGAAGCAACCGAAGTGGAAGAAGAAAAAAGCCCGCTGATCCCTGAGATCGATGACACTCTTTCTATTGAAGAAGGTGCCAGAATAGCTGTTGTCAGTAAAAGCAAAAAAGGTGAGTTCTGGAATAAAGTAAAAGAAGGAATGGAAGCTGCTGTCAAGGACGTAAATGAGGCGTACGGTTTCAAAAAAGACAAGCAGATCACGATGACCTTTGAGGGTCCGGATGATGAAGAGGACGTAGAAAGTCAGATCAATACTCTTGATGCAGTGATCGCTGAGAATCCATCTGTAGTGTGTCTTTCTGCCGGAGACATGGATTCCTGTCAGGCACAGCTGGAAGCAGCGAAAGAGAACGGAATTCCGGTGGTCGCATTTGATTCCAATGTCAGTGATACGAAGCTGGTCAGAGCTTTCCGTGGAACAGACAATACACAGATCGGCAAATATGCAGCATATAAGCTTGGCAGCGCCATTGGAAAAATGGGAAATGTGGCTGTTTTTTCTGCACAGGAGAAAACACAGAGCGCTCAGGAACGTGTAAAGGGATTTCTGGATAATATTGCAAATTATACGGATATTAAAGTGGTGGAAACAGTATATTCTGACCAGGTTGATGATATGAAGGAAGCCATGAAGGAAGTTCTGGATAAATATCCGGCACTGGATGGTGTTTTCTGCACCAATGCCGAGGTTTCTGAAATGTTTCTGGAGGTAAATAAGGACACAGGAGAAAATAAAGTTGCTATGGTAGGCGTAGATGCAACCAGCAAACAGCAGGAAGCAATCCAGAAAGGGGAAGAACTGGGAGTGCTTTCCCAGAATCCTTATGCGATGGGATATCAGACCATGTGGGCGGCTATTCAGTCTACTGCACCGAAGAAGGAAACAAAGATTGATAAGAAGGTTTTACTTGATCCGGTATGGATCGATGCTGAGAATATCAAAAGCGAAGACATTACAAATTATCTGTATAATTAACAGATAATTTGTAATTTGGTCGGATGAGGCAGTTCACATTTATCACCTGTTCATAACTGAAAGCCATCAGTCCGATGAAGATGTAAAGAACATTTTCATCGGGCTGATGGCTTTTTTGAATAAAAATAAAAAATATGAATAGAATAAACAAATAAAAAGTGTGCGAAAAAATGGCAAAAATATAACATATATGACGAGTTTTTGACACAATACAAATAAATTTCTTGTTAAATTGCATAATAAACGTTGTTTTAAAAAAGTGATTGTGGTACAATTTGGATATGCAGAGAGGCGGTGATCAGATGATCCAGGAAACGATCAAGGCAGTGAAAGAGGCGGAGGCAAAAGCGCAGCAGAAGATAAAGGATGCATCCGTTCGTGCACAGAGTATCATCAGCGAAGCTGAGAAAGAGGCAGAGAATATTATCAGAAAGTCGGAAACAGCCGCCGGCGAACAGGCGGCATCTGATATGAAAGCAGCCGAGGAACGTGCACACAGTACAGAGAACACTGTCGTTGGACAAGTAGAGGAGGAGCTTGCAGCTTTGAAAAAGAAAGCGGAGTCGAAGCACGAGCAGGCTATCCAGGCAGTAATGGACAGTTTGTTCTGAGAGGGGGAGTGCGAAAATGGCAGTATTGCAGATGCAGCGAATCAGTATCTGCGCAATGAAAAAGAACCGTAAGGCCATATTGGAAGAACTGCAGTCAATTGGAGTATTGGAGATCGATGCAGCGGAGCTGGATCCGGAGCTTAAGACGATGGATACCATGAATGCCCGGCTGATCTTTGAGAAGAACGCATCCCTTTGTGATCAGGCAATCGAAATACTGGATGAATTTTCAAAGGAAAAGCAATCCATGCTGGCATCCCTGGCAGGGAAACCGCTGATCGGAAGGAAGCAGGAGGAAGAAGCTATCCGGGATCAGGAAGAAATCCTGAGAACAGCCAGAGAAATACAGGGATACCGGAAGAAGCTTACAGAGAACAGTGCGGCGGCAGTTAAGCTGGAACAGCAGGAAGCAGCTCTTGTTCCATGGCTGAAGCTGGATATTCCGATGAACTTCGGAGGTACAGCGAAAGCAGCGGTACTTGTGGGAAGTATTGACGGAAATATAACTCTGGATCAGGTATACAGCCAGCTGTCAGCGGATGCACCACAGCTTGAAGCCTTCGATATCCGGGAAATCTCAAATGACGCCGGTAAGCTGAGCCTGGTGGTTGTCTGCCTGAAAGCACAGGCGCAGGAACTGGAAGAAGCGCTTCGGATGCAGGGATTTGCAAGACCGGCACAGCTGGTATCAGAGGTTCCGGCACAGGAACTGGAGAACCTTAAGAATGAAGTGGTACGCATTCAGGAAGAGTCCGAACAGATCCGGGAGCAGATATGCGCTCTTCACGGCAGGAAGAGCTCTCTTCAGCTTTTGTCCGATTATTTCCGAATCCGTGCACAGAAATATGAGGTATTAGGTCAGCTCCGCCAGTCGGAGAGCACTTTTTTTGTGACAGGATATCTTCCGAAGAAACAGGTTCCTGCAATGGAGAAACGGTTTACGGAGAAGTACGATATTGTTTTTGAAGCAGAAGATGCTGAGGGAGAAAATGTTCCGGTTGCCCTTCAGAACGGTAAATTCGGAGCAGCAGGAGAGGGGGTTCTGGCAGCATTTGGTCTTCCCGGAAAGGGAGAGATCGATCCTTCCACGATCATGACAGCCTGCTATGTATTTCTTTTCGGACTGATGCTGTCAGACGCAGCATATGGACTGATCGTCTTTGCAGTCTGTCTGGGAGTACTTCTGAAGTTCCCCAGAATGGAAAGCGGAATGCAGAAATCCATTCGATTGTTCATGTACTGTGGATTGTCCACTTTGTTCTGGGGCGTGATGTTTGGCGGATATTTCGGAGATTTTATCGATGTATTTTCGAAGGTATATCTGCACAGGCCGGTCACGGTGAAGCCGGTATGGTTTGCACCGTTAAATGAGCCGATGCGACTTCTGGTGTTTTCCATGCTGTTTGGCCTGATCCATATGTTTCTGGGAATGGGGCTTAAGGGCTACATGCTGTTACGTGACAGAAAATATCTTGACTTTTTCTGTGATGTAGTGCTTTGGTTCCTGCTTCTTATGGGACTGATCCTGATCTTTATCCCAAGCAGCATGTTCCGTTCTATTTCTCAGATGGATCTGAATCTTTCACCGGCAGTGATACAGGTCGGAAAATGGATGGCGATCATCGGAGCAGTGGGAATTCTCTTCATGTCAGGAAGAGATAAGAAGAATCCGTTCCTGAGACTGGCGCTTGGAGCCTACGATCTTTACAATATCACGGGATGGGTCAGTGATATCCTTTCCTACTCCAGACTTCTGGCTCTGGGACTTGCCACCGGAGTTATCGCGTCAGTTATGAACCAGATGGGAAGTATGCTGGGAGACAGTATTCTGGGATGGATCGTATTTATCCTTGTATTTGTGATTGGTCATATCTTTAACCTTCTGATCAATCTTCTGGGTGCATACGTGCACACCTGCCGATTACAGTACGTAGAGTTTTTCGGCAAATTCTTTGAGGGCGGAGGAAAAGAGTTCCACCCCTTCCGCGAAAATACAAAATATGTAGATATTAAGGAGGATTAATATTATGAGTGGTATCGTTTGGGCATTATTGGGAGCAGCAATTTCCGTAGCTCTTGCAGGTATAGGTTCCGCCATCGGTGTTGGTACAGCCGGCCGTGCAGCAGCAGGTGTTGTAACAGAAGACCCGGACAAATTTGCCAAGGTTCTGCTTCTGCAGCTTCTTCCTGGTACTCAGGGTATTTACGGACTGCTGGTAGCATTCCTTGCACTTTCCAAGGTTGGTATCCTGGGCGGAGGTGTTGCTGATATTTCCCTGGAAACCGGTCTTATGATCTTTGTGGCTTGTCTTCCGATTGCTATCGCAGGTCTTCTTTCCGCAATCCATCAGGGAAAAACTTCCGTAGCTTCTATCGGTATCGTAGCCAAGAAGCCGGAGCAGTTCGGTAAAGCCATGCTTTTCCCTGCAATGGTTGAGACATATGCGATTCTGGCTCTTCTGATCTCCATTCTTGCAGTCAGCGGAATTCAGGTTTGATTCATCAGGAGGGGCAGAGCATGACAGGATTAGAGAAGATGGTAAGCCAGATTCTTGAAGAGGCCGATGCTTCTGCAGCCGTTACGATCAGTGATGCGGAGAAAAAAGCCGCAGAGATCCTCAGGGAAGCCGGAGAAAAGGCAGATAAGATCCGGCAGCAGAGAGAAGAACAGTCCAGGGCAAAGGTGAAAAGCTATGAAGAGCGGACAGCTTCCGCTGCAGATATGAAGAAGCGTACCGCAGTTCTTGCAGCCAAGCAGGAACTGATCGGAAATGTGATCGCAGATGCCTGTGACCGTGTGAAGAATCTGGATGAAGAAAAATATTTTGGGATCCTTAAGAATATGGCTGAGAAATATCTTCTTCCAAGAGAAGGAGAGATCTGTTTTTCAAAAAAGGATCTGGAACGTATGCCGGCAGGTTTCCGTGAGGAAATAAAGAGCCTGGCACAGAAAAAGGGTGGTGTGCTGGAAATTTCCGGTGAAACCCGAAACATAGACGGAGGTTTTATCCTGATATACGGCGGCATTGAGGAAAACTGTTCTATTGATGCCATGTTCGCGGAGAAGCGGGATGAGCTTCTGGATCAGGTAAGAAAGATTTTGTTTGCGTAAAACACCATCGCAAAAAGGAGGGCGTGAATGATGTTTGGTGAAGATTATGCCTATGCGGTGGCGAGGATACGTGTTCTGGAGACCGGACTTCTGAATCAGGCGGCGATCGAGCAGCTTCTGGCATGCCAGGATGAGCAGCAGTGCCTTCAGATCCTTACAGAGAAGGGCTGGGGAAACGGTGATCCTGCATCCGGTGCGGACGCCATTCTTTCCAGGGAGAGAGAAAAGACCTGGGAGATCATGGATTCGCTGGTAGCGGATCGATCTGTTTTTTCCGTTCTCTCTTATCAGGATCTTTTCCATAACCTGAAAGCGGCTGTGAAGGCCAGCATCCTGGATGGGACAACGCCGAATATTTTTTTCAGCGACTGTGCTATTGACGGGGAGGATATGGTGAAATTTCTGAAGGATAAAGAATACGACCGTTTTCCGGAAGATATGCGGGAAGTAGCAAGAGAGGCCTATGAGACCTTTTTGCACACAAGAGACGGACAGCTTGCGGATATTATCGTAGACCGGGCAGCACTGGATGCCATAAAAAAAGCCGGAGAACGGTCAAAAGAAGAGATCGTCCGGCAGTATGCGGAATCCACGGTTGCAGTAGCAGATATCCGGATTGCAGTCCGTGCCTGCAAAACAGGAAAAAGCTCGGACTTCATGAAAAAAGCCATGGCAGAATGTGACACACTGGATAAGGAAAGACTGATCCACGCTGCAGTCAGCGGAATGGATCAGATCATGAGTTATCTGGCAGAAACGAAATACGGGGACGGAGCTCTGGCACTGGCGGAATCGGCTTCCGCTTTTGAGAGATGGTGTGACAACCAGATCATGGAGACCATCCGCCCTCAGCTGTACAATTCATTTTCACTGGGACCGCTGGTAGCCTATGTGCTTGCCCGTGAGAATGAGATCAAGACGGTGCGGATCATTCTCACCGGAAAGCGCAGCGGCCTTCCGGAAGAGTTTATCCGGGAAAGGGCAAGGGAAATGTATGTATAAGATCGCGGTTTTGGGTGATTATAACAGCATTTACGGGTTTGCGGCGCTTGGCCTTGATACCTTTCCGGTGGAGGATCCCACAGAGGGAAAAGAGAAGCTAAACCGTCTGGCAACCGGTGAATATGCGGTTATTTATATTACGGAACAGCTGGCAGCCCAGCTTTCCGCTGAGATCAGTAAATACAGTGAGGCGCTGATGCCGGCGATCATTCAGATACCTGGAATTGCCGGAAATACAGGTGCAGGAATCGAAAATGTAAAGAAATCTGTGGAGACGGCAGTTGGCTCCGATATTCTTTTCAGTAATGAGTGACAAGAAAGCAGGTGATTGGTTCAGATGAGCAGAGGAACCATTAAAAAGGTAGCAGGACCGCTGGTAATTGCCAAAGGTATGCGAGATGCGAATATGTATGACGTGGTTCGTGTAAGCAGCCAGCGTCTGATCGGTGAGATTATTGAGATGCATGAAGATGAGGCTTCCATACAGGTATATGAGGAGACTTCAGGACTTCGCCCGGGAGAACCGGTAGAGTCTATGGAAGTTCCCCTTTCTGTGGAACTGGGACCTGGCCTTATCACAAGTATTTACGATGGAATCCAGCGTCCGCTGGACGACATCATGAAAGTAGCAGGCAGCAACAACCTAAAACGAGGTGTTGAGGTACCTGCGCTGAAGCGGGACAAAAAATGGAATTTCGTCCCGGTTGCGAAAGTGGGAGATGAGCTGGAAGGTGGCGATGTTCTCGGAACCGTTCAGGAGACTATCGTTGTTACACAGAAGATCATGGTACCACCCAATATGAAGGGCACTCTGAAAGAAATCAGATACGGTGAGTTCACCGTGGACGAGACCGTTGCAGTTCTTTCCACAGCAGATGGAGATAAAGAACTGACACTGATGCAGCACTGGCCGGTACGACGTGGCCGTCCATATAAGAAAAAACTTCCGCCGGCCAAACCTCTGGTAACCGGTCAGCGTGTTATTGACACCATGTTCCCAATCGCTAAGGGTGGTGTGGCAGCAGTTCCTGGCCCGTTCGGAAGCGGCAAGACCGTTATCCAGCATCAGCTTGCAAAATGGGCAGAGGCAGATATCGTAGTTTATATCGGCTGCGGTGAGCGTGGAAATGAGATGACAGATGTTCTGAACGAGTTCCCGGAGCTGAAAGACCCGAAAACAGGCCAGTCTCTGATGGAGCGTACCGTTCTGATCGCAAACACCTCAGACATGCCTGTTGCGGCACGTGAGGCTTCTATTTATACGGGTATTACCATTGCGGAGTATTTCCGTGATATGGGATACTCCGTAGCATTGATGGCAGATTCCACTTCCAGATGGGCAGAGGCTCTCCGTGAGATGTCCGGACGACTGGAGGAGATGCCAGGTGAGGAAGGTTATCCTGCATATCTTGGTTCCCGTCTTGCACAGTTCTATGAGCGTGCCGGACATGTGATCTGCAGTGGAAAAGACGGAAGGGAGGGTGCCCTGACAGCAATCGGCGCCGTATCTCCTCCAGGTGGTGATATCTCTGAGCCGGTTTCCCAGGCGACACTTCGAATCGTAAAGGTATTCTGGGGACTGGACGCAAACCTTGCATATAAACGTCATTTCCCGGCGATCAACTGGCTGACCAGCTATTCTCTGTATCTGGACAGCGTTGGCGGATGGTTTGACGAAAATGTGGCCAATGACTGGATGAAGCTCCGCCAGAGAATGATGACCCTTCTTCAGGAAGAGGCAGAGTTGGAAGAAATCGTAAAGATGGTAGGTATGGATGCGCTTTCTCCGGGTGACCGCCTGAAAATGGAAGCAGCCCGTTCCATCCGAGAGGATTTCCTCCACCAGAACTCTTTCCACGAGATCGACACCTACACATCTCTGGAAAAACAGCACAATATGATGCGTTTGGTACTTGCATTTTATGATGCGGGTCTGGATGCGCTGAAACAGGGTGCAGATATCAATGATATCGTAAAACTCCCGGTACGTGAGCAGATCGGCCGTTATAAATATACAAAAGAAGATCAGCTGGCAGCAGAATATGAGAAGGTAACCCGCCAGCTGGCAGCAGAAACTGCAGAACTTCTGGGAAAGGAGGGCCTGTAAAATGCCAAAAAAATATAGGACCATACAGGAAGTTGCCGGCCCTTTGATGCTGGTACGGGGCGTTGAAGATGTGGCATTTGACGAACTTGGTGAGATCGAGCTTGCCGATGGCGAAACAAGAAGATGCCGTGTTCTGGAAATCGACGGAAGCAATGCACTGGTGCAGCTGTTTGAGAGCTCCACAGGTATCAATCTTTCCAACAGCAAGGTACGTTTCCTGGGACGTAGCATGGAGCTTGGTGTATCCGGCGATATGCTGGGACGTGTTTTTGACGGACTGGGACGTCCTATTGATGACGGCCCGGAGATCCTTCCGGAGGAAAGAAGAGATATCAACGGACTTCCCATGAATCCGGCGGCCAGAAGCTATCCGGAGGAGTTTATCCAGACGGGTGTATCTGCGATTGACGGACTGAACACCCTGGTACGTGGACAGAAGCTTCCGATCTTCTCCGCATCCGGTCTTCCCCATGCACAGCTTGCGGCACAGATCGCAAGACAGGCGAGGGTTCGCGGAAAAGATGAGCAGTTTGCCGTTGTATTTGCAGCCATGGGTATCACTTTTGAGGAGTCAAACTTCTTTGTAGAGAGCTTTAAGGAAACCGGAGCTATAGACCGTACTGTTCTCTTTGTGAACCTGGCGAATGACCCGGCTGTTGAGCGTATCGCTACTCCGCGAATGGCACTGACAGCAGCGGAATATCTTGCCTTCGAAAAAAACATGCACGTATTGGTAATCCTTACGGATATCACAAACTATGCGGATGCTCTCCGTGAGGTTTCAGCAGCTCGTAAGGAGGTTCCGGGCCGTCGTGGATATCCCGGATACATGTACACAGACCTTGCTTCTCTTTATGAGCGTGCAGGCCGTCAGAAAGGAAAATCAGGAAGTATCACCATGGTTCCGATCCTGACTATGCCTGAGGATGATAAGACCCATCCAATCCCGGATCTTACCGGTTACATCACAGAGGGACAGATCATCCTGAGCCGTGAGCTTTACCGTAAGGGAATCACACCGCCCATTGATGTTCTTCCGTCTCTGTCACGACTGAAGGATAAGGGTATCGGTGAAGGCAAGACAAGAGCAGACCATGCAAACACCATGAACCAGCTGTTTGCCGCATATGCTCGTGGTAAAGAGGCCAAAGAGCTGATGACCATTCTTGGTGAGGCAGCTCTCTCCGACATTGACCTGATCTATGCAAAATTTGCGGATGCTTTCGAGAAGGAATATGTTTCCCAGGGCTATCAGGCTAACCGTGATATTGAGGAAACACTGGCCATCGGCTGGAAGCTGCTTTCCATTCTTCCGAGAAGCGAGCTGAAACGTATCGATGACAAATTCCTTGATCAGTATTACGGAAAAGTATAAAGGGGGGATGATTTGTGGCATCAACACAGGTGAATCCTACCCGTATGGAGCTTACGAAGCAGAAAAAGAAGCTGGTGACTGCAGTACGTGGCCATAAGCTTCTGAAGGATAAGCGGGACGAGCTGATGAGACAGTTCCTGGATCTGGTACGGGAGAATATGGAGCTGCGAAAAAAAGTAGAAGCCGGTATCCGAAGTGCCAACACCAATTTTGTCATTGCAAAAGCTGGAATGTCGGAGGAAACGCTGAATACGGCACTGATGGCTCCCAAGCAGGAAGTTTATCTGGAAACCGGAAAAAAGAATGTCATGAGTGTGGATATTCCTGTTTTTGAATACAAAACAAGAACACCGGATGCCAACGATATCTATTCCTATGGCTTTGCTTTTACATCCAGTGATCTGGACGGAGCGGTAAAATCTCTGGCAGACATCCTGCCGGATATGCTTCGTCTGGCAGAAGTGGAAAAGGCCTGTCAGCTTATGGCTTCCGAGATCGAAAAAACAAGGCGTCGTGTAAATGCCCTGGAGCATGTCATCATACCGGAAGCCCGGGCAAACATTAAATATATCACCATGAAGCTGGATGAGAATGAGAGAAGTACTCAGATCCGATTGATGAAGGTGAAAGATATGATGCTGGAGGAGGCACATCATTATAAGGAGCGGGAGGCAGAGCGCGGAGCGTAAAGCGCAGCCATCCTGAAAGAAAAAGAAAAGTTTATATAGAAAGTTTGCAGCTGTTCAGAACGTAATATCCCACGAGGGTACTGAACAGTTACGAAGGTTTTAAGTAACGGGAAGGAGACGTCTCTGTGCAGTGTTTTGACAGCACAGAGACGTTTTTTGATGGACAAGTGGATATTCGTAATTGAAGTAGGTCACAGAAAACCCGAGACATACTGTGCGAATTTATGCGATCAGCATAAATTCTGTGCATCCCGAAGCGTGTTACTGAGAACGGAGTGAACAGTAGCAGTTATTTAGTTAATTTATAAATATTTAGTTTTTGTTATTAGAAAATCAAGAAAAATACAGTATAATAGATAAGAGGTAGATCAGACAGCTGCAGATGCAGAGATATAAAAGAAAGCTGCTCTGTCTGCTGAAAAATAAAGAAAGAGGAGAAAGCTGATTTGACCAGGTAAACTGCCGGACAGCTGCATGGCTATGAACAGCTGGCAAAGCAGATTGCGGTATCGTCTGATCAGTAAGAGGTATATGAATATTTTACAGTCAATACAACAGCTGGACGGAGAAATCCTTCTTCTGATCCAGCAATATTTAAGAACGGATATGCTGACACCATTTATGAAATCTGTTACATTTCTGGGAAACGGAGGATGGTTCTGGATTCTCTGTGCAGTTGTTCTTCTTGCTGTCCCAAAGACAAGAAAAACAGGTTATGCGGCAGCCTTGTCCCTGATCTTCGGGGCGATCGTTACCAACCTGCTTCTCAAAAATATAGTGGCAAGACCAAGGCCTTTTGCGGAAATCGCAGCGCTGATCCCCATGATCACAAAACCGAAGGATTTCTCTTTTCCGTCAGGTCACACCACAGCGTCCTTTGCCGTTGCTCTGGTAATGCTCCGGATGCTTCCGAAGAAATTCGGAATCCCGGCAGTAGTCCTGGCAGCACTGGTGGCATTTTCCAGACTGTATCTTGGTGTCCATTATCCGACAGATGTTCTGGCCGGATTCGTGATCGCGCTGGTGGGAAGTACGCTGTCAGTGTGGATCGTGCGAACGAAACCGGAAGACAAACAGGTACACTAGATTGTCCTGAAGATAGGAAAATATGAAACACTTTACCTGGACAAAGTATTGACACGCTGAAGCAAGACGGGGTAAAATTGTAGACAGTATGACATATTCTGACTATGGTAGAAATAATGATTTGGAACCCTGTAAAATCGGATAAAAGGAGAGAACACGAAATGATATCAGAAAAAATGAAACCCTACGTAAAAAATAATTCCGCCATCCGTATGATGTTTGAGGAAGGAAATCGCCTCCGTGCGAAATATGGCGCAGATAAGGTTTTTGACTTCAGCCTCGGAAATCCAAGTGTACCGGCACCGGATAGCGTCCGCGAAGCAATTATTGAGCTTGTAAACACTACTGATCCGACAGTTCTTCATGGATATATGAGCAACGCAGGATTTGAGGATGTACGCCAGACCATCGCAGAATCCCTCAACAGACGTTTCGATACGAAATTTTCCGCAAAGAATCTGATCATGACCGTCGGTGCTGCAAGCGGACTGAATGTGATCCTGAAAACAATCCTGAACCCTGGAGAAGAGGTGATTGTTTTTGCACCATATTTTCTGGAATACGGTGCATATGTCCGTAATTATGATGGTGTCCTTGTGGAAATCTCTCCGGATACCACAACCTTCCAGCCAAACCTTGCTGAATTTGAGCAAAGAATCACACCGAAGACAAGAGCGGTTATCGTAAATACCCCACATAATCCTACCGGAGTTGTATATTCAGAAGAAACGATCAAAAAACTTTCCGCAATCCTGGAAGCAAAACAGAAAGAGTTTGGAACCGTGATCTACCTGATCTCCGATGAGCCATACCGTGAGCTGGCTTATGATGGCGTGGAGGTCCCATACCTGACGAAATATTATAATAATACTGTTGTAGGCTATTCCTACAGCAAATCTCTTTCACTTCCGGGTGAACGTATCGGATATCTGGTGATCCCTGATGAGGCAGACGGAAGCGAAGAGCTGATCTCAGCAGCAACCATTGCAAACCGTACACTTGGCTGTGTAAATGCACCGTCCCTGATCCAGAAGGTAGTTGCAAAATGTGTAGATGCCAAGACTGATCTTGCAGCTTATGATAAAAATCGTCAGGCACTTTATAATGGCCTGAAAGAATGCGGATTTGAGTGCATCAAACCACAGGGTGCCTTCTATCTCTTTGTAAAATCTCCGGTTGAAGACGAAAAAGCTTTCTGTGAAGCAGGTAAGAAATATAACATCCTTATGGTACCGGGAAGTTCCTTCGCATGCCCCGGTTATGTGAGACTTGCATATTGTGTATCCTATGAGACAATTGTGAATTCTCTTCCTGAATTTAAGAAACTTGCAGCAGAGTATGGCTTGAAATAAATAAACGATCATCACAAAGCAGTTGAATAAAAGATCCCCGGTACAGTCTGTTCATGCAGACATGTATCGGGGATCTTTTGCAAGAGGGAATAAGCAAATGAAACGTAGCCGGGAGTGAATAGACTCCCGGCTGTGTTTCATTAAAAGGATGTTCCACATTTATTTGGCTTTTTTCTTTTCTTTATTTGGCATTTCTCCGTAGTAAGCTTTCAGATAGATATCTTTCAGCTCGGATACAAGCGGATATCTCGGGTTGGCACCGGTACACTGGTCATTGAAGGCCTGCTCGGACATCTCATCCAGAGTTTCCAGGAAATACTTCTCATCTACGCCGTAATCACGAATCGTCGGCAGGATCTCGATAGTTCTCATAAGCTCATCCAGTTTAGCAAGAAGTTTTTCGAATACTTCTGCATCGTTCTTGCCTGTAAGACCTACAGAACGTCCGATCTCAGCGTAGCGTGCAAGTGTCTTCGGATACTGATACTGTGGGAAGGTACCCATCTTAGTCGGAACCTCAGCACTGTTGTAACGCATAACATCCAGAAGAACAACTGCGTTTGCGATACCGTGTGGCAGATGATGGAAAGCACCGAGCTTGTGAGCAAGAGAGTGGTTAACGCCGAGGAATGCATTGGCGAATGCAAGGCCTGCCATGCAGGAAGCGTTAGCCATATGATCTCTGGCCTCTACGTCATTGCCATCTTTATATGCTCGCGGCAGATACTCAAATACAAGCTTGATTGCTTTCAGTGCAAGACCATCGGTGTAATCGGAAGCCATCATGGAAACATAAGCTTCAATGGCATGTGTCATAACGTCGATACCGGAAGCACGGGTAAGTCCCTTCGGTGCGCTCATCATGTTATTGGTATCTACGATTGCCATATCCGGGAGAAGCTCGTAATCAGCCAGTGGCCATTTAACGCCGGTATCCTGATCTGTGATGATGGCGAAAGGAGTAACCTCGGAGCCTGTACCGGAAGAGGTCGGGATCGCTACGAAGTAAGCTTTTTTGCCCATCTTCGGGAAGGTATAAACTCTCTTACGGATATCCATGAAGTCCATGGACATATCGGAGAAGTCAGCGTCCGGATTCTCATAAAGCATCCACATAACCTTGCCGGCGTCCATTGCGGAACCGCCGCCAAGAGCGATGATGCAGTCCGGCTCAAAGGCTGTCATAGCCTTGGCACCGGCTCTGGCGGAAGCGAGAGACGGGTCAGGAGCTACATCAGAGAAACATGTATGAACGATGCCCATCTGATCCAGTTTATCTTCGATCGGTTTGGTGTAGCCATTCTTGTAGAGGAAGGAGTCTGTTACGATGAAGCAGCGTTTCTTGCCCATAACAGTACCGAGCTCATCAAGAGCAACCGGCATACAGCCCTTCTTAAAGTAAACCTTTTCCGGTGTTCTCATCCAGAGCATATTCTCTCTCCTTTCAGCAACAGTCTTGGTATTGAGAAGGTGTTTGACACCAACGTTCTCGGATACGGAGTTACCGCCCCAGGAACCGCAGCCAAGAGTAAGGGATGGAGCAAGCTTGAAGTTGTAAAGGTCACCGATACCACCCTGGGAAGAAGGAGTATTGATAAGGATACGGCAGGTTTTCATAGCTGCCTCGAATTTATCCATCTTCTCTGTTTCATTTACGTTGATGTAGAGGGAAGAGGTGTGACCATAGCCGCCGTCTGCAACAAGCTGTTCAGCCTTTGCAACAGCGTCGTCAAAATTCTTGGCCTTGTACATGGCAAGTACAGGGGAAAGCTTCTCGTGTGCGAATTCCTCGCTGATATCAACGGATTCAACCTCACCGATCAGGATCTTGGTCTCAGCTGGTACAGCAACGCCTGCCATTTCAGCAATGGTAGCAGCCTTCTGTCCTACGATCTTGGCATTCAGTGCGCCGTTGATAAGGATGGTCTTTCTGACTTTCTCAATCTCGTCTTTTTTAAGGAAGTAGCATCCTCTGTAAAGGAACTCTTCCTTCACTTCTTTATAAATGCTCTCCAGAACAGTTACGGACTGCTCGGAAGCACAGATCATACCATTGTCAAAGGTCTTGGAGTGGATGATGGAGTTAACTGCAAGACGGATATCTGCGCTGTCATCAATAATGGCAGGTGTATTTCCGGGTCCTACACCAACAGCCGGTTTACCGGAGGAGTAAGCTGCCTTGACCATTCCGGGACCACCGGTGGCGAGGATGATATCTGCGTTCTGCATTACCATGTTGGTAAGATCAAGGCTTGGGATATCGATCCATCCGATGATTCCTTCCGGCGCACCTGCGGCAACAGCTGCTTCCAGAACAACTTTTGCAGCTTCAATAGTGGATTTCTTGGCACGCGGATGCGGGCTGATGATGATCGCATTACGGGTTTTCAGGGAAATAAGAGATTTATAGATTGCTGTGGAGGTCGGGTTGGTTGTAGGGATAACTGCGGCAATCAGTCCTACAGGTTCCAGGATCTTCTTGAGTCCGTATGCCTTGTCTTCTTCTACAACACCACATGTTTTAGTGTTCTTATATGCATTGTAAACATACTCTGCTGCGTAATGGTTCTTGATAACCTTGTCTTCCATGATGCCCATGCCTGTTTCCTCAACAGCCATCTTGGCAAGTGGGATACGCATCTTGTCAGCGGCGGTAGCAGCTGCCTTAAAAATCTTGTCAACCTGCTCCTGTGTGTAGGTAGCAAAGATCTTCTGTGCTTCTTTCATTGCAGCCATTTTCGCGGTCAGGGCTTCTGGAGTGTCGATGATGGTAGGGATAGTTTCTTTCTTTGCCATGTGGAATCCTCCTGTTTTCATATGATAATGGTCTGTGGTTCTGCGGGCTTATCCTTTTTTTGCCGGCAGATGCTGCAGAGTTTTTGTAAGTCCCCGCGCTGCGTTTCGTTGTTGATTCAATCTGATTGAATTTTCTGCTTTGATACTGATATAGTATCAAAATTCTGAAAAAAACGCAAATTCTGAATTTTTTCGCTATGTGCAAAATGACGAACAGAAAATCGTGGGAAAATACTGTAAATTTTACTTTGCAGAACGCTGAATTACTGGAAAAACCTTAAAAAAAATTTTTGAAATTCAGCATTGTGCATAAAAAACATGTTAAAAAATTGTCAGCACTGACAAAAAACATGCATACATATGAAGGGTGGGCAAAAGATAAAACGCAGCATGCAGTTAAAATATTAACGTTAAACTTTTGTCAAACGATCATATGCACATTATAATTCCAATGATTTCAGACGTCAATAGCGAATTTGATAAATGATTAACAAAAATAAAGGAGAATTTTGATAAAAAAATAACAAAAATATCGTACCATGGTAAAGTATAGAATCATAAGAAATAAAAAAATTTGAAATTGTTAAAAATTTCAGAATAATCAAGCAAAAACTATTCGGATTTTCCGGCAGAAAAAAACTGCCATACGGGAAATGCTTCCCATATGGCAGTTGTATAAATGTGGTTGATGCGAAATATTACCGGTGAACCGTAACTATAGCAGTCAAAACCTATCAGCTCTTACGGAATGCGGCACGTTTTCTGTCTCTGGAGTCCAGAATACGTTTACGGATACGAAGGCTTGTCGGTGTTACCTCAAGAAGCTCATCCTGGTCGATGAACTCAATGGCCTGCTCAAGACTTAAGATCTTTGGCGGAACAAGCTTCAGTGCATCGTCAGCGGAAGAGGAACGAGTGTTGGTAAGGTGCTTGGTCTTGCAGACATTCAGCTCGATATCCTCGGCCTTTCCGTTCTGTCCGATGACCATACCGCTGTAAACCTTCTCGCCAGGTCCGACAAAGAGAGTACCACGTTCCTGAGCAGAGAAAAGACCGTAGGTAACAGTTTCGCCTGCCTCGAATGCGATGAGTGAACCCTGTTTACGGTACGGGAAGTCTCCCTTGTATGGTGCATATCCGTCAAACATGGTATTCAGGATACCGGTACCCTTGGTGGAGGTAAGGAATTCATTACGGAATCCGATCAGTCCACGGGAAGGGATGGAGAATTCGAGACGTACACTTCCGTCGCTTGCTGTGCTCATACCCTGAAGTTCACCCTTACGCTCGCTGAGCTTCTGGATGATAGTACCGGAAAATTCCTCCGGAACGTCAACATATGCGATCTCGATCGGCTCAAGCTTACGTCCGCGATCATCTGTGTGATAAAGTACCTCCGGTTTGCTGACTGCAAACTCGTATCCTTCACGGCGCATATTCTCGATAAGAACGGAGAGATGAAGCTCACCACGTCCGGAAACCTTGAAGCACTCGGTTGTGTCTGTGTCTTCCACACGAAGGCTGACATCGGTGTTCAGCTCACGGTAGAGACGGTCACGAAGGTGACGGGAAGTAATGTATTTACCTTCCTGTCCTGCAAGAGGGCTGTCATTTACGAGGAAGTTCATGGAGATTGTCGGATCGGAGATCTTCTGGAACGGAATTGCTTCCGGATTATCTCCTGCACAGAGAGTATCACCGATGTGGATGTCCGCAATACCGGAGATTGCAACGATAGCACCGATGGTGGCACTCTTAACCTCAACCTTGTTCAGACCGTCAAACTCATACAGCTTGCTGATTTTCACACGCTCGTGCTTGTCCGGGTCATGATGGTTCAGAAGCATCAGCTCCTGGTTTACGGAAATAGTTCCGCGCTCAACCTTACCGACACCGATACGGCCTACATATTCATTGTAGTCGATGGTGCTGATAAGAACCTGTGTATCTCCGTCCGGATCTCCCTCAGGAGCAGGGATCGCATCAAGGATAGTCTCAAAAAGAGGAGCCATATTCTCAGGCTTATCATCAAGGTTACGAACTGCGTAGCCGGCCTTTGCGGAGGCATACAGGAACGGGCAGTCCAGCTGCTCGTCAGATGCGTCCAGGTCCATGAGAAGTTCCAGAACTTCGTCGACAACCTCCTCCGGACGTGCTTCCGGACGGTCGATCTTATTGATGCAGACAATAACATGCAGGTTCAGTTCGAGAGCTTTACGAAGTACAAATTTAGTCTGAGGCATGGCACCCTCGAAGGCGTCCACAAGAAGAATAACGCCGTCTACCATCTTCAGCACACGCTCTACCTCGCCGCCGAAGTCCGCATGACCTGGAGTATCGATGATATTGATTTTTACATCCTTATAATGAACTGCGGTGTTTTTGGAGAGAATCGTAATGCCGCGCTCACGCTCAATATCGTTGGAGTCCATGACACGTTCCTGGACTTCCTGGTTTTCACGGAAAACACCGCTCTGTTTCAAAAGCTCGTCAACAAGTGTTGTTTTACCGTGATCGACATGGGCGATAATGGCCACGTTACGAACATCTTCACGCTTGGTCTTCATATAATCCAAATCCTTTCTTTCCATATATAAGTAATCTTTTTTGTTAAAAATGATGTCCAAATTTATAGTCTATCACATTTTGGTGAGATTACAAGACATAAAAAAATATTTTTGGTTTTTCATTTTTTAGGCATATTATACCGCAAATGCACATAGATTGATATAGACGAAATACACGAAGAGGAAGGAGAGCTACTTATTATGGCAGATAAAATTATTGAAAACAATCAGGTATCCGTTATGGGACGGATCGCTACGGGGTTTACTTTCAGCCATCAGGTCTTTGGAGAAGGATTTTACATGATGGATATCCTGGTAAAACGTCTCAGCGATTCGGAGGACAGGATCCCGGTGATGGTGTCTGAGCGGCTGATCGATATCACACAGGATTATGTGGGAGAATATATCGAGATCCACGGACAGTTCCGATCCTATAACCGTCATGAAGAAAAGAGAAACCGGCTTGTGCTTTCAGTTTTTGCCCGGGAAGTGAAGTTTGTGGGGGAGGAAGAAGAAACTGTGCCGGTTAATCAGATCTTTCTGGACGGATATATCTGTAAACCGCCTGTATACAGAAAAACACCGTTGGGAAGAGAGATCGCAGATCTTCTGATGGCAGTCAATCGACCTTACGGAAAATCCGATTACATACCATGTATATGCTGGGGAAGAAATGCCAGATATGCTTCTGCTTTTGAAGTAGGCGGGCATGTACTGATCTGGGGCAGGATCCAGAGCAGGGAGTACATGAAACGGATTAGTGAAAACGAGACAGAAAAAAGGATTGCCTATGAAGTTTCGGTAAGTAAATTGGAATATGTTGAGTAACATTGGATATATTTTGGAATAGTGGTGAGAACATTAAGGTAACACTTGCATTTCCAGCCAATCTGCGGTAATATAAAAAAAATCATAAAAATGGGGAATTACCGGTTTTACTAACAGTAAGAGGAAAAATCATGGAAAGAGAAATAACAGAGGTTTATTGTGGGAACGGGAAAGGAAAGACAACTCTGGCTGTAGGCCAGGGGCTGCGCTTTGCCGCACAGGGAAGAAGTGTGATCATCATACAGTTCCTCAAAGGCAGGGAACGCAGAGAACTGGATTTCCTTGAGGAACTGGATAATTTTGATTTCAAGATTTTCCGTTTCGAAAAAATGGACACCTGCTATAATGACCTGAGCGAGCAGGAAAAGGCAGAAGAGAGAACCAATATTCTCAATGGCCTTAATTTTGCACGGAAGGTAATTGCTACCAGAGAGTGTGATTTCCTGCTGTTGGATGAGATCCTCGGGCTTATGGATAAAGGAATCGCTCCAGTTGAGACGATCATCGATATGCTTAAGCAGAAGGATGAAAGTATGCATATAATTATGACCGGACGCTGGCTTCCGGATGCTTTGAAGCCCTATGTGGATAGTATTACCACGATAACAACAGAGCTGACTGACCAGGAACGGGAATAAGCAATATTTCACAGAAGAAAGAAGGAGGAAGACAAATGGCAATTTTTAAAGGAACAGGCGTTGCAATCGTAACACCTATGCACGAAGACGGTAAGGTGAATTTTGAGAAACTTGAGGAGATCCTTGAGGATCAGATCGCGAACAGCACAGACGCCATCGTTATCTGTGGAACAACAGGAGAATCTTCTACTCTGACACACGGAGAGCATCTTCAGACAATTAAGTTCACAATTGATAAAGTTAACAAACGTGTGCCTGTTATCGCAGGAACAGGTTCCAATTGTACAGAGACAGCGATCATGATGTCCAAGGAAGCAGCTTCCTATGGCGCAGACGCTCTTCTTATTGTAACACCTTACTATAACAAGGCTACACAGAAGGGTCTTATCGCTCACTACACAGCAATTGCCAATGCAGTTCCGGAAACTCCGCTCATCATGTACAACGTACCGAGCCGTACAGGCTGCAACATCCAGCCGGCTACAGCAGCTTACCTTGCAAAGAATGTAAAGAACATTGTCGGAATCAAGGAAGCAACAGGAGATCTTTCCCAGATCGCCAAAATGATGTCTCTGGCAGACGGACAGCTTGAGCTTTACTCCGGAAATGATGATCAGGTACTTCCGATTCTTTCTCTTGGCGGACTTGGAGTTATCTCCGTGCTTTCCAACGTTGCACCGAAGTTTACACATGACATGGTCATGAAATATTTCGACGGCGACACCAAGGGAGCAACAGAGGATCAGCTGAAAGCTCTTCCACTGATCAATGCACTGTTCAGTGAAGTAAATCCGATTCCTGTTAAGACAGCTATGAATCTTATGGGAATGAACGTAGGACCTCTTCGTATGCCACTCTGTGAGATGGAAGAGGACACAAAGACGGCTCTTGCAAAAGAGATCGAGAAATTCGGCCTTAAGCTTGCTAAATGATCTGACTGTAAGCGAAAGGTAAAGGAGAATATACTATGGTAAAAATCATCATGCACGGCTGCAACGGACATATGGGCCAGGTCATCAGCGACATTGTGGAGAAAGATCCGGATGCTGAGATCGTAGCAGGTATTGATATTGCAGATCAGGGAAAAAACAGCTATCCGGTATTCACCGATATTGACGCATGTCAGGTAGAGGCAGATGCGATCATTGATTTTTCTTCCGCAAAGGCAACAGACAAGCTTCTTGAGTACAGCGCGGCACGCCAGATCCCGGTTGTTCTGTGCAGTACCGGCTTAAGCCAGGAGCAGCTTGCAAAAGTTGAAGAAACATCCCGAAAGGTAGCAGTGCTGAAATCCGCAAACATGTCTCTTGGTATCAACACACTTCTGAAGCTGGTTCAGGACGCAGCCAGGGTTCTTGCAGCTGCAGGCTTTGATATGGAGATTGTAGAGAAACATCACCGCCTGAAATTAGACGCACCGAGTGGTACTGCACTTGCGCTGGCAGACAGCATTAATGAGGCTATGGATAACCAGTATCATTATGTATATGACCGCAGCCAGAAACGTGAAAAACGCGATGATAAGGAGATTGGTATCTCCGCAGTTCGCGGCGGAACTATCGTAGGTGAGCATGAGATAATTTTTGCAGGTCAGGACGAAGTGATCGAGTTCAAGCATACTGCATATTCCAAGGCTATTTTTGGAAAAGGTGCTGTAGAAGCAGCCAAATTCCTTGCCGGCAAACCGGCAGGACGTTATGATATGAGTGACGTGATCGGCTGATCCTGACAGATTGAGCCGCAACAGAATAAAATACAGGTAATACAGACGAGGTTCGTGTAAAATCGGACCTCGTTTTTTTTTGATGAAATTGTGGGCGATTTCATTCATGAGCATGCAGTGGAACGAAAAACGAATGTCCGCTCTACACTATTTTTGAAATTTTTCCCAGAATAGGATAGCGGAAAAAGTGCCATATTAGGAATACAGAATTTTTCAGAAAAAGGAGAAGATCATATGAAAAAATGGAAGGCGATTCTTTTTGGTACTTTGCTTACCCTGTCTCTGTGTACATTTACAGCCTGCGGCACAGAGGTAAACAATGCGGATGAAACAGTGGATGAAAAAGATACAAACGAAAATACTGCCGCAGAAGATGAAACCATGGAAGAAAAAGCAGACAATGACGGTGTGAAGGACAATGGAGAGCATACTAAAGATTCCGGCACGGATAACAATGAGATGTCCGATGGAAATATTACCGTGACGCCTGCAGGAAATGAAAATAACGGGACAGCAGCATCCGAAGCTGCGGATGCTGACAGAAACGAAAATGACGGAACGGTATCCGGTGAGCTGGGTGACAGTGTAAAGGACCTTGGAGACGGCGTAGGTAATGCAGTGGATGATATCGGAAACGCAGTGGGAAATGCGGTAGAAGGAAGATAACAGATATTTTACCACAGCATTGCATAAAACTGTTTCAGATGCTATTATCAGTGCATGGAAAGAAAACGGAGGACAGGATTATGAAATTCAGACCATGCATTGATATACATAACGGAAAGGTAAAACAGATCGTAGGAGGAAGCCTGAATGATCAGGGAGATCAGGCGGCAGAAAATTTTGTGTCAGAGCAGGATGCGGCATTCTATGCAGAGCTTTATAAGAAGGCAGGGTTAAAGGGCGGTCATGTGATCCTTCTGAACGGAAAGGATTCTCCGAACTACGAAGCAACGAAAGCCCAGGCACTTCTGGCTCTGGGAAAATATCCCGGAGGGCTTCAGATCGGAGGTGGCATCTGCCCGGAGAATGCGGCAGAATATCTGGAGGCTGGTGCCAGCCACGTGATCGTAACTTCCTATGTGTTTAAAAACGGAGTGATATCCTGGGAAAATCTGGAGGAAATCCGTGATGCAGCAGGGAAAGAACATCTTGTACTTGATCTGAGCTGCCGCAAAAAAGATGGCAAATATTATATTGTCACAGATCGATGGCAGAAGTTTACAGAAGAGATCGTGACATCGGAGCTGATGGAAAGACTCGGAAGCTTCTGCGACGAATTTCTGGTCCATGCAGTGGATGTGGAAGGAAAGGCCCGAGGTGTGGAAACAGAGCTTGCAAAGCTTCTGGGACAGTATGCAGCTCATCCGGTGACCTATGCAGGCGGTGTGGGTTCTATGGCAGATATTGAAGAACTTCGAAAAGCAGGGCAGGGCAGATTGGATGTAACTGTTGGCAGTGCTTTGGATATTTTTGGCGGAAGCATATCCTTTGAAGCTCTGGCAAAAATGAAATAGTATACACAAATAGTGAAGCAGAAGCTTTTGTCCCATCAATCTTCTGGCACTGGTGTACAGATATAAATTTGTAATGAATTAATTAGCTGAAATGCTCTAATAGTTGCGCATTCACGACAAAAAAAACATTTTGAAGGAATATATCGAATAAATTTGGAAAAAATTTATGAAATTTTTGAAAAGTGATGTTAAAATTCAATTTAATATGTTATAATAGCAACATAAAACAGCAAAGGGGATGGAAGTCATGAAATTTATTATTAGTGGAAAGAATATAGCAGTAACAGAAGGACTTAAAACAGCTGTTGAGGACAAGCTTGGTAAACTTGAAAGGTATTTCACTCCTGAAACTGAGATTTCAGTAACCTTAAGCGTTGAGAAGGATCGCCAGAAGATCGAGGTAACGATCCCTGTGAAAGGTAGTATTATCCGTTCCGAGCAGGTAAGCAATGATATGTATGTATCCATCGATCTGGTTGAAGAGGTAATTGAGCGTCAGCTTCGTAAATACAAGAACAAGATCGTTGACAAGCAGCAGGAATCCACAAACTTCCAGAAGGCATACCTTGATAAGGATTATGAAGAGGATGAGGAAGTTAAGATCATCCGTACCAAAAAATTCGGGATCAAACCAATGTATCCGGAAGATGCATGCGTACAGATGGAACTTCTCGGACATAATTTCTTCGTATTCTTTAATGCTGAGACAGAGCAGGTTAACGTAGTTTATAAACGTAAAGGAAATACTTACGGACTGATCGAACCAGAGTTCTGATAGGGGATTCTATTATTACAACTGAATATTGAATGGAAGGCTCCGGGAATCTGTGTGAGAAATCGGCAGGTTTCCGGAGTCTTTTATGTCACAACAAAATCAGACTTCTTTTCTGTTGCAAGCAATAGGGGAGAACTATATAATGAAGACATATGCGAAAGGAGGAAGGGGAAATGAAAAAGAAGCTTCCTGTGGTGATCTTAAGTGCAGCTCTTGGCATGACCATGATACCGGCTACCTGTATGGCGGCGGAATTTAACAGTGGTGACACCACAAAAGAACAGACTGTGGAGGACCTGGAACTGATTTCCGGAGAAAACAATACAAAGGATTCCCAAAAGTCAGAAATACAATGGACAGGATTTAAATGGGACAGCTATTCCCAGGCAGAGATAACGCTTACGTCAGCCGTTAACGGTGTCTGCTATTATAAATGGGCAGAGCGAGGGGACGACGGAAATTCCCAGGTACCTCAGATCGAGACGGGAAATACCGTGAATGATGAGGTTTTGATCAGTGAGGATGAAGAGTTCGGGATCACACTTGCAGACCTGGATACAGACCAGGCAGTTGATCTGTATATCCAGATTGAGGATGAGAAGGGGAAATTAAGTGATCTGAAGCGGATGGAACTGGATCAGGACAGCCGCCCGGCGAAAAAAACAGATTCTGCAAAAAAACATAAAGCATCCAAACCAAAGGCGGAGGACAGTACGGTAGAGGGGCTGGATTCTCCTCTGAAATTCTATCCGGATACATTTTATGATTTTAAGGTTATCGGTGCAGGTACCGATAATGAGGATCCGGAAAACGGAGACATTAAGTGGGTGCCTGTTTACTGGAGTACATCTGCGAATCCGAATTCCAACCGGATCCGGAGCACCTGGAAGATCGGTTCCAAGGAAGGAATCGACCAGGAGGGAACTTTTAATCTGTATGTTTTCTTCCGCAAATATACTTGCAAGGATTCCAAATGGCAGTCTACGGATAAGATACAGTCTGTACAGTACAAGTTTCAGTCAGCCTCACTTTCTGAAAAATAATATTGTGTAGAGTGCGAATATCTCCTTGACATAATAAATATGTAACACATGGAGAAAAGGAGGAAGGTAAATGAAGAAAAAAGTTCTGGCACTTTTTTTAAGTATCGCGCTTTGTGTGACGGTGCTTCCGGCAACCGGTATGGCTGCAGAGTTTGGCAGCGGTGATGCAGAAATCGTAGAAAATGCTGCTGACAGCCAGGAGATGTTTTCCGCAGAGGAAACTACAGAGCCTATGGGAGAGACCGGGCAGCCTGCAGAAGACAGTGAGGATATTTCTGAGGGAACTGTGGATAACTCTTCCGGTGTAATCATGGAAGATGTGGAAAATACGGAAAATGCGGAGAACAGCGAGGATGCTTTCGGCGAAGCTGAGGAAGGAGTTTCAGAAGAAATCTCCAGTGAGGATGATCCGGAAGTATTATTGACAGAACTGATACCTGAGGAAGCCGGAGACAGTATGGAAGAAGAAACCGTAGAAGCTACGTCAACGTCAGATCCGGAGCTGACAGTGGCACCGGCAGCGGATCCGGAGCCGACAGTGACACCGGCAGTGACACCGACAGCGAATCCTGAGCCGACAGAGATCCAGAAACCGACAGTGACACCAACACCGGTGCCCAAAATAAACGTAAAATGGACCGGAGAAAAATGGGTAAGCCGCAGTTCTGTAAACGTGACACTGCAAGTTGATGCAAACGGAGCCTGTTACTACAAAGCTGCAGCGAGAAAAAAGGACGGAACATCTGATGTTCCGAGGATTGATACGGGAAACTCTCGTGTGTTGGTTACTGCAAACAGAAGCTTTGTGATATATCTTAAGAATCTGGATACAGAGAAAGAATTTGATCTGTATCTTAAGATACTGGGTTCAGATGGAAGAACCAGCAGACTGAAAAAATTAAAGCTGAATTACGGGGGGACCCGTCCGAAATATGATGTGACGCCGACACCAACCTATACACCTTTTATACCGGATGTCAAAGAAAGTTTTGTAAGAGGTCTGGATTCTCCGCTGGAATTTACTCCGAATAAATATTATAATTTTACCGTGACCGGCGCGGGAACTACAAATTCAAATCCCGGGCCTGGAGACGTGAAGTGGGTGCCGGTTTACTGGAGTACTTCACCAAATCCAACCGATAACAGGAAGAATACTACATGGCGGATCGGATCTGCCAAAGGAATAAATAAAGCCGCAACTTATAACATGTATATCTTTTTTCAGAAGTATGTTTATCAGAAATCTGTATGGGAAAAGACTGACGAAGTACAGTCAGCCGTATACCAGTTCCGGTCCGCGGCCTTGACAACTGTAAAGCTTACCACTCCCGGGCTATCCGGTACTTCCAACAGCCCTGCCGGCATCATCTTCAAATGGAAAAAAGCTGCAAATGCTTCCGGCTATAAGATATATCGAAGGACCGGAAACAGCAGCAAGTGGGTCAATATCGCTACCGTAAGCGGAAGCAATACGCTGGTCTACACAGACGGATCAGTAAAAGCAGGAACCATGTATACCTATACAGTCCGCGCATACAAAGGATCTGCTTTAAGTGCTTATAACAAAAACGGCAGCCGGATCGTCCGCCTGACAGCTCCGGTGCAGTACAAACCGTCCAGCAAGGCTTCCGGGAAGCTGACTGTCCGCTGGAAAAAAGCAGCTGGCGCTTCCAGCTATCAGATCCAGTATGCGGCATCAAGGTCCATGAGAGGGGCCAGGACAGTGGCCACCAGTGCACTGACTCGAACACTTTCCGGTTTGAAAAAGGGAAGCACCTGCTATGTTCGTATCCGTTCCTGTAAAAAAGTAAACGGAAAGGCATATTATGGTACCTGGAGCAGTGTAAAAAATGCAAAAGTAAGGAAATAAGATATGTAATATCCCGCGGGATCCTCGAAAACAGGATCCTATGCGGGATATTTTCTGTTGTTCCTGACATGATTTGTTAAATAATTGTTCATTGTTTTTATAACAGGAAAGTGGTAGAATATATACCATATGTGATCCAGTATAACGGATATCAACAGAGAACTGGAATGATCCCAAATTGGACAGATCAGAGACAGCAGTCTTATTCGAATAAAATGATTGGAGCAGAAACATGAATGTTTTTTCAAAAGTATTTGGAACCCGCAGCCAGCGTGAGGTAAAACGTATCATGCCGCTGGTTGAAAAAACCGAGAGCTATCAGTCTCAGATGCAGCAGCTTACTGATGAGCAGTTACGAGACAAGACAAGAGAATATAAGAAACGTCTTGCAGAAGGTGCAACATTGGATGATCTTCTTCCGGAAGCATTTGCCACCGTACGTGAGGCAGCCAAACGTGTACTTGGAATGGAGCATTACCGGGTACAGATCATCGGTGGTATCATCCTTCACCAGGGCCGTATCGCCGAGATGAAAACAGGTGAAGGTAAAACTCTTGTTTCTACACTTCCTGCATACCTGAATGCCCTTGAGGGAAAAGGTGTCCACATCGTAACCGTCAACGACTACCTGGCAAAACGAGATGCAGAGTGGATGGGTAAGGTTCACGAGTTCCTTGGCCTGACCGTAGGCGTGGTACTTAACGACATGAAGCCGGAAGAGCGCCGTGCAGCATACGGATGTGACATCACATACGTAACAAACAACGAACTTGGATTTGATTATCTTCGTGACAACATGGTCATCTATAAAGAACAGCTTGTTCAGAGAGATCTTCACTACTGTATCATCGATGAGATCGACTCTGTCCTGATCGATGAGGCACGTACACCTCTGATCATTTCCGGACAGAGCGGCAAGTCCACCAAGCTTTATGAAGTGTGCGATATCCTTGCACAGCAGCTGGAGCGTGGTGAGGCCAGCCATGAAATGACCAAGATGGCAGCCATCATGGGTGAGGAGGTTATCGAGACCGGTGACTTCGTCGTAAATGAGAAGGACAAGATCGTCAACCTTACCGAGCAGGGTATCAAGAAGGTTGAGAAATTCTTTAATATCGAGAACCTGGCAGATCCGGAAAACCTGGAAATCCAGCACAACATCATCCTTGCACTTCGTGCACATAATCTGATGCATAAGGATCAGGATTATGTTGTAAAAGATGACGAGATCCTTATCGTTGATGAGTTTACCGGACGTATCATGCCGGGCCGTCGTTACTCCGATGGTCTTCATCAGGCGATCGAGGCGAAAGAGCATGTGAAGGTTAAAAGAGAGAGTAAGACTCTTGCAACCATTACCTTCCAGAACTTTTTCAACAAATATGACAAAAAAGGCGGTATGACTGGTACAGCTCTTACCGAGGAAAAAGAGTTCCGCGATATCTACGGCATGGACGTTGTAGAGATCCCGACCAACCGCGTGGTACAGCGTAAAGACCTTGACGATGCCGTTTACATGACAAAGAAAGAGAAATTCAACGCCGTTGTAGAGGCAGTTAAGGAAGCTCACGCAAAACATCAGCCGGTATTGGTTGGTACGATCACCATCGAGACTTCCGAGCTTCTCAGCAGAATGCTGAAGAGAGAGGGAATCCCCCACAACGTATTGAATGCCAAGTTCCATGAGCTTGAGGCTGAGATCGTAGCACAGGCAGGACAGGCAGATGCCGTTACCATCGCGACCAACATGGCAGGTCGTGGTACCGATATCAAGCTTGATGATGTGGCAAGAGAGGCCGGTGGTCTGAAGATCATCGGTACCGAGCGTCATGAGTCAAGACGTATCGATAACCAGCTCCGTGGACGTTCCGGACGACAGGGAGATCCGGGTGAATCCCGTTTCTACATTTCCCTTGAGGATGATCTGATGCGTCTGTTCGGTTCCGAGAGATTGATGAAGGTGTTCACATCTCTTGGTGTTGAGGAGAATGAGCAGATCGAGCACAAGATGCTTTCCAATGCCATCGAGAAAGCCCAGGAGAAGATCGAGTTTAACAACTTTGGTATCCGTAAAAATCTTCTCGACTATGACCAGGTTAACAATGAGCAGAGAGAGATCATCTACGAGGAGCGCCGCCAGGTACTTGACGGTGAGAATATGCGTGATGCCATCTACAAGATGATCACAGATATCGTAGACAGCATGACAGACATGTGCTTCTCTGATGACATGGATTCTTCTGAGTGGGATCTTAATGAGTTCAATACTGCAATCACTCCGATCATCCCGATCCACCCGCTGACCGCTGAGAAGGTAAAAGGCCATAAGAAAGACGAGATCAAGCACATTGTGAAGGAAGAGGCTGTGAAGCTTTATGAAGCAAAAGAGGCTGAGTTCCCGGAACCGGAGCAGCTTCGTGAGCTTGAGCGAGTTGTCCTTCTGAAATGCATCGACAGCAAATGGATGGATCATATCGATGATATGGAAATGCTCCGTCAGGGTATCGGTCTGATGGCGTATGGCCAGAGAGATCCGGTTGTTGAGTACAAGATGAACGCATTCGAGATGTTTAACAGCATGATCAGCTCCATTCAGGAAGACACTGTACGTATGCTGTATCATGTTCATGTAGAGCAGAAGATTGAGCGTGAGCAGGTTGCTAAGGTAACCGGCACAAACAAAGATGACAGCGCAGGCCCGAAGAAACCGGTTCAGCGAAAAGAAGATAAAGTATACCCGAATGATCCGTGCCCATGCGGAAGCGGCAAGAAATATAAACAGTGCTGCGGACGCAAGGCTGCCAAGATCTGAGAAGGAAGATAGAAATAGTCTCACCCAGATGATGCGGTGGGGCTATTTTTTCTGGAATTTCTGCTACACAGGAACAGAGTACAGCGAATATTAATCATCCTGCGTCAATATAGCAGATACTTAATTTTCGCTGTAAGAGAAGGGACATGATAATATGGCAATTATAAAAACTGCAATTCTTCAGACACATGTATATACTGATAAATTTCGCAACATCACCCAGGCGGCAGAACTTCTTGCCAGCCCGGAGCTTCAGGGAATCGATCTGGCAGTCCTGCCCGAAATGTTCTGCTGTCCCTACGAAAATAAATACTTTCCGGAATATGCCGAAACTGAGGGCGGAGATACCTGGGAAAAATGTTCCCGACTGGCGGCAGAACACAGGCTTTATCTCATAGCCGGAAGCATGCCGGAGAGAGATGAAGCCGGCAATATTTATAACACTTCTTATGTCTTTGACAAAAATGGTCATCAGATCGGTAAGTACCGGAAGATGCATCTTTTTGACATTGACGTAAAAGGTGGCCAGTATTTTAAAGAATCCGATACTCTGACACCAGGAGACCAGGTGACGGTTTTTGACACAGAATTTGGAAAGATGGGCCTTTGCATCTGCTACGACTTTCGTTTCCCGGAACTTGCCAGGCTGATGGTGGACAAAGGAGCTCAGGTGATCATCGTGCCGGCTGCTTTTAACATGACAACAGGGCCCCTCCACTGGGAGCTGATGTTCCGCCAGAGAGCCGTGGACAACCAGGTGTACACCATCGGAGCTGCACCTGCCAGAGACCTGAACGCCGGATATCATTCCTGGGGCCATTCCATTGCCGTAGATCCCTGGGGAAAAGTCCTCATGGAGATGGATGAGAAGCTGGCTGTGAAGGTTGTGGAACTGGAACTGGACGAGGTAAAAAAAGTCCGGGAGCAGCTGCCGCTTCTGAAGCACAGGAGAGGGGATATTTACGCCCTGACCACGTTTTCGTTGTAATTTTTATGTCCATATGGTATTGTATAAGACAGGCAGGAATTCCTGCATCAATATATAGAAAGAAGGTGAAGCTGTGGTTGAGTTAGATCAGTTCAAGAGTATTCTTGCAACATACACAGAGCCATTAGTGGAAGTGAGGGATTCACTTTGACCTCGCTAACAAAGAGCAGAAGGTCGAAGAATTAGAGCGCGAGATGGAAGCGCCTGATTTCTGGGATAATGCAGAAGTATCTCAGATGAAAATGAAACAGTTAAAGAGTCTCAAGGATGATATTGAGACATACCATAATCTGGAAACGCAGATGGAAGATATGGAAACCATGATCGAGATGGGATATGAGGAGAATGATCCGGAGATCATCCCTGAGATCCAGGAAATGCTGGACGAGTTTCAGGCAAGTTTTGACAGTATCCGTGTGAAGACACTTCTTTCCGGAGAGTACGACGGAGAGAATGCCATCATCAAGCTGAACGCAGGAGCCGGCGGAACAGAAGCCTGCGACTGGTGCGGAATGCTTTACCGTATGTACAGCAGATGGGCAGAGAAAAAAGGCTTTGCACTGGAAGTACTGGACTACCTTGATGGTGATGAGGCCGGTGTGAAATCCGTAACCTTCCAGGTGAACGGAGAGAACGCCTATGGTTATCTGAAATCTGAGAAAGGTGTTCACCGTCTTGTACGTATTTCCCCGTTTAATGCGGCTGGAAAGAGACAGACATCTTTTGTATCCTGCGATGTTATGCCGGATATCAAGAAAGATCTGGACGTTGAGATCAATGATGATGATATCCGTATTGATACCTACCGAAGCAGTGGTGCCGGTGGACAGCATATCAACAAGACATCCTCTGCGATCCGTATCACCCATTTCCCTACAGGAATCGTGGTACAGTGCCAGAATGAACGTTCTCAGCACATGAACAAGGATAAGGCCATGCAGATGCTGAAAGCCAAACTGTATCTTCTGAAACAGCAGGAGGCTGAGGAGAAACTTTCCGGCATTCGAGGCGAAGTGACAGATATCGGCTGGGGAAACCAGATCCGTTCCTATGTCCTGCAGCCATACACCATGGTAAAAGACCATAGAACTAATGAAGAAACCGGTAATGTTGACGCAGTTCTGGATGGTGGCATTGACCTCTTTATCAATGCATACCTGAAATGGATCGCGCTGGCGAAAAAGAAAGAATAACATTACTGTCACGGAACCCCATAAAGACAGAGAAAAGGACTCCGCAGGCAAAAAAAGCGCTTGTGGAGTTTCTTTTATTATGATAATATATCTCTTGTACAAAAACAGTTGTCTTTATGAAACGGACAGGGGGCTGCTGGCCACAGTGTGAACAGCAGTCAGAGAGGTTACTATGCAGAAACAGGTTGAAAAGAAAAAATACTATGTAGTAAGAGAACGGGCAGTGCCGGAAGTACTTCTCAAGGTGGTTGAGGCCAAGAGACTGCTGGAATCCAAACGGGTGGCTACTGTTCAGGAAGCTGCTGAAAGGACCGGGATCAGCCGCAGTTCTTTTTACAAATATAAGGACGATATTTTTCCTTTCCACGAGGAGACCAAGGGAAAGACCATCACCTTTATCATTCAGATGGACGATGAGCCGGGGCTTTTATCAATGGTGCTGCAGACGATTGCCCGTTTTCACGGTAATATCCTGACCATACATCAGAGTATTCCAATTAACGGAGTCGCAACACTGACGCTGAGCGTTGACATCCTTCCGGGAGAAGGCGACGCAGAGGCTATGGTGGAGGATATTGAGCAGAGAGACGGTATACACTATCTGAAAATTTTAGGCAGGGAGTAAGCATATGATAAACATAGCAGTATTAGGCTACGGTACAGTAGGAAGCGGAGTTGTTGAAGTCATCAACACCAATCATGAGAGCATTAACAAGAGAGCCGGAGATGAGATCAACATCAAATACGTTCTTGACTTAAGAGATTTCCCGGGAGATCCGGTTGAGAAAGTTCTGGTTCATGATTATGAAGTGATCGTAAACGATCCGGAGGTAGATATTGTTGTTGAAGTTATGGGCGGGATCGAGCCGGCTTATACTTTTGTAAAAAGAGCGCTTCAGGCAGGAAAGAGCGTAAGCACATCCAATAAGGCCCTGGTAGCCAAGCATGGTTCCGAGCTCATGGAGATCGCAAAAGAAAAAAATATCAACTTCCTTTTCGAGGCAAGCTGCGGCGGTGGTATCCCGATCATCCGTGCACTGAATTCTTCATTGACAGCAGATGAGATCGATGAGATCACAGGAATCCTTAACGGAACCACCAACTATATGCTTTACAAGATGAGCACAGAGAACTGTGATTTTGATACGGTTCTGAAGGAAGCCCAGGCAAAGGGCTATGCAGAGGCAGATCCGACTGCAGACGTAGGAGGTGCTGACGCATGCCGTAAGATCGCCATCCTTTCTTCACTTGCATACGGAAAATTCCTGAATTACGAGGATATTTATACAGAAGGAATCACAAAGATCACACCGGCAGACATGGAATATGCAAAAGAGCTTGGCATGACCATCAAGCTTCTTGCCACAAGCCGCAGGATCGGAGATTCTTTCTATGCAATGGTAGCGCCGTTCCTGGTAGGCCAGAGCAGCCCGCTTTACAGTGTAAATGATGTGTTTAATGCAGTATTTGTGCACGGAAACGTTCTTGGAGATGCCATGTTCTACGGAAGCGGAGCAGGTAAGCTTCCGACTGCAAGTGCAGTAGTTGCAGATGTTGTGGATGAAGCAAAGCATCTCCACAGAAATATTATGACAAACTGGAGCAGCTATGCCCTGAAGCTTATGGATATGGATGAAGTTGAGGGACGTTTCTTCGTACGTGTGTCTGATACTACTATGGATGAAGTGGAAAAAGCTTTTGGTGATGTACAGACCATTGAGCCGGATGACCTTCCGGACGAATTCGGATTTATCACACCGGTGATGAAGCAGGCTGAATATTATGAGAAGATCAGCAAGCTTACCGGAAAAGTACTGGCAATGATCCGTGTAAAGGATTGATGCCGAAGGGAAGAAAAGAACATGTTGATCGTAAAAAAATTTGGCGGTACTTCTGTGGCAAACAAAGAGCGTATCTTTAACGTTGCCAGAAGATGTATCGAAGATTACAAAAAAGGAAACGACGTGGTGGTCGTGCTTTCTGCAATGGGTAAGTATACCGATGAGCTGATCACCATGGCAAAAGATATCAATGACAAACCTCCGAAACGTGAGATGGATATGCTTTTTACCATCGGAGAGCAGATGTCAGTGGCACTGATGTCCATGGCTATGGACAGTCTGGGAGTACCGGCTGTTTCCCTGAACGCCTTTCAGGTGGCTATGCACACAACAAGTGCACACGGTAGCGCACGCCTGAAAAAGATCGATGCGGCACGTATCCGCAGAGAGCTGGATAACCGCAGGATCGTTGTGGTCACAGGCTTCCAGGGCATTGATAAATATAATGACTATACCACACTTGGACGTGGCGGTTCTGATACCACAGCCGTAGCTATTGCAGCAGCACTTCATGCAGATGCTTGTGAGATCTATACCGATGTGGACGGTGTTTATACCGCAGACCCGCGTAAGGTTTCGAATGCCCGCAAGCTCAAGGAGATCACTTACGATGAGATGCTTGATCTGGCAACTTTGGGTGCGGGAGTGCTTCATAACCGTTCTGTGGAGATGGCAAAGAAATACGGCGTGCCGCTGGTGGTACGTTCCAGTCTCAACAACAGCGAAGGAACCGTGGTAAAGGAGGAAGTAACAGTGGAGAGAATGCTGATCAGCGGTGTTGCTCTGGATACAGATGCAGTACGTATTGCTGTGATCGGACTTAAAGATTCACCAGGAGTGGCATTTAAGCTTTTTGATACCCTGGCTAAGAAAAATATCAATGTGGATATGATCCTTCAGTCTATCGGCCGTGCCGGAACCAAGGATATTTCCTTTACCGTTGATAAAAATGATCTGGACGATGCAATGGATGTTCTGGAAGCTAACCAGGCACGCATCGCCTATTCTGAGCTTCATGCGGAGAAAAACATTGCCAAGCTTTCTATTGTAGGAGCAGGCATGATGAGCAATCCGGGTGTTGCTGCAAAAATGTTCGAGAGCCTTTACAATGAGGGTGTGAACATCAATATGATCGCAACATCTGAGATCCGTGTGACGGTTCTCATTAACGAGAAAGATGGCGTACGTGCCATGAATGCGGTACATGATGCGTTTAATCTTGCAGACTAAACAAACAAATTTGAAATATAAAAACATGATATATTTGAAGTAAAATGACGAGGCGGAGGCTTGGAGGAGTCTTCGCCTTCTATAACGAAGGGATACAGAATTATGAGAAAAAATCTGAAGGGCTGTAAGAAGCTGGCAGGGGAAACTCTGGCCGGTAATTTTACTGTCCCTGTGATCGGGAGCATTGCAGTTGCGGCGATGAGCGCAATTTCAAGCTATATTTCCACAGCACTTTTTCCGGGAGATTCCCTGTATGCGATCATTGGAGGAGAGGTATTCAGTTTTATCCTTTCTCTGGTGATTTGTGTTTTTTCCGCAGGACTTTACCGGATCTACCTGAATATTTCCAGAAGGGAAGCCTACTCTTTCGGAGATCTTCTGTACTTTTTCAGCCATCAGCCGGATCATGTGATCGTGGCATCCTTTGTGCTGGCATTGATCAATCTGGTGACATCACTTCCATTGGTGTGGTTTTCTTTTACAAGCAATATGGGAAATACAACGAAGGAGCAGATGAATTGGGCAGTAACTTACATGCTGCTCACACTTCTCGGGTTCGCGCTGAACCTGCTGGCAGCTATGCCGTTCACCATGAGCTATTACATCCTGTCCGATAATTCGGACATAAAAGGAGTACAGGCACTGAAAGCCAGTGCGAAGCTTATGAAAGGACATTACTGGGAATATATGAAAATGCTCTTAAGTTTTGTTCCGTGGATCATTTTTTCCATATTTACATTGTATCTGGCACTGATCTGGCTGGTGCCTTATATAGAAACCTGTATGGCAGTTTTCTATCGGAATATTTCCGGAGAGTTCGACGAGCCACCGGCGGAGCCGTATCCTCCGGTGACTCCGATTCCACAGTTCCACGATGAAACAGAAGCCTGATCGTCTTTCCGGGCACGCAGTTGTTGCAGGCTGTGGAAGAAATTAAAACCTACATCCATTATAGATTCAAAGGAAGTCGTCCCACAACTTCCTTTGTCAACACTCCTATGAGAATACCTGCCAGGACACCTGCCACCAGCAGTGCCGGTGCATAAATCATCAAACTCGTATTGCTCACCACGATCATGGCAACGATCAGCTGACCGATATTATGTGTGACACCACCGGCCACACTGATACCGATCAGACTGAAGCAGGAATGTTTTTTCAAAAGATCCATCACAGTCAGGCTAAGCGCAGCGCCAGCCAGACTATACAAAATACTGAACAGATTTCCAAACATAAATCCGATCACCAGGATTCTGACAACGGACACGAGAGCCGCTTCTTTAAAGGAATATCGGTTCAGTATAAAAAGCACCGCCAGGTTTGCAAGTCCGAGCTTGATACCCGGAATCCCTGTAAATACAGGGATCAGAGACTCCACATATCCAAAAATGATTGCTACTGCGGCAAATAATCCGAGATAAGCTGTTTTTCGTTTCATAAATAAATCCTTTCATTTGTTGCAGGAATATCACAGACAGAATACCATCTGTCAGAGAAAACTGTACGGAGAATATACATTACGCATATTCTCCGGAAATTTTATGTCACCGCATCAATTTTCGGGGAACTCTCCGAATCCTCTGCAGTATTTTCCCCTTCTATCACAACCTTATTAGGAAGGCAGATGATGGAACCGCCGTGCTCGTCCACAGCCTTCTGTTTCATACAGTAATGATCCGGGCAGGTTGCTTCGATCATGGTAACTTTTCCATCTTTGATCTCGCAGACATTGGTGTCTCCGATGTGTATGATCTGGTCCTGGGAAAGAGAATAGGTTCCGAGTTCTTTTCCGTCAACGGTAATACGGATCATATTATGGGACCGTTTCCCCGCAATCTGAAAACCAAGCCAGAGAACCCCTGCCAGAATCAGGATCCCGGCAATAAAAATCATTTCTTTTTTCTTCAAAACAAATCTCCATTTCTGTTACAGATTCAAAAAAATCATATCATAATCGAAATTAAAAGGCAAACATAAGTTAATGATATCTAACCATAATTCATACAGCTGTTCCAAACGGAAAGGGAGGAGTGGCGAAAAAATTCACATTATAAAAAGTTAAAAACTACTAACAAAAATGTAGACAAGAAAAAAATCAGATGATATAATACTTGACTGTAAGTTAGCAACATCTAATTTTATAAAAATGATTAATCTAAACTAATTTATGGATATGGATAAAAATTACATAATTTATCCAAAAGACAGTTATACGCAGATTGCAGGACTGGATCGAGAGCATCTGACGCAGCAATATATGTTCGCATAGCCTGAGTCTGATGCAGCAATTTACGGAATTGTTATAAATACAAGGGAGAAAAGAGATGAAAAACCAGAATTTTTACATGAGAGTGATCTCATTGCTGTTAGTGGTTCTTGCCGTGCTTTTTTATAACAGCAGCATGAAAGCCCAGGCAAATGAAAAAGAGATCGCGGCTCTGACAGATAAGGTAGATACACTTCAGGAGCAGCAGAATGAACTTCTCAGCGCGCTGGAGACAAGCTACGCAAACCGTGTGAAGAACCAGAGTACTGCAGCAGAAACCGAGGCATCCAGCAGCGACAGCACAGACAACGAATCTGCGGACAGCTCCGGTTCAGACAGTACAGCGGACAGTGGCGAAGCAGACAGCAGCGGAGATAATGTCTATAAAGACGGAACCTATACAGGAGAAGCACAGGGTTACGGTGGAACGATTCAGGTTGAGGTGACGCTTTCCGGTGATGAGATCACATCCATTAATGTGACAAGCGCTCCCGGTGAGGACAGCGCGTATCTTTCTCAGGCAGAAAGCGTGATCGATTCTATTATCAGTGCCCAGAGTACAGATGTGGACACCGTATCAGGAGCAACTTTTAGTTCCACAGGAATTCTGAATGCGGTTGATGAAGCTCTTGGAAAGGCGGAAAATTCATGAAAAAGAGACAGAGGGAAGTAAGGCTGATGCGTGCGGGGATACAGTTAGCGTTCTTTATTGCGGCACCTTCTCTGTTCTCTACAGCTTTTGCGGGAATCAAATCAATCTTTCTTGCCATTGGATCCGGACAGGCGGTGGAGTGGAATTCTTTTTTGACCGTGACGGCCGTTCTTCTGATCTTCACCTGCTTTTTCGGAAGACATTTCTGTGGATATGCGTGTGCGTTCGGATCTTTCGGCGATGCCGTGTACGAAGGCTTTTCCTGGATCTGGACGAAATGTTTTCATAAAAAAAAGAAACCAGCCCTTTCTGAAAAGCTGGTCCACAGACTTCAGAAAGTCAAATATATCGTACTGGCCCTGATCCTGCTTTCCTGCATCACAGGTGTATACGGAAAGCTCACAGGAACCAGCCCGTGGGATGTTTTTTCCATGATCACAGCTGGACGGCTTCCAAACAGTAAATACTTGGTGGGGATCATCCTGCTGATCCTGATCATGATCGGAATGTGCACCCAGGAGCGCTTTTTCTGCCAGTTTCTCTGCCCGATGGGAGCGGTGTTTGCGCTGATGCCAATTTTGCCGGGAGCCTTATTCCGGAGAAATCGTGAGAAATGCCCGCCGAAATGCGGACTTTGTAAAAAGAGATGTCCGGCGCATCTGGATATTGACGGTGATACGGCGATGTCAGGGGAATGTCTTTGCTGCCATGCTTGTGCGGCGACATGTCCGCGGAAAAATATTCACATTGGAACAACTGAGGAAAAATAATCTATGAAATATCAGGCTCTTAAAAAGAAAGCTTTTTTTGCCACAGCAGTACTCACAGGGACAGTGATGCTGTTTCCGGTTGGATGTCTGGCTGCGGCAGAGAAAGATATACAGAACTATACAGATACCGATTTTGCCATGGATACTGTGGTATCGGAAACACTTTATACCACAGGAGACGATATAAACAGTAAACTGACTTCAATTCTGACAGATGTGGAGACGAATCTTCTGTCCTGGACAAATGAGAGTTCGCAGATTTATAAGGTGAACGCAGATTGCGGAAACGATACGGAGATTTCCGAAGAACTTTCCGGATATCTGGAACGCATCCTTGCCATTGCGAAAGATTCTAATGGAGCCTTTGATCCGACGATCGGAGAACTGATCCGGCTGTGGGATATCGGAGGGGAGAATCAGCGGATTCCCGGAAAAGATGAAATTCAGGAAGCGCTGAAGGATTCCGGATACAAAAAGGTTTCCCTGGATGGAAATATGGTTCATATGGACAAGGGCTGTTCTCTGGATCTCGGAGCTGCCGGAAAGGGAATCGGCTGTGATTCCATCCTGGAATATCTGAAAACGCAGAAAGAAGTCTCTGCGGCGCTTATGAATCTGGGAGGAAGCAGCGTCATGACCTACGGAAGCAAGCCGGACGGTTCTTTCTGGAATGTGGCGGTGACAGATCCCAGAGCTGAAAATGATGATGACTATCTTGGTGTGGTTGCCTTAAATGGTACAGAATTTCTTTCCACATCCGGAGATTATGAGAAATATTTTATTGAAAATGGTGTAAGGTATCATCACATTATGGACCCGTCCACCGGCTATCCGGCAAAAAGCGGAGTGACCGGGGTAACGGTAGTTTGTGACACAGGTCTGGAGGCAGATGCGCTTTCCACAGCATGTTTTGTGCTGGGGGTGGAAAAAGGGGCACAGCTGTTGAAAGCTTACGGTGCAGACGGACTTTTTGTGGATGAAGATCATCATGTATATCTCACTGAGGGGATGAAAGAGCGGTTCAGCCTGATTGCAGATTCCTACAGTGTGGAGGATATTGCAGAGTGAAGCTGATCTCCCGGCGATCCGGTTTATGACCGTTTGGCAGAGGGAATGCTCATATCCGCGTTACTTGCGATAGTAAACCTGGAAAGGGTTCTATAAATATATCATATTTTTAGGAGGAATAAGCAATGCAGAAGTGGAATCTACTGAAAAAAACAGCTCCATGCATCTTAAGTCTTGCGGTGGCAGCAACAACTTTTCCGACCGCTGTAATGGCATCTGATCTTGATGCAGCCGTGGTTTCCGAGGCAGAGGCAGGAGATACGGAAGATTTTGTAACAGAGGATACAACAGAGGATACAGCAGCAGTGACAGAAGCTGCGGCAGATGAGACAGAGGATATCCAGCAGGAAGATGCAGAAGCTGTTGAGAATCTGGATGAGACAGCAGAGGAAGCAGATCCGTTCTCTACAGGAGAAGAGGATTTTACAGAAGGAGATGAAGTGGCAGAAGCATTTTCCGATTCTGACCAGCTGACAGGCGAGTATCAGTACGTATATGCAGGACTTACCTGGGGTGAGTACTGGGCAGCAGAAGGCGTCTATGCAGCTGGAGATACAAGCTCTTCGGAAGAGAAGGATTCACATAGTGAGTTTGATACAGGAGCTTTTGATACAGTAACAAGAGCGACTGCAAATCATGGACTCCACAGAGGAAGCTATCAGACAGAAGCTACGATCATTGCTGAAGACGGAACCAGATTCGACGTATCCTACTGGGAGGATAAAGGAAGCACACTTTATCTTACAGACGGTTCCAAGGTAAAATGGAACAGAGGCAGTATAACAACAGAAGATGGAAAAACCTATACGATGGATCATTATGAGATATATGGTCTGAAATATGTTCCGGTAGCAGTTAAGACCGCAGATTTTGCAGATTTCTGCAAAAAGTATAATGTCGTACAGGATGGAGCTGTGCTCTCCGGAGGATACAGTGAAAACAATCTCCAGTATTATAAAGGCCTTGTGGCAGACGTAAATGCACAGACAAATGGTCTGAAATATGCGGAGAAAAATGGTGACGGCTTTACATTTACAGCAAGAAAATCAGACGGAACAGCTTCCGGTATCAAGGATCAGGCGTTAAAAACAGCAACAGGGATCAAGCCGAGTGTAAAAGCAGCAAGCGGAAGCTACGGCGAATTCCTCCGTGTGGATCTCAATGGAAATTATGGCGATCTTGGTGCAAATATGCAGGCTGTACGCTGGGATTATTATGGAGATGATTCCACATATACAAAATGCCTCGCTTCTTATGGAACCAAGTTTGCCGCAGATAACTGGATGCATAAAGCAATGGGAATCCAGCTTGGACTTACAAAATCTGCACGCTGCAAGCTTCCGGGAGGAACAGACGGAACAGGATACTGGAAACTGACAGTGTATGCTCTTGGATATAATGACTATACCTACAGCTTCCAGGCAACTGCAGAGAATATCGTAAATCCTACAATGGAGCCGACTGATTTTACAAGTCTTAAAACGGAAGTGGAAGCTGCAAAAGCTCTGGCAGAGAAGGATTACACAATTGCAACCTGGAAGTCCTTTGCCGGTGAGCTTCAGGAAGCAGAAGACATTCTTGCAAAAACAGACGCAAGCCAGGCTGAGGTAAATGAGGCACTTGAACATCTTCAGGGAGCAGAGAAAGAGCTTCAGAAGGTAACAGTTACACTTGATAAGGCAGCTACTGTATATACAGGAAAAACAAAGGCTCTTAAGGCAACAACAAATGACAGCGATGCAATAGTGACATTTAAGTCCGGCAACACAAAGGTTGCAACGGTAAGCAGCAAGGGTGTTGTTAAAGGTGTAAAAGCAGGAACAGCAGTTATCACAGCAAAGGTCGGAAATGCCACAGCAACCTGCAAGGTAACAGTAAAAGCTTCTACAATTAAATTTGCAAAGGCCTCCGTAACGATCTACAAAGGAAAAACAGCAACTGTAAAAGCAACTGCAACACCATCTGCAACTGTAAACTACACAAGCAGCAACACAAAGGTTGCAACCGTAAACAGCAAAACAGGTGTTATAAAAGGAATCAAAGCAGGAACCGTTACGATTACAGCAAAGGCAGGAACTCTGAAGACAACCTGCAAGGTAGTTATCAAGAATCCTGCATTCAGCCTTGTAAAATCCTCCGCAACGATCAAGAAAGGTAAAACAACAACCATCAGATCCAAAGCAGCACCTGCAGGCAAGATTACATATACAAGCAGCAATAAAAAAGTTGCAGCTGTAAACAGCAAGGGTGTTGTAAAGGGAATCAAAAAAGGTAAAGCAACGATCACAGTGAAATGCAACGGAATTACAAAGAAATTTGTGGTAACTGTTAAATAATGCAACTGTTTAGCAAAGAGTAAGAACAACCTCTGCCGCAGACCCTTTTATGTCTGCGGCAGAGGTCTGCTCATTTCTACAGCAATCCGGAAAATCACCTGGAATGCGATACAGAGCATATGCCTGACGGGAAGCCGCATAGAAAGAGGGGAGAACAAGTATCCATGGAAAAAGATTTAAAAGATAAAAAACCAGCCGAAAATGGCACACCCAAGGTGCCCTGGACGAAAATGATCCCTGCAGCAGCTGTGATTGCGGCGCTTGCGTTTTCGGGCATAAAGGCGAAGGGATCCGAGGAATCAACGGAAGCAGTACAGAAAGCAGAGACAACCGTGATGTCTGCTTCGGAGTTGGAAAAATATCTCGGATATGAAGAAGGAAATACTGTTTCTGACAGCACATCTGCCTCAGATAAGAAAAACAGTACATCAAAGAAAAGCTCATCAAAGAAAAGTGCGAAAAAAACAGCAGCAAAAAAAAGTTCTGGTACGAGAACGGTTTCAGAATCAGCAAAAAGCAATGCCGGTGCGGCAGGACAGGGTTCTACCCAGACCCCGGTAGCGGCAGTTCCGGCCAATGGCTATAAAGATGGAGTATATGAAGGATCTGGAACCGGATTCGGTGGTACGATCCGTGTACAGGTAACAGTCAGCGGAGGAAAGATCACAGCCATTGATATTCTGGATGCATCCGGAGAAACCGCATCTTATTTTGCATCAGCTCAGGGCGTGATCAGCAAGATGATCGCAGGAAATACACCGAATGTAGATGCAGTCAGCGGAGCAACCTATTCCTCAAACGGAATCATCCAGGCAGTTCAGAATGCGCTCTCCCAGGCAGCGGCAGATGGAAGCAGCCAGCAGGTCACCCCTGCACCTGTAGTAACGGCTGTACCAACTATGACACCATCACCGTCACCTACAAAAAAACCATCCAAAAAACCATCTTCTGCAAAGGAGCCGGAAGATCCGGACAGTCCGAAAAAATATCTGGACGGTAAATATACAGCTTCGGCAAAGGGCTTCAATGGAGATGTGAAAGTAATTGTGACCATCAAGGATGGAGTGATCGAAGCTCTGAAACAGGAAAATACGGACACGGAGCAGTTTTTTGAAAGAGCATGGAGCGTGCTGGAAAAACAGATCATAGGCACAGATTCTGTGGATGATATTGATGCAGTCAGCGGAGCAACCTATTCTTCCAACGGAATTCTGAATGCTGTAAAAAAAGCTCTCAAAGAAGCGGTCAATCCGGAGTATGGAAAGAAACCCACACCAACTCCGACAAAGAAACCGATACCAAAGCCAACAGCCACACCGAAACCTGCGGCAACGCCGAAACCAACAGCCACACCGAAGCCAACAGAGACACCGGCAGCAACCCCGACGCCGGAGCCGGACGACCCGGATGTGACGCCGGTTCCTGAAAAACCCAATGTAACTCCAACACCAGGGACAGATGAGCCGGATGCCACGCCGGAGCCAACGGAAGCACCGGAACCGGCGGGAATGTACAGAGATGGAACGTATACGGGATCAGCTTTTGGATATGGAGGAAAAACATATCTGACAATCACGATCTCAGGAGGCCAGATCGCATCCATTGAGCAGACAAATCAGGATACACCGGAATTTTTTGATCCTGCATGGAGCACGATCTATTCTCAGATCATGGCAAACCAGTCGGCAGATGGAATTGATACTGTCAGCGGGGCCACATATTCATCCGAAGGGATCCTGGGCGCTGCACAAAAGGCCCTTGCCCAGGCGAAGAATTAACCGGGTGAACGTTGGAACAGCTATAAACATCTGAATCTAAGCCAATAATAAGAGATGAAAGAAACCTCTGGACTTCTGATTTTTTTTGAAGTTCAGAGGTTTTTTGCCATGTTTCTGAAATTGTTTCTATAAATCGATAAAAAAATAACAGGAATGTATACAGAATAATAGGGGAAATATCAGAAAATACAAGTGGTTTAAATAATTTGAAATGCAAATTGGCAGGGATTAACCTGAGAAATACAATAAAATTTTTATTGCACAGGGCAATGTTTTATGTTATGTTTGAATGTATGTAATTAAAGTTGTTATTTAAATGACAAACAACGCTGAAAGGAGAACAAATATGAGCAGTAAAATTACGATCATCGGAGCAGGAAGCGTGGGTTCAACTATCGCTTACACTTTATCACAGAAGAGCATTGCCTCAGAAATTGTCCTGATCGATATCAACAGGCAGAAGGCAGAGGGCGAGGTCATGGATATTGACCAGGGAACCAGCTTCCGTGAACCGATCTCCATTGTGGCAGGAGATTATCCGGATGCGGCTGATTCTGACATTGTGATCATCACTTCCGGCATTGCCAGAAAACCGGGACAGACACGTATCGAGCTGACACAGACCAATGTCAACATTATGAAGAGCATCACTCCGGAGATCGTAAAGGTGGCTCCAAAAGCGCTTTATATCATTGTAAGCAACCCATGTGATATCATGACCTACGCATTTGCAAAAATTTCCGGTCTTCCAGAGAACCAGATCCTTGGTTCCGGAACCGCCCTGGATACGGCCCGTCTCCGCTGCAGACTTTCCCAGCACTACGGCGTATCTGAGAAAAACATCCACGCCTATGTATTCGGAGAGCATGGAGATACTTCCTTTGTACCGTGGTCCAGAGCCTTTGTTGCAGGTGCGACCCTTGATGAATTTGACAAGATCGTTCATGAGGATCAGAAAGATCTGCAGCCACTTGACAGAGAAGAGGTTCTGGAGTATGTTCATACTTCAGGATCAACTGTGATCGCCAAGAAGGGTGCTACATTTTATGCGGTAGCCGTATCTGTTTGCAGACTTTGCTCGCTTCTTCTTGCTGCATCTGATACAATAGTCAGTGTATCAACCATGCTTCACGGAGAGTACGGTGTTGAAGACGTATGTCTTAGTACCATGGCTTCTATCGGACCGGAAGGTGTAAAACGTATCGTTCGTGTTCCGCTGACCGAGGAGGAAACAGAGAAGCTTCATGCAAGCGCCAATGCTCTGAAGGACGTGATCGCACAGATTGATCTTTGATAAATGTCAGAAGCTGTGTAAAGAGGAAAATGCAGCCTCAGGCAAATTTGAAACAACGGGAGAAAGATAAAAATGGATATTATTCAGGTAATTACCAGAGAATTGAACGTTGAGAAATGGCAGGTTGAGGCAGCAGTTAAGCTGATCGATGAAGGCTGCACCATTCCTTTTATTTCCAGATACCGTAAGGAAGCAACCGGTACACTGAACGACGAACAGCTTCGTAATCTTAATGAGAGACTTACCTATTTAAGAAATCTTGAGGATAAAAAGGCTCAGGTTCTGGGCAGCATCGAGGAGCAGGGCAAGCTGACTCCGGAGCTGAAGAAACAGATCGAGGCAGCGCAGACACTTGTTGTGGTAGAGGATCTTTACCGTCCGTACCGCCCGAAGCGCCGTACACGTGCCATCATCGCCAGGGAAAAAGGTCTGGGACCTCTGGCTGACATCATTCTTCTTCAGATGACGAAGAAACCTCTTGAAGAAGAGGCAAAAGCATTTCTTTCTGAGGAAAAAGAAGTCAAAACTGTGGAAGAGGCCATCAGTGGTGCCAGAGATATCATTGCGGAGCACATTTCCGATGAAGCAGATTATCGTATCAGCATCCGTAAGAGAACAATGGATAAGGGAACTATATGCTCTAATGCGAGAGATGAGAAGGAGCAGTCTGTATACGAGATGTATTATGACTTTGAAGAGCCGGTGAAAAAGCTTGCAGGTCATCGTGTCCTTGCTCTGAACCGTGGTGAGAAAGAGAAATTCCTTACTGTGAAGATCCTTGCACCTGAGGAAGAGATCATCCGTTATCTTGAAAAACAGGTGATCGTCCGCGATAATCCATACACTACACCTGTTCTGAAAGAATCCATTGAGGACAGCTATAAACGTCTCATCGGACCGGCTATTGAGCGTGAGATCCGGAGTGCCCTTACAGAGGCAGCAGAGGACGGTGCCATCCATGTCTTTGGCAAAAATCTGGAGCAGCTTCTCATGCAGCCTCCAATCGCAGGACAGGTAGTTCTTGGCTGGGACCCTGCCTTCCGTACCGGATGCAAGCTGGCAGTGGTAGATCCGACCGGAAAGGTTCTGGATACCACAGTTATTTATCCCACAGCACCAACCAATGAGACCAAGATCCGTGCCGCAAAGGAAACCCTGAAAAAGCTTATCAGCAAATATCATGTGACACTGATCTCTGTAGGAAACGGAACGGCATCCAGAGAATCCGAGCAGATCATCGTGGAGCTTCTTAAGGAAATTCCGGAAAAGGTCCAGTATGTCATCACCAACGAGGCAGGTGCCTCTGTATATTCCGCAAGCAAGCTTGCCACGGAAGAATTCCCGAATTTCGATGTTGGACAGAGAAGCGCCGCATCCATCGCAAGACGTGTACAGGATCCGCTTGCAGAGCTTGTAAAGATCGATCCGAAATCCATTGGTGTCGGTCAGTATCAGCATGATATGAACCAGAAGAAGCTGGGAGAAGCCCTTAACGGTGTTGTGGAAGATTGTGTAAACAAGGTCGGAGTGGATCTGAATACGGCATCTGCCTCCCTCCTGGAGTATATTTCCGGAATCAGTAAGGCCATCGCAAAGAATATCGTAGCCTACCGTGAGGAAAACGGCCGTTTCCAGACAAGAAGAGAGCTTCTTAAGGTTGCTAAGCTTGGTCCGAAAGCCTTTGAGCAGTGTGCAGGTTTCACACGGATCACAGGAGGCAAAAATCCTCTGGACGCAACCAGTGTCCATCCGGAAAGCTATGACGCAGCAAAAAAACTCCTGGAAAAGCTAGGCTACACACCGGAAGATGTGGCAGAGCGCAAGCTTTCCGGTATTTCCGGACAGATCCGCGATTACGGAAAACTGGCAAAGGAGCTGGAGATCGGAGAGCCAACCTTACGTGATATCGTAAAGGAACTGGAAAAACCTGCCAGAGATCCACGTGACGAGATGCCGAAACCGATTCTCCGTACTGATGTACTGGACATGAAGGATCTGAAAGAGGGCATGGTTCTTAAGGGAACTGTCCGCAATGTTATTGACTTCGGCGCTTTTGTGGATATCGGTGTGCATCAGGACGGCCTGGTCCATATTTCTGAGATGAGCGAGAAATTCATCAAACATCCGCTGGAAGCGGTTAGTGTGGGAGACATCGTGGATGTCCGTGTTCTTGGTGTTGATATGAAGAAAAAACGTATCAGCCTTTCCATGAAGGGAATTAATAAATAAAGAAAAAACCCGAGACATACCGCGCGAATTTATGCGATCAGCATAAATTCTGTGCATCGCCAGGCGTGTTACTGAGAACGAAGTGAAAAGTAACGTATATTCTGCAGCATTCTGCGGCGGATTACCGGACAGAAATACAATAAAGCTATAACCTATAACAGAATTACAGCAGTGGTTTATACCCTATACTTTATAAAACCGGAGAAATCAGGTTTACAGGGAAAAACTACTGCTGTATTATTATATTGCCAGATGCGGATTATAGGGAATGTTTACATCAGGAATACATAGATCGATCCGCATATGTATATCGAATGATCGATCAGACAGGGGGGGATTATATTTGGATAGTACTGTACAGACCGTGCAGGAGGTCGGAAATCAGGTAAACCAGTACAGGCAGATGTTTGAAAATTATCTTCCGGACATCACAAAATTCGGAATCAAGGTTGTTCTGGCTATCGTTGCTTTCTGGGTAGGAAGCACGGTAATTAAATGGATCGTAAAGTTTGTGAGGAAATCACTGACAAAATCCAGGCTGGATACAGGAGCGGCACAGTTTATGTCCTCGCTGGTCAAGATCGTACTTTACATACTCCTGATCTTTAATATATCCACAAGCTTTGGAGTAAAGGAATCATCTCTGGCAGCACTTCTTGGAACTGCAGGTGTTACTATGGGTCTTGCCCTCCAGGGCGGACTTGCCAATCTGGCAGGAGGTATGATGCTTCTTCTGTTCAAGCCTTTCCAGGTAGGGGATTACATCATCGTTAACGGACAGGACGGAAGCGAGGGAACGGTAGCCAAGGTCGAGATTTGTTATACAACGCTGTTATCCATTGATAACAAGCACATCGTGATCCCGAACGGTACTCTTTCCAATGCGACCATCACCAACGTAACAGCAAGGGATCAGCGAAGGCTGGAGATCAAAGTGGGAATCTCTTACAATGCAGATATCCAGAAGGCCAAGGATATCCTGGAAGATATCCTCACCGAAGATCCGGATACAAGAGAAGACGAAGAAATGGTGGTATTTGTAGACGAGCTGGCAGAAAGCTCTGTGATCATGGGCTTTCGTGTCTGGGTAGATACCGACCGCTACTGGGCAGCCAGATGGAGATTGAACCAGAGGATCAAGGAAGATTTTGATTATTATGGAATTGAGATTCCTTATAATCAGCTGGATGTGCATATCCATAAATAATATAAAGCCCTTTCACATGGCAGAGAATATGAAAATTATTGACAAACCAGTGTCGGGGTGTAATAATACCCCACAGAGATAGTATTTGGACTCAAAACTATACTCTGGCTGAAATCACTGGAATCTTATATAAAAATAGCCAGCCGGAACCCGGAATCGGGAACGGACGGATATATGAAAATTATAAAAGATTATGAAAGATACGAGCCTGTATTAATAACATAAATTATGTGAATGATTTTTATGTACAAAAAACAGGACTCAATATACAGGGAATCAATCAGAAGCGTTTCAGGGTCGAAGTGTGCCCCGAGACGCTTTTTTATTAAATACGGAAGCGGATGCTTTTATCCATTTGAAAGTTATTCCCTGCAGGAAAGGACTTATATAAGATGACAATAGAGATGTTAAAAGGAAAGATCCACAGAGCAACCGTTGTCCAGGCGGAACTGGATTATGTAGGAAGTATCACTGTGGATGAGGAACTGCTGAAAGCTGCCGGGATACTGGAATATGAGAAGGTTCAGATCGTAGATGTGAACAACGGCAGCCGTTTCGAGACATACACCATTTGCGGAGAACGCGGAAGTGGTATGATCTGCCTGAACGGAGCAGCAGCAAGATGTGTGAGCACCGGTGACAAGATTATCATCATGGCTTATGCACAGTACGAGCAGGAAGAAGCCCGTACCCACAAGCCTGCAGTTGTATTTGTAGATGAAGAGAACAGAATTAGCAGAGTGACTAATTATGAGAAACACGGACTGCTGAAGGATATGGCCTGACGCAGATCAGAAATACAATAAGACGAAGGTGAATTCAGAAAAGAGGCTATCTCGAATCTATAAAGAAAACCGGTTCCGGAACCGGAAAAGAGGAGAGCACAATGCAGGTAACAAAAACAGTAGAAGAAACAAGAAAACAGATCAAAGCGTGGAAAAAAGAAGGAAAAACAGTAGGCCTTGTACCAACCATGGGATTTCTCCATGAGGGACATGCAAGCCTGATCAAAAAATGCAGAGAGCAGAATGATATCGTAGTGGTATCTGATTTCGTCAATCCTACACAGTTCGGTCCTACCGAAGACCTGGAAGCCTACCCGAGAGACTTTGAGCGTGACAGCAAGCTCTGCGAAAGCCTGGGAGCGGACCTGATCTTCTGCCCGGAGCCTTCCGAGATGTATCATGATCCCCACGCATTTGTAAGTATAGATACTCTGTCAGAGACACTTTGCGGAAAAACACGTCCGATCCATTTCAAAGGTGTGTGTACCGTTGTGACCAAGCTGTTCCACATTGTGGCACCGGACAGAGCATATTTCGGACAGAAAGACGCACAGCAGCTGGCCATCATCCGCAAGATGGTGAGTGATCTGAACTTCGATATTGAGATCGTAGGCTGTCCGATCATCCGTGAGGAGGACGGACTTGCAAAATCCTCCAGAAATACATATTTAAGCCCTGAAGAGAGAAAAGCAGCTCTTTGCCTGTCAAAGGCAGTAAAAGCCGGACAGGAAGCCATTCACGCAGGAATCCCGGCAGAAGAGCTTCTCGGAAAAATACGAGCAGTGATCGAAGCAGAGCCTCTGGCAAAGATCGATTATGTATCCATGGTAGATGCACTTACCATGCAGCCGGTGGAAAAAGCTGACCGCAGCGTTCTTGTAGCAATGGCTGTTTACATCGGAAAAACAAGACTGATCGACAACTTCAGCTATGAGGTATAATATATGGAAAAAATCTTAAATAAAATCGCAAAGATCAGCAGTCTTGCATCCAGATATATCGGGGGCATTATCATCGCTTTTTCCTGCGTGGCATTTTTCTGGCGGGACGGCTTTTCCTGGATGACGAACTATACGTCTGTATTTCTGGGAGTGATCATGTTTGGTATGGGTCTGACCATAAAACTGGACGACTTCCGGGCAATTTTTTCCAGACCCAAAGAAGTGGTGATCGGTGCAGTGGCTCAGTATACCATTATGCCGGTGATTGCCTGGCTTCTGTGTAAAGTGATGAACCTTCCGGCAGATCTGGCACTGGGAGTGATCCTGGTGGGATGCTGTCCGGGCGGAACAGCCAGCAATGTGATCACCTATATCGCAGGAGGTGATGTGGCGCTTTCTGTGGGAATGACCATAGTTTCCACACTGGCAGCGCCGTTGATGACACCGTTTCTTGTATATGTTCTGGCAGGAGCCTGGGTGGAAGTATCCTTCTGGGCTATGGTGATTTCTGTGGTAAAGGTAATTCTGATCCCGGTTCTCCTGGGAGTTTTTCTCCGGAGCCTTGCGGGAGAGCATGTGGATAAGGTATCCGATGTTATGCCGCTGGTGTCGGTTGTAGCTATTGTTATGATCATCGGAGGAATTGTGGCTGTAAATGCAGAGAAGATCGTAAGCTGTGGAGTTCTGGTGCTTGGAGTAGTGGTGATCCACAATTTCTGTGGTATGATGCTGGGCTTTCTGGCTGCAAAAATCTTCCATGTGGAGTATTCCAGAACAACAGCTATAGCTATAGAGGTAGGCATGCAGAACAGTGGCCTTGCTGTCTCACTGGCAGCAGCTAATTTTGCAGCCAATCCGCTTGCAACACTTCCGGGCGCGATCTTCAGTGTATGGCACAATATTGCGGGCTCCATTTTTGCGGGGATCCGCCGTGCAGGTGCAGAACGTCAGACAGAACTAGGGAGCAGTATATTGGCAGAAGAAAGATAAAAAGTTAGAAGAATACTGAAGAAAATTCGAAATATCGTTTATAAAGAAGCCTGGTGGCGTATGGGATAATCTGTACGTTGCCGGGCTTTTTGCGTTGTGGATTTGAAAATAGCATGTTAGACTGGAAACATAAATCGCAGATATAATACGGGCTCAGGAAAGGAGCTTGTGAACATTAAACATTGTAAAAGAGGACACTGCAATGAAATGTGATGATTTGATACAGGAATTGAATACATGGGAGTATGATGAGAAGATATACCGGGAATACTACTTTATGAAAAAAACTCCCGAAAAAGTTAAAGATTTTGTGAAAAGCCATTCTGATCACGAACTGGAAGTAGGATGGGTGCTGAATCCAGAATTACTGAATCAGCATGCAGGTGAAGATGAATTTATTTCTGAAAAATATAATGTAAGTCTTGTAAAGCATCCCCGTTATCTGCCGGTGTTTTATCATGAACATGATTTTTTTGAAATCATATATGTTCTGTCAGGAACCTGTACTAATTCCTTCCGGGATTCCACAGAGAAACTGACAGCAGGAGACCTGTGCCTGCTTGCACCTAATGTCAGACATGGAATTTTGGCAGTGGAGGATGACAGCATCATTCTGAATATCCTGATCCGCCGCAGCACATTTATGGATATCTTTTATAATACAGTCCGTGATAAGACTCAGATTTCCGGTTTCTTTGTAGGAAATCTATATTCCAGAGAAAAAATACGCTACCTTCTTTTCCATACGAAGGATGATATAGTTATCCGCAATTACATTCTGGACATGTATAGGGAACAGAAAACCGGCGACAGTTTTTCGGACAGGATCATCTGTAGCATCCTTACATTGTTTTTTGTGGAACTGACCAGACGCCACGGGAAAAAAGTAAGCATACCGGATAACAGAAGAGAACGAACGGAGCAGGAATCCGAAATGCTTGCTTATATGATGAGAAACTGCAGTACAGTAACTTTAAATGAACTTGCAGAGAAATTTCATTTTTCTGTACCATATTGTTCAAAACTGATCAAATCTATCTCCGGAAAAACTTTCTCCAATCTTCTCACAGAGATCCGTCTGCAGCAAGGCGAACAGCTTCTTCTCTGCAGCCAGCTCAGCGTAGAAGATATCAGTGACAGGGTAGGGTATAAAAATCCGGAAAGTTTTATCCGTGCATTTCGCCGTTTATACAATGATACACCAAGCCAATACAGAAGAAAGAATAAATAAAGTCAATTAAATTGATTATTTTAGACCATGGAAGCAGTTCCGATATTCCGCTATGATGTAGGTAAATAAAAAATATCAATGCAGAATAAAAAAGGAGGAAGCCAGTATGAAATATAATGATACTTATTCTATGATCGGAGCTATGATTAACCAGGGATTTGAAGTTGAGTTTAAGAAAGAACGGGAGAAAAAAGAAAAACGCCGCAGATTTTTACGGAAATTGATCGTCATGATATCTCGATTAAAGAAAAGTTCGGGAAATATTACGGAGAATATGTCTAACAGTGCCGGTAAATGCAGATGTGACGCACATACGATATGTGCATGCGCTGTCGATTGTGGAGACAGAGTGTGATAATCTGGTACAACCAATAGACACAAGTCACATTATGTCGAAAGAAAAAGTCATAAAATGCAGAAATGCGGTTTACAAATTTTAGCCGGTATACTATAATAATCACATGGACGAACAGACGTCCCCAACATATGAAAACAGGGGGGGCCCGCTGAAGCGAGCTGAGAGTAGACTGTAAATGTCTTGACCCATAACCTGATTTGGATAATGCCAACGTAGGGACATATGCACGAAGGATTCTTAAAGACACAGAAGATCAGAGAGTACAGAAGAGATCAGAAGTACAGAAGATTTTCATTAAGTACGTAAGATTAAGAGCCGGTTGCCGTGATGCGTGTGCGTTGCAGCAGCCGGTTTTTTATTGTATAAACACAAAGAATTTACAGAGGGATACCCTATAACTATCTGCCGGGAACAGAACTTCCGACAGTAGTGACAGATTTTCCAGATTTGGATACAAAATGAAAGGAGTTTTTTTACATGAGAAATTACAGTACACAGATGGAGGCTGCCCGTAAAGGCATCATCACACCTGAGCTTGAAATCGTAGCTAAGAAGGAACGCATGACAACAGAGGAACTGCTTCCGCTGGTAGCCTCCGGTAAGGTGGCTATCTGTGCAAATAAAAATCACAAATGTATCGATCCGGAGGGCGTAGGCTCCATGCTCCGCACCAAGATCAATGTAAACCTTGGTGTATCCAGAGACTGCAAGGATTACGACGTGGAGATGCAGAAGGTTATGGAAGCTGTAAACATGGGCGCTCATGCCATCATGGATCTTTCTTCCCACGGAAATACCATTCCGTTCCGACGCAAGCTGACATCCGAGTGTCCAGCCATGATCGGAACCGTTCCGGTTTATGACTCTGTTATCCACTATCAGAGAGATCTTGATACACTGACAGCCAAGGATTTTATCGATGTAGTAAGACTCCATGCACAGGATGGTGTTGACTTTGTAACTCTTCATTGTGGAATCACAAGAAAGACCATCGATCAGATCCGTAACCACAAGAGAAAAATGAATATCGTTTCCAGAGGAGGATCTCTTGTATTTGCATGGATGTGCATGACAGGTGAGGAGAATCCGTTCTATGAATACTACGACGAGATCCTGGATATCTGCCGCGAGTATGATGTGACCATCTCTCTTGGTGATGCCTGCCGTCCGGGATGTCTGGCTGATGCAACAGATGTATGCCAGATCGAGGAACTTGTACGTCTTGGCGAGCTGACCAAACGTGCATGGGAAAAAGACGTCCAGGTTATGGTCGAGGGACCGGGACATGTGCCGCTTGATCAGGTTGAGGCAAATATGAAAGTACAGCAGTCCATCTGTCAGGGCGCACCGTTCTATGTATTAGGACCTATCGTAACTGACGTTGCACCGGGATATGACCACATCACATCCGCGATCGGCGGCGCAGTAGCAGCTATGTCCGGAGCAGCATTCCTCTGTTATGTAACACCGGCAGAGCACCTTGCACTTCCGAATCTTGAAGACGTAAAACAGGGAATCATGGCATCTAAGATCGCAGCACATGCAGCAGACATTGCCAAAGGTGTCCGCGGTGCCCGTGAGATCGATGACAAGATGGCAGATGCCAGAAGAAAGCTTGACTGGGAGGCACAGTGGGAATGCGCCATGGATCCAGAAACCGCAAAACGTATCTGGAACGAGCGCAAACCAGAGCATGATGATACCTGCTCCATGTGCGGTAAATTCTGTGCAGTACGAAGCATGAACAAGGCACTTGCAGGAGAGCATATCGATATTCTGTAAAAGAACGGAATGCAGATAAGCATGCAGCACAGTATAACTGTTTTCGGGATATTCAGCAGCCAGCCGGAGCGGATATATTATTTCGTTGCAGTATAATCAGTATAATATAGAAGAAACCGGAATATCAGAGCCGTCCATGTCTGTGGTAAAATATCACAACAGGGCGGCTCTTTTTCTGTGTATAAAATAAAAATATACATACAAAATATCGTCTATATGACGAAAAAATACATGTTCCATATGCAAAGTGCTCAATAATCCATGCAGAAGGATTGGATAATCCATGTATTTTTTGTGTCCAAATTGTTAAAATAGCATCATCAAATAACGGAGAACGTCAAAATAAAGGAGGACGAAACATGAAAAGAAAGATGCTCAGCGTTCTGCTCTGTGCAGCGATGATGGGAACAACACTGGCAGGTGCAACAAGCGTACTTGCAGCTGACGACAAAGATTCCGACAGCAAATGGGAGTACAAAGAGGCTACTCTTACATTCCTGATCGATCCGGACACAGCATCATCCGGATATCAGGCAGTATTTGATCTCTGCGAGAAAGAGACAGGTATCCACATTGAGACAGAGCTTCGTGCATCAGGCGGTGACGGAGACAACCAGGTAAAAACAAGACTTGCATCCGGCGAGATGACAGATCTTTGCGGATACAACTCAGGAGCTAAACTCAATGAGCTTGATCCGGAGAACAACTTCATCGATATTTCCGGCGAAGAGTGGGCAAGCCGTCTTGACGATACATTCGCATCTGCAGTAAGTGCAGGTTCTGATTCCGCAGTATACGGTGTACCGCTTACCGCTTCCATGCTGGGATGCGTTCTTTACAACAAAGATCTTTATGAGCAGTATGATCTTGAGGTTCCGGACACATGGGAAGATTTCCTTAAGAACTGCGATACTCTGAAAGAGGCTGGTGAGACAGCAGTGATCGGATCTCTTGGAGATTCCTGGACCATTCAGGTTCCATACCTTGGAGATCACTACAATGTACTTGCAGCAGAGCCTGATTTCTCAGAGAAATTTGAAGCTGGCGAGGCAAAATACGCTACAACAGAGGCTGGTCTTGCAAGCTTCCAGAAACTTGCTGATCTTCAGGATTACTTCAATGATGACTACACAGCAACTACATATGCAGATGCATGCGATAAACTTGTAAATGGTGAGGGCGCACACTGGTTCATTCTTTCCCAGGCACTTTCCAGCATCTACGAGCTTTACGGAGATGATGTAAATAAGATCGGTGTTATGGGTGTTCCTGGAACAGATGCAGATAACCACGGAATCACAGTTTGGGAGCCAACTGCTATCTATGGAAATGCAAACAGCGATAAGAAAGATGATATCTTAAGATTCATGGAGTTCTACACATCTGATGAGGCACTGGATGCATTTACAGCTGCACAGAAACCGGACGGCCCATACTGCATCAAGGGCTATGAGCTTCCGGATGACGCATATGACGGAGTTAAAGAGGCTCAGGAGAAATATTTCGATGCAGGCAAAACAAGCGTTGCAATGGAGTTCCAGACATCTGTAAAGGGAACAAACTGCGAGTATATCTGCTCTGAGGTTGCAACCGGACAGTCTACAGCAGAGGAAGCTGCAAAGGCTTACGATGAGGACTGCAAGAAACAGGCTACACAGCTCGGACTTGACTGGAAATAAATGAATGTGTGTCGGCCGCCTGTGTTGCAGGCGGCCGATTTTACGGAACTGCATTTACAAAAAGCTGCCAGATATCTGGAAAAACGGAAAGGAAATAGAGCATGAACAAAAAGAAAATATATAGTTTATGGTTCCTCGTTCCGGCAGTTGCGATCTTTGTGATCTTTTTCATCATTCCGATGGTGACATCACTGTTTTTTAGCTTAACTGTATGGGACTTGAAATCATTTACATTCTGTGGCTTTGATAACTATAAAACGTTCTTCAGTGAGAGATCCTTAAGTATATCTGTAAGAAATACCCTGATCTACGCATTTCTTACAAGTGGACTGAAGGTGATCATTGCATTTTTCATTGCATTGTTCCTGACAAGTAAGATCAAAACAAAAGATTTCTTAAGATCTCTTGTATTTTTCCCGAATCTTGTCAGTGCAGTAGCCATCGGTATTATTTTTAAGGCACTGATGCATCCGAGCAAGGGTCTGTTCAATACACTTCTTGCAGCCATCGGAATTTCCGGACCGAACTGGCTTGGAGATACAAGCCTGGCACTGTTTTCTGTGATTGCAGTTGATGTGTGGAAAGGTGTCAGCATTTCCACAGTTATCTTTATTGCAGGTATTACTTCGATTGATTCCAGCTATTATGAGGCTGCTTCCATTGACGGTGCAACCCGCTGGCAGACGATCCGAAACATTGTAATGCCTCTGGTTCGTTCTTCAACAAATACTATCATCACACTTTCCCTGATCGGCGGGCTTCGCTGCTTTGACCTGATCTGGGCTATGACAAAGGGTGGTCCTGGATTTGCAACTGACGTACTTGCATCGGTTGTTTACAAGCAGTACGCAGCAGGCTTCTTCGGTCTGTCTACAGCAGGAAACGTTATCATGTTTGCGGTAATTGCGATCATCGCATTCCCACTTCAGAAGTTCCTTAACAGCAGGGAGGTGTACAACTAAAATGAAAAAACAGAAAAGAATTACCTTATTAGGAGACATCCTCGGATGTGTTTTCGGTATTCTCATTTTTGCAGTACCGTTTCTCTTCATGCTGATCAATGCACTGAAGGACAGAAAAGAAGCAAATCTTCTGAGACTCTCCCTTCCGACGGAGTGGATGTGGAGCAACTTCAAAGAAGTATTTTCCGCAAACAATTATCAGATCATCACAGCATTTAAGAACAGTATCATCCTCACGATAGGCTCCCTGATCGTGTTGATCATTGTAGGCTCCATGGCAGGCTATGTTCTTCAGAGAAGATCTGACAGACCTGTAAAGATCGTGGATACACTTGTTATGACAGGTCTTATGATCCCTCCTGCGATCCTTCCTACCATCTGGGTTATGCAGGGACTTCATATTTATAAAACCATGTTTGGTATGATCATGGTTGAGACAGCACTTCAGATTCCATTTACCATTATGCTTTATAAGGGATTTATGAATACGATCCCGGTAGAGCTTGAAGAGGCCGGATATATTGACGGTTGTACGAGAAACAATCTGTTTGTAAAGATTATTTTCCCTCTTTTGAAACCGGTTACTTCCACAATCATTATCCTGAATGCGGTAACGATCTTCAATGACTTTACAAACCCGCTGTATTTCCTTCCCGGAAATGACAACGTAACAGTTCAGCTTACTCTTTACAACTTCATGGGAAGATATTCCAGTTCCTACAATCTGCTGTTTGCAGATGTACTGCTTATCACCATTCCGATGCTGATCCTCTTCCTGTTCTTCAACAAGAAGATTGTAGATGGTATGGTAGCCGGAGCTGTCAAAGGCTGATGCAAAACAGGTTACCAAATATGCAAGATCAGTTTTGTATGGTAAGATTTAAGATGCCGTGCAACTGGGAAAAACAGATACTCTGCTGTACAGGCGGGGTATCTGTTTATTACTATATACAGATGAAATGCGAGGTGTTCTTATGAAATTCCGTACAAAACTGATCTTAGGTTTTTCTGTTGTAATATTTTTTATATCAACAATTTTTGGGATAGTCTGCTATAACTATAATTTTAGAAGGCTGTCAGAAAAAGCAGCGCAAAATTTGAAATTATATTCCAGGCAGACTGCTTCTAATGTTGACTTTACCATAGATTCCATGAAGCATGTGACAGACTATATCCTGTCGGACCAGGATATGCTCAATGCGATGAAAACGCTTCCGAAGTATTATGAAAACGGCAGTTTTAGTGTCGGCAGGACAATAGTGCACAATGACCTTTTGGATGCGTTGAATTCAGGACTTGCTATGTATTATATCAACAGAAATTTTTACAGAGTGATTATTTTTAATGAATTCGGAGATGTGGCATCCAGTACCAATACCGGTTCCAAGCTTACCAATAAGGCAAGAAATACATCCAACATCAAATGGCTGGATTCAGCAGACAGAATGCACGGTAAACCGATCCTGATAGCACCACATATGGATGGCTGGGGAATCCGGGAAAGCGAGGAAGTTTTTTCTCTGGCCAGAAAAGTACAGGGCGGAGATTTCGGATATATTGAAGTTCAGTATGCTACGGATGAACTGAAGGATATATTTGAGATTCCGGATTCCGATATTAAAGTTGTGGCGTTTCTTCCGGGAGGAGAAGTATTGTATCAGTCTGAGGGATTGACTGGCGATCTGGTAAGCTACATGAAGAAGCATCCGGAAGTAACAAAAATGGATTCCATTACCGTTTCTTCAGACACGAGCATGTGGGCATCGGCATCAGAAGTGTCCGATAATTACGGGATCCGGGTGGTTGCACTGGAGAAAAAGACGGAGATCGTTGCGGGCATGAAGGAAGCGGTGATGATCGCACTGGGAATGGCTGTCGGCTGTTTTGTGATCTCTATGGGAGTGGTGATCTTTATTGCAAGCAGGCTTTCCAAGCCACTTACTGCACTGAAGGATCAGATGGAAAATACCGGGCTCGAGAATCTGGATGCAGAGCTTGCAGTTCCGGATACAGATGATGAAGTGCAGGCAGTAGGAATCGCATACCAGAACCTGATGCGTCGACTGAACGAATCCATTGTAAAGGAAAAACGAATGTCTATTCTGCAGCTTCAGGCTCAGTTTGATACCCTTCAGGCTCAGGTTAATCCGCATTTTCTCTATAATGTACTGAATGTGATATCGAGCAGAGGCATTATGGACGGTGATGAGGAAATCTGTGAGATATGCGGCTGTCTGGCAGCCATGCTCCGATATTCCACAAACACAAAGGAGAGATACGCAACGGTAGAAAAAGAGCTGGAGTATCTTGAGCGTTATATTTTTCTGCTGAAATCCAGGTATGAGCATCGCCTGGAAGTGGAAGTAGACTGTGAGGAATCCGTAAAACATGAACAGCTTCCCAAGATTGTGCTGCAGCAGCTGGTGGAGAACAGCATACAGCATGGATATAATAACAGCAAAAATATCATGAAAATTTATGTACGTGGCTGGCGGGATGAAACCGGCTGGTACTTTGAAGTACGGGATAACGGACAGGGTGCCACAGATGAAGTATGTGAAGAGTTAAAACAAAAAATGAAAAAAATCCGGAAAAAGATCATGTCCAGAGGAAGCAGCATAGAGATGGAAATCGGAGGTATGGGACTGGCGAATACCTATGCCAGAATGTTCCTTCTGTACAATGGAAGAGCAGTATTCCGGATACGAAACCTTGAAGAAGGATTAAGCGTCATCATAGGAGTATCGGAAAAGGAGGTCGAAGCCGATGTATCAGGTGATGGTCGTTGATGATGAGCCGATGGCAGCCAGTCTGATCGTCAACATTATAAAACAGAAATACAACAAGTTCGAGATTATGGGAACTGCTTATAACGGTGAAGAAGCACTGGAGCTGATACAGGAAAAAGGAGAACAGGATATTTTGATCACAGATATCCAGATGCCGGTAATGAACGGATTGAAGCTTGTGGAAGAAACAAAAAAGCAATATCCCAATGTGATCAGTGTGATCGTCAGTGGATATCAGGAATTTGAGTATGCAAAACAGGCAATTGCTTTTGGGGTGTGTGATTATATCCTGAAACCGATCGTGCCCTCGGAATTTTCCAAACTGATCACCAGGATAGAAGAAAAGCTGAAACAAAAATATTACAAAGAACGAAATACACTGATACACAAGATGGTAAATGAAATTCCTGTGGATGAAAAAACACTTCGGAGATATTTTCAGTCAGAATGTTATTACGGGGCCATTGTAAGACTGAACGGACTTCCCAGTCGTTACGGGGAACGGGGGAAAAAGGAAGTCTTTTCAGACATCAATGAGATGATGATCGCATATGGACGTGACACTCAGGAGACACTGTATCTCTGTCCGGGAGAACTGGTCAGTGATGAGGATTATGAACAGATGATCAGGAGACGTATTGGAAAAGAACAGCCGGAAGCTGCATATGTGACGTCTGTGATCCGGCGGAGATCAGTTCCGGCAGCACAGATCGGAGAAATGATGCGAGAGCTTTACCGGAAGCTGGATTCTTCTATTATCCTTGGAAAAAATCAGACATTGCTCCTGGAGGAAACCGCATCGCAGGTTCAAGCTGGAAGACCGGGAAAGGATTACGAATATCTGGAAGAGTTGGAATATCTGGCTGGCAAACAGAAGTACGACCGGCTTCAGAAGGAAGTAGAAGCACTGATCAGCAGGTGGGTGCAGGAAGAACATCCTCAGCTGTGGATCGAAGGACGTGTGCGGCAGATAGGCTATCTGCTTCAGCGTTATGATGCAGGAAATCGGGATTACCGGGAGTCAGAATTTCTTATGGATGATATTTTTTCCACTGCAGAAAATGTGGAACAGCTTTGCAACGGGATTTCCGATATCTTTTTTAAGGATATAAAGGAAGATCTGGCATCCACACAGAAAACAGATACCGAAGAATATTTTGAGAGTGTGAAAGAATACATCCGAAAACACATGGCGGAACAGCTGTCTCTGCACAGTGTGAGCAAAGCAGTGGGAGTTTCCCAGACATATTTAAGCAGACTTTTCAGAAGGTATGAGGATGCATCTTTTAATACTTATCTGACAGCACTTCGCATGGAGAAGGCAAAGCTTCTTCTTCAGCGTGAAGAGAAGATGTATGTGAAAGATGTTGCGGAAAAGGTAGGATACAAAGATCAGTTTTATTTCAGTCGTATTTTTTATTCCTATACAGGAGTGAGACCATCAGAATATGTTGAGAAAGAAAATCATGGGATGATATAACAAAAATAATATTAATCTAAAATGGAGGGTTAAGGTATGCTGTATCATAATGGGGAAAAGCTTACAAAAGAGAAATTTCAGGATCCGGGAAGCGAGTACAGAGCGGCTCCGTTCTGGGCATGGAACTGTAAGATGACAGAAGCCGAGATCGACAATACGCTGGATGCCCTGAAAGCAATGGGCATGGGCGGCGGACATATCCACTGCCGTACAGGAATGGACAATCCTTACATGGGAGAAGAGTTTCTGGATCTGGTAAAATATTCCTGGAAAAAAAGCCTGGAAAAAAATATGCTGACCTGGCTGTATGATGAAGACCGCTGGCCATCCGGAGCAGGCGGCGGGCTGGTAACAAGAGACCACAAATACAGAATCCGTTTTCTGCTTTTTACTCCGGAGTGCCAGGATGGAAAGGAAATCGGAAACAGTGAACTTCGTTCTTCCGGACAGGCGATCCGAAGCAATGAGCGCACATTCCTTGGAAGATATCAGGTACGGCTGGAGGATGGTTACCTTGCAGAGTATGAAAAGATCGATGAGGATGCACCGCTGAAAGAGGGATTTCAGGAATGGTTTGCCTATCTTGAAGTATCCGGGGACAATCCCTGGTTTAACAATGAGGCGTATCTGAACACACTGGATAAAGAGGCAGTGGAGCGTTTTATCCAGGTAACCCACGAGAAGTATTATGAAAATCTGGGAGAGGAGTTTGGGAAAACCATTCCTGCCATCTTTACAGATGAGCCGCAGTTTTCCCATAAACAGTGCCTGGATTTTGCAGATGAGCGGATGGATGTGACCATTCCATATACCGATGATCTGGAAGAAACTTTCCGTGATGCATATGGACATAGCCTTCTTAAGCATCTTCCGGAACTGTTCTGGGAACTTCCGGGAGATGCAGTTTCCAGAATCCGTTATGAGTATCATGACCACATTGCGGAGCGTTTTGCAGAGGCTTTTGCGGATACTGTGGGAGGCTGGTGTAAGGAACATGGCATTGCCCTGACCGGACATATGATGGAGGAGCCGACTCTGGAAACACAGACAGCGGCCCTGGGAGAAGCTATGCGTTCCTATCGTTCCTTTGAGATCCCGGGAATTGATATGCTCTGTGACAGAAGAGAATTTTCTACTGCAAAGCAGGCAGAAAGTGCTGTGCACCAGTTTGGAAGAGAGGGAATGACAAGTGAACTTTATGGTGTTACAAACTGGGATTTTGATTTCCGGGGCCATAAGCTTCAGGGGGACTGGCAGGCAGCTCTTGGAGTAACGGTCCGTGTGCCGCATCTGACCTGGACCTCCATGGCAGGTGAGGCAAAACGTGATTATCCGGCTTCTATCAGCTACCAGTCACCGTGGTATAAAGAATATCCTCTCGTGGAAAATTATTTTGCAAGAGTCAATACAGCTCTCACAAGAGGCGTGCCGCATGTGAAGCTGGCAGTGATCCATCCGGTAGAGTCTTACTGGCTTTTCTGGGGACCGAAGGAGCAGACAGCACCGATCCGTGAGGAGATGGATGAAAACTTTATCCATATGATCGAATGGCTGCTTTATGGTACCGTTGATTTTGATTTTATTTCAGAATCTCTGCTTCCGGATCTGAATCAGGGACAGGAAGAGGAAAAACTTCTGAAGGTGGGAGTAATGAAATATGATACAGTTCTCGTACCGAACTGCCTGACACTTCGAAGCTCTACTTTGGAGATTCTTGAGAAATTTAAGGAAAGAGGCGGCCGGGTAATCTTTGCAGGACAGCTTCCGAAATATGCAGATGCCTATCCGTCAGACAGAGGTGCAAAGCTGGCAGAGAAGTGTGAGATTGTGGCATTCAGCAAGTACCGTCTGCTGGAAGCTGTGAAAGAGGCAAGAGATATCGAGGTACTTGAGGATGACGGTAAACCAGCTACAAACCTGATCTACCAGATGAGAGAAGAGGGAGAAAACCGCTGGCTGTTTCTGTGCCATGTAAACCGTACAGAGAAGATTTCCGATGCCTGTATCGTGATCAATGAACTGCAGGAGCGTAAGAAAAATCAGGATCTTCCAAGAGAAGAAAAACTCCGCATCCGTATCCGCGGATCCTGGAAGGTGACGGTATATGATGCCATGACAGGTGAAATTTATCCGGTGAAAGCAGAATACCATAAAGGGGACACTGCTCTGGAACGAAGCATGTTTGACCACGACAGTCTTCTTCTCTGGCTGGAGCCGGCTGGTACAGCATCCATGGTATCAGAAGAATTGCTTTCTGAAACAGATAATGCTGAGAATACTGAGAGTGTTTCTGCCAGTGAGGAGAAGAAATGCAGCTGCCAGCTGGATATTTCCGATCAGGTGGAGATTGTCCGCAGTGAGCCGAATGTAAGTATTCTGGATCTGGCTGAATATGCGTTTGATGGTGGGGAGTGGCAGCCGGAGGAAGAGATTCTCCGCATTGACAATCTGTTCCGTGAGAAACTGGGATATCCGCTTCGCATGGAGGCTTTTGCACAGCCGTGGACCAATGACAGAGAGGAAGGCTTTGAACATACTTTGTCCCTGCGATTCCATATTCATACAGAGGTTCTGTTGGAAGGGATTTTCCTTGCTATGGAAAATGACGAGAAAACCAGAATATTCCTGGATGAGAAAGTAGTGGAAAACCGTGCAGAGGGATGGTATACAGATCACTGTATCCGCAAAGTGCCGCTTCCGAAGATGGAATCCGGAGAGCATGAACTGGTTGTGAAGATCCCTTACAATTCCAAAGTGAATATCGAAGCAATGTTCCTGCTGGGAGAGTTTTCCGTGAAAGTTGTGGGAAGAGACCAGGTGCTGGATGCGGTGAGCCACAAGGCAGCCTTCAGTGACCTTACCGTTCAGGGGTATCCGTTCTATGGTGGAAATGTGACATATAAAATTCCATTTATCAGCAAAGGCGGAGAAGTAAATGTACGGGCAAATCTGTTCCGCGCACCGGTTATGAAGGCTTCTGTGGATGGAAAAGAAGCGGGGTATATTGCATTTTCTCCTTATGAGGTATCTCTTGGTGAACTGCCGTCAGGAGAGCATCTCCTGGAGCTGACTGTATTTGGAAACAGGGTGAATACCTTTGGAACCTTACACAACTGTGATCAGAAAGAAGACTGGTATGGACCAAATGCATGGAGGACAACCGGTGACCTCTGGTCCTATGAGTATCAGATAAAACCGTCAGGCCTTCTGAAAGCGCCGGTTTTTGTAGAGAAAAATTAAGGCTTGTAATTATAAAAAGAGCGCGTTATAATGAACCCATAAAAAAGAAAATTTCTTCGGGGCAGGGTGTGATTCCCTACCGGCGGTATAGTCCGCGACCCGCTTTGGCGGCTGATCTGGTGAAATTCCGGAACCGACAGTAAAGTCTGGATGAGAGAAGAACGCGCAGTATTTGAAGAACGTGCTCAGTGCCCCGGGAAGAAGCTCCCGGGGCTTTTTATGTGAAGAAATTTTTTTCGCATAAAGATTTCTTGTAGAAATTTTCTTTGAATATTTCTGAAGAAGGAGAGAGAGTTATGAGTGAACAGATATTACAGAGAGGAAATGCCGTGGAAAGAAGCAGAACAAGAACCATCGCGCAGGTAGCCATGCTTGGTGCTGTGGCAGGAGTATTGATGAATCTTGAGTTTCCGATTCCTTTTCTTGCACCGTCTTTTTATCAGCTTGATTTTTCTGAGGTACCGGTTATGGTAGGAACTTTTGCCATGGGACCTGTGGCAGGTATTCTGATCGAGCTTGTGAAGATCCTTGTACATCTTGTGACCAAGGGAACTATGACAGCCGGTGTTGGTGATGTTGCCAACTTCCTGTTTGGATGTGCCTATGTGGTACCGGCCGGCCTGATCTATCGTTTCCATCACAAAAAAAGCAGAGTACATGCAGTTGCAGGTATGGCAGCAGGAACAGTTCTGACAGCGATCCTTGCATGCTTTGTCAATGCCTTTGTGCTGCTTCCGGCTTACGGTAAGGCTTTTGGAATGCCGATCGAGACTTTTATCCAGATGGGAAGCGCAGTACACAGTTCCGTAAACGGACTGCTTACCTTTGCACTGCTGATCATTGCACCGTTTAATATCTTTAAGTATGCACTGACATCTCTGATCGTATTTGTAATTTATAAGAAGATCCGTGTTGTACTGAAGGGTGACTGATCATAAGCAGTTGCCGGAGGATGAAGAAAAGATCAGAAATTGGTGGTTTCAGATAAACATCTGAGAATGTGAGAAATGCCATGTAATATATTGCCGATGGGCAGTAAATTACATGGCATTTTTTATGTCAGGCGTTTTGTTCAGCAGCTTTCATGACTCCGAGCTCACGTCTGGCAAAAACAACGGCCAGTACAAATGCAGAGGTATCTGCAATTGGTCCTGCGTACATGACGCCATCGATTCCGAAGAAAATCGGGAAAATGACGATCAGTGGCAGCAGGAAGAGCACCTGTCTTGTGAGGGACATGATCACACCAAGCCTGGCTTTTCCAATGGAGGTAAAAAAGCCGGCGGACATAGGCTGGATTCCGTTGGCAAAGGTCATCAGCATGAAGATGCGGAGATATTTTTCTGCAAAATGAAAGTACAGGTCGCTGCCGTTTCCGAAGATGCCTACGATCTGATGTGGGAAGAACTGGAAGCAGATAAAAAATATGGTTGCGATCACAGTACATAAGATTACGGAATAGCGGTATGTCTGGCGCACGCGGCTGTATTTTTCGGCACCGTAATTAAAGCCCCAGATGGGCTGGGAGCCCTGGGAGATTCCGATGCAGATGGCCATAAATACCTGGTTGACTTTGGAAATGATTCCTGCACAGGCGATCGGAATATCACTCCCGTAGGCTGAGAGTGCTCCGTAATGGCGAAGTGTATTGTTCATGACGATCTGCACTGCAGCAATGGCAACCTGATTGATACAGGATGCCATTCCCAGAGAAAAAATGGCAGACAGATTGCGTGCCTTAGGAATCAGCATGGAGCGGTCCAGGTACATTTTCCGAAGTCTGGAAAAATAAAAAATGATCAGAAGTCCGGATACGACCTGACCGATCACGGTTGCCCAGGCAGCACCTTTGATGCCCCAGCCGAATCCAAAGATGAAAAGTGGGTCCAGGATGGTGTTGATGACAGCACCAGCCAGGATACAGGTCATGGAATAGGTGGGACTCCTGTCTGCACGGACCAGGTGATTGCCGCCTGTGCTTAAAACGTAAAAAGGAAGTCCAATGGCGGTGATCCCCATGTAATCAATGGCATAGGGCATGACGTCCGGTGTTCCGCCGAAAAAATGAAGCAGTGGCTTCAGGAACAGAAGGACGATGACAGAGAGTATCGTACCGGAGATTATCAGCGAGGAAAGTCCGGTTCCTGCGATGGAGCTGGCTTTTTTTTCGTTTCCTGCGCCCATTTCCAGGTTGTAATTGGAGGCACTGCCGATTCCAAGGAGCAGTGCAGCAGCAGTAGAGATAATGGTTACGGGAAATGCGATATTTGTGGCGGCGTTTCCAAGCATTCCTACGCCCTGGCCGATAAAGATCTGGTCAACGATATTGTACAGAGCGCTGACCAGCATGCTGATGATGGCGGGAATGGCGAATTTGGTGATCAGGCTGCCTACAGGGGCGGTTCCCAGAGGGTTTTCGGTCTGGGCAGAGGTGGTCTGGTTTTTCAATGTTTTTTCCTTCTTTCTTGTCTACAGTAGCTGTTTGGTAATGTAATAAGTAATTTTTATAGTAGGGTATTTATTATAGCACTATTGTGAAGTGAGTGTAAGTATAAAAAATTGACCTTTGGTTTTGGATGGGATAAAATGTTGTTAGAAAAAATTTTCGGGAAGGAGCTTTTCAGATGGGTAAGATCAACAGTGTGAAAAAACTTACAGATAATAAGTTCGTGAATCTTTATGGGGTGGATGCGACCAGTATACATGATACGCCGGTTTCTTATTTTGTGGCTTCCAGGGCGAAGTGTGTGGAGGATTTGAAGCTTTCTACGGGGGAGAATCATCCGGACGGGGTGATCATTTACAGTATTTATGGAGAGCAAAGGGATAAGGTTGTGCTGATCCGTCAGTATCGGTATACGATCGGCGGGTATATTTATGAGTTTCCGGCGGGGCTTGTGGAGCCTGGGGAGGATTTCCATGAGGGTGCCGTGCGGGAGATGTTTGAGGAGACCGGGTTGAAGCTGGAGCCGATCAAGGTTGCGGAGGCTTTTGAGAAGCCTTATTTTACGACGATTGGGATGACGGATGAATCCTGTGCTACGGTTTATGGGTATGCCAGTGGGCAGGTTAGTAAGGCTGCTCAGGAGGATAGTGAGGAGATTGAAGTTGTTATTGCTGACAGAGATGAAGTGCGAAGAATTTTGAAGGAGGAGAGGGTTGCTATTATGTGTGCTTATATGTTGATGCACTTTTTGAAGGATGAGGAGCCGTTTGGGTTCCTTGGGGAGATTTAAATGATGGAAGGGGACGCCAGCGAGGGGCTTCTTTCCAGACTGGGGCTTCGTCGGGGGCTGGCTTCTAAGGTGCCGGAATTCTGCTAAAAGCGCTTCAAATAATCTCGAACTCGCGTCTGAAGCCGCTCAAACAGCGAGATTTTTTGAAGCAACGCAGATTTCCGCCACCTAAGAATCAGCTCCCCTCCTGCAGAGTCAGTCTGGAAAGAAGCCCCTCACTGGCTGTGCGTTGGCCGTGAGACGTGTTAAATCTCGTGGGGAGTGTTGATAGTGTGGTGGCATGACGGGAGTTGGATGAGCCGTCAGCGCTGCGCTGGACGGCTGGGAGGAAAGGCTGAGCTTCCTTGTGGTTTGACGAGAGGGGTGGCCATCAGCGCTGCGCTGGATGGCTGGGAGGAAAGGCTGAGTTTCCTTGTGGCTTGACGAGAGGAGTGGCCCATCGGCGCTGCACTGGACGGCTGGGGAAAACGGGGAATCTGCGGTTGCGGATTCCCCGTTTTGATCAGAGCTCTGTGAGTTTTCCCAGGTCTTTGTTGTATTTGCAGTATTTGCCGTTTTCAGAGATAAATGGCTGGTAGGTGTCGGTGCGGGTGTCTTTGATGTAGACGATTCCGGTTGCGATCATTTCTACCAGGGAGAAGCGTTTGCTCAGGCTGGAGATCCAGCGGTAAGTTTTTTCGTTGCCGGAGTCTGCCATGATGAGGTTGTAGCCGCCTGGACAGGCCTCCAGTGAGAAATATACTTTCTGGGACCGGATGGAGGTGTTGAATACCTGGCCGGTGATGTAGGCGGAGAAGTTTTCTTCTACGAATTTACGGAAAGTGTAGAGGTCGTAGATTACGCCGGTGGTTTCGTCTTTGATCTTGTCGCCGCGTTCAATGCGGGCTTTTAGGAGTTTGAGGACTTCGATGGTCCAGTTGATGAAGGAGATGCTGCTGTAGTCCATGCTTTCCTGAAGTTGATCGACCAGTTTTTTCGACAGGACGTTAGATTTTGATGCTTCATTAAAAAGTTCTTCGTTCATAAGGTTCCCTCCAGAATTGTATTTTTATATTGTTTTCGCTCTTTTTTGTATCTTTTATTATAAGTCTGAATTGTGCATAAATCAATAAAAAACCGTAAAATACAAAGATAATTTATGGAAAAAGATATATGATTAACGAATATGTGCAGAAAATATCAGGTGTTTTTTTACGTTTTTCACGTCATTTTAGGATATTTATGTTCTTTTTTTATGAAATCTATTGACAGGTTTTATGAATTTAAGAGATAATTTTATTATAAAAACTGCAGCGGCCAGGAGTGCGCGGAACCGGATTCCGGTTGGGTCCGGGCTTGGCTGTCGGGCAGAGAAATGGGGAATTGATAAATGGAGAACAATGGAGAGATTAAAGTTAAGAGCTTACAGAAGGCATTGGAAATCCTGAACTGTTTTGCTGTGAAGCAGCCCCTGGGTGTAACGGAGATCAGTGAGAAGCTGGGTCTGTATAAGAGTAATGTTCATAATATCTTGGTTACGTTTACTGCTATGGAGTATCTGGTGCAGGATCCGGAGTCTGGGAAATTCCGGCTGGGTCCGGAGGTTATGATGCTGAGCCGGGCATTTCGTGAAAATCTTGATATTACGAAGATTGCTGTGCCGGTTATGCGTGAGATCGCAAATGAGGTGCAGGAACTGGTTTATCTGGCTGTGCCGAAGGGTGAGGATATGCTGTATCTGGAGGCGGTTTCTCCGGAGAACCAGAGGCTTGTAACAAAATCTGTAACCGGTGAGTGCTCAAAGATGTACTGTACAAGTGTTGGAAAAGCAGTTCTGGCGACTATGTCCGAAGAGGACAGGGAGAAGCATATTCCGGAGGAACTGGAAGCTTTTACAGAGTACACGATCACAGACCGGAGAGAACTGGATGAGGAGATCCGGCTGGTTCGGGAGCGTGGATATGCAGTGGATGATATGGAAGTTATGTTTGGTGTGAAATGTGTAGGCGTGGCTCTTCTTAATCATGAAGGGGAAGCGGAGGGTGCTTTAAGTATCAGCGCTCCGTCTCTGAGGATGAATAAAGAAAATATTCAGAAATATGCGGAAATTCTGAAGACCAGTGCGCGAAAGATACAAAAACTTTTGTAAGATATATGAAAATTGCACAAAAAATAAAAAAATGAAAGTTTGTTATTGAAAAAATATACCAACAGTGCTATAGTTAAATCACGAAATAAAGAACGTGGTTCTCCAATAAAGAACAATAGAAATGAAACCCGGTACTCAGACCGGGTTAAAAAATAAAATATATTGAGAACAACGTTCTGTAATAAAGAACGAACGTAAAGCTAAAGGAGGATTTTCAAATGGCAAACAAACCTTATGTAGTAGTGGAATGGAACGACACAGAGACAGATGCAAAAGGATGGATGTGTGCATATAACTTTGTAGGACATTACTGTGGCGGCGGTACAAGAATGCATCCTACAGTAACCAAGGAAGAAGTTATCCGTCTTGCAACAACCATGGGATATAAATATAAAGCCTGTGAATCTCTGACAACTGGCGGATGTAAAGCCGGTATCGCTTATGATTACAAGGCTCCGGACGCTGAGGATGTTCTTCGCAGATTCCTCACAGCTACAGCTCCTTATATTAAAGCTGGTGTTTCCATTGGCGGCGACCTTGGTGTTGATTATTCTGTAGTTCTTCGTATTCTTGATGATCTGGGAATCGGAATTCCTCAGACAAAGGCTATGAAAGAAGATCCGGATATTCATCAGGGTATCTTAAACCATGACAGAGCAGAGAAAGAGCTTACCTACGATGGATTCAAGATGTATGACATGATCACCGGTTACGGTGTTGCGGCAGCAGCAGATGAAGCCTGGAAGCTTAAAGGCGGAAAGGAAGGCGCCTCCGTTGTTATCCAGGGATTTGGATGTGTTGGTGCCAGCTGTGTAAACTCTCTGAATAAGATGGGATATAAAGTTGTTGGTATCGCAGATGTAAATGGACTTGTTTATTGCAAAGATGGCCTTGATATTCCGAAACTGGTAGCAACCAGACTTCCGAAGGGTGAATTAAATAAAGAAGCTTTTGAAGATAATTATGAAGTACTTCCGAACTCCGAATGGCTCAGCCAGGAATGTGATATCCTCATTCCGGCAGCTCTGGAAGATGTTATCAATAAAGATAACGCAGATAAGATCAAAGCATCTCTTATCGTAGAGGCAGCCAATATTCCGACAACACCGGAAGCAGATGAGATCCTTCGCAGGAAAGGCATCGACGTAGCCGTAGACTTCATCTCCAACCTTGGTGGAATCCGTATTTACGAGGCAGTTATCTTCCGTATTGTTAAGATTGAGAATATGAGCGATGAAGATGCAGCTGCAGCGATCGTAAAAGATACCGTAGATCTGATCCGCAAACAGACAAAAGTTGTATTTGAAGAATCCGCGAAGACAGGCGAGTTCACAAGAGATGTAGCAAGAAGACTGTTTACTCCTGACAAATCCGACACACCGGATATGTGATGGATGAATAACTGATAAAGTACCAGTATTGAGAACCGATTAAGGGGATGCCCCGTGATGGGGCATCCTTTTTTCAAAGAAGACAGGGTCAGGGGGTTTGTATGAATTCGAAATTAAGAAAGTATCTTACCATTATTGCGCTGGGGCTTGCAGGCGGCTCGATCTACTTTTTACCATATATAAAGTATGTATTTTATGATGCGCAGATTTCAACTATGGGAATCACCAATACACAGTCAGGACTTATGCTGACAATGTATACAATCGGAAATATGATCTTGTATATTCCAGGAGGTATCATTGCGGATAAGGTATCACCGAAGAAGGCACTGGTAATCTCACTTCTCAGTACAACGGCGCTGGCATATATTTATGCGTTTTCTATGAATTTTGCAATAGCCATGGTGATCTGGCTGGGACTGTCCTTCAGTACTGCATTTGTATTCTGGTCCTCTCTGATGAAAGCAATCCGTATTATCGGAACAGAAAAAGAACAGGGATTTATGTACGGACTGTATTATGCATGTAATGGTATCACAGGTGCCCTGACCAATACTCTCGCATTAAATGTATACAAAACAGCAGGCAATGATATGTCATCTGGTTTTGTACGCGCCGTAATAAGCGGTGGAAGTGTTGCGGCAGTTGCAGGTATCCTTCTTATTTTCCTTATGAAAGAGGACAAAAAAGACGCATCCGCAGCAGATGACGGAGAACCGAAGTTCCAGCTCTCAGATCTGGGTAAACTTTTAAAGATGCCGGTTGTATGGGTGGTTGCCCTTACGATTTTCTGTGGATATGGATATTACACAAGTACTTCTTATTTTAATCCGTTCCTTACAGAAGTGATCGGAGTATCCCCGGAAAGTTCCGGCCTGATTTCCATTATCAGAAATTATCTTCTGCTTCTGCTTGCACCGGTAGGTGGAATCCTTGCGGATAAAGTGTTCAAATCAACCTGTAAATGGCTGATGACAGCATTTTTGATCCTGGCAGCGTTGTTTGGCATTGTAATGATCCTTCCATCAGATATTAGTCCAATGGCAGCAAGCCTTTACACACTGATCCCGGGTGCATTTGCAATGATGATGTACGGCGTTGTATTCTCCACAGTCAGTGAGGCGGGAATCCCGAGAATGATGACGGGAACTACAATAGGAATTGCTTCAATCATTGGTTACCTGCCAGATTCCATTTATTCCGTTATCTTTGGAAAATGGATGGATCAGCACGGAGCAGCGGGATATAACTATATTTTTACATTCCTGATGATAACAGGTATTATCGGTGCGGTACTGGCTTTCACTATTTACCGTCTTGGAAAGAAAAACAGAGAACAGGCTATATAGAGAGGGTTCGATTATGGGAAAAGAAAATAAAGAAAAATTATATATGAATCCAAAGAGATGCAAGGGCTGCGGATATTGTATCAACGCATGTCCACAGGATGCACTCAGTGTATCCGATTTTGTAAATGAAAAAGGTTACAATACAGTTCAGGTAGATGAAACGAAATGTGTGGCATGTGGTATGTGTTACCGTGTATGTCCGGATTATGTATTCGAAATAAGATGAAGGAGGTCAGTTATGGCTAAGGTATTGTTAAAAGGAAATGAAGCACTGGCCGAAGCTGCACTGGCAGCAGGATGCCGTTTTTACAGTGGATATCCGATCACCCCGCAGACAGAGATTCTGGAGTATTTATCCTGGAGAATGGAAGATGTAGGCGGAACTTTTATTCAGGCTGAATCCGAGCTTGCAGGTATCAACATGGTTCTTGGAGCAGCGGCAGCCGGGGCACGTGCACTGACAACTTCATCAGGCCCTGGATTTTCCCTGAAACAGGAAGGAATTTCATACCTTGTAGCAGCAGACCTTCCGGCAGTTATCGTTGATGTAATGAGAATCGGAACCGGTCTTGGCGATATCGCACAGGGTCAGGGAGACTACTGGCAGCTTACCAGAGGCGGCGGCCACGGCGATTACCACACACTGGTTCTTGCGCCGGCATCCGTTCAGGAAAATGCAGATATGATGGCAGAAGCATTTGATCTTGCTGAGAAATACCGTCATCCGGTACTGATCGCTTCTGACGCTGCGATCGGACAGATGATCGAAGCAGTGGAGATTCCGAAATTTATTGAGCACGATATCAATAAATATGACTGGACAATCAAAGGCTGCAAAAAAGGCGATGAGCAGAGAAAGATCCAGAATGTTTACTATACACATCCAGATTATGAAACTTACCTTTCCAATAAATATGCAGAGATGGAACAGAGAGAACAGAGATACGAATGCATTCAGGTTGAGGATGCAGAAGTTGTTCTGGTAGCATATGGAATCAGTTCCAGAGTCTGCAGAGAGGCGGTTGAGATCGCAAGAGAAGAAGGCTTTAAACTGGGCCTGATCCGTCCGATCACACTGTGGCCGTTCCCTGTGAAAGCTTTTGAACAGGCAAAAGAAGCAAAGGCATTTCTTACCGTAGAGATGAATATCCTCGGACAGATGGTAGACGATGTAAAACTTGCAACAGGCGGTAGATATCCGGTAGATCATTATGGATCGATCTTCGAAATTCCGGAATCTGACGGAATCATTGCAAAAGCAAAAGAAATGTTGAAAAAGGGGGAAGCATAACATGAGATTAGTAGCTCCTGAAACAATTACATTTACACAGAGCGGTTTCTGTCCGGGCTGTGGGCATGGACTGGCTGTCCGCCTGATCGCAGAAGTTATGGAAGAGATGGGTTTAAGTGAAAAACTCCTGGCAATCGTTGACGTTGCCTGTGGTTCTTTAAATATTGATTCCTGGAGATTTGATACCATTATGGCAGCACATGGACGTCCCATCGCAACGGCTGTCGGTGTAAAAAAGATCCGTCCGGAAAATCCGGTCATGGCATATATCGGTGATGGTGCGGCGTATTCCATCGGAATGGCTGAGACCATGCACACTGCAATCCGAAATGACAATGTGGTAACCATTGTTATCAATAACAGCCTCTACGGTATGACAGGTGGACAGTGCGCACCGACCTCTCTGCCAGGGCAGATCACAACCTCCACTCCGAGAGGAAAAGATCCGAAAAAAGCCGGAATGCCATTCCGTGTAGAACAGGCATTTACAGGATTTGATATTGCATACCTCGCAAGAGGCTCCATGGCAGATGCCAAAGGAATGATGCAATCCAAGAAATACATCAGAAAAGCTTTTGAAAAGCACATGAAAGGAGAAGGCTTCTGCCTTGTGGAACTTCTTTCTCCATGTCCGACAAACCTGAATATGACTCCGGTAAAGAGTGTGGAACGTATCAAAAACGAGATGATCAAATACTTCCCGCTGGGAGAGTTCAAGGATAAGAAAGAGGAGGCATAGATTATGGGAAAAGAAATTATTTGCGCGGGATTCGGCGGACAGGGTGTCCTCACTGCCGGTATGCTTCTGATAAATGCAGGAATGGAACAGGACAAAAACGTACTGTTTTATCCTTCCTATGGTTCCGAGATGCGTGGCGGTACCGCAAACTGTACAGTAAAAGTCAGCGAAAAGCTGATCGCCAGCCCGATCTCCAAACATCCGGATATTCTTTTTACCATGAATACCCCTGCCATTGACAAATTTGAAGAGAGATTAAAACCAGGCGGACTCCTTCTGGTAAATTCCTCTATTGTTCCGGAAGACCGTAAATACAGAGACGATATTAAAATTATAAAAATTCCTGCAACAGACATTGCGGCAGAAGTCAGAAATCCAAAAGGTGCGAACCTTGTCATGCTTGGAGCACTGGCTGCCAACAGCGACCTGTTCTCAGTAGAATATATGGAATCCGCTATCGTTTCTTTCTTTGAAAAAAAAGGAAAAGGCAAATACAATGAGAAAAATGTAGCTTGCTATCGAAGAGGAGTAGCCGGTAAATAAGATCAGGAGGTGACTGATATATGAATCTTACCAAGTTGTTAAAACCAAAATCAGTTGCTGTTATCGGCGCAAGTGAAAAAGAAGGTTTTGGTGGAGATGTATGCCGTAATACTCTCAGCTATGTAGAAGACATGAGCAGAGTATACTTTGTACATCCGAAAAGAGAAAGTGTATTTGGAGTTCCCTGCTATAAGAGTATTTCCGATATACCGGATACCATTGATATGATGGTGATCTGTACTTCACAGAAAACAGTCATTCCGCTTCTGAAAGAAGGAGTAGCCAAGGGTGTTGGCGGAGCCGTTGTTTTTGCCAGCGGATATGGCGAGATCGGAACAGATGAAGGCAGGAAAAATGAGGCGGAACTGATCGCAGCAGCAAAAGAACTGGACATTGCAGTCATGGGACCAAATTGTGCCGGATTTGTAAATTACATTGATAATGTGCAGGCTTTCGCTTTTATTTCTGCGAAGAGAGACCGAAAAGGAAGTGTTGGCGTTGTTTCACAGAGCGGCCAGCTGTGCCTTTCCATGATGGATGATCCCGGAATGCGTTTTTCCTACAGTATTTCAGCCGGAAACGGAAAGATCGTCCAGATGGAAGACTATATGGACTTCCTTGTAGAAGATGAAGATACAAAAGTTGTCAGTGTTTATATCGAGGGTGTAAAAAATGCGGCAAAATTTGCAGATGTTCTGAAAAAAGCAGCTGCGAAAAAGAAACCTGTAGTCATTCTCAAGGCAGGAAGAAGTGCCAAAGGCGGAGCAATCGCAGCTTCCCATACAGGAAGTCTCTCAGGTTCCGATGCATCCTTTGATGCAGTTCTGAAAAAATTCGGAGCGATCCGTGTGGATGATCTGGAAGAACTGATTGCCACTTCACTGATGCTTGCCACACTGAATCGTTATCCGAAGAAGGCTGTTTTTGCATCCATGAACCTTTCCGGAGGCGAGACCGGAATCTGTGCGGATGTAGGAAGTCTTAACGGAATCGAATATCCGGATTTTGCACCGGAAACTCTTGCAAAACTGAAAGAACAGCTTCCATCCTATGCATCTCCGAATAATCCGCTGGATATGACAGCCAGTCTTTCCTACGATGCAGATCTGTATGCAGAAGCATTGCGTACAGTCATGGATGATCCAAATATTGAGATGGTACTGATCGGCTATACTCTGCTTCTTGAAGTGGCAGATCCTGCGATTCACTATATGTATCAGGGAATTGAAAAAGTTGTACGGGAAAAAGGCAAGAACTGCAAACCGATTGCCATGATACCGTTTGCAGAAAATACCAGAAACCCGGAATACCAGGAAAAACTCTTCAAGATCGGAGTGCCGATCCTCCCTCCGCCGGTATATGCATTTAAGATTCTCCGTCATCTGGCTGATTTTATTTCCTATACTTCCGAAGGAAAAACACTGGAACTTTCTGCCGGAGCACCGGTTGGCAAGGAGACCTTTGCACTGTCTGAGCATGACAGCAAGATGGAACTTGCAGATTTTGGCGTAGATATTCCAAAAGAAGTCATTGCAAAGACAGTGGAAGAAGCAGCTGCGTTTGCAGAAAGTGCTGATTGCCCGCTGGCTATGAAAGTAGAATCCGCAGACATCCTGCATAAGAGTGATGTTGGCGGTGTAAAACTCAATATCCGTGGAAAAGAAGCAGCTGTAAAAGCTTATGAGGAGATCATGAGTAATGTAACGGGTGCGAGACCGGATGCGAAGATCAACGGAATCCTTATGGTTCCCATGCTGAAACCTGGCGTGGAAATGATCATCGGAGTAAACAACGATCCACAGTTTGGTCCTATGATCATGGTAGGAATGGGCGGTGTGTTTGTAGAGGTATTTAAAGATGTGGCTTTATATCCGGCTCCACTGTGTGAAGCGGAAGCTCTGGATATGCTGAAATCACTGAAATCCTACAAACTCCTCAACGGCTACAGAGGAAACGCAAAATGCGATATTCCGGCATTGTGCAAAACCATCGCGGGAATCAGCAGATACGCCAACGCAAATAAAGATACTCTGAAAGAGCTGGATATCAATCCACTGTTTGTATATCCGGAAGGCGAAGGTGTAGGCGTTGCCGATGCACTGATCGTAAAACATGTAAAATAATTATGGAACAGGAAGAGGGGCATTCACAGTCAATGCCCTTCTTCACTCTAGATATGTATCAGAAGAAGCTATCGAGAGACAACCTGGATAATGAGGTAGAATTGGAAAGGTGAAGCCTATGATAGAATTTACAAATGTTTCGAAATCCTATAAAGATAAACTGATCCTGCGGGATATCAATATGACATTTTCTTCCGGGGAATTTGTTGCCATCATTGGTTCCAGTGGATGTGGAAAAACAACCCTTTTGAAAATGATAAACAAACTTCTCCCCATGGACCGGGGAGATATTATCATTGACGGAAAATCCATCCGCGAGATCCCCGATATCAAATTAAGAAGAGAAATCGGGTATGTGGTACAGGAAGGCGGACTGTTTCCGCATTTTACAGTAAAAGAGAATCTTGAAATTGTTCCCCAGCTTGAGGGACTGGAACCGGAAAAACGGGAACAGAGGATCAATGAACTCCTGGATATGGTAAATCTTGATCCCAAGCTGTACAGCAACAGCTATCCATGTCAGCTTTCCGGCGGACAGCGCCAGAGAGTGGGAGTTGCCAGGGCATTTGCCACAGATTCTGATCTGATCCTGATGGATGAGCCTTTTTCAGCGTTGGACCCGCTTACAAGAGAAGAACTGCAGGACGAGATCGTCAAGCTGCAGAAGGAATACCAGAAAACTATTGTATTTGTCACCCATGATATGGATGAGGCTATCAAATGTGCAGACAAGATCTGCTTTATACAGAACGGAACTGTCATACAGTTCGATAAGACAGAAGAAATCCTGAGGCATCCGGCCAATGATTATGTGGAAAAATTCGTAGGAAAGAACCGTTTGTGGGGAAATCCGAAATATATACATGCATCTGACATTATGTGCAAAGAACCGTACACACTTTCCAAAGACAGAACTGTGATACAGGCGCTTCAGGTTATGCGCCAGAATGCGATCAACAGTATTTTTATTACAGAGGGAAAATCCAGGGGATTTCTGGGAATCGTCTGGCTGGAAGACTTAAGCAAACTGGATGTGCAGCATATGTCCGCAAGTATCGGGGATATGATCTCATCCGATTATGTATCTGTTTATGAAGAAAGCTCTCTTCAGGAGATCATCGACGAGATCGATTACTATAAATCCGGAATCATTCCGGTACTGAACGAGCGCAGGGAACTGAAGGGGGCACTGACCAAGAGTATCCTTCTTTCGACACTCAGCAAACGTTACAAAAAAGAACAGGAGGGGTGACAGGTGAATGCTTTTCTTGAAGTTTTTATGCAGAGAAGAGAAGAGCTGGTCCAGCTTCTTCTGGAACATATTCAGATGACTTCGGCAGCAGTACTGATTTCCATATGCATCGGTATTCCTCTTGGAATTTTTGTAACAAAAAACAAAAAGGTTTCGTCCATTGTGATCGGAATTGCAAATATCATGCAGTCTATCCCAAGTATCGGCCTTCTGGCTTTTCTGGTTCCTGTGGTGGGAATCGGACAGAAGCCGGCCATTATCATGGTTATCATTTATGCCCTGCTTCCGATCATAAAAAATACATATATCGGCATCACCGGTATCCAGCAGTCGGCCATTGAATCAGCCAGCAGCATCGGCCTGACAAAATGGAGGATTTTGTACAAAATACAGATTCCCATCGCAATGCCTTATATTATGGCAGGTGTGCGTATTTCAGCAGTAACAGCTGTTGGAACCGTTACCATTGCTGCTTTTGCAGGTGCGGGAGGTCTGGGATGGCTGATCAATCTGGGCTTAAATGCCAATGATGCGGATCTGGTACTTCTTGGTGCACTGCCTGCCTGTCTTCTGGCCCTGGTGGTGGATTTTGTTCTCGGAAAAGTGGAGAATGCACTGACTCCGGAAGGCCTGAAACCGGTAGACCAGATCACAAACCGTACAAAAGCAGAACGGAAAAGACGTACAGTTATGGCGGCCTGTCTTCTTGTCCTGATCCTGGTAGTTCCATGTTTCGCTTCTGTATACAGTGTGTTCCAGAGAAAAGAAGAGAAAATCGTAATTGGCAGTGAGAACTTTACAGAAGCACTGATCCTGGGAAATATTTACAGCCAGCTGATCCAGGATCAGACAGATATCAAGGTTGAAGAGAAATTTAATCTTAACGGAACCATGATCACTATGTCCGCCATGGAGCGGGGAGATATCGACACATTTACCGATTACACAGGCGTGCTGATTTCCAACGTCCTGAAAGAAGAAATGTCTTCAGATCCGAAGGAAGTCTATGACAGAGTAAAAACAGGCATGGAAGAAAACTACAGCATGCAGGTATCCGATTCTCTGGGATTCAGTAATACCTATGTGTTTGCAGTTACTCCGGAGACAGCAGCGCAGTATCATCTCACAAAGCTTTCCGAACTTCTGGCTCAGGCGGGCAGCCTGAAACTGGGCTGCACGACAGCATTTACCCAGCGTGAGGATCTTCTGCCCAAGCTAAAAAAAGAATTTCAGGTATCCTTTAAAGAAGTGAACGGTCTGGAAGGTAATATCCGTTATCAGGCACTCACATCCGGAAAAGTGGATGTGACCGATGCTTTTGAGACCGATGCCATACTGAAAAAGATGAATCTTGTGAAACTGGAAGATGATATCGCGTTTTTCCCGCCGTATCAGGCTGTGTCCATTACCAGGAATGAAACCCTGAAAAAATATCCGCAGCTTCAGGAAGTTATGGATATGATGGAAGGAGCCATCACCACAGAAGAGATGATGGATATGAATTACCAGGTAGATGTAGAGGGAAAAACCCCGAAAGAAACAGCTGTGGAATTTCTGAAAGAAAAAGGAATGATAGAATAAATTTTTAAGCGGTCTGAAATTAGGCCGCTTTTTTGGGGATATTTTGTGAAAATCGCACCTTGACATAAAGCCTTCCTCCGGGTGTATCATATGCAGTGTTAAAGGAGGTAGACTATTATGTTTGAGACATTACAGGAGAAGACTGAAGAGAAAGCAATGGTGCAGTTCCTTGAACGCTTTACAGATTATCCATTTCTGGTAAAGTTCAAGAATTCCGAGTATCACATCGGAGAGGGTGAACCTACATTTACGGTGAATTTTAAGAAAGCGATTCCTCTGGCGGATCTGATGAAGAGCACATCCCTTGCATTGGGTGAGGCGTATATGCGTGGAGATCTGGATATCGAGGGAAATCTTTATGAAGCTCTGGATCATTTTCTGGGTCAGATGGGAAAATTTTCTACCAATGAATCTGCTCTGAAAAAGATCATGTTCAGTTCAACATCAAAGAAGAACCAGGAAAAGGAAGTAACCAGCCATTATGATATTGGAAATGACTTTTATAAACTTTGGCTGGATGAGACTATGAGTTATTCCTGCGGGTATTTTATCCATGAGGATGATACGTTGTATCAGGCACAGGTAAATAAAGTTGATTATATTCTTAAAAAATTACATCTGGAAGAGGGTATGAGTCTTCTGGATATCGGTTGCGGCTGGGGCTTTCTGCTGATCGAGGCAGCTAAGAAATATAAGGTTCATGGTACCGGTATCACCTTAAGTCATGAACAGTATGCAGAATTTCAGAGACGGATCAAGGATCAGGGTCTGGAAGATTATCTTACGGTAGAGCTGATGGATTACCGTGATCTGCCAAAGAAAGAATATCAGTTTGACCGTGTTGTCAGTGTCGGTATGCTGGAGCATGTTGGACGTGATAATTATCAGCTGTTTCTTGACTGCGTAGAAAAGGTTCTGAAGCCGGGCGGACTGTTCCTGCTTCATTTTATCAGTGCTCTGAAGGAGCATCCGGGTGACCCGTGGGTCAAGAAATATATTTTCCCGGGCGGAACGGTTCCGAGCTTACGTGAGATCCTGAACCATATGGCAGAGGATAATTTCCATACCCTGGATATCGAAAATCTCCGCCTGCATTACAATAAGACATTACTTCACTGGGAAAAGAATTTCCGGGACAATATTGAAAAAGAAAAGACTATGTTTGACGAAGAGTTCCTGCGTATGTGGGATCTGTACCTGTCAGCATGTGCGGCAACCTTCCACAACGGAATTATCGATCTTCATCAGATCCTTATGACCAAGGGTGTGAATAATGCTCTGCCGATGACACGCTGGTATTGATAAAAGTCTTTACAAACCTGCCGGAAAGGAATATCATACTTTTATAAAAGAATTAATAAAAGCGATCAAGAGGTTTGATATGGCAGGAAAAGCAGAGAAAAAAAACAATACAAGATCCAGGATCATCACCTATGTGATGAATAACCGGAGCACCTCAAAGGTGGAGCTTTCCAAAAACCTGAATATGAGTATGCCGACTGTGCTGTCCAACGTAAATGAACTGATGGAGAGCGGTGTGCTTGTAGAGACCGGGGAGTATGCATCCACAGGAGGCAGAAAGGCGAAAAGTATCGGCATTAATCCTTCTTACCGTTATGCAGCAGGAATTATGATCACGGCGAATCATGTCGGGATGGTCCTGGTAAATATGCGGTCAGAGGTTGAGAAGACAGAGCGTGTAAGAATGAAGTTTTCTCCGGAGACTTCTTACTGCCTGGAGTTGTCTTCCCTGGTCAAAGATTTTCTGGGAGATATGGAAGCTCCTGAGAAGCTGCTTGGAATCGGAATCTCAATTCCCGGAATCATCAGTCGGGAGCAGCATCTTGTTGTGAAATCGCATGCGCTTAAGATCGAAAATTACAGCCTCAGTTTTCTGGAGCAGGCTTTTTCCTGTCCGGTTTATTTTGAAAATGACGCGAATGCAGCTATGCTGGCGGAAGATATTCATCTGTATCAGGACGCGATCTATCTGTCTCTTAATAATACGCTTGGCGGTGCTTTCTGTATTGACGGGAAACTGTTTGCCGGGCAAAATCAGAAGGCCGGTGAATTTGGCCATATGATCCTGGTTCCGGGTGGCAGACCGTGTTACTGCGGCAAGAAGGGATGCGCAGACGCTTACTGTGCATCCAGCGCGCTGACCGGTGAGCGCTATGAGTCTTTGGAACAGTTTATGGACAGTCTTTCCGCAGGAGAAGCAGATGCCTCTGAAAAATGGGGAGAGTATCTGGACCATCTTGCCGTACTGATCTCCAATCTCCGGATGGCTTATGATATGGATATTATCCTGGGCGGCGAGGTTGGCGGATATCTGCCGGATCATATGCTGCCTCTCGGAGAAAAAGTGATGGAGTACAATGGTTTTGACCGTGATACCAGATATCTTAAGAACTGCAGCTACCGGAAGGAAGCATCTGCAGTTGGCGCGGCGAAGCACTTTTTTCATGAGCTGATCAAAAATATTTAACCGAATCAAGTAAGTCCCCTGCGGGGGTGCGAATATCCGATTGACCAAATGCATAGAGAATACGAATCATGCAGAGAAAAGAATCTGCAGCTCCGGCATGGAAGAACCTTGCCGGAGCTGCGGGTTCTTTTTTTATGTGGTGGATAGTGAAATGTGCATAAAAAAACCGGGTCGAATTTGTTCAACAGGGAGAATCACCGGAAACCCTATTGACAAATCCTCTCAAAAGAACAATAATGTAATTACTTTAATAAAACAATTAATAAAAGATAATACATAATAAACAAGGAGGAAAAACATTATGATCCAGCAGGTAATGACAAATCCAGGAGAGATTATTTTCAGAGAGGTTCCGGTTCCGGAGGTGGGAGATGACCAGGTTCTCGTTAAGATCATGAACATTGGTATCTGCGGTTCCGATATTCATGTATATCACGGCAAGCATCCTTTTACCAAGTATCCGGTGACACAGGGACATGAGGTATCCGGTGAGATTACAGAGCTGGGAAAGAATGTCACAGGCTTTCAGGTAGGACAGAAGGTAACGATCGAGCCACAGGTATACTGCGGACATTGTTATCCATGCCGCCACGGCAAATATAATCTCTGCGAAGAGCTGAAGGTTATGGGCTTCCAGACAACAGGAACAGCTTCCGAGTATTTTGCGGTAGACGCTTCCAAGGTCACACCGATCCCGGAGGAAATGTCTTATGAGGAAGGTGCGATGATCGAGCCTCTGGCAGTTGCTGTTCACGCAGTGAAACAGATGGGCGATGTGAAGGGGATGAATATTGCTGTTCTTGGTGCCGGCCCCATTGGAAATCTGGTGGCACAGAGTGCTAAAGGAATGGGCGCTGCGAAGGTTATGATCACGGATGTCAGTGATCTTCGCCTTGAGAAAGCGAAAGAGTGCGGCATTGATGTGTGCGTAAATACCAAGGAGAAAGATTTTGGTGAGGCTATGGCGGAAGCCTTTGGCCCGGATAAAGCAGATGTGATCTATGACTGTGCCGGAAATAACATCACCATGGGACAGGCGATCAAATACGCAAGAAAAGGCAGCGTGATCGTGCTGGTAGCTGTTTTTGCGGATATGGCCACCATTGACCTGGCAGTTGCCAATGACCATGAGCTGGATATCAAGAGCACGATGATGTACCGTCATGATGACTATGTGGATGCCATCGATCTTGTGAACGCAGAGAAGGTTCATTTAAGACCGCTGATCTCCAAGACCTTTGCCTTTAAGGATTATCTCAAGGCTTACCAGTATATTGATGCCAACCGTGAGACAACCATGAAGGTTATCATCAACGTGCAGGAGAAATAACACCAGGAAATGTACTAACAGGAAATCTCCCGGATGTGGCTGTCCGGGAGAGATATAAGCGATAAGCAGTAAACGAGGAGTAACGAAAAACAGGAGGAGTTATGGGTAGTGAAGACAGATACGGAAAGGTACCGCTGATCAGTAAGATCGCGTATGGTTTTGGTGATGTAGGCTGTAATTTCAGCTGGATGTTTGTCAGTAATTTTCTGATGATATTTTATACAGATGTATTCGGGATCAGTATGACGGCTGTTTCAGCGCTGATGCTGTTCTCAAGATTCTGGGATGCGATCAACGATCCCATTGTCGGAGGACTTACGGATAAGACGAAGACCAGATGGGGACGGTACCGTCCGTGGCTGCTCATTGCGGCGCCTGTTACAGCGATCCTTCTGATGATGACGTTCTGGGCACATCCGGACTGGTCGGATACATCCAAGATCATCTATATGGTGATCACATACTGCCTGCTGGTGTTGGGATATACCTGTGTAAACATTCCATACGGAACGCTTTGCGGTGCAATGACACAGGACATTGATGAGCGGGCGAAGATCAACACGTCCCGTTCGGTTGCGGCTATGATCGCTATCGGAATTATCAACATCATTACTGTGCCTTTGATCGGAAAACTGGGAAGCAGCAGTCAGAAGACAGGTTATCTTCTGGTAGCCATCATTTACGGATGCATTTTTGCGGCATGTCATATTTTCTGCTTTGCAAAAACAAAGGAGCAGGTGACCACACCGGAAAAAGAAAAGATCTCCATCCGGGTTCAGCTGAAAGCAGTCATGCAGAACCGGCCATATCTTCTGGCACTGGTGGGACAGGTACTGTTTGGTTTCACTCTTTACGGAAGAAACGCGGATGTTCTGTATTACTTTACCTATGTGGAGGGAAATGCGTCTTACTATACAACTTACTCCATGTGTATCATCATTCCGTCCATTATCGGAGCTGCCTGCTTTCAGCCGGTCTTCCGGAAACTGAACAACAAAGGGCGGACAGCGTCTCTGTTTGCGCTCCTTACCGGAATTTCCATGCTTGCCATGTATTTCTTTAATGTAAAAGAATCTCCGGTTGCCTTTTACGCCCTGGCAGGAATCACACAGTTCTTTTTCTCCGGATTTAACACGGCAATCTATGCGATCATACCGGACTGCGTGGAATACGGAGAATGGAAAACAGGTCTTCGCAACGATGGTTTCCAGTATGCGTTCGTATCCCTCGGAAACAAGATTGGAATGGCGATCGGAACAGCGCTCCTTGCGGCGCTTCTGGGAAAATACGGTTATGTGGCAAACCAGGCCCAGAATTCAGCCGTGCTCAGCATCATGAAACATTCCTTTACCACGATCCCCGGAATCCTGTGGATCGTTACGGCAGTGGTGCTGTTCTTCTACAGATTGAACAGAAAAAGATACAATGAGATCGTGAAAGATCTGAAACATGGAAAAAGAGGATAATATGAGAACCATAAAAGCTCCCGGATGTGGCTGTCCGGGAGCTTTGCTTTATATATGGAGAAGTGTTTTAAAATCCTTTTGGCACATAGGCCGGTAATACAGAAAGCCCTGGATTTCGTCACAGCCCTCTGCTTTTAAAAATTCTGCAATTTCTTTTGTTTCCACACCTTCGCATACGATAGATTTTCCCATACGTTTCAGCATATGGAAAACTTCCTGGAGAACGATCTGGGCGTTTTCGGTCAGAGAATCCCCCAGGAATTTTCGGTCGATCTTAACTTCATTAAAGAGCAGATCTTTCAGTGCATTTAATGAGGAATAACCGGAACCGAAATCATCCATGGAGATTTGGATATTCAGCTGCTTCAGGCGTCGGATCACCTGATTGACAGCTTCTGTATTATTTACATAAGTGGATTCTGTGATCTCAAAGGTCAGCCTGGAAGTATCCACCTGATAGGTATGTATCAGCTCGCAGATCTTTTTTACAAAGTTTTCCGGTTCTTCGAAATGAAGAGGAGAAACATTTAAGGACAGCCGAAAATTTTCGGGAAGAAATTCCACAGATTCCTGAAGCCAACGGAAGGTTTTTTCATAAACATAATAATCCAGGCGGATCACAAAGCCGTTTTGCTCAAAAAGAGGAATATATACAGCTGGTGACCATAGCATTTTTTGGTCACGAATCCATCGAACCAGAACTTCCGCACTGGAGATATTTCCATTTTGGGGAGTTACTTTGGGCTGAAAATATATTTGAAATTCCTCGTTTTTCAGTGCCTGATGAAAAGAGTGGAGAATCTCGGCCTGCATTTTTTCCTGGCGGTCGATCTCATCAGAATAAATACAGCAAGGAGAAAGCATTTTTTTGGAAAGTCTACGGGCTACATTTGCACAGGAAAGGATAGTTTCCGGAGTGGTATCGGCATCAGGAACAAGGCAGATTCCGGAGTTGGTACGGAAAAAATTTACATGGAAGGTATTTCTCATACGCTTGCAGATTTTTCGGTCAAGAGCTTGGATCTCTGAAAGAAATGCATCATTTGTAAGATCAGAAATATCTGCAATGCTGATAAAAACATCCGAGAAAAAACGAGTGGTAAAAATGGTAAAAGGTGCACCGGCAATTTCTTCATAGACCATGTTCAGAATCTCATTTCCCAGGGAATATCCATATTTATCATTGATAAAATGAAAGTTTTCCACATCAGTGGAGATCAGAGCAAGGGAATGGGTGTTTCCGGTATTACTCTGAATCTGCCGAATCTTTTCGGAAAGAGTTTCAGAAGAAATCGTGGGAATTGCAGTGCCTGCAGAAACGGAACGGGAAGAAAATTTTTTATTTGCTGCAATTTTCTTATGCGCTTTATCCTGATACATTTTCTGATCTGCCGCATTAATAAGATCCTGCATCATAAAGTAGTGATTTTGATAGCTGACCTCGTAACCGATGGCATAGCTTAGCGGAAGGGTGGTTCTGCTATTATATTCCTGTACAAGGGAATTCAGTTTTCGGGCCATCTGTCGAAGAGAGGCTTCTGAAGTATTCTGTTGGATGATGATAAATTCATCTCCTCCGTAACGGGCAAGGAAACTGTCAGAATCAAGGATGCGCGTCAGACAGTAGGAGAAGGACTGGATAAATTCGTCTCCTTTTTCATGCCCGTAGGTGTCATTGACATATTTCAGATCATTCAGATCGAACATCATGACACCGATGCCAAAGGTACTCGGACGGTTATTTAGATCCAGAATCAGTTTTTCCAGGGAAGTTTTATTGTGGACACCGGTGATATCACGGAAGGCTTTTACGATAAGGCGGGAAAGCAGCTCTCTCTGAATCAGGGAAAGGGCAAGAGTCACCACAAGCAGAGCCAGTGCAATTTCCATAAGCCGGAGCATAGGATAATAAGAAACACCGGGTCCCTGAAGAAATTTCAGGAGATACAGGTCAATGATCAGCAGGATTACAAGCGCCAGCAGGATGCATTCACAAAGATGAAGTACACTTTTTTCTTTTTTCATAAATTAAATAAATCTCCTTGTTGTTTACTGATAAAATGGCAGAGTATTTCAGACTTGCACGATGATCATTTTGGCAAAGTCCTGATTGATGCCGATCTTGCTTTCCTGGATTCGTACAATATAAGAGCCGAAAAGAATCGACAGAATCCGTACCGTTGCTCCTTCAAGAAAACCAAGCGTTTCCAGATGATGGCGTTCGTTTTCATTGCCGCATATTTTTTGAATGATATAATCTGTGTTGATATCAGCTAAATTCAGTGGCATAGTTCCTCCGACAAAATGGTTTTGTTTTAAATTAGTTTTAACTAACATTATATCGCAAAGAAAAGATATGTCAATGGTTTGCAGAGTGTTACTTTTGAGTAAAATTTTTTTAAGCAGTTTTATATGGGACGACAGGCAGAGCAGTTTGTGATATGATAAAAAAATATCGTCAATAAATATAAGAATGTTTAGAAATTGTTTAGCTTTTTCCCTTCTGAATATTTAGCCGACAGGCGTATAAGGAAGATGAATAAAAATGCAGCAGGGGAGATAGAAAAATGAATACGGTAAAATATGATTTCAGCAGACTTTTTCGCTGTATGTAGCGCGCCGAAAGAGGAGAAGAGCTGACAATAGGCTTCTTTGGCGGTTCGATCACCCAGGGCAAGATCCTGAAGCCGCTGACTAATCTTGTGAGCAGCTTTGCCATGGGAACTACGGTTCTGCTGGGACAGCAGATCGGTTGTGGAGAGCGGAAACAGGGAGGACGTACGGTAGGAACAGCTATCGTGATGTTCGGAGTGATCGCGCTGATCATGACTGTGGTCCTTGTGATTTTTGCGCCTCAGGTCAGCAGTATCATGAATGCGCCGGAAGAAGCCTTTGACAAGACTGTGGATTATATACGGATCTGCTGGTAAGTATTTCCTTCCTGATCATTCTTGCCATCGTGAATTCCATGGGTGTGACAGCTTCCGCAGGAGTGGGAGTTGCGGAAAAAGTCTGCGCGTTTATCATGCTGATCTCCTCAGCATTTATGCAGTCCATCTCTGCTTTTGTGGCTCAGAATTACGGCGCGGGACAGATGGACCGTGCAAAAAAAGCACTGCATTATGGGGTGGCAGTTTCTTTTGCCATCGGCGTGGGAATGTTTTTCCTGTCATTTTTCCATGGAGGTGCTCTGGCGGGAATCTTCTCATCGGATACCATGGTTATTGATGTGGCGGCAGATTATCTGAAAGCCTATGCCATTGACTGCATGCTGTATCTGAAAAAGAAGCAGCGTGTATAAAGTGATATGGTACGGGATTATTATGGTAATGGAAATGTACTTATATGAAAAAAGAGGAAAATGCTATGGTTTATACAACGGATTATCAGTCACCACTGGGAACGATCTTTCTTGCGGCAGATGAAAAAGGTCTTACCGGTCTGTGGCTGGAAGGGCAGAAATACTATGCTGCCCAGATAAAAAAAGAAGAATGCAGGCAGGAAAAAACGCCGGTGTTGAAGGATGCAGAACGCTGGCTGGATATTTATTTTCAGGGAAAAGAGCCGGATTTTATGCCGGCGCTTCATCCGGTGGGAACAGAATTTCAATCTGCGGTGTGGGAGATCCTGCGCAGGATTCCTTACGGCCGGACGATCACCTACGGTGAGATCGCCGGACAGCTTGCCGCACAGCGGGGCGTGAAAAAAATGTCCGCGCAGGCGGTAGGAGGAGCGGTGGGTCATAACAAGATATCCATTATCATTCCCTGCCACCGTGTGGTGGGAAGTAACGGAAGTCTCACCGGATATGCCGGCGGGATCGACAAGAAGATCGCGCTTCTGAAACTGGAAAAAACAGATATGACCGGATTTTTTGTTCCGAAGGAGGGAACGGCACTGTAGAAAAAACAGAAAACGTTTTCAGAAATATGCACTGTTGATTCTTTTATAATTATGATAAAATAAATAAAAATTTTGTACGGGAGGAATCATCATGGAGAATATTTTTCACAGAGTAAGTATCCGAAAATATGAAGACAGACCGGTAGAGAAAGAAAAGATCCTGCAGATCCTGAAAGCAGGTATGCAGGCTCCCAGCGCATGCAATCAGCAGCCCTGGGAATTTTATGTGGTAACAGATAAAGAGAAAATCAGGAAGCTTTCCGGTGCGACACCCTATTCCGGCTGTGCGGCAGGCGCGCCTGTCGTGATCGTTCCGGTATATCGCAAAGAAGGCCTGGTAGTACAGTCTATGGCACAGATCGATATGTCCATTGCCCAGGAGAATATCTGGCTGGAAACCGACGCCCTGGGACTTGGCGGTGTGTGGATCGGAATCGCACCGTTTGAGGATCGTATGGCACTGGTTCATGATATTCTGAAGCTTCCGGAAAATGTGGAGGTATTTTCTCTTTTTGCCCTGGGATACCCGGCAGAGAGCAGAAAGCAGCAGGATCGTTTTGATGAGAGCAGGATCCACTTTGCAGAATAAAAAAAATTCTGAACATAGTAAAAAATACCAATAAATCCTCTGGAAATTTGTGCAGAACGCATTTTGCATAACCGGGATTTTTACGATAAAATGTAGGTACAAGAACTGAAAAACCGCATTAAATGAAAGAGGTGAAGGGTATGAAGGAATATGAGATCATTATTGAAACCATTAATCCCTGCGGCGGCGATCGTCATTCTCAGCAGGAGATCATTGAAGCAAAAATCGAGAGCCCGGAAGCTTTCGTAAAAGAAAAAGGAAGATTTCCGATCATTGATAAGATCGAGAATCCCGACGGCGGAGTCGTGATCGTAACCGGTGATGGAAAAGGATACATGGTAAGATATACATTTTCTGAATAATGGATAATGCGGCGTATGTGACGGAAAACGGATTGTAAAGCAGAACTGGGATCAAATCTGGCTTCGTTACATACGCCGTGTTTTGTTTTTATTAAAAAAATGCACAAAAGCAGTCTGTGCAGTATTCTTAAAGAAAACAAAACGTCAGGGCTGCATGCTCTGGATTCCGATGGTATTCATGATGGCAGTTACTTTCACAGCACTTGGCATGACCATCACAAAGCTTTCAAAGGCACTGGTAACAACAGGATTGGATCTTGGAAACACCTTACAGCTTGTATTTGCAGTATTACTGCTGATCCTTGGTGTACTGGTAGCAATCCAGGGCGTGAAGAAACTGCTTGAGAAGACAGATGATAAAAAAGCAACGGCATAATATTATCGGATAAGATTACGGATTTTTGTTTGGCTGAAGAGGCATGAGTCATAAAAAAGGCTCATGCCTTTTTGCAACTATGGAACCTTGCGATATCGAAATTGGACGATTTATGACCCCATGCGCCTGCATTCATTGGGAGTCATTCCGAATTGCTTTTTAAAAGCAGTCTGAAAGTGGCTTTGGCTGGAGAAGCATAAAAAGGTACTGATCGTGCTGATGGATTTGTTTGTGTATTGCAGCAATTCTTTACCTTCTTCCAGTTTACAGCGCAAAATAAATGCGCTGACAGAAAAACCAAGGGTCTTTTTAAAATAAGCAGAGAAATAGGATTTGCTGAATCCGACATAGGCTGCAACGTCACCTACTGTAAGATGCTGGTTTGTGTTTTGCTGAATGTATCGAATCGCTTTCTGAATGCACCCGTCCGTGGAGACGGGTGTTTTTGAATTTGCTACTTTTTCCGCAAAAGAATATGCGACTTTTGACAGAAGGTCATATAGTCTTTCAATGCTGTTCAGTCTTTCTGAGGACTGGATAAAATAATCGGAAAGCTGATAGGCACTGTCGTAATCCAGGCCACCCTCTATTGCAGCCCGGGTGCAGATAGTTGTGGTGATGATTATATCGTTCTTCAGCTGACGAAGTGCAGTAGAACCGGTAACACCAGGATGATAATTGCTGTCACTGAATTCAATATTTTTAAATCCCCGGTAGTTACCGGTTCGTACAAGTCGTAAAATCTGTTCCTCAATTGCATAGGTCTGATTATGCTGTTCGTTCTCCTTGGTCTGGTAGGTTTCCTCCAGTAATGAAGTATCTGTCAGCGATATCTGTACAGAAGCCCCTGGTTCTGAAGCTGTCAGCTGCTCAAGAGTCAGTAATTCTTCGTGGATGCAATAATTAAGGAACAGACATTTTTTTAATAAGGAATTCATGGAAAGGCAGGGAATCTGACGAAGAAAGCTGTTAAAGTCCATGCGCGCACTGTTTGGAACTGTATAATCCCTGTATAATTGCTGCAGGTCAGATTCCGTGTACGGAATATTAGTCACAGGTCCGAAAATAAGAGCTCCGTTTTCCAGATGATCGATCTTCAGTGAACAGAAAAAAATACCATATTTCGTGGTGCAGTATGAAATCCTGTTTTTTGAAACCAGAAGCTCTTCTGTATATTTCTCCGGGGGATAGGTCAGGTCCGTCTGTTTCGGCATACAGAAAATACATTTATTACCTTCAAAAAGATACATTGGAATGTTGGAATCCAGATAATACATTTTAATAAAATCTATCAAATTATATGAATCTTTCATAACAACCTCCATATCATACATTTTATATATTCCATCGTAAGTAAATTTTTTATATAAGTCAATAAAAAAACGCTCAATAAAAGTGCAAAAATATAAAAAATAGTTTAAATATGAAATAAACATATGCTGTTTCAGGCTATTATAAAATCACGATAAAGATAAGACCGGACAGAATGAAATCATACATACAGCATCGTAATAAACGGAGGTAATAGCATGAAGAAAGAGAAAATCCAGGAATTGATCTCCCGGATGACATTGGAAGAAAAAGCCGGAATGTGTTCTGGAGCCGACTTCTGGCATCTTAAGGGAATCGAACGCCTTGGAATTCCCCAGGTGATGGTGACAGACGGGCCTCACGGAATCAGAAAACAGGCAGAAGAAGCCGATCATCTTGGGATCAATGAAAGCGAGAAGGCAGTCTGCTTCCCGGCCGGCTGTGCAACTGCATCCAGCTTTGACCGTGATCTGATCCGCAGACAGGGAGAAATCCTTGGCCAGGAATGTCAGGCAATGAATGTCAGTACGATCCTGGGACCGGCAATGAACATCAAACGCTCCCCATTATGCGGAAGAAATTTCGAGTATTACTCAGAGGATCCATTTGTGTCATCAGAAATGGCAGCAGCAATGATCAAAGGTGTGCAGAGTAAGCATGTGGGAACAAGTGCAAAACACTTTGCAGCAAATAATCAGGAAAAGCGCCGGATGACAAATTCCTCTGATATGGATGAGCGGACATTAAGAGAAATCTATCTGGCATCCTTTGAAGGTGCTGTGAAAAAATCAAAGCCATGGACTGTCATGAGCTCCTATAACCGCATCAATGGAAAATTTGTCGGAGATAGCAAGGAATACCTGACAGATATCCTCAGAGAGGAATGGGGATTTGACGGCTATGTGGTTTCCGACTGGGGCGCAGTCAATGACAGAGTTTCTTCACTGTCAGCAGGACTGGATCTGGAGATGCCTCCGGGGGATTACGAAAATGACAGACTGATCGTAAAGGCTGTTCAGGAAGGAAAGCTTGATGAAAAGACTGTGGACCTGGCATGTGAAAGAATCCTGGATGTGATTTTCCGCTATATAGAGAATCGTGATGAAAATGCTGTATTCGAATATGAAAAGGATCACAAGGCAGCAGCTGACATTGCAGCTGAATGTATGGTTCTCCTGAAAAATGATAACCATATCCTTCCTCTGAATGCAGACAAAAAGATTGCTTTTATCGGAAAATATGCCAGAGAACCGAGATATCAGGGCGGCGGAAGCTCTCATATCAACAGCTGGAAGGTGGAATCCGCACTGGAAGCTGCAAAAACAATTCCGGAACTTGCAAATGTAACCTTTGCAGAAGGCTATCAGGATGAAAAAGATGAGGTTGTAAAAGACCTTCAGGATGAAGCAGTCAGAACAGCGGCTGATGCTGACGTTGCAGTTCTGTTCCTCGGACTTCCGGATAACTTCGAGTCCGAAGGCTATGACAGAAAGCATATGGATCTTCCAAACTGTCAGAATGAACTTGTACAGAGAATTCTTGAAGTGCAGAAGCATGTGGTAGTCGTACTTCATAATGGCGCTGCTGTACTTATGCCATGGAAAGATCAGGTAGAGGGTATCCTGGAGGCATATCTTGGAGGAGAGGCAGTTGGAAGAGCAGCAGCAGAGATCCTCGCAGGCAAAAAGAATCCATGCGGACGCCTGGCAGAAACCTTCCCGCTTCGTCTGGAAGATACCCCCTGCTATCTGACCTACGGAAAAGGCTTTGACAATGCGGATTACCAGGAAGGCGTGTTTGTAGGATATCGTTATTACACTTCCAGAAAAATGAAAACAGCATTTCCGTTTGGTTATGGATTATCCTATACAACCTTTGAATACAGTGATCTTCAGCTTGATAAAAAAGAAATGTCTGATAAAGATACTTTAGAGGTAAGGGTCAAGGTAAAGAATATCGGAAACCGTGCAGGCAAAACAGTAGTTCAGCTTTATGTAGAAGCACCGGAGACAGAAGTTATCCGTCCGGTCAGAGAACTGAAAGGATTCGAAAAGATTTTCCTGGAAGCAGGAGAAGAGAAAACAGTCACATTTACACTGGATGAGAGAGCATTCGCTTACTGGAATACATTGATCCATGACTGGTATGTAGAGGAAGGAACTTATAAAATAATGATCGGTGAAAATGCAGATCAGATGTGCAAAGGTGAAGAGATCACAGTACATACTACAAAAGAACTTCCAAGGACATATTCATTAAATACCTGTCTTGGAGAGCTGATGCGTGATCCGAAGGCACAGGCTGTGATGGGACCTTTCATGCAGGGAATGGCACAGAATGATGCGGCAAAAGATATGGCAGAAGCACAGGAGAACGATACATCAGGAGCCGTAAATCAGGAAATGATGGCTGCGATGATGGAAGGAATGCCCCTTCGTCAGCTGTTAAGCTTCGTTCCCGGAATTAAAAGAGAAATGCTGGAACAGATGGTTGATGCTTTAAACGCTTAAGGAGAGAAAGAATGGGAAGGACAAAGAAGGAACTTGGTCTGGATTCCATGGGAATCCAGAAGTCAATGAGATTAACGGATTATCTTGGAGATGGTATCGGACAGCTGCCGCTGAATATTATGAGCAGCCTTGTGGGACAGCTGACTTACTTTTACACTGAAAAGGTAGGCCTTGCAGCAGGAATGGTTGCCACCATGCTTCTGATCGCAAAGATCTTTGATGCATTTTCAGATCTTGCAATGGGAAAGATCATGGATGCAGGCAGATCACCAAAGGGAAAATGTCGTCCGTGGTTTTCGAGAATGGCAATTCCTGCACTTGTAGCTATTATTTTACTGTTTACTGTACCTAAAAATATAGGAAGTGGTTTTCAGGCTGCCTATGTACTGCTCACTAACGTACTGATCACAGCAATCGTATATACAGCAGTGGCGATCCCTTATAATGCCTTGATGGCTATCCGTACTGAAAGCTTTGAAGAACGTGGTAAAATGGGAATCTTCCGTACAGCATTCGGATACATTGCAGGAATGGTAATTGCCATCCTTCTGATTCCTATCACAAATATGCTTGGCGGAACACAGAGTGCATGGATCAAGGTAGCAGTGGTCTTTGCTCTCATCTCCCTGCTTTCATTACTTATTCTTTATAAAGTAACAAAAGAAAACGTGCAGATCATAGAAAAAAGTGAAGATGATGATGTACCGTTTATGGAAGGTATCAAAATGCTTTTCAAAAATAAGTACTGGGTTATCATGCTTGTACTTCAGTTTCTGATAAATATTTCTTACAGCTTAACTACATCCGGTGGAACATACTATGCAAAATACATTCTTGGAAATGACAATATCGTAGCACTTCTGGGAGCAGTCGGACTGGTTCCTACATTCCTCGGCTTTATCCTTACAGGTCCTCTGACTTCCAAGTTTGGAATGACAAAAACATGCATGTTTTCCTGTGTGCTTGGAGCGGCTGCCTGTCTGGTAAGAGTATTTACACCATACAGTATTGCAACCTGTATTGCAGGTGGAGTTGTAACTACCTTTGCCAACATTCCTATGATGTGTCTGTTTGGAGCAATGGTAAATAACTGTGTGGAATATAATGACTACAAATTCGGAAAACGCATCGTAGGTATGACAAACAGTGCCAACTCTTTCGGAATGAAGATTGGATCCGGTATTGGAGCATCTCTGATCGGATGGCTGCTGGCAGCTGCAGGATATGAAGCATCTCTGGCAACTCAGCCAGGCTCCGTTAATATTGCAATCTTTGCATTTTCCATCTATATCCCGCTTGCAATCTTTGTGATCATGTTTATCTGTCTTATGAAGAATGACCTTGAGAAGAGATATCCTGAGATTATGGCAGAGCTGCAGAAAAGAGAAAAGGCAAACTAAATACTGAGACTAAAGGACGGGGCTTATAAGATGGTTCTGTCCTTTTAATGCTTTCAAAACATCGAATAGAAATTAAAGTAAAAGCAAAGCAAGAATGGTCAGCATATACTGTTAAATTAACTATAAACAAAGCAGTACCTTTATATATGCAATATACAGGAAAAGGACAGCTGGAGTTTTTGAGTCTGGAATTGGAGAAAATAAAATGAGATTATATGATTTAAGAACCGAATATCGGATAAACCCTATTGGATTAACTGTTAAAGCACCCAGATTTTCATGGAAAATGGAATCTGATGAAAAAAATACTTTGCAGAATTCTTATCAGATTATCGTAAAAGCACAGGAAAAAAATGCAGAAAGAACTGTCTGGGACAGCGGTGTTAAAGAGAAAGCAACATCTGTTTTAATTTCTTATGAAGGTGAGGAACTGGCTTCTGAAACACGGTATACTGTACAGATATTTGTCACAGATAATCACGGAAATATATCAGAGATTACAGGAAGCTTTGAGACTGGTGTGTTAGACAATGCAGAATTTAAAGCACAGATGATCACAAGTGATTTCCCGGAAGAGGAGACTGCCTGCCCGATATTTGGAAAGACATTTGCACTGGATAAAAAGGTAAAGAAAGCCCGCCTGTATGCAACGGCACATGGCGTATATGAGGCGACCCTGAACGGACAGACTGTAGGAGACTACCGTATGGCACCGGGCTGGACAAGCTATCACAACAGGCTCCAGTATCAGATCTATGATGTGACAGAGCTGCTTGCAGCAGAAAATGAAATTGAGATCACAGTTGGAAATGGCTGGTATAAAGGAATCCTTGGCTTCTATTGTCAGCCCAATCAGTATGGCACACAGGTGGGAGCATTTGTAGAGCTTCATGTGGAATATGAAGATGGAAGCAAAGAGGTGCTCGCTACAGATGAAACATGGTCTGTAAAGACAGGAGAGATCCGTTACAGCGAAATCTATATGGGTGAAACGATCGACACAGATGCACCGGAGATTAGAGAGGGAAAAGCTGTTTTAAAAGAGTTTGACAAAGCAGTCCTGACCGCCCAGGAAAATGAGCCTGTCCGTATTACAGAGAAAATTGCCGGTAAAGAACTGATCGTGACACCAAAGGGTGAGAGACTGGTTGATTTCGGACAGATCATCACAGGTGTTGTCGAACTTCATGTGAATGGCGAAAAAGGTCAGAAGATCGTGATCCGTCATGCCGAGGTTTTGGATAAAGACGGAAACTTTTACCCGGAGACACTTCGCCAGGCAAAATCCATCGACACATTTATCTGCAACGGAGAAGAGCAGATCTTCCGTCCGCATTTCACATTCCACGGATTCCGCTATATCTGTGTGGAAGGACTGGAAGAATTTACGGCAGATCAGTTTGTTGCCTGTGTGACACATTCTGATATGGAAAAAACAGGAGATTTTACCTGCTCCGATCAGAAGGTAAATCAGTTGCAGAGCAATATTACATGGAGCCAGAGAGATAACTTCCTGGATATCCCGACGGACTGCCCGCAGAGAGATGAGCGTCTTGGGTGGACAGGAGATGCACAGGTGTTCTCATGGACAGCAGCATTTAACAGAAATACAGCGTTATTTTACACGAAATGGATGCGTGATGTGGCAGCAGAATCTTCATTGGAAAAAGGAGTGCCCCATGTTGTTCCGGACATTTTGGGACAGTACAGTGCTTCTGCATGGAGTGATGTAGCGGTTATCGTTCCGTGGGTTGTTTATCAGATTTATGGCGATAAAGGTATCCTGGAAGAGAACTGGAAATGTATGCATGAGTGGGTAGACTATATCAAAAACAACTGTGAAGAGAGCGGTCTCTGGCAGACCGGGTTCCAGTATGGAGACTGGCTTGCTCTGGATAAAGAAGAAAGTGCAGACAGAACCGGAGCAACAGATAAGTATATGATCGCAAATGCATACTATCTGTATGTGACAGATCTTGTAAAGAAAACAGCAGAGGTGATTGGAAAGGAAGAAGAAGCAGTAAAATATGCGGATCTGTACAAAACAACTTTGGATGCATTCCGGAGAGAATATTATACAGAGACAGGCCGTATTGTAAGTGAGACACAGACAGGTGCAATTCTTTCCCTGTATTTTAATCTTGCAAGAGAAAAAGACAGAAAACGTATTTTAAATACACTGCTTACGAATATTGCAAACCACAAAAATCATCTGGCTACAGGCTTTGTCGGCACACCATATATCTGCCATACACTTTCTGAAAATGGCGAGCATGAGATGGCGGCAACTCTCTTTATGAAGGAAGATTATCCATCATGGCTCTACGCAGTAAATATGGGAGCAACGACTATCTGGGAGCGCTGGAATTCCATCAAACCGGACGGAACCTTTGATGAATCCGGTATGAATTCCCTGAACCATTACGCATATGGTTCCATCGGAGACTGGATGTATCGCAAGGTTGCCGGATTATCCCAGTTAGAGCCGGGATATAAGAAATTCCAGGTAAAACCGATGTTTGTGAAAGGCATTGAAGAGTGGGGGACAGAATTTGAATCCGTTTACGGAAAGATCGTGGCAAAGACATCCTGCAAAAATGGAAAAATTCATGTGCATGTAGAAGTTCCGGCAAACACTACAGCTGTGATTGTACTTCCGGAGAAAGAGGAAGTACATGAAGTTGGTTCCGGAATTTATGATTATGAGTATGAAACAGAAACCTGTCTTGCAGTAGAGCGTTTCAGTATGGACAGCACCCTTGGTGAGATCGTGGCAGAACCTTTGGCAGTAGAACTGTTTAACCAGATGGCACCGGGGATGCTGGAGGGACCGATGATCCAGTTTGCTTATGGAATGACACTGGCAGAGCTGCTTGGGGCAGCACCGCAGGCGAAACCGCTGTATGAGGCAGTTGTGAATGCACTGAATCAGAAGGAAGCATAAAGCGGATCATGATGGTTCTTTAACCGAAGGCGTTGCATATAATAAAAAAAATGTATCAATGGAAATGAAAGCCTTATGCCAGACCAGAAATTAGAGAATCTCCTTAATCTTGCCATGAATGCTCTGCCGCGGGAACGGGCGAAATCGGAAAATCTGAATGTGGGATATGATCCCACCACCAGGCTGTGGGATGTGATCGTGAAGTACAGCGGCCCGGAAAGCGGACTTGGTGGTGAGAGGATCCAGGTGGTCCCGCTGCTTGGCAGCTATGCAGTAGTGACACTGCCGGAAACGGAAATTGCTGCATACTCAGTCAGAGAGCAGATCGAGTTTATAGAAAAGCCCAAAAGACTTTATTTTGAGACCTTTGAAGAGCGGGAGGCAAGTTGCATTTTGCCGGTGCAGAATGGAGCTGATGGCTTAACCGGCAAGGGGATTTTGGTGGGTATTGTGGATTCTGGAGTGGACTATTTCCATCCGGATTTCAGAAATGAGGATGGCAGTACCCGGATCCTGCGACTGTGGGATCAGAGTGTAGCTGGAAATCCACCGGAAAACTATGTATCAGGAACTGAATATACGAAGGAAGAAATTGATGAGGCGCTTGCACTCGGGGAAACCGAAGGCAGGCGCCTTGTTCCGTCTGGGGATTTCAGCGGACATGGAACAGCAGTTCTTGGAATAGCAGCAGGAAATGGGAGAGCATCGGAGGGAGTGAATCGAGGCGTTGCGTATAGAAGTGATCTTCTGGTGGTAAAGATGGGAAATCCACGGGAAAATTCATTTCCGCGGACAACGGAGCTGATGGAGGGTATTGATTACCTGATACGGCAGGCAGTGAAGCTGAGAAAACCGATCGTTATAAACGTCAGCTTTGGGAATAATTATGGATCCCACAGAGGGGACTCCCTCCTGGAAAACTATATTGATACAGTTGCGGCCATGGGGCGGACCGTGATCGTTACAGGAACCGGAAATAACGGCAGCCAGCCCTGGCATGCAGGAGGAATCCTGCAGCAGGGGAAAACAGAAAAAATCCAGTTGGCGGTGGGAGCTTTTGAGCCCACATTAAATGTACAGTTATGGAAGGATTATGAAGATGAGATGGAAATTTATCTGGAAAGTCCGTCCGGAGAACGGATCGGTCCATTATATGAAAGGCTGGGCCCACAGCGGCATCTGCTGGAAAATACAGAGCTTCTGATCTATTACGGAAAACCCGGTCCCTATCAGCTGTCCCAGGAAATCTACATAGATTTCATTCCTGAGGGTAATTATGTGGACAGCGGTGTCTGGAAAGTTCTTTTGAGTGGAAAACGTGTGCGTTCCGGTCAGTATTTCCTCTGGCTGCCGGGTGGAAATGTACTGAATCGCGGAACCGGATTTTATTCTCCACGGGCTGTGGGAACTTTGACGATTCCTTCCACTGCCGGAAAAGTTATTTCTGTTGGAGCTTATGATTCCAGACAGAATGCCTACGCAGATTTTTCTGGAAGGGGAAGTCAGTTCCTGCCGATCCGGAAGCCAGACCTCGCAGCTCCCGGCGTATCCATCTCCGCCCCGGTTCCCGGTGGAAGCTACGCCACTGTTACCGGAACTTCTTTTGCGGCACCCTTTGTCAGCGGAAGCGCAGCTCTGCTTATGGAGTGGGGGATCGTGAAAGGAAATGATCCGTTTCTTTATGGGGAAAAGGTAAAGGCGTATCTGAGGAAAGGTGCACAGCGTGTGGGCGGGTATGAGGAGTATCCGAATGTGGAGGTGGGGTGGGGGGAGGACGTTATAATAAGGTTACATTGAAGAAAGTCAGTAAAATCAAGTGTTT